>Ga0081538_10005543_pt1 | contig 11328 bp, 8 predicted proteins | sample TabmetS5T2R1_FD_71022 | JGI IMG/M metagenome (GOLD analysis project Ga0081538, IMG submission 71022) | Tabebuia heterophylla rhizosphere microbial communities from the University of Puerto Rico - S5T2R1 | ecosystem: Host-associated > Plants > Roots > Rhizosphere ... | reverse complement strand
TGGACGGGGAGACGCCCACGCGCCGGGCGGCTTCCTTGAGGCTCAGAGGCTGCTCCACGGGCCTCAACTGTGTCAAGTAATTGAAAAACCGCGAGCGAAGCGACCGGTTTTGCCCATTGGAAACAGCGGCGGAGCAGAACGGTGCTCCGCCGCTGCGTGCGGGCATCACGGCCCGCCTCGTAGGCCGGTGGCGCCCCAGGCGCCTTCCGGTCTCTACAGCTCGGACGGGTAGTTTCCCGCGCGCGCGCAGGCTAGTCAATAGACTCGCCGCCGGACACGCGGAGGAGGAGTGAGGTCGTCATGAATTACTTCGTCAGCGGAGCCACGGGCTTCATCGGCCGGCATCTCGTGGCCGAGCTCCTGAAGCGTGACGGCACCATCTACGTACTCGTCCGCGAGGGCTCGCGCGGCAAGCTGGACGCGCTGACGCAGCGGCTGGGCGCGGCGGACGGGCGGATCGTGGCGGTGCCGGGCGACCTGTCGAAGCCGGGGCTCGGCGTCAACGGGTTCACCGAGCCCATCGACCACCTCTTCCACCTCGCCGCGGTCTACGACGTGGAGGCCGACGAGGAGGCGTCGGAGCGGGCCAACGTCGAGGGCACGCGGCACGTGATCGAGTTCGCGAACGCCCACGACGTCGGTCGCTTCCATCACGTCAGCTCGATCGCGGTGGCGGGCGACTACCGCGGCGTGTTCCAGGAGGACATGTTCGACGAGTCCCAGGTGCTCCCGCACCACTACCACCGGACCAAGTACGAGTCGGAGCGGCTCGTGCGCGAGGGAGTCGAGGCGGACACGCTCGTCTTCCGGCCCGGGATCGTCGTCGGGCACTCGGAGACCGGCGAGATGGACAAGATCGACGGTCCCTACTACTTCTTCAAGCTGATCCAGAAGCTGCGCCACGCGCTGCCCGAGTGGGTGCCGCTGGCGGGCCCGCAGGGCGGCCAGACGAACATCGTGCCGGTGGACTTTGTCGCCAGGGCGATGGACCACATCGCCCACCTGCCCGACGACGAGCTGCCCGGGCACACCTTCCATCTCGTCAACCCCGAGCCGATGTCGGTGGGCGAGGCGCTCAACGAGTTCGCGCGGGCCGCCCACGCCCCGCAGTTCGCCATGCGGATCGACCAGCACATGACGAACGCGATCCCCAAGCCGGTGCGGGCCGGGCTGGGCGCGCTGCCGACGGTCAAGCGGATCCGGAACCAGCTCTACCACGACCTGGGCATCCCACCGGCCGCGATGGAGAACCGCGACTTTCACTGCAAGTTCGACTCGCGCGACACGCAGCGTGCGCTCACCGGCACCGGCATCGCGGTGCCGCCGCTCTCCACCTATGCACCGCGGCTGTGGGACTACTGGGAGCGCAACCTCGACCCCGACCTCTTCCGCGACCACTCGCTGGCCGGGGCCATCAAGGGCAAGAAGATCCTGATCACGGGCGCCTCCAGCGGCATCGGCCTCGAGACGGCGCTGAAGGTCGGCGAGGCGGGTGGCGAGCTGCTGCTCGTCTCGCGCACGCGCGAGAAGCTCGAGGAGGTGGCCAGGCAGGTCGAGGAGCACGGCGGCACGGCCCACGTCCATCCATGCGACCTCTCCAACCTCGACGACATCGATCGCCTGGCCGAGGAGGTGCTCCGGGAGCACGGCGGGATCGACATCCTCGTGAACAACGCCGGCCGCTCGATCCGCCGCTCGGTGGCGCGCTCCTACGACCGCTTCCATGACTACGAGCGGACCATGCAGCTGAACTATTTCGGCGCGCTGAAGCTCATCCTCGCGTTCCTGCCCGGAATGCGGGACCGCAAGTCGGGACACATCATCAACGTCTCGTCGATCGGGGTGCAGACCAATACCCCGCGCTTCTCGGCCTACGTGGCGTCGAAGGCGGCACTCGACGCGTTCTCGCGTTGCGTGGCGCCGGAGGTGGTCGGCGACAACGTCAAGTTCACGACGATCTACATGCCGCTCGTGCGGACTCCGATGATCGCTCCCACCGACATCTACAAGGCCTTCCCCACGCTCACGCCCGAGGAGGCCGGACAGATGCTGTGCGACGCGATGATCGACAAGCCGAAGCGACTCGCCTCGCGACTTGGGACGTTCGGCGAGGTGCTCTACGCGGTGTCGCCGAAGTCCGTCGACATCGTGCTCAACACGGCCTACAACCTCTTCCCCGACTCGAAGGCGGCAAAGAGCGACGGCGCGGCGCCCGCGCCGGCCGAGGAGAAGAAGAAGAAGGACGAGGAGATGTCGACGGAGGCCGTGGCCATGGCCTACCTCCTACGGGGAGTGCACTTTTAGGCCCGGACGACGAGGTGCGGGTAGTCCGCCTCGATCATCTCGCGGTACTGCGCGAACACCGGCTTAGTGACGGGGACAAGCGCCAGCGCCTTCTTCGTATTCCCCTTCGAACGGATCCGCCGCCGCGCCACGGCGATAGCGATGTTCTCCTTGCCCTGGAAGTACCGGTTGGCGATCTCCGAGTCCATCGTCATCTCGACCTCGGGCTCCCACGGCACGTCATCCGTCCAGTCCCAGCGGAGGTTCTCCTCGTCGCCGGCGGTGACGTTCACGACGAGGTCGACGTCCGGGAACTCGAAGCGCTGGGGGGTGTCCGCGTCCCGCAGCTTCGGCCCGATGTCGGGGTCATCGCTCATCAGCCCGAAGGTCTTGTCCATGACCTGTCGAAACTCATCGGCGGAGTGGAACGGCGCCACTCGGGCGACCCTATCCGATGATGGCGACAGCCGGTAACCAACGCCTGGTCCTCGCCGCGATGATCTTCGCGGTGTCGATGACGTTCATCGACCAGACGATCGTGGCGCTCGCGGTCCCGGACCTGCAGAAGGACCTCAGCCTCTCCGCGACGGGCATCCAATGGATCGTCAATGCCTACCTGCTTGCGCTCTCCGCCCTGTTCGCTTTCGGCGGCCGTCTCGCCGACATCGCGGGACATCGGCGGATGGTCGTCGTCGGTGTTGTCACGTTCGCCGGCGCCTCGGCCCTGTGCGGCGCCACGCCCACCGGGGACCTCGCCGAGCCCTGGATGATCTTCTTCCGCGTGGTCCAGGGGGCCGGTGCGGCGATCATGTTCCCGGCCGCGCTTGCGATTGTCATCGCCGCCTTCCCGGTCGCCGAGCGTGGTAAGGCGTTGGCGATCTTCTTCGGAATCACAGGCGCGCTGACGGCGGTCGGTCCGATCGCAGGCGGTTACCTCACCGAGTGGACCTGGCGCTCGATCTTCTGGATCAACGTGCCCGTCGCGATCATCGCGCTCATCCTCACGGGGCTGGCCAAGCCGCCGGACGAGCGCCGTCCCGCGCCGATCGATTGGGTGGGCACGGCTCTGATCGCGGGTGGGATGGGGCTCGCGGTGCTAGGGCTGCAGCAGTCGAGCGAGTGGGGCTGGGGCAGCCCCGTGACCTGGCTCTGCATCGTCGCCGGCCTCGCGCTGCTCGTGGCGTTCGTCCGCTACGAGCTGCGGGCGGAGCATCCGCTGATCCAGCTTCGGATCTTCAGGAGCCGCGCGTTTGCGGTCGACAACCTCGTGCTCTTCCTGCTGATGCTCGTGTTTCTGCCGCTGTTCTTCTTCGCCAGCCTCTACACGCAGATCTCTCTGGGAGACGACGCCTCGGGCGCGGGGCTCTATCTGCTGATCTTCTTCGCCGGTTTCGCCCTCGCCTCGCAGTGGGGCGGGCGCATCCTCGACTCGAGGGGGGCGCGCGCCGCAGTCATCCCCGGGTGCGCAGTCGCGGCCGTCGGCTTCTTCTTCTGGGGGCGGAGCCTCCCGGACCTGGACGTGGGCGACCACTGGATCTTCATCGTCCTAGCCGGCGCCGGGGTGGGCCTCATCCTCGGGCCGGCGAGCACCGACGCGGTCAACCGCGCGCCTCGGACGAGCTACGGCGAGGCGACCGGCATCATCCAGACTCTTCGGAACTTCGGAGGCAGCCTCGGGCTGGCGGTGCTCGGCACGGTTCTGATCCTCCGGAACAAGTCGAACATCGAGAGCTCGCTGGGGGAACTCGGCCTACCGAGGGAGCGCGCGGACGAGATCGCCGACGCCCTCTCGCAGTCGGGCGGCGGCAGCCGTTCGGGCGCCCTGGGCGACGCCACGGGGCCGGTGGCACAGCGCGCGTTCGAGGCGGTGCAACACGACTTCGCGCTCTCGACGCGCACCGTCTTTTACGTGATGGCCGGCGTGATGGCGTTCGCGTGGGTGGTGGCCCAGATCGCGATGCCCCGGGGACGCGTGGAGGCGGAGACGGAGCCGGAGCCAGCTGTGGCCGACACTAGGGTGCCCTAGTGGCGCAGTCGGAGGCTCTGGGTTCGGGCCACTCGCTCTCCGCCGGCCGCGCTCGGGCTGGGTGAGCCGGTCCGTTTGGGGGCGGGCTCCCTGGCACGGTGCCTTGAGTGAGACCAGCCTCCTCACCCAGCCCCTGGCACGCCACGCGGTGCCGCGCCCAGTGATCCAAGGCGGAGGGAACGCCGGCCCGGTCGCCGCGCGGCCCGGCATTCCCCGGGACCGCGCACGCGTTCGACGTTACGCGCATATAAGCCGTAGAAGGACAAACGCGTGAAGGATCCAGAGGCCGAATTGCCCCGCGTTCGCCGTTAAGCGCGAATAGGCCGCAAAAGGGCGAACGCGTCGAGGGAGAGTGCGCGAGCGACCGACGGCGACGGTTGGCGCAGATTTGCAGCCACCAAACGTTGCGGTGCTCGCGGCGGCGAGCACTTAGCCGCGAGGTGACACGACCCGCAGGCCGATGCTCCTCGGCTGCGAGCGGTTGCCCATGGCGTCCACGGCGTACGCGGTCGCCCGGTAGCTGCCGGCGATCAGGCGCCTCCCTCGCACGCGGCCCGAGAAGCGCATGCCGTTCGCGCCAGCGGCCTTCCACCGGCCGACCTTGACGACGCGCCGGAGCCGCGTGCATCGCAGCCGACGGGGGACCGTCCGGCGCGTCGGGGCACGGCAGCGCCCGCGGACGCGCCGTCCCGGCAGCGCGCGCTCGATCCGGATGGCAACGTAGGCCGCCTCGGAGAGCCGGAAGCGGAACTTGGTCGCGCGTCGCGGGCGAGCGGCCGCGGACCCCGCGCGCGGGCGTCCGGACGGCGAGCGACCAAGCAGCGTCCGCGCCGAAGCGCCGAAGGCGCCGAGCACCGGCGGCGTGGCGTCCACCGTCACCTGGGCGCCTGCCGTGGCGGTGGCTCGGTGCGCGTCGCTTACCCGCACGTGCGTGGTGAGCACGTGACTGTCGGTGTACGTGTGCGACACCGTCGATGACGTGGTGCGGAGCTCGAAGGCGCCGTCGCCGTCGAGGTCCCAGTCGTAGCGGAGCGGCATGCCCTCGGGGTCCCGCGATCCGGAGGCGTCGAACCTGACCTGCGCGCCGCCCGCGGCGACAGCGGGCGACGCCGTGAGCGCCGCGGTGGGCGGCCGGTTCACCACCACCGCGAGGCCGAGCGGATTGCTGAACAGCTCGCCCTGCCACGCCGCCGTCTGGGCTCCGTCGCCCGGCGCCACGCCGACGATCCCGCCGAAGCGGTCGGCGAGCTCGAAGTCCGTCACGAGCAGCCGGCCGTCGGGAGCGAGCGCGATGCGCTCGGGCATGCGAAGGAGGTCGCCGGTCGTGTTCGGGACGACCGCGCTCTGCTGGCGAGTAACCGGGTCGATCCCGACGATCGCTGCCGTGGCCGTCACGCTCTCGTTCGCCACGAGGATCCGCCCGCCGGGTTCGACCGCCACTCCAAACGGGCTGCGGAGCAGCTCGCCGGAGGCGATCACGGCTTGCCCGCCCGTCGAGCGGTCGACGCGCACGAGCGCCCCGTTCGGTCGGGTGGGACAGGCGACGCCGCTCACCGCGAGCGCGCCATAGTCGGCCACGATCAGGTCACCGCCCGGCTCGAACGCGATCCCGAACGGATTGCAAAGCGCCCCGGCCTCGGAGACCACGGTCTGGGCGCCGGTGGCGGGATCGACCCGGATCACGGCCGGGGCGTCGCCCACACCGACGTTCTCGACGACGTACAGTCCGCCATCGGGCGCAACTGCGACGGCCGCCGGGTCCACGAGCGCTCCACCCTTCGAGATGAGGCTCTGCGTCCCGTTCCTCGAATCCACCCGGATGATCGCGCCGTCAGGGGTGGGATTGTCGGGCGCGAACTCCCCCATGTCGGCGACGATCAAGTTTCCGTCGCGCTCGATCGCGAGGTCGTACGGGTGCACGAACAGGTTGCCCTGGCGGCCGTTGCGCGAGAGCTCCGTGAGCGCCCCGGTTGTGGCGTCGGCGCGGAGGATCACCGGCCACTGCGAGCCCGCCTTCACCACCTGGCGATTCGCCACGTACACGAGGTAGGGGTCATCGGGCGCGGCCTTCGCGGGCGCGGCCGACGCGAGAAGGGCCATTACGAGACCAAACAGGATGCGCGTCCGGCGCATCATCTCTGACGGTAGAACAGGTTCCGGCGGCGTCAACTTCCGTCACGCCCCTGCACGGGCTCGTGGCTGCTAGGTCTTGCGCTTGCTGGCGCCCCGGCCGGACGACCCCGCGCCCCGCTTCGCCGGCAACCGCTCCTCGATCGCGTCCAGCCGGCGGCGGATCGCGCGGAGTTCCGCCTTCAGCTCTCCGATGTCGTCGTGGGTGGCCAACCGACGCCCCTCGATCGCCCCGGCCACGGACCGGCGACTGCGGCTGAGCCGGTCCTCGGCGCCGCGGCGGAACTCGTCGACCGTGCCCGCCAGGTCGTCGAGCGCCCCCTGAGCAGCGTCGCGACCGCGTCCCGCGGAGCCGAGCGTCGCGTCGACGGTGCGCTCGACGGCGTCGCGGAGAGCGTCGGGCAGCTCGCTGGGCCTGGCGGGTCGCTTGGCCATCGCCGCGGAGGTTACCCTTCGCGTCGCTGGGGCCCGGCGGATTTCGCTTCTGCGGCCGTCACCAGACGTGGCCGTCTCGCCAGTCGCACGTCAGCTCGCCCGACAGATCGAGCTGGGCGGTCACCGGCAGGACGTAGACGCCCCCGTCCTCCTCCTCGGTGCGCCGGATGCCGGTCGGAGTGAGCGCCGAGGTGGGCCCTCGCCACAGCTGCCAGCCAAGCGACCTGTAGAGGGCCCCGGCCTCGTCCGCGGCCGACAGCGCTCCCAGCTCGTATGCGCCGCGCACCACCCGTTCGAGCGCCTGCATCATGGCCGCCGCGTGGCCGCGCCGGCGCCGGTCCGCGCGCACACCGACGGCCTCGACATAGCCGGTCCGCAGCGCCCGGCCACGGTGCAGCAGTCGCCGCTGGACGACCGATGCGTGCCCGATCAGCTCCTCGCCCTCCCAGACCAGGGCATGCACACCGCCCAGGGCGTGCTCCCAGTCGTCGTCCGTCATGTTGTCCTCACCGAAGACCGCGTCGAGGAGCGCCCGGGCCGCGCCGAGCGTCGCGCTGTCCAGCTCCGCGGTGTGAGCGGTACGTACCTCAGCCACTCGGCGGACGTCTACGAGTCGGTGACCGTCAGGCGCTCCTGCGCGCGTGACGGGGTCTCATCCGGCGCGAGTGTCTCACGCAGCGTCGCGAGGTCGCGGCCGATCTCGTCGAGGCGCTCCTCGATCGCTGCCAGGCGCTCTTCGCTCGAGCGGGCCGAGGCGGCGGCGAGCCGGTCCTCCAGCCGGTCGATCCCGTCCTCGATCCCCTCGAGCCGCTGCGACAGGGAGCGCAGGCGGCGCGTCACCCGCTCGACGTCGGCCGCCGAGGGGATGTTCAGGGCGCCCAGCGTAGCCTCCTGGGCCAGGACGGCCTTCTCGCGTGCATCGAGGGCGCGGGCGATCGCCCCGCTGACGATCGGGTTGTCGATCAGCTCTTCGGCGATCTTCCCGAGTGCTTCCTCGCCCTGCCGCGACAGGCGGTCGACGAGGCTCTCGTCCTGGTCGGGCTCAGCCATTCGTCCGCGGCAGGGTACTCAATTGCGCCGGCGAGGCACGAGGGAACACCTAAGCTGAGCCTGAGAGTGAGAGTCGTGACCTGCGCAACGAGCGCCCGGCGACAGCTACGTTTCAAACCGACGCCGGTTGGAAAATGAGCCACGAGGGCGGAGGGACGAGCGCCAAGGCGGCACGCCACGTGTGCGTGGCCGGCGGGTTGATATCCGTGGCCGCTCGCGCCGACGTCCAGGGGACCCCGTTGCAGACCCGAAAGCCACCAAGTAGCGTTCTCCGTGCGGCAGGCCGTGAGATCGGGCTGCGCGCTTTGCGCCCCGCCCGGGGAGGCGGGGTCCGGAGAGAGCACCGGATGCCCTCAGCATGAAGACGCGGCTCCTCAGACTCTTGGTCGCCGCCGGCGCGGTGGCCGTGCTTGCGCTAACGGTCCTCACGATTCCGGCCGCCGCGGACCCCGAGACCGTCTGGGTGCGGCTGCCTTCCGGCGAGATCGTGAAGGTCACGGTCGACGTCCCGCCGGGCAAGACGATTCACGACGTCCAGCTCCCCGGCGAGCTCGTCCCGCCCCCAACCGCGCCGCAGGAGACGATCGAGACCGCTCCGCCGGCGACCGAGACCGCACCCGCCCCTCCGAAGCAGCCCGCGCAGACCACGCCGGAGGCCCCGCCCCCACCCGAGGCGCCGCCGGCTACCGAGACGGAGACCGCTCCCGAGCCGAAGCCGCGGCCCAAGCCGAAGTCGCCCAGCGCCGGCGGCGGCTCGCCGCAGGAGCGCACGAGCTCCGGCGAGCGCGTCGACCAGAAGCGTGGCAAGGCGCGCAAGCTTGAGGGTCGAGTCGAGACTCCGGACAAGGACGAGCTCACGCCCGAGCGCCGTCGCGGCCGGCGCGCTCCCATCCGCAAGCCGGACGGCACGCCGACCCCCGACAACCCCGGCTTCATTGAGGCGCTGCCGGGCCCGTCGACGGCGACGGGGGTGCCGAACTTCATCATCCGCAAGTTCCGCGTGCCGCCGTTCCTCCTGTCGATCTATCAGGCTGCGGGAATCGAGTACGGCATCCGCTGGGAGGTGCTGGCGGCGATCAACGAGATTGAGACGGACTACGGGCGCAACCTGAACGTCTCGAGCGCGGGTGCAGTCGGCTGGATGCAGTTCATGCCCGCGACCTGGCGAACGTACGGCACGGACGGCAACAAGGACGGGCGCAAGGATCCCTACAACCCGGTCGACGCCATCTTCGCCGCGGCGCGCTATCTGGCCGCCGCCGGCTATGCGGAGGACGTGAGGCGCGCGATCTTCGCCTACAACCATGCCGACTGGTACGTCGACTCGGTGCTGCTGCGCGCGCGGTTGATCGCCGGCGTGCCGGCCGACCTGATCGGCTCGCTCACGGGCCTGACGGAGGGGCGCTTCCCCGTGTACGCGCGCTCGAGGTACGCGGACGACGTTGCCGAGCTGGCGCTCTTGAAGCGGGTAAACCGGGGTGAGAACGCCGCCAACCTGGTCGAGTCGAGCGACGACCGGCGCTCAATCGACATCTACTCACGTGAGGGCGCGCCCGTGGTCGCGGTGAACGACGGCCAGATCAAGAAGGTGGGCCGCAGCAAGCGTCTGGGCCGCTACGTGGTCCTCCAGGACGTCTACGGAAACCGCTACACCTACTCACATCTCGGCGCGGTCGCGAAGGTCTACCCGGTGCCGAAGCAGGGCGTGATCGACCCGAACCGGTCCGCCCGCGCGCTGCATGCGAACTCGCAGGAGAGGCTGCCGGCGCCGACCGCACCCGCCTCGGCCGGCCGGCAACTCGACAAGTCGGACGAGGCTCCGGCCCGCAACCGGGGCGCGGCGTCACGGTCGGACGCCGAACGACGACCGAGCGCGCCGGTCAAGAGGCGGCTGTTCGCACATCCAGGCATGGAGGGTGCGCGCCAGGCCGGGGGACTCGAGCAGATCCTCGACGCCCAGGCACGGAAGAGCGGCCTCTTCGAGACCTACAAGAACTACTTCTCGCGTCCGTTCGGACTCGACCCCAGCAAGGTGACCCTGCGCCGCCTGCGCAAGGGCTCGCGGGTGATCGGCGGCACGATCATCGGCCGCGTCGGCCGCACCGTGCCGACCAAGGCGCCCCACGTCGAGTTCGCGATTCGGCCCGCCGGCAAGGGCGCACCGGAGATCGACCCGAAGCCGATCCTGGACGGCTGGAAGCTCCTCGAGGCCACCGCGATCTACCGCGCCTCCGGCAGGAACGTGCTGCACGGCGACGACGTGCCGGGCATGACGATCGGCCAGATCCTGCTCCTCCCGAAGCCGCAGCTCGAGAAGCGGGTGCTGGCCGACGAGCGCATCGACGCCTACGACTGCGGCCGCGATGACATTCGCTCCGGCCAGATCGACCGGCGCGTGTTGGCCACGCTTGCGTACCTGGCGGAGTCGGGGCTGCGGCCGACGGTCACGAGCCTCAAGTGCGGGCACAGCTTCTACACCACCTCGGGCAACGTCTCGCACCATTCGTCCGGGAACGCGGTCGACATCTCGGCCGTGAACGGCATCCCGATCCTGGGCCACCAGGAGCCGGGCGGCATCACGGAGCAGACCGTGCGGCGCCTCATGCTGCTGCAGGGCACGATGGCCCCGGCCCAGATCATCTCGCTCCTCGATATCGGCGGCGCCACGCTCTCGATGGCCGACCACGCCGACCACATCCATATCGGATTCCAGCCGCTGTTCGGCGCCAACAGGAAACTCGGCAAGCAGATTCTCGCGGTGCTCAAGCCGGGCCAGTGGTCCGATCTGATCTCCCGCCTGGGCGACCTCGACAACCCGGTCGTGCCGACCAAGCCGTCGAAGTACTCGCTGCCGGCGAGGGAGGATCGCCGCGCGAGCACGGCACACCGGGGCGAGTAGCTCAGACGGCGTCCTCCTCCGCACCCTTCGGGTTCGTTCAACTGGAGTTCGGCTTCCTGCTGGGCTCGGCCGACGGTCGCTACGTGGTGCGCTCGGAAGGGGACGGGCCGGCCGAAGCCGTCCTCGTGCTGCGCACGCTGGCCGCGCCGGAGCGGCGGCTGCTGCGCGGACGGCGCCCTCGCCCTGCCCGGCACGCCGAACCGGAGCCGGTGCCGACGGCCCGTGCCACGGTGGTGCGGCCGGAGCCCTTTGGCTCGCGCGAGCAAGCCGACTCCTGGCTCGCCTCACTGCGCCGGGACGACGATGCCGTGCAGGCCGAGTTGGAAGCCGCGTTGCATGTCGTGAACCGCGCCCGGGCGGCGCAGCGCGCGGCCGCGGGCGACCCCTACGCCGGGGACGTGTCGGCGGCCCAGGCGCTCGCCCTTCGGCTCGGCTACGGCTCAGGCGAGACCGTAGCCGAGGGGCGCTTCGCCGACGCCATCGAGCTGCACCGCGCGGGCGCCCG
>Ga0081538_10005542_pt1 | contig 11330 bp, 8 predicted proteins | sample TabmetS5T2R1_FD_71022 | JGI IMG/M metagenome (GOLD analysis project Ga0081538, IMG submission 71022) | Tabebuia heterophylla rhizosphere microbial communities from the University of Puerto Rico - S5T2R1 | ecosystem: Host-associated > Plants > Roots > Rhizosphere ... | reverse complement strand
GCCTGCGCATCGCCCAGCAGGCGGCACGCGGCTTCGAGCGGCTGCTGGCCGTCGGCCTGACCACGCTGCTCGGGTTCCAGGCGTTCATCATCATGGCCGGCGTGACGCGGCTGCTGCCGCTCACCGGGGTGACGCTGCCGTTCATCTCCTACGGCGGCTCGTCGCTCCTGGCCAACTACGTGTTGCTGGCCCTGCTGCTCCGCATCTCCAACGACTCGGCCGAACGACAGTCCGAGGAGCTGGCCGCGCAGTCGATGACCCAGGTGGGGGCGTGAGCAAGCAGATCCGCAACGTCGGCGTGTTCCTCGTGGTCTGCTACGCGGCGCTGTTCTTCCAGGTCAACCGACTGACGATCTTCCAGGCCGACGAGCTCAAGGACAACCCGGCCAACAACCGCGAGGTGGAGCGGGACTTCTCGAGCCCCCGGGGGTCGATCATCACCGCTGACGGCACGGTCGTCGCCCGGTCGGTGCCGTCGAACGACCAGTTCAAGCTGCAACGCGAGTACCCCACCGGCGAGTTGTTCGCCCACGTCACCGGCTACTTCGCCTTCGAGCTCGGGGCGACCGGCCTCGAGCGCAGCTACAACGACGAGCTGGCAGGGCGCACGATCGACTTCGACCTGCAGGAGCTGCGGGATCTGTTCGTCGATCGCGAGCGGGTCGGCGACCTGACGCTGACGATGCGCAACGACGTGCAGACGGTGGCGCGCGAGGAGCTCGGCCAGCGCGAGGGATCGGTGGTGGCGCTCGACCCCCGCAGCGGGGAGATCCTGGCCCTGTGGTCGTTTCCCTCGTACGACCCCAATGCGCTGGCCACCCACGACTTCAACGCCGCGGAACAGGCTTCGAACCTGCTGAACGCAGACCCCAACAAGCCGATCCTGGCCCGCTCGTACCAGGACAACTTCTTCCCCGGCTCGACCTTCAAGATCGTCACCGCCGCCGCCGGCGTGGAGCGCGGCGGCGTCACCGAGGACCAGCCCGACTACCCCGCCCGCGAGGCGTACCAACCGGTCGGTGCCGGCGGTCGGCCCGTCGGCCGGCCGATCGGCAACTTCGGCGGGGCGACGTGCGGCGGCACGCTGTTCCCGATCATGGAGGCGTCGTGCAACTCGGCCTTCGCCGAGATGGGGGCCGAGGACGCTGGCGCCGACGCCATGACCGACACCGCCCAAGCCTTCGGCTTCAACCAGGACGTGCCCATCGACCTGCCGCGGCCCGCCGGCTCGTCGTTCCCCGCCGCCCCGGAGTTCGAGAACGACTCGCCGAAACTCGCGCAGGCGTCGATCGGTCAGAACGACGTGCGGGCCACCCCGCTGCAGATGGCGCTGGTGGCGGCGGCGGTCGCCAACGGCGGCGAGGTCATGACGCCCCACGTCGTGCGCGAGGTGCGCGACGACCAGGGCGAGGTCGTCGACAGGATCCCCGACGACGACGTGTGGACCCGGGCGATGGACGACGGGACGGCGGACCTGCTGCGCCAGGGGATGATCTCAGTGGTTCAGGACGGCACCGCCAGCCGCCTGGACAACGGCCTCGAGGGCTTCGAGGTGGGCGGCAAGACAGGCACCGCCCAGATCGGCTCGAGCGACAGCTCGCACGCCTGGATCATCGGCTTCGCCGGACCCCCTGGCGAGGCACCCAGCGTGGCCGTCGCGGTCATCGTTGAGGCCCAGCCGGGCGTGAGCGAGCAAACTGGTGGCAGAGTGGCAGCGCCGATCGCCGCAGCGGTGATGCGGCAGGCCTTGCAACAGCCGGCGGCGCCTGTCCAGGAATCTGGGGAATCCGACTCGGGTGGAGACCAATGACGCATGAACTCGGGCCCGGTTTCACCCATCTCGTAACCTGAGGTCCACATGTCGTCGCAGCAGGGGCAAGTGATCTTCAACGGGCGCTACGAGCTGCACCGGCGGCTCGGGCGCGGCGGCATGGCCGAGGTCTACCTGGCCCGGGACCAGATGCTCGACCGGCCGGTGGCGGTCAAGGTGCTGTTCCCGGCGCTCGCCACCGACGCGGGATTCGTCGAGCGCTTCCGCCGGGAGGCGCAGTCGGCCGCAAACCTGCAGCACGCCAACATCGTCTCGGTGTTCGACTGGGGCGAGGCCAACGGCACCTATTTCATCGTCATGGAGTACGTCGAGGGTCACACCCTGGCCGAGATCCTGCGGGACGACCGGCGGGTGCACCCGGACCGCGCCGCCGAGATCACCGCCGACATCGCCGCCGCGCTGGGCTTCGCGCACCGCAATGGCGTCGTCCACCGCGACGTCAAGCCCGGCAACGTGCTCGTCACCGCCGACGGCACCGTCAAGGTGGCCGACTTCGGCATCGCCCGGGCGATCAGCGACCACTCGGACCAGAACCTCACGAAGACCGGTTCGGTCATGGGGACCGCGACCTATTTCTCGCCGGAGCAGGCCCGCGGCGCGCCGGTCGACCCCCGCAGCGACATCTACAGCCTCGGCTGCGTGCTCTACGAGATGACTACCGGGCACACGCCCTTCAGCGGCGAGAGCGCCGTGGCCATCGCCTACAAGCACGTGCAGGAGAACCCGGTCCCGCCTCGGCAGATCGACCCCGCACTGCCCGAGACGCTCGAGGCGATCACCCTCAAGTGCCTGGCGAAGAACCCCGCCAATCGCTACCCGACGGCACAGGACCTGCGGGCCGACCTCCGGCGCTACCTCGACGGGGCGCGCATCCTGGCCGAGCCGGTGCTGGCACCGCCGATCGACCCCGGCTCGACCAACGTGATGGCACCGACCGGCTACGACAACCGCACCGCCGTGGCACCGGGTTGGTCGGGCGACGACGGCTACGGCGACTACGGCCAGTACGAGGACTACACACCACCCGAGGAGGAGCCCAAGCGCTCCCGCTGGTTCCTGGCGGTGCTCATCCTGTTGCTGCTCATCCTCGCCGGGCTGCTGTTCCTCCTGGTGCGCAACTTCGCCGACAACGGCAACGATCCGACCCTCGTCACGGTGCCGAACGTTGTCGGCCAGCCCGCCGACCAGGCGGAGAGGGCGCTCGAGGCGGCGGGCTTCGAGGTCGCGCGGGCTTCGGCAGCGTCGGAGCGCCCAGTGGACGAGGTGATCGAGCAGGACCCGCGCGCCGAGGAGCAGGCAGAGGAGGGTTCGGAGGTCACCATCACCCTCAGCGCCGGTCCCCAGATGGCAACCGTCCCCAGCGTGGAAGGCCTAACGGTCGACGAGGCCAGCCAGGCGCTCATAGAAGCGGGCTTCGTCCCCCGCCAGCAGGCCGAGGAGAACGCCGACGTCGAGGAGAACATCGTGATCCGCACGGACCCGGCCGCCAACGCCCAGGCGGCAGTCCGCTCCACGGTGACGGTCTTCTATTCGTCGGGCCCCAACACGATCCCGATACCCGACGTGTCGCGACAGAGCGAGAACGACGCCCGCAACACGCTCGCCGGCGCGGGGTTCACCGGGAACATCCCGGCGCAGCAGGAGGCGTCGAACGACGTCCCGGAGGGTCAGGTCATCCGCACCGACCCGCCCGCCGGTCAACAGGCTGCCGCCAACGCCACCATCACCCTGTTCGTGTCGTCGGGCCGCGGCCAGGTCGGCGTGCCCAACGTCGAGGGGCTCGCCGAGGACAACGCACGAGCGCAGCTCCAGGCATTCGAGGTGCAGACCCGCGACCAGGACGTCAACGATCCCAACCAGGACGGGCTGGTCCTGAGCCAGAACCCACCGGCCGGCACGCAGGTCGACGAGGGCTCGACCATCACCCTGGTGATCGGCCGGTTCCGGGACAGCGAGACCACGCAGGGCAACGGGCCGGGCAACGACTGACTCTCCCCGATGCCGTTCACGCTCGTCCTCCTCCGCCACGGCGAGAGCGAGTGGAACCTCGAGAACCTCTTCACCGGCTGGTACGACTGCGACCTGACGCCCACCGGTGAGGCGCAGGCGGTCGCCGGTGGCCGCCTCATGGCCGAACGGGGGCTGCTTCCCGACGTGGTGCACACGTCGGTGCTGGTGCGGGCGACTCGGACCGCCGACCTGGCGCTGCGGGAGATGGGACGTACCTGGATCCCCGTGCGCCGACACTGGCGCCTCAACGAGCGCCACTACGGCGACCTACAGGGCCTCAACAAGGCGGAGACCGCCGAGCGCCACGGCGCCGAGAAGGTGAAGCTGTGGCGGCGCTCGTACGACGTGCCGCCGCCGCCGATGGACCGGGACGACCCCCGCAACGTGCGCCACGACCCCCGCTACGCCGGCCTGCCGCCGGAGCTCGTACCGGACACCGAATGCCTCGCCGACGTCGTCGCGCGGATGCTGCCGTACTGGTACGACGGCATCGTCCCCGACCTCGGCGCCGGGAGCGTGGTGCTGGTGTCGGCGCATGGGAACAGCCTGCGCGCGCTGGTGAAGCACCTGGACGGCATCTCGGAATCCGACATCGTCGAGCTCAACATCCCCACCGGGGAGCCACTCGTCTACGAACTGGGCGACGACTTCCAGCCCCTGGTGGCGAAACCCACGATCGAGCGTTACCTGCGCTCGCCCGACGAGATCGCCGCCGCGGCCGAGGCGGTCGCCCGCGAGGCGGGCGGCTGAAGCGCGGCTGCGGCGGCGTGACGCGCCGGGGGCGCGGGCCCAGCGACCCGCGCCCCCGATGGTCAGGGCTCGTCAGAAGCTGATGCCGACCGCGCCCCCCGTGGCCGGAATGGGCCAGAGGACGACGGCCAGAAGGAAAGTCGCGAACTGCGACCACGTGTCGAAGCGGTCGTACCCCTCGTTGAAGGCAACGATGACGCCAATGACCAGCCAGAGCAGCAGGATGAGACTCGCGAGCGGGATCCGAATACCCGTACTCGAAACCATGGGTCCTCCTCGTGATTCCTTCGCAGCTCCGGCACCTCGGCCGAGCGTGGTTTCGCTCGTCGCGACGAGGTACCGGAACAACGCCTGCACGTTGGGTACCCCGGAGTCGCCCGAATAACACGTTGTGTATGGGTCGTCAGCGTGGACCAGGCCGTGCGCTGGGTCGTCCCCGGCGCCCCGACCGCTGGGCCTCTAAGCTCCGCCGCCATGGCACGGGAGAAATACCTCGACCACCTCGCAACCGTCCCGCTGTTCTCCGGCGCGACGACCAAGGAGTTGCGTTCGGTCGCGAAAGCGTCGGTGGAGATGACCATCGACGAGGGTAAGCAGTTCGTCACCCAGGGCGAGATCGGCCGCGAGGCGTTCATCATCGTCGAGGGTCAGGCCGAAGTCTCTCGGGGCGGCAACAAGATCACGACGCTAGGGCCGGGCGACTGCGTGGGCGAGCTGGCACTGCTGGACCACGGCCCCCGCACGGCCAGCGTCACCGCCATGACCCCGCTCACCGTCCTGGTGCTGGGACCACGGGAGTTCGCGGGGTTGCTCGACGAGCTGCCGGCCCTCAATCGGAAGATGCTTGCCGCGCTCGCCAGCAAGGTGCGCGACCTCGACAGCCAGACCTTCGGCTGACCTCGGGCCCGGCTCGCGGCTGCCGGCCGTCTGCGCCGGGACGGATTCCGATGCCTCCGGCCGGGTTGGATAGGTTTCCGCGGCGTGAGCACCGCGACGACCGCTGACGACACCGGCGAGCGCAGCGACACCGCACCTACGCCGCGGGTCCGCCCGAGCCATGTCGCGGTCGGCGTCGGCATCGCCTTCGCGCTCCTCGTCGTGGCGTCCGGCGTCGTCGCCACGGTGCTGCAGTGGCACGACGACTCCGGCGTCCAGCGTGTCGTGTTCGTCAACGTCCCACCGGCCTGGAAGGCCGTCTTCTACACCGTGCTGCCGGTGCTGATCGTCTACGGCGCGGTCGTGTTCTCGTGGCGGGTCCGCAACTGGGAGCGGGGAGCGCCCGACGACCGCAGTACGACCCGAGCCAATGTGGGCCGCCGCCTGGCCGACTTCCGTGCCGGCGTCTACATGCAGACCCTGCTGCGCGACCCGGTGGCGGGGGTCATGCACTCGCTCATCTACTTCGGCTTCCTCGTGCTGCTGGCCGTCACCACGGTGCTCGAGATCGACCACCAGCTCCCGGAGAGCGCCAAGTTCCTCCACGGCGACGTGTACCGCGGCTACTCCCTGGTGGCCGACGTGGCCGGCGCGGTGTTCGTCATCGGGGTCGGGTGGGCGATCGTGCGGCGCTACGTGCTGCGCCCGTACCGGATCCGCATCAAGTCCAAGCCCGAGCACGCCGTCATCCTGGGCACGCTCCTGGCCATCGGCGTCACCGGCTTCGGCGCCGAGGCGTATCGCATCGCCCTCGCCGGGCGACCCGACTTCGAGAAGTGGTCGATCATCGGCTATCCGCTGTCCGGCCTGATCGACGACAGCGGCAGGCTCGCCGGTTGGCACCAGGGGTGGTGGGTCGCCCATGTCGTCACCTTCCTGGTGTTCCTGGTGATCCTTCCGGTGACGATGCTGCGCCACATGTTCACGTCACCGCTGAACATGTATCTGCGCGACCGTGAGCGTCCGAAGGGCGCCATGAAGCCGCTGCCCAACCTCATGGAGACCGAGCTCGAGTCGTTCGGCGCCGCCACCGTCGAGGACTTCACCTGGAAGCAGCTGCTCGACACAGATGCCTGCACGATGTGTGGACGCTGCACGTCGGTGTGCCCGGCCCACGCCACCGGCAAGCCGCTCGATCCCCGGGAGATCGTGCTCAAGACGGGCGAGGTCATGGCCCGCACGGGCACGCCGCCGATCTCGCCGCCCATTGGCCTGGACCCGGAGATCACCGTGTCGGCCGACTCACTCTTCGAGCGCATCACGCCCGACGAGATCTGGGCCTGCACGTCATGCAAGGCGTGCGACGAGATCTGCCCGGTCGACATCGAGATCCTCGACAAGATCCTCGACATGCGGCGCTACCTGTCACTCATGGAGTCCAACTTCCCCACCGAGCTGGGCACCGCCTATCGAGGTATGGAGAACTCCGGGAATCCCTGGGGCATGGCGCAGACCGACCGCGCCGCCTGGGCATCCAAGGTCGACGGCGTCCACGTCGTCGAGCCCGGCAGCCCCTTCGACCACGAGTACCTCTACTGGGTGGGCTGCGCCGGCAGCTTCGACGACAAGAACCAGAAGGTGAGCGTGGCCATGGCCAAGCTCATGCAGCGGGCCGGCCTCGACTTCGCCATCCTCGGACCCTCCGAGAACTGCACCGGTGACCCGGCCCGCCGATCGGGCAACGAGTACATCTACCAGATGCTCGCCATGCAGAACATCGAGACGCTCAACGGCATGGGGGCCCAGAAGATCGTCACGCAGTGCCCCCATTGCTTCAACACGATCTCGAACGAGTACCCGCAGCTTGGCGGCAACTACGAGGTCATCCACCACAGCCAGCTGCTGGAATGGCTGATCGCCGAGGGTCGGCTCGACCTGACCGACGCCCGGCTCGAGGAGCGCATCGTCTACCACGACTCGTGCTACCTCGGCCGCCACAACGACGTGTACCTGGCGCCGCGGCGGGTGATCGGCAGCCTCGGAGGCGTCGAGGTCGTCGAGGCAGCTCGCAACGGCACCCGCGGGATGTGCTGCGGTGCGGGCGGCGCCCGGATGTGGATGGAGGAGACGACCGGCAAGAAGGTCAACGACGAGCGCAGCCAAGAGCTGATCGCCACCGGGGCCAGCCGCATCGCCGTCGCCTGCCCGTACTGCTACATCATGATCGACGACGGCACGAAGGCAGCGGGCAAGGAAGAGGACGAGGTCCGCGTGGGGGACATCTCCATGCACCTCGTCGACGCGCTCGAGGAGCGGGACGCCCGCCGGCTCGAACCCCTGGGAGACTGAGCGTCGATTCGCGGGCGACTGAGCGGGCACTGTCGGTGATGAGCTCATCACCCTCTGCCCCTGGTCGCGGCGACCGCCTCGCGCCACACTGAGCCTCGGCATCCCGTCCCTTCCCGCCATGCCAGCCACCGCGCTCTCCGACGCCGAGCTGCTCGACCAGGCACGCAACGGCGACGAGGCTGCGTTCACCGAGCTGTACGTGCGGCACCAGCCGGCGGCCCTGGGCTTGGCGTCGACCTACCGCCGCCTGGGTGACCCCGAGGACCTCGTCAACGAGGCCTTCGAGCAGGTCCTCGCGGCGGTGCGGCGAGGCGCGGGGCCGACCGGCGCCTTCCGCGCGTACCTTTTCGTGACCCTGCGGCGCCGGGCGGCAGAGCACGCCGAGCGCCCGGCCGGCCAGCCGCTCGACAACGTTCCGGAGCCGGTGGTGGCCGAAGCCGCCGGACCCGAGATGGCGCGAGCCGACCGGGACATCATGCACGACGCCTTCGAGTCCCTCCCGGACCGCTGGCAGACGGTGCTGTGGCACAGCGCCGTGGAGGGACGGCCGCCACGGCAGGTGGCGTCGGTGCTGGGCGTTTCGGCCAGCGCCGCCGCAGCCCTGGCGCACCGGGCAAGGGAGAAGCTTCGGCAGGCGTACCTCCAGGCGCACCTGTTGTCGTCGCCGCACCCCGAGTGCGAGCCGCACCGGTCGCGGCTCGCTGCCTACGTGCGGGGAGGCCTCAGCCATCGCGCCCAGGCTGCAGCCAAGCGCCACGTGAGTCGCTGTGAATCGTGCCAGGCGCTGGTGGTCGAGCTGACCGACGCGAACCGGATGCTGGTGCGCTCCCTGCTGCCCTTGTTCCTGGTGGGAAGCACCCGCGTGGCGTTGGCGGACGCGGGCGCCGCGGGCGGCGTGGCGGCGGGTTCCGCTGGCAAGGGTGCCGAGGCCCTGGCGGCGTCGGGGTCGTCCTCCGGCTGGAAGGGCGCGTGGCGGCGCGTGCGTGACCTGGCGCCCTCGGCCGGGAGCGCCGGGGTGGCCGCGTTGCTGCTCGCCGGACTGGCGGTCGCCAGCATGGCCGTGTCACGTGGCGATGGCTCGACCGACGTGGCCGACGACGCCGCGGGCTTGGGCAGCAGCGGACTCGACGGTGGCGGCCAGGGCCCATTCGGACTCGACTTGGGCGACGAGGACCCTGCGGCCGACGACGTCCTCACCACCCGCCCGTTCGACTCGCCGGCCGGGTTCGACTCGGACTCTCCGTCGGACGATGGCCTGTCGAGCCGCTTCAACTTCCTTCCGCGGTTCGATGACGGCTCGCCGCGGCGAGTCTCGTCGAGCCCCCCGCCCAGCCCGTTGCCACGCCCCTCGCCGAACCGCCCTGCTGCGAGCCCACCGCCGGCGCCGACGCCCCCGGCGCCGGCATCCCCGAGTCCGGCGCCCCCGACGCCCAGGCCTCCCGCACGGCCGGACCCGGCCCCTCCGCCGCCCGTCCCGCCGGTGGTGGTGCCCTTGGCCTTCGTCACCGCGCCCGAGTGGGCGCCGTCCGGCGTGGGGCGCGGAGACCTGACCGTGCGGATCGGCGAGGCCAACGCTCCGGCCGCGTTGTCGGCCGCCGAGGCGACTGCCGCCGTGCCTCGCCAGCTCCAGATCCAGCTCACACCCGGGGCCCAGGCCGCCGAGGACGGCCTCGACTCTCGGTGCACCGTGGTCGCAGCGGGCGCCGCCCCCCGCATCGACTGCACCCTCCAACCGCCGGCGCGCGGTGGCACCGTCGAGGTCCATGCCGGGCTGAACGCCGCGGTGGCCGATCAGTCCGCGACCGTGACGCTGCGCCGAGGCAGCGTCGTCGAGGCCAGCGCGGTGGTCCCCCTCGACCGCTACGAGGAAGGCCTGGGCCTGGTCGCGACCGCATGGGCGCAGTCCGAGCTGGCCGGCCACGAGGTGCCGACCGGCCGGCTCACGATCGGCGCGGAGCAGCGGGGCGTCCGTGCACTGCCGGGCGTGTCGCTGGAGGTGACGCTCGAGGGCGACGCCGGGTTCGTGCCGGCCGTGCCCGGGATCGACCTGCTGCCGGAGGGGTGCTCTACGCCGGGCTGGCCGGCGTCGGGGGGCAGCGGCGAGATACCGCTGCCGTCGCCGTCGCCGGGCCCGCCGGCGCTGGTCGGCGGCCTGCCGACCACGGTCGCCTGCGATCTGGGCGTACTGGCGCCGGGCAACGCCGCAGCCTTGCGCGATCTCGTGGCGCTGGTGCGCCCGTGGTACTCGGACGGCGACATCGACGAGGCACCGTCGGCGACCGTGACCCTGAGGCTCCAGGATCCCGCGGCGGATCCCAACGTCCCGCCCGAGGTCCACGAGCTCGCGACGGAGACGGTCGGCATCGACCTGCCCGAGGGGTAGATACCTCGGCCTGCAGAAGTGGGTGTCGGCGAGCGGAACGATCGATCGGCGCGTACGCGCCGGGCGGAGCGGCTGCGGGTCCTTGGAAACGGTGTGTCCAGGCTGGAAAGGGGGTTCCTGGCGGAGGATTGGTTGCCTGGCAGCCATTTCGGCGCCACGAAGTCGTGCCTGAGCCGCAACTGTGTTGGATGGCCGGCGGGCCGCCGGGTCGGCACGTCGAGATGGCGTGCCTATCGGCGCACGCTCAAGGCGCCAGCGTCAGCGTCCGTCGTCACGAAAGTTCTCCCAGTAGCGGCTCGGTGTCGGGCCCCGCTGGCCCTGGTATTTCGATCCCACCCGCGCCGATCCGTAGGGCACGTCCGCCGGGGTGGTCATACGCAGGAAGCTCACCTGGCCGATCTTCATGCCGGGATACAGCGTGATCGGCAGGTTGGCGACGTTGGAAAGCTCCAGCGTGAGATAGCCGGAGAACCCCGCGTCGATGAAGCCCGCGGTGCTGTGGATGAGCAGCCCCAGCCGACCCAGGCTCGACTTGCCCTCGATGCGCCCCACCAGGTCATCGGGCAGCGTCACCCTCTCGTAGGTCGAGCCGAGCACGAACTCGCCCGGGTGGAGGATGAAGGCCTCGCCCTCGGCGATCTCGACCAGACGGGTGAGATCCTCGAGGTCCTCCTTCACGTCGATGACCGGCATCGTGTGGTTGAGAAACACCCGGAACAACCGGTCGAGACGCAGGTCGACCGACGACGGCTGGATGCACTGCTCGTCGAGGGGATCGATGACGATGCGGCCGGCGTCGAGCTCGGCGCGAATGGTGCGGTCCGACAAAATCATCGGGCGCCGACCCTAGTGGTCGCCGGTCGTCGTCCCGGGCGGCCGGCCCGTGGCCCGAGCGGCGTCGCCGCGGGCCGGTCGGCTAGCCTCGCCGTTTCAACCCGCGGGTGTAGTTCAATGGCAGAACGTCAGCTTCCCAAGCTGATAATGCGGGTTCGATCCCCGTCACCCGCTCTCGGCGGATCGGCACTCGTCACGCCGCTCCTGTCGCGGGGCGGGGCACGCCACGTGTTTGCTCGATGCAGACCAGGGATGTCCACGAACGGGTCGTGGCTTGTTCAGCTCCTGCCGGTGGAC
>Ga0081538_10005541_pt1 | contig 11330 bp, 12 predicted proteins | sample TabmetS5T2R1_FD_71022 | JGI IMG/M metagenome (GOLD analysis project Ga0081538, IMG submission 71022) | Tabebuia heterophylla rhizosphere microbial communities from the University of Puerto Rico - S5T2R1 | ecosystem: Host-associated > Plants > Roots > Rhizosphere ... | reverse complement strand
TCTCCATGCTTGACTGGGATCACGAGCGTCTGCCCCGGCTCACAGCGCGTCGTGAAGGGCGTGTCCGCTCGCTCGACGACGAGCGGCACGTCGCGGCAGACGAACGAGAGCGACGCGTTGGGGAGGAGCGCGCCGGGGAGCAGCCCAGCCTCGCAGAGGATCTGGAATCCATTGCAGATCCCGAGGACCAGCCCGCCTGCACGGGCGAAGTCGGCCACGGCCTCCATGGCCGGTGCGAAGCGAGCGATCGCGCCCGCGCGGAGGTAGTCGCCGTACGAGAAGCCTCCCGGGAGCACGACGGCCTCGACCCGTGGCAGCTCTGCCTGCGCGTGCCAGACGAGCAGCGGCTCGGCGCCAAGGGCTGACAGCGCCCACGCTCCGTCTCGATCGTCATTCGAGCCCGGGAAGGCGAGAACGCCGATGCGTGGACGCCGCTCGGTCAGCCCGATCGCTCCTCGAGCTCGATCTCGTAGCTCTCGATTAGCGGGTTCGCGAGAAGCCGCTCGCACATGCTCTCGACGTGGGCGCGGGCCTCCTCGGTGCTCGCTGCCTCGACCTCGAGGTCGATCACCCGGCCGACCCTCGCGTCGCCGACCGGAAAGCCGAGCTGCCGGAGCGACCGCTCGACGGCTTGCCCCTGCGGATCGAGGATGCCGCCCTTCGGGCGGACGAGCACCGTGGCCCTCACCGGAGCACCACCTCGGGGTCGGCGAGGTAGTCCGCGAACGCGATGCCGGTTACGCGCTCGAACGCCTCGACGTATCGACCCCGCGTTCCGGCGACGACCTGGGGAGGAAGCTCGGGACCGGGCGGCGTCTTGTCCCAGCCGAGTGAGTCGCAGTAGTCCCGGACGTACTGCTTGTCGAAGGACGGCTGGCCGCTTCCGGGCTCGTACTCGTCGGCCGGCCAGAAGCGGGACGAATCCGGCGTGAGCGCCTCGTCGCCGAGCGTCAGGGTGCCGTCCGCGTCGAGCCCGAGCTCGAACTTCGTGTCGGCGATGACGATGCCGCGCTCCGCTGCGTAGGCCGCCGCGTGCTCGTACAGCTCGAGCGAGATCCGCTCCACCTGGGCGACGAGCTCGTCGCCCACGAGCTCGGCGGCGCGCTCGCGGTCGATGTTCTCGTCGTGGCCCTCGTGCGCCTTCGTCGCGGGCGTGAAGATCGGCGCTGGAAGCTGCTCGGACTCGCGCAGACCGCTCGGGAGCCGATGCCCGCAGACCTCGCCCGAGGCGAGATAGTCCTTCCAGCCCGAGCCGGCCAGGTAGCCGCGCACGACGCACTCGATCGGCAGCATCGAGAGTCGCCGGGCCTCCGTGGAGCGGCCGTCGGCTCTGAGGGCGAGCAGATGGTTGGGCACGATCTCGCGCGTGCGCGCGAACCAGAAGCCGGACAGGCCCGTGAGCACACGCCCCTTGTCCGGGATCTCGGTGGGAAGGACGACGTCGAACGTGGAGATCCTGTCGCTCGCGACGAGCAGCAGCCTCGATTCGTCGAGCTCGTAGATCTCCCGGACCTTGCCGCTGCCCACGTGCACGGCCTCAGGCATGAACGGCTTCCTCCTTTCGTTCTCGGGCCTTCTCGACGAGCGCCGCCAGGCGCTCGAAGACGACGTCGACGTGCCGCAGCGCGTCATCGAGGTCGAAGGCTCGCTCGATTGCCGCGGCGTCGAGGCGGGCGGCGATGTCCGGATCGGCGGCGACGAGCTCGCGGAAGTCACGCTCCTCCTCCCACGCGGCGAGCGCGTTGCGCTGGACGAGCCGATAGGCCTCGTCTCGAGCCAGGCCCGCGGCCACCAGCGCCAGCAGCACGCGCTGGCTGAAGACGAGGCCGTGGGAGGCGTCGAGATTGCGCCGCATCCGCTCGGCGTCGACGACGAGCCCGTCCACGAGCCAGGCAAATCGGTCGAGCATGTAGTCGAGGGCGAGGAACGCGTCGGGAAGCACGACTCGCTCCGCGCTCGAATGGGAGATGTCGCGCTCGTGCCAGAGGGCCACGTTCTCGAGCCCGACGGCCGCGCCGGCTCGCACGACGCGCGCCAACCCCGTGATCCGCTCGGCGACGACCGGGTTGCGCTTGTGCGGCATGGCCGACGAGCCCTTCTGACCGCTTCGGAACGGCTCGGCGACCTCGCGCACCTCCGTTCGGGCGAGGTGCCGGATCTCGGTGGCGAAGCGGTCGAGCGACGCTGCGACGAGCGCGAGGGCGGAGAGGAGCTCGGCATACCGGTCGCGTGGAACGACCTGAGTCGCCGCCGACTCCGGGACGAGGCCGAGCCGCTCGCAGGCGATCCGCTCCACCTCCGGGTCGCCGCCGCCGTACGTTCCCACGGCCCCGGCAAGCTTGCCGACGCGCATCCCCTCGAGGGCGCGGACGACACGCTCGCGATCGCGCTCGAGCTCGAAGGCCCACCCGGCCAGCTTGGCGCCGAACGTGATCGGCTCCGCGTGGACGCCGTGCGTCCGCCCCGCCATCGCCGTCTCGCGGTGCTCCTCCGCTCTGCGGACGACCGCCTGGAACGCCCGCTCGAGGCCGTCGAGGATGAGACCGCCGGCTGCCCGGACCAGAAGAGCCGTCGCCGTGTCGAGCACGTCGGACGAGGTGAGCCCGTAGTGCAGCCATCGTCCGGACTCGCCGAGACCCTCGGCGACGGCGTCGACGAAGGCGGCGAGATCGTGCTGGGTCAGCTCCTCGACCTCGGCGACCCGCTCCGGGGTCGGCACCTGAGCCCGCTCGCGTACCTCGGCCGCCGCCTCCGGAGGAACCACCCCGACCTCGGCCCAGGACTCGAGCGCTGCGAGCTCGACGTCGAGCCAGCGTGCCAGCTTGCCCTCCTCCGACCAGACGAGCTTCATGGCCGGTCGGGAGTAGCGGGCGATCACTCCGCCAAGTCTAGTGAGCGGGCAGGCTACGGCTACGGCCCAGCGGGTCGCCGGGCTCTACAGCTCTGCGGTCGGGCGGCCGGGCGTGCCCGGGTAGCCGCCGCCCTGCGCCAGGATCTTGGCGGCGAGGATGGCGGCGTTGCGGGCGCCGTTCACCGAGACGCAGGCGACCGGGACGCCCGGGGGCATCTGCGCGATCGAGAGCAGCGCGTCGAGCCCTCCCATCACGCTCTTCGACGACGTGAGCGGCACGCCGATCACCGGCAGGTCGGTGTAAGCGGCGACGACGCCCGGAAGGGCGGCGGCCATCCCCGCGCCGGCGATGAGCACGCGCGTTCCGCGGAGCGCGGCCGTGGACGCGTACTCGGCCACCGCCCGCGGGTCGCGGTGCGCGGACAGCACCCGGAGCTCCCAAGAGATGCCTCGCTCGTCCAGCTCGACTCCCGCAGGCTCGATCGCCTCGCGATCCGACTCCGAGCCGATCAGGATCCCGACGAGCGGCCCGACGTCCTCGAAGTCCTCGATGATCGGAAGCGGGAGCGGGCTCTCGTCAGGCATGGGCGTGCACGGCTCCGAGGGCGACGTCGCGACGGCACTGCGCTCCGGGCAGATCGATCCGGTCGACAGCGCGGTAGGCGCGCTCACGCGCCTCCGGCAGCGAGTCGCCGACGGCGGTGACGTCGAGGACGCGACCGCCGGCGGTCACGAGCGATCCGTTCCGCAGGGCGGTGCCGGCATGGAAGACGAGCGCGCCCTCCGCCTCGGCCTCCTCGACGCCGGCGATCTGCACACCCGTCTCAGGCGCCTCGGGATACCCGGCCGCGGCGAGCACGACGGTCACGGCCGTCATGGGCCCGGCGCGCAGCTCGATCCCCGCGAGCGAGCCGCCGGCGACCGCTGCGAGCGCCTCGAGCAGGTCGCCTTCGAGCCTGGGCAGGATGGCCTGCGTCTCGGGATCGCCGAAGCGGCAGTTGAACTCGAGCACGCGCGGCCCCTCGTCGGTGAGCATGAGACCGGCGTACAGGAGGCCGGCGAACGGCGTCCCGCGCGTCGAGAGCTCGCGCAGCACCGGACGGTGGACGGTCTCGACCAGCTCCTCCGTCCGGCTCTCGTCGAGCCACGGCACCGGCGAGTAGCTTCCCATGCCGCCCGTGTTCGGGCCTCTGTCACCGTCGAGGAGCCGCTTGAAGTCCTGCGCAGGCGCCAGTGGAACTGCGGCCGTGCCGTCGCAGAGGGCGAAGAGCGAGACCTCCTCGCCCTGGAGGAGCTCCTCGATCACTACTCCGCCTCCGAGCGCGGCTGCACGTGGCTGCGCCGCCGCCAGCTCGTCCTCGCTCTCGCACACGAAGACGCCCTTCCCGGCCGCGAGCCCGTCCGCCTTGACGACGCAGGGCGCGCGAGGCTCGTCCAGCTCCGCGGCCGTCGGCACGCCCGCCGCGTGCATGACTTCCTTGGCGAACGCCTTCGAGCCCTCGATGCGAGCAGCACTGGCGCCCGGGCCGAACACCGCGACGCCTGCGTGGCGCAGCTCGTCGGCGAGCCCGGCCACGAGCGGCGCTTCCGGGCCGACCACGACCAGATCGATGGAAAGTTGGCGGCAGAGGTCGAGGAGCGCGTCGGCGTCGTCGGCGCGAAGCGGGTGGCACGTTCCCAGGGCGGCGATTCCGGGGTTTCCGGGCGCTGCGTGGAGCTCGCCGAGGTGCGGGCTCTGGGCGATCTTCCACGCAAGTGCGTGCTCGCGCCCGCCGCCGCCGACGATCAGGACCCTCACCCGGCCGAGTCTAGTGCCCGCGCCGGTCGTGGGGGCAATAGTATTTCCCTGCGCGCCCCGGCCGGCGTCCTCGTCGGTTCGCGTCCCCCTGAACGAGCAACCCGAAGGAGTCAGAGCTGATGGCAACCGTCGAAACGGGCCCCACCCAGGTTCAGAGCGTCCTCGCGAAGGGGCCGATCCCGGACCCGATCCCGACGCTGGACGAGGCGCGTGGCGATGCGACCCGTCGGCAGAGGATCCAGGAGATTCGCAAGCAGATCAACGAGCTCGGGATCAAGTACATCTTCTTCCAGCAGGTCTCGGTCTCCGGCCACGTGAACGGCAAAGGCGTCTCCGCGACCATGTGGGAGAAGGTGGCCGAAGACGGCTACCAGCTCGTCTACGGCGCGACCGCCGACCTCTTCGTCGATCGGGAGGACCGCTACATCGGCTTCGGCCCGGAGGAGTCCGAGCTCGCGGCGATCGCTGACCTCGACACCTTCCGACAGCTTCCGTGGGACCCGCGGGTCGCCCGTGTCTTCTGCGATTGCTACGACACGGAGACCGGTCAGCTGCTCGAGGCCGACCCGCGGCAGAACCTCAAGCGGATCGTGAACGAGGTCGAGCAGGAGCTCGGCTACACGTTCCTGTGCGGGGTCGAGCCCGAGATGATGTGGATGAAGCGCCCGCGCGGCTCGGACGCGGGAGCGGCCGAGGGGATCACGAAGCCCTGGTGCTACCACATCAACCAGTTCGAGGAGCTGCGGCCGATCATCCTCGACGTCATCGACTTCGGGGAGAAGCTCGGGCTCAACCCGTCCTACGGCGACCACGAGGACTCTCCCGGCCAGCTCGAGCTCAACTTCCTCTTCGACCGTGCCGTCCGGACGGCCGACAATCTCTCGACGTATCGGCAGATCTGCCAGGCGGTCGCGCGGAAGCACACGCAGGAGGGGACCTACGGCGACGGTGTCGAGGTCCTCGCCACCTTCATGCCCAAGCCGTTCACGGGCGTCTCGGCAAACGGTGCCCACCACCACTTCACCCTCGTCGACGAGGAGGGGAACAACGTCTTCTACGACGCGGACGGCCCCGCCAAGCTCTCCGAGATCGGGCTCCAGTTCATGGGCGGGATCCTCGACCACTACCGCGGGCTGTGCGGGATCACGGCGTCGACGGTGAACTCGTACAAGCGCTTCTGGGACTTCGGCTTCTGGGCGCCGATCTACAAGGACTACGGCTGGCAGAACCGCACGACCCTCGTCCGGGTTGCAAGCGGCGGACGCTTCGAGTTCCGCGCCGTCGACTCGGCCTGCAATCCGTACCTCACCCAGGCCGCGCTCCTGCGTGCCGGGCTCGACGGGGTCAAGCGCAAGCTCGACCCGGGCGAGCCCCAGCAGCGGAACGTGTACGACGTTCTTGCCGAGGGCGGGGAGATTCCGCGCGTCCCGGAGCATCTCGGGGAAGCGCTGCAGGCGCTCGACGAGGACGAGGTCGTGAAGAGCGCATTGCCCGGCCGTCTCTACGATGTGTACATGCACTACAAGCGGGACGAGTGGGAGCGCTTCCTGTCGGCGGTGACGGACTGGGAGCGCGAGCGTTACCTCGACGTCTTGCCCTAGCGAGGAAGCTGCCGGAAATGTGCGGGATTGCAGGGATCATCTACCGGGACGGCATCCACGACGTCGGGCGCGACATGACCCGGATGCTCCAGTCCATGAAGCACCGTGGTCCCGACTCGACCGGCTACGCGCTCTATCGGCCGCGCGACCACCAGCTGGTCATGCGCTACAAGCTGGCCGACGCGAACACCCCTCGTGACTTCGAGTTCTCCGACCGGCTCGACCGCCACCAGCACCAGGTGCTTCAGCGCCTGAAGGCGATGGACGCCGACATCCACGACGTGGAGGAGGAGACCGAGTACGCCTATCGCGTCGCCTTCACGCTCCCGAACGGGAACCTGAAGGAGCTCGCCGACCGGATCGAAGACGTGCCCGACGCCGAGGTGCTCTCGCTCGGCCACTCGCTCGAGATCGTCAAGGACCTCGGCGACGCGGAGGAAGTCGCCGAGCAGTACGACCTCGATGGTTTCACGGGGACACACGCAATCGGGCACGTCCGCATGGCCACCGAGTCGGACGTCGACATCTCCGGGGCGCACCCGTACTGGGCGTACCCCTTCACGGACGTGGCCGTCGTCCACAACGGCCAGCTGACGAACTACTTCCAGTGGAAGCGGCGCCTCGAGCGCAGCGGCCACCGCTTCCAGTCGGAGTGCGACTCCGAGATCATCGCCGTCTACCTCGCCGAGAAGATGAGCGAGGGCGCGACCCTCGAGGACGCGATGCGCGACTCGCTCGTGGAGCTGGACGGCGTGTTCACGTACATCGCCGTGACCGCGGACGCGCTCGGCGTCTGCAAGGACGAGATGGCGGCGAAGCCGCTCGTCCTCTACGAGTCGGACGGCGTCGTCGCGCTCGCCTCCGAGGAGATCGCCATCCGCGCCGTCGTCGACCACGAGATCGACACCTACGACCCGTACGAGGGCGAGGTGATGGTGTGGCAGCGGTAGGCGAGAGCCGGGTCACGTACGACGCGCGCGGGCTCGCGGAGCCCTTCGCCGAGGCGCCGCGCACCGCCGTGATCGAGGACGGCAAGGCGACCTTCGACGCGAAGGACCTCTCCACCCGGCTGATCAACCTCGAGCTGCGCCGACTCCTCTACGAGGAGGGCGTCAAGGACGTGACCGTGCAGAACCCCGGCTCGAAGCACTCGCTCGGGGTCGGCATCCTCACGCGCTGCCGGATCACGTTCGGCGGCAGCCTCGGCTACTTCGGCTGCGGCCTGATCGACGGCCCCGAGATCCACGTCACGGGCCGGGTCGGCTGGTCCGCCTGCGAGAACATGATGTCCGGCGTCGTCGTCGTCGACGGCAACGCGGGCTCGCTGACGGCCGCGGCCATTCGCGGCGGCGACGTCCTCGTCAGGGGGAGGGTCGGCGCGCGCACCGGGATCGACCAGAAGGGCGGCACCGTCATCGTCCTCGGCGACGCCGGCACGATGACGGGCTTCATGATGCAGCGCGGCCGCCAGGTGATCTGCGGGAACGTCGGCCCCGGTCTCGGCGACTCGATGTACGACGGCACGATCTACGTCGCCGGCAAGGTGGCCTCCCTCGGGATCGACTGCGTCCCGGGCGAGTGGACGGAGGCCGACACCGAGTTCATCGGGCGCAAGTTCAGGATCTACGGCCTCGGCGAACCACCTGAGTTCCAGAAGTTCGTCTGCGGCAAGAAGCTCTACAACTACGACAACCTCGAGCCCTCGGAACGAAAGCTGGTGCTGTGATGCCGGACGAGACCGACCGCACCGTCCTCGGGCAGAGCCGGATCTTCACGCGCGACGTCATCAACGACATCCACATGAAGTCCGAGCTGGGCCGCTACCGCATGCGGGGCTTCTCCATGTTCAAGAAGATCCCGCACTGGGACGACCTCATGTTCATGCCGGGCACGCTGACCCGGTTCGTGATCGAGGGCTACCGCGAGAAGTGCGAGACGAAGACCGTTCTCGGCGCCCGCTTCGCCAAGAAGCCGATCGAGCTCGACATCCCGATCTACATCACGGGCATGAGCTTCGGCGCCCTCTCGCTCGAGGCGAAGATGGCGCTCGCGAAGGGCGCCTCCATGGCCGGGACGGCCACCTGCTCGGGCGAGGGCGGGATGATCCCGCCCGAGCGCGACCTCTCGACGAAGTGGTACTACCAGTGCATCCAGAGCCGGTACGGGTTCAACCCGCACCACCTGATGCTCGCCGACGCCTGCGAGTTCTTCATCGGGCAGGGCTGCAAGGTCGGCCTGGGCGGTCATCTGATGGGCCAGAAGGTGACCGAACAGGTGGCGGAGATGCGCTCGCTGCCGCCCGGGATCGACCAGCGCTCGCCGGCGCGGCACCCCGACTGGCTCGGGCCCGACGACCTCTCGCTCAAGATCCAGGAGATCCGCGAGGCGACCGACTACCAGATCCCGATCCAGCTCAAGCTGGGCGCCGCGCGCGTCTACGACGACGTGCGCATGGCGGCCAAGTGCGGCCCCGACATCATCTACCTCGACGGCGCCGAGGGCGGGACGGGCGCGGGCCCGCACATCGCCACGGAGGAGACCGGCATCCCGCTGATGGCCGCGATCCCGGAGGCGCGCCGCGCGCTCGAGGACGTGGGCCTGGCCGACGAGATCGACCTCGTCGTCGCCGGCGGGATCCGGAACGGCGGCGACGTGGCCAAGTGCCTCTCGCTGGGCGCCAAGGCCGTCGCGCTCGGGCACGCCGCCCTGATGGCGCTCAACTGCAACAAGGAGATCCCCGGCGTCACCGACTACGAAGGGACGATCGGCGTCCCCGCGGGGGAGTGCTACCACTGCCACACGGGGCGCTGCCCGGTCGGGATCACCACGCAGGATCCCGAGCTGCGCAAGCGGCTCGTCGTCGACGAGGCCGCCGAGCGGGTCTACAACTTCCTGCACACGCTGACGCTCGAGGTGCAGATGCTCGCGCGCGCGTGCGGCAAGACCAACGTCCATTCGCTCGAGCCGGAAGACCTCTGCGCGCTGACCGTCGAGGCCGCGGCGATGGCGAAGGTGCCGCTGGCCGGGACGGACTACATCCCGGGCGTGACCGAGGAGAAGGCGCTCGCGGAGATCAAGCGGCTCCTCGAGAAGCACATCGCCTACCCGGTCGACTACCTGCCCGACCAGCCGGCCGAGTACGCGGGCGCGGAAGACTGATGACGAAAGAGCCCGAAAAGATCGTCGAGATCGACGCGGAGTACCTCTCCGGCAGGCGCTTCCCCTACCAGGAGGACATCGCGGAGCTCGAGGACGTCGACCTGCTCGCGGCCACGCCCGGCGAGGACCTGAACTGGCTCGAGGACGTCGAGCTCCTGGAAGAGGAAGGGACGCCGGCCGTCTTCGACCGCTACTCGAACTCCTTCATCAAGATCTACTTCCGGATCCCCGCCGGGCAGGAGGACGAGATCGCGCGCAAGGTGCTCGTGAAGCACCTCCAGTCCGGCAACTCCTACGGCATCCAGCTGAAGGAGGCGCACACGAAGTTCCTGCAGCCGGAGCTCGGCCCGTGGGTGGAGGGCTCGAAGACGGTGGGAACCGACTGGAAGCCGCCCGTGCTGGAGGGCTGGGCGGCCCCCGAAGGCCATTGAACGAGAGGGGCCGTCGCCGGCCCCTCGATTCGCGCTCGCTCTCGTCCCGTCTCTAGACCCGTGTCCCCCGGCGGCCGTAGCCGATGCCGCCGAAGAGCAGCAGCACGAGCAGGACGATGATCAGCACCCAAACCCACATCGGCATGCCAGCTCCCCCTTGCCGTCGGTGATACTCGGGAGATAGCCGCTCCAGGCGTTTCGCAAACCCTCGCCCGAAGATGTCGAAGGGGCAGGCGCCGGGCGGGCCTGCCCCTTCGGAGTTCCCGGAGCCGAGCTTGGCTGCCTCGGCTAGGCGGCGCGGTGCGCCTCGGCGAGGCAGTGTCTCTCCCTCGAACCCCGGTGTGAGTCCCATACGGAGCGAGCGGCGCTGTGGATTGCCCGACAGGCTCGCGTAGAGTCCCGACGTCGTGGACCGTGCCCTGATCGAGGACTTCCGCCGTGACGGCGCGGTCTGCGTTCGCGGTGCCTTCTCCGCCGACGAGGTGGCGCTCGTGGAGCGGGGGATCGAGCGGAACCTCGCTGAGCCGAGCGCGCGCGCCCTCGTTGCCAGCCGTCCTGACGACCCCGGGCGCTTCGTCGAGGATTTCTGCAACTGGCAGGCGATTCCCGAGTACGAGCAGTTCGTGCGCGGGTCGGGAGCGGCCGCGATCGCCGGCGAGCTGATGGGGAGCGAGCGCGTGCGGCTCTTCCACGACCACCTGCTCGTGAAGGAGCCGGGCACGTCGCAGCGCACGCCGTGGCACCAGGACCAGCCCTACTACAACGTCGAGGGCACGCAGGTCTGCAGCATGTGGATGCCCGTCGATCCGGTGGCGCGCGAGGCGACGCTCGAGTTCGTCGCGGGCTCGCACCTCGGCCCTTGGCTGATGCCGAGGACCTTCATGGACGAGGAGGCGAAGTGGTTCCCCGAGGGCAGCCTCGAGGAGCTTCCGGACATCGATGCCGACCCGGACGCGTTTCGCATCGTCGGCTGGGCGCTCGAGCCCGGCGACGTGGTCTTCTTCCACATGCTCACCCTCCACGCCGCGGGCGGCGTCTCGGGCGGGCGCCGGCGGCGTGCGTTCTCCGTGCGGTTCCTCGGAGACGACGCGACGCACGCCCCGCGGCCGTGGAAGACGTCGCCGGAGTTCCCGGGCCTGGCCGACGAGCTCCCGGCCGGGGCACCCATGGAGCACCCGCTCTTTCCGGTGCTCTGGGAGCGCGATCGCCCCGACCCGTAGGCCGTGCCCACGTCCGCCTTCCTGCTCGCGCTCGCGGCAGCGTTCGTCCACGCGCTCTGGAACCTCCTGCTGGCGCGGGCGCGAGACCCCGAGGCGGCCGGCGCCGTCGCGCTCGTCACGGCGGTCGTCGTCTTCGCGCCGGTGCTCGTCCTCGCCTGGGAGCTCGAGTCCGAGGCCTGGCCGTACATCGCCGCCAGCTCCGTCCTCGAGCTCGTCTACTTCGCGCTCCTCGGGGCGGCGTACCGGCGGGGGGGGGGGGGGGGGGGGGGG
>Ga0081538_10005540_pt1 | contig 11331 bp, 6 predicted proteins | sample TabmetS5T2R1_FD_71022 | JGI IMG/M metagenome (GOLD analysis project Ga0081538, IMG submission 71022) | Tabebuia heterophylla rhizosphere microbial communities from the University of Puerto Rico - S5T2R1 | ecosystem: Host-associated > Plants > Roots > Rhizosphere ... | reverse complement strand
GCTGGCCGAGACCGGCCACGACGGCAAGGTCCTGGCCGGCGGCCAGAGCCTGGTCCCGCTGCTCAACATGCGCCTGGCCGCCCCCGCCCACCTGGTCGACGTCAACTGGCTGGCCGAGCTGGACGAGGTCGCCGTGGACGACCAGGCGGTCCGGGTCGGGGCCATCGCCCGTCACGCCCGGGTGGAGGCCGACCCGGCGGCGGCCGCGGCCGTCCCCCTGCTCCGCCAGGCGATCGGCGACATCGCCCACGCCACCATCCGCAACCGCGGCACCGTGGTCGGCAGCCTGGTCCACGCCGACCCGGCCGCCGAGCTGCCGGCGGTGCTGGTCCTGCTGGGCGGGAGCATGGAGCTGGCCAGCGCCGCCGACGGCACCCGCCGGGTGGACGCGGCCGACTTCTTCCTGGGGCCGCTGGAGTCGGCGGTGCGCCCGGGGGAGCTGGCCACGGCGGCCGTGTTCCCCCGGCCCCCGGCCGCCACCGGCAGCGCCTGGGTGGAGCTGGCCCGCCGGGCCGGCGACTACGCCCTCTGCGGGGTCGGGGCGCTGGTCGCCCTCGACCAGGGGCTGCGGGTCGCGGCGGCCCGGGCCGCCCTGATCTCGGTCGGGCCGGCGCCGGTCCCGGTCGACCTGACCGACGCCCTCGGGGGCCAGCCGGGCGACGCCGCCGACTGGGCCGCCGCCGGCCGCCTGGCCGCCGCCGCCGTCGACCCCGAGGACGACATCCACGCCAGCGCCGCCTACCGCCGCCACCTGGCCGGGGTCCTCACCGCCCGGGCCGCCCGGGCGGCCGCCGCCCACGCCGCCGAGCGTCTGGAGGGAACGGGGTGACCGAGGTTCTGCACGAGACCCGGCTGGTGGTCAACGGGGTGCCGCACACCGCGCGGGTGCCGGCCCGGCGGCTGCTGGCCGACTGCCTGCGCCACGACCTGGGGCTGACCGGGACCCACGTCGGCTGCGAGCACGGCGTCTGCGGGGCCTGCACGGTGCTGGTCGACGGCCGGCCGATGCGCTCGTGCCTGCTGTTCGCGGTCGGGGTCGACGGGGCCGAGATCACCACCGTGGAGGGCTGCCGCTCGCCCGACGGCGGCCTCGGCCCGGTGCAGCGGGCCTTCCAGGACTGCCACGGGCTCCAGTGCGGCTTCTGCACCCCAGGGTTCGTGACCACCATCACCGCCTGGCTGCGCGAGCATCCCGACCCCACCGAGGAGGAGGCCCGCCAGGCCATCGGCGGCAACCTCTGCCGCTGCACCGGCTACCAGAACATCGTCGCCTCGGTCCTGCGCGCCGCCGAGCTCCAGCGGGAGGCGGGTGGCCCGTGACGACCCGGACGATGGGGGAGCCGATCCCCCGGCGGGAGGACCCGCGGCTGGTCGCCGGGGACGGGCGCTACCTGGACGATCTCGGCCGGGGGGCGCTGGCGGCGGCGTTCGTCCGCAGCCCCCACGCCGCCGCCCGGGTCCTGGACGTCGACGTGGGCCGGGCCCTGGAGGTCGACGGGCTGGTGGCCGTCTACACCTACGAGGACCTGGAGGGGCCGGTGGCCGAGCCGCTGCCCCTGCTGATCCCGCACCCGCGGCTGCACGCCGGCCGGACCGCGTACGCGCTGGCCAACGGGGTCGTCCGCCACGTCGGGGAGCCGGTGGCCATGGTGGTGGCCCGCGACCGCTACCTGGCTGAGGACGCCTGCGAGCGGATCGCCGTCAGCTACGAGCCGCTGGCCCCGGTGGTCGGCCTGGACGCGGCCGTGGCCGCCGAGCGGACCGTCCACGACGACGTGCCCGACAACGTCGCCGCCCGCATGGTCCAGGAGCACGGCGACGCCCGCGCCGCCGTGGCCGCCGCCCCCCACCGCCTGGAGCTGGACCTGGCGATCGAGCGGTCGGCCTCCACGCCGCTGGAGGGCCGGGGCGTGTACGCCCGCTGGGACGCCGCCGACCGGTCGCTGCGCGTCTACAGCTCGACCCAGACCTCGACCTCGGTGCGGTTCGCCCTGGCGGCCAAGCTGGGGGTGCCGGTGGACCGGGTCGAGGTGGTCGCCCCCGACGTGGGCGGCGGCTTCGGCGTCAAGATCGTCCACCCCTGGCCCGAGGAGGTGCTGGTCCCCTTGGCCGCGATGCGCCTCGGGGCCGAGGTCAAGTGGACCGAGGACCGGCGCGAGCACTTCGTCGCCTCGGCCCACGAGCGCGGCCAGCGCCACCACGTCAGCGTCGGCTTCGACGACGACGGCCGCCTGCTCGGCCTGGACGTCGAGTTCCTCCACGACAACGGCGCCTACACCCCGTACGGGATCATCGTCCCCATCATCACCGCCACCCAGCTGCTCGGCCCCTACAAGCCGGGCGCCTACCGGGTCGAGTTCCGCTCCCTGTACACCAACACCACCATCGTCACCCCCTACCGGGGCGCCGGCCGGCCCCAGGGGGCGTTCGTGATGGAGCGGACCCTGGACGCGATCGCCGCCCACCTGGGCCGCGACCGGGTCGAGGTCCGCCAGGCCAACTTCATCCAGCCCGAGGAGATGCCCTACGACCACCACCTCACCTTCCAGGACGGGCGGCCGCTGATCTACGACTCCGGCGACTTCCCGGCCACCCTGGAGAAGGTCAAGAAGCTGGTCGGCTGGGACGAGTTCGCGGCCTTCCGGGACGAGGCCCGGGCGGCCGGCCGGCGGGTCGGGATCGGCCTGGCCTGCTACGTCGAGGGCACCGGGGTCGGCCCCTACGAGGGCGCCCACGTGCGGGTCGAGACCAACGGAACGGTGGTGGTGGCGACCGGGCTGACCACCCAGGGCCAGGGGCACGAGACCGCCTTCGCCCAGGTCGCGGCCGAGGCCCTTGGGGTCCCGGTGGAGCGGGTCACGGTCGTGACCGGCGACACCCGCCGCTTCAAGTACGCGGTCGGGACCTTCGCCAGCCGGGCCGCGGTGATGAGCGGCAACGCCGTCGGCCTGGCCGCCGGCAAGGTCCGGGCCAAGGCCCTGCGGATCGCCGCCGAGGCCCTGGAGACCGATCCCGACGACCTGGAGGTCTCCGAGGGGATGGTCAGGGTCAAGGGGGCCCCGGAGCGCGAGATCGACCTGCGCACCGTGGCCGTGCTGGCCAACCCGCTGCGCTACGCCTTCGACGAGCAGACCAAGCTGGCGACGCAGTTCGTGGTCGGGCGGGGGGTCGAGGATCCGCCGGTGGCCGAGGACGACGAGCCGGGGCTGGAGGCGACCGACTGGTACTCGCCGGTCCGCTCCACCTTCGCCAACGGCATGCACGCGGTGGTGGTCGAGACCGACCCGGAGACGGCCGAGGTCAAGATCCTGCGCTACTGCGTCGTCCATGACTGCGGGCGGCTGATCAATCCAAGAATCGTGGAGGGGCAGATCCACGGCGGGGTCGCCCAGGGGGTCGGCGGGGCCCTGTACGAGCGGCTCGTCTACGACGAGAACGGGCAGCTGCTCAACGCCTCGTTCATGGACTTCCTGATGCCGTACGCCTCCGAGGTCCCCAAGGTCGAGACCGACCATCTGGAGACGCCGTCGCCGCTCAACCCGCTCGGCATCAAGGGCGCCGGCGAGGCCGGCACCATCGCCGGGGCGGCGGTGCTGGCCTCGGCCATCTCCGACGCCGAGGGGTTCTTCGTCGACCGCATGCCGATCTCCCCGTCGGAGCTGTGGGCGCTGCGGGAGCGCCATGCCCGGAAGGAGGAGCAATGAGGATCGCCGGCAACGCCACCCTGCGCGCCCCCGTGGAGACGGTCTACGACGCCCTCCGCGACCCGCGGGTGCTGGTCCGCACCATCCCCGGCTGCGAGCGCCTCGAGCAGGTCGGCGAGGACGCCTACCAGATGACCGTCACCGCCGGGGTGGCCTCGGTCCGCGGCACCTACGCCGGCGACGTCCGCCTCACCGACCACCGCGCCCCCCACGGCTTCGTCCTCCGCGCCAGCGGCTCCGGCGCCCCCGGCACCGTCTCCGCCGACGTCACCGTCGACCTGGCCCCGGGAGAGGACGGCACCACGGTCCTGTCCTACGACGCCGACGCCGTCGTCGGCGGCATGATCGGCGGCGTCGGCCAACGCCTCCTCACCGGCGTGGCCAAGCGCACCGCCGGCGAGTTCTTCGCCGCCGTGGACGAGGTGCTGGTGGGCGGGGGAGAGGTTGAGGCCGCTCTCACCACCGGTTGGGAGGGCGCAGCAGCCACCGGAACCGGGGAGGCGGGAGCGGCCGCCCCTGGCGAGGCGGGCGCACCCCCCACCGGCCCCGCCCCCGGCAAGGTGGGCGCGCTCCCCACCGGTGTTGGCGAGGCGCGAGCGCCGGCCCGGGCAGATGGCGGGGGGGCCGGGCCACGCGTGTTCACGGCCCCGGCTCGCCGGGAAACCGCCGGGCCTCCGGGCGGCGACTTCGCCGCCGGCGTCGTCCTGGGCGCGGCCGCGGCGCTCCTCGGCGCCCTGGTCGGCGGCTACCTGGCCCGCCGCGCCGCCCGCCCACGACCCCGCCGCTGACATGCGCGCCTTCACCGCCGCCGCCGTCCAGGTCGCCCCCGCCCCCGGCCCCCTCACGGCCGCCACCGTCAAGGCCAACCTGGCCACCTGCGTCGACCACGTCGAGCGCTGCGTGGCCGCCACCGGCGCCGACCTGGTCGTCCTCCCCGAGTCGGCCACCACCGGCTACACCCCCGCCGTCGACCCCGCCACTCTCTGGGACCTGGTCAGCGAGATCCCCGGCCCCGTCACCGACCCGCTCCAGGAGGCCGCCGCCCGCCTCGGCACCCACCTCGTCGTGGGCACCTACGAGCGTGGCGAGACCCGCGGCACCGTCCACAACACCGCCACCCTGATCGGCCCCACCGGCGAGGTCCTCGGCAGCTACCGCAAGACCCACGTCTTCTACCTCGAGGACCGCGACCAGGGCGGCTGGGTCACCCGCGGCGACCAGGCGGTGGTGGTCGACACCGACCTGGCCCGGATCGGCCTGCTGATCTGCTACGACGGCGACTTCCCGGAGCTGGCCCGGGCCGAGGCCGTGCTCGGGGCCGAGGTCCTGTGCCGCCCCTCGGCCCTGCTGCGCTCGGCCGACATCTGGGAGCTGACCAACCGCGCCCGGGCCTACGACAACCACGTCTACGTGGTCGGGGCCAACGCCACCGGCTCCGACCCGGCCGGCACGCTGTATTTCGGCAACTCGATGATCGTCACCCCGGTGGCCGAGGTGGTGGCCAGGGCCGCCTCCCACCAGGGCTGGTGCAGCGCCCGCCTCGACCCGGCCACGGCCATGGCCAGCGTCACCCCCGGCTCCAGCGTCCCCCAGCGCTTCGACCACCTCGCCGACCGCAACCTGGCCCTGGTCGAGCGCCACCTCGACGACCTCCGCCGCCCCGCGGCCACCCCCTTCCCGCACCCGAAGCCCGAGCGATGACCGGGCCGCGCCGCATCCGGGTCGGGGTCGACACCGGGGGGACCTTCACCGACGTGGTCGCCTTCGACGAGGACAGCGGCGAGCTGGTGGCGACCAAGACCCCCTCGACCCCGGCCGACCCGGCCGAGGGGTTCATGGACGGGATCGCCAAGGTCCTGGCCACCCTGGGCGTCGGGCCGGAGGCGGTCACCGCCGTCTGCCACGGCACCACCGTGGCCACCAACCAGCTGCTGGAGGGCGACGTCGGCCGGCTCGGCTTCGTCACCACCGAGGGGTTCGGGGCCCTGCTGGAGATCGCCCGCCAGAGCGTCCCCGACGGCTACGGCAACAGCTGGTTCTGGGTCAAGCCGCCCCGGATCGTCCCCGCCGACCTGGTCCGGACCGTCGGCGGCCGGCTCGACCACACCGGCGCCGAGCTGCGGCCCTTCGACGAGGCCGAGGCCCGGGCGGCCGCCCGCTTCCTGCGCGACCGGGAGGTGACCGCGGTCGGGGTCTGCTTCCTGCACGCCTACGCCAACCCGGCCCACGAGCGGCGCATGCGCGAGATCCTGGCCGAGGAGCACCCGGAGGCGGCGGTGTCGCTGTCCAGCGAGGTGCTGCGCGAATACCGCGAGTACGAGCGGGCCATGACCACCCTGGTCGACGCGGCCGTCAAGCCGCGGGTCAGCCGGTACGTGGCCGCCATCGCCCGCCGCCTGGCCTCCCTGACCGCGGAGGGGCGGCCGCCGCCGTTCTACGTGATGAAGTCCAACGGCGGCGTCCTGTCGGCGGCCGAGGTCGTCCATCAGCCGATCTCGACCGTGCTGTCCGGCCCGGCGGCCGGGGCCCTGGGGGCGGCCCTGGTGACCAGGACGGCCGGGTTCGACCGGGTGCTGACCCTGGACGGCGGCGGCACCTCGACCGACGTCAGCGTGGTCCTTGACGGCGAGCCGGCCCTGACCACCGAGGGCAGCGTCGGCCGCTATCCCTCCAAGATCCCCATGATCGACGTGGTCACCGTGGGCGCGGGCGGCGGCTCGGTGGCCTGGCTGTCCCGCGAGGGCGGGCTCAAGGTGGGGCCGCGCTCGGCCGGGGCCGACCCGGGCCCGATGTGCTACGGCCGGGGCGGGGCCGAGCCCACGGTGACCGACGCCAACCTGGTCCTGGGCCGGATCCCGCCGCACCTGCTGGGCGGCGAGGTGCCGCTGGAGGCGGCCGCGGCCGCGGCCGGACTGGAGGCGCTCGGGTCCAAGCTCGGCCTCGACCTGCCCGCGGTGGCCGCCGGGGTGCTGGAGATCTCGGCCTGGAACCAGGCCAACGCCCTGCGCCAGGTCACCGTGCAGCGCGGCCTGGACGTGCGCGACTTCGTCCTGGCGACCTTCGGCGGCTCGGGGTCGCTGGCCGTCTGCCGGCTGCTGGAGCTGCTGGGGCTGCCCGCGGCCGTGGTCCCCCGCGACCCTGGCAACCTGTCGGCGTTCGGGCTGCTCACCGTGGACGTCCGCAACGACGAGGTGCAGACCGCGGTCGCCCGCCACGCCGACCTGGAGGTGGGCGCCGTCGCCGCCACCCTGGCCGCCCTGGAGACGCGGGCCGCCCGCTCCCTCGACGCCGAGGGGTTCCCGCGCCCCGCCCACCGCTACCAGCGCTCGGCCGACCTCCGCTACTTCGGCCAGGCCTTCGAGGTCCGCGTCCCCGTCCCCGACGGCCCCGTCGACCGCGCCGTCACCGACGCCACCGTGGCCGCCTTCCACGACGCCCACCAGCGCCTCTACGGCTACAGCTTCCGCGACGACCCCACCCAGCAGGTCGAGTGGGTCAACCTCCGGGTCACCGGCATCGGCCCCATCCGCCGCCCCAGCCTCCGCCCCCTCGGCGGGGAGGGGGAGCAGCTCCCACCCCGGGCGCCCCGGGGCGCCCCGGAACCCCACCCCCCTCGTCCGGGCACGCCCGAACCCCACCCCCCTCGTCCGGGCACGCCCGAGCCCCACCCCCCTGGTCGTGGGGCCCCCGAACGGGAGGGTAACCGACAGCCGGGAGCCGCGCGCGGGGCTGTCCACAGGCTCACTCTCACCCCCAACCCCACTCCCACCCGTAACCCCAACCCCACCTTCAACCCCACCCCCAACCCCACCCCGGCCGGGTCGCGGCCCACCTGCTTCGACCCCGCGCATGGATTTGTCGACACGGCGATCTATCGACGTGACGACCTGCGGCCGGGTGCGGTGGTCGCCGGGCCGGCGGTGGTGGAGGAGTACGGGGCCACGGTGCCGCTGGCGCCCGGGTTCCGGGCCGAGGTGGACCAGCTCGGGAACCTGATCGTCACCCGGCAGGAGTCGCCGTGAGCGGCCCCGACCCGGTCACCGTGGAGATCGTGGAGGGGACCCTGGCCTCGATCGAGCGGGAGGTGGAGACGGCGATCGGGCGCACGGCCAGGTCCCCGATGATCCGGGACGCGCACGACTTCCGGGCCGGGATCCACGACGCCCGGCTGCGCAAGCTCACCGGGCGGTCCTACTCGGCCCTGGTGCACCCGGTGGTCCGCGACTTCCCGCTGGAGGAGATGCGGCCGGGGGACGTGTTCTTCCACAACGACGTCTACCTGTCCGAGGGCGGCATCGGTCACCTGCCCGACCTGTGCGTGACCGTGCCCGTGTTCGCCGAGGGCCGGGTGGTGGCGTTCGTGCAGGCCTTCGGGCACCACGACGACATCGGCGGGTCGGTCCCCGGGTCGATGCCGTCCCATGCCACCAGCGTGTTCGAGGAGGGACTGATGGTCCCGCCGATCCGCCTGTGGGACGAGGGCGTCCCCAACCAGGCCGCCCTGACCATCATGACCCGCAACTCGCGCATGCCCGACTCGCTGGCCGCCGACCTCGACGCCGAGTGCTCGGCCTGCCTGATGGGGGCCCGCCGGCTGGCCGAGCTGTTCGACCGCTACGGCCGCGCCACCGTGGAGGCCTGCTTCGACGCCATCGTCGACAAGACCACCGAGGCCTTCCGCCGCGAGCTGCTCGCCCGCATCCCCGACGGCACCTGGGCCTGGGAGGACTACGCCGAGCACGACGGCGTCGACCCGCCGCGGCTGCACGCCCAGCGCATCACCCTGACCAAGACCTCCGAGGGCGGCGGCCGCCTCATCCTCGACTTCACCGGCACCTCCCCCCAGGCCAGGGGCCCGATCAACCACTGCGGCGACTACGCCGACGGCAACTTCCTCGCCAAGTGGCTGGCCCCGATCCTCCGCAACCTGGCCGACACGCCCGAGCGGGCGGCCGAGCTGGACGTCAACGAGGGCGTGGTGCCCCTGCTGGAGCTGCGCTTCCCGCCCAAGGGGACCCTCCTCACCCCGGTCTTCCCGGCCCCGACCAACGCCCGCACCTTCGTCATCCTGCGCCTGCTCGGGGTCCTGGCCGGGGTGCTGGCCAAGGCCACCGGCGGCCAGATGCCGGCCGACCAGGAGACGATCCGCTACACCGGGGTCTACGGCGACGACGCCGACGGCCGCCCCTACCTGATGCGCGAGGTGCTGGGCGGCGGCTCCGGCGGCCGCCCGTACGCCGACGGCGAGGACACCGTCCACGTGGTCCCGGACTCGCGCAACATCCCGGTCGAGTTCGCCGAGGCCCGCTGGCCGTTCCTGGTCGAGCGCCTCGGGCTGGCCGTCGACTCGGGCGGCCCCGGCCGCCACCGCGGCGGCCTCGGCTACGAGAAGCACATCCGCATGCTGCGCGACGCCCACTTCATGTCGATCGCCGACCGCTCCCGGCTGGCCTGCTGGGGGGTGGCCGGCGGCCGCGCCGGCCGGCCCTTCGAGGTCGTGATCGACCCCGGCGGCCCGGCCGAGCGGGTCGTGGACGCCCTGGCCGACGCCGAGCCGGTCCGGGCCGGCGAGGTCATCCGCATCCGCACCACCGGCGGCGGCGGCTGGGGCGAGCCTCTCGACCGCCCCTACGACGAGGTCCTCCGCGACCTCCGCTGGCGCAAGATCAGCCCGGCCGGGGCCCGCGACGACTACGGCGTGGTCGTGACCGGGACGGCGGACGACCCGGCCGTGGACGAGGCCGCCTCCGACGCCCTCCGGGCGTCCCGGCGGGCCGCCCGCGGCGGCGCCGAGCCCTTCTTCGACCGCGGCCCCGGCTATGCCATGCTTGCCGGGCAACCCTCCGCTGATATCGATCAACCCGACGGGGTAGGGTGACGCCGTGGAGCGCAACGTCTACCTGACCGCGATCGAGCCGGGCAGTGGCAAGTCGGCGGTCGCCCTGGGGGTCATGGAGGCGCTGGCCTCCCTGGGCCGGGTCGGGTACTTCCGGCCGATCGTGGCCTCGGGCGAGCAGCCCGACAACGACATCGAGCTGATCCGGCACCGCTACCGGCTGCCCCAGAGCTACCAGGAGTCGTACGGGGCGGTGGTCGACGACCTGCGGGCCATGAGCGACCGGGGCCGCTACGACGAGCTGCTCAAGCGGATCCTGGACGCCTACAAGCGGCTCGACGACACCACGGATCTCCTCCTGGTCGAGGGGAGCGACTTCACCGAGGCCTCCCGGGCCCTCGAGTTCGACTTCAACGCCGACGTCGCCCTCAACCTGGGCTGCCCGGTGATCCTGATCGTGCGGGGCAGCGACCGGTCGGTGGAGCGGATCCTGGAGGTCGTCCAGCTGGGCCGGGGGTCGCTCACCGGCAAGGGCTGCACCATCCTGGCCACCATCTGCAACCGGGTCGCGCCGGAGATCCTCGACGAGCTGCGCGGGCGGGTCGGCGAGGTGGTGGGCGACGAGCCGGCCTACGTCCTGCCCGAGGTGCCGGAGCTGGCCGCCCCCACCGTGGCCGAGGTGGCCACGGCCCTGGCCGCCGAGTTCCTGCGGCCGGTGCGGGGGGCCGAGGAGCCGAGCACCCGGCGCGAGGTCAGCAACGTGATCGTCGGCGCCATGAGCCTGCCCCACTTCCTCGACCACATCAGCGACGGCGACATGATCATCACCCCCGGCGACCGCGCCGACCTGATCGTGGGCAGCCTGGCCTCCCGGTACTCCGGCACCTTTCCCAACATCGCCGGGCTGGTCCTGACCGGGGCGCTGCTCCCCGAGCCGTCGGTGCTGAAGCTGATCGACGGGCTGGGCGGCTCGGACCTGCCGGTGCTGGCCGTGGGCACCGACACCTACCGGACGGCGGCCACCGTGGCCGGGGTCCGGGGGGTGCTCACCCCCGAGAGCGAGCGCAAGGTCGCCGCCGCCCTGGGGGTGTTCTCCGCCCACGTCGACCGGCGGGGGCTGCTCAGCCGGCTCGAGGTCACCCGCACCGAGCGGGTCACCCCGCTGATGTTCGAGCAGCGGCTGGTCGAGCGGGCCAAGGGCGACCGCCGCCACATCGTCCTCCCCGAGGGCGGCGACGACCGCATCCTCCAGGCGGCCGAGCAGGTGCTGCTGCGCGGGATCGCCGACCTCACCGTGCTCGGCGACCCCGACGCCGTCAGGCACCGGGCCGCGACCCTTGGCCTGGAGCTGGAGGGCCTCCAGGTCGTCGATCCGCAGACCTCGGAGTGGCGCCACGACTTCGCCGACACCTACTACGAGCTGCGCCGCCACAAGGGCGTGGCCCGGCCGGTGGCCGAGGACCTGCTGGCCGACGTCTCCTACTTCGGCACCATGATGGTCTACAAGGGCCTGGCCCACGGGATGGTGTCGGGGGCGGCCCACACCACCGCCCACACCATCCGCCCGGCGTTCGAGTTCATCCGCACCCGGCCCGGGACCTCGATCGTGTCCAGCGTGTTCCTGATGCTGCTGGCCGACCGGGTGCTGGTCTACGGCGACTGCGCGGTGGTGCCCAACCCCGACGCCGAGCAGCTGGCCGACATCGCCGTCGCCTCGGCGGGCACGGCCGCCCAGTTCGGCATCGAGCCGCGGGTGGCCATGCTGTCGTACTCGACCGGCGAGTCGGGCGC
>Ga0081538_10005539_pt1 | contig 11331 bp, 9 predicted proteins | sample TabmetS5T2R1_FD_71022 | JGI IMG/M metagenome (GOLD analysis project Ga0081538, IMG submission 71022) | Tabebuia heterophylla rhizosphere microbial communities from the University of Puerto Rico - S5T2R1 | ecosystem: Host-associated > Plants > Roots > Rhizosphere ... | reverse complement strand
TCCCACACCGGCTCGAGGAGATCGCCACGGTCCGCGGCGTCCTCTACGTGAACGACTCGAAGGCGACCAACGTCGCGTCGGCGGTGGTGGGGATCGAGTCGTTCCCCGGCGGGGTGCACGCGATCCTCGGCGGCCGCGGCAAGCGGAGCGACTTCGGCCCGCTCGCCGCCCCGCTGGCCGAGCGGGCGCGCGCGGCCTACCTGATCGGCGAGTCCGCGCCCGAGCTCGGCGCCGCGCTCGCCGGCACCGGCGTGCCGCTGCGCGAGTGCGGTGACCTGGCCGCCGCGGTCGCCGCCGCCCGCGCGGCCGCCCAGCCGGGGGACGTGGTGCTGCTCTCGCCGGCCTGCGCGTCCTACGACCAGTACCGGTCGTTCGAGGAGCGCGGCGAGCATTTCCGGTCGCTCGTCGAAGGGGGTTAGCGGCGCGCGTCGAAGCCAGGCCTGATGGCCAGGTCCGCGCGCGCGAAGAAGCCGCAGCCGCTCGAGCACAGGCTCCTGCTGACGGCGACCTTCTGCTTGCTGGCGGGCGGGGCCGTGATGGTCTACTCCGCGTCCTCGGCGCGGACGCTGCTCCAGGGCCAGGGCGACGGCACGGCGTACCTGGTCAAGTACGTCGCCTACGGCGCCGTCGGGCTCGTGGTCATGCACCTGCTGTCGCGCCACGGCCTGGTGGCGGCGCGGCGCTGGACGCGCCCGATCCTGCTCGCGGCGGCCGTGATGCTCGTGCTGGTGCTGATCCCGGGGATCGGCGTCTCGGTCAACGGCGCGCGGCGCTGGCTCGGCGCGGGCGCGCTCACCTTCCAGCCGTCCGAGGTGATGAAGCTCGCGCTCGTGCTGCACGTCGCCGCGGTGGTCGCGGCGCGGCCGAAGATCGCGCACAGCCTGCGCGGCGTGGCCGGGCCCGTGCTCGGCGTCGGCGGCGCCTGCGTGCTGCTCATCCTCGCCCAGCCCGACCTCGGCACCGCGCTGGTCATCTGCTTCACGCTCGCCGCCATGCTCGTGATGGCCGGGCTGCCGCTGCGTCAGCTCGGGCTCGTCGCGGGGGCCGGCGCCGTGCTCGTCCTGCTCTATGCGTTCATGGACGCCGAGCGCACCTCGCGGCTGACCGCCTTCCTGAACCCGTGGGCGCACGCTGCCGACGCGGGCTTCCAGTCCGTCCAGGGCCAGATCGCGATCGGCTCCGGCGGCCTGTTCGGGCTCGGCCCGGGGCAGTCGGTCCAGAAGATCTTCTACCTGCCCGAGGCCCACACCGACTTCATCCTCGCGGTCATCGGCGAGGAGCTCGGCGTGGCGGGGATCTGCGCCCTGCTGTGCCTGTACGGCATGATCGGGTACGCCGGGCTGCGAACCGCGCGCAAGGCCAAGGGGGCCTACGCGAAGCTGCTCGCGGGCGGACTGACCAGCCTGATCCTGTGCCAAGCCCTGCTCAACGTCTACGCCGTCCTCGGCCTCGCGCCGCTCACGGGCGTCCCGCTCCCGTTCATCTCGTCGGGCTCGACCTCGCTCATCGTGCTGCTCTGCGCGATGGGTCTGCTGCTGAACATCGCGGGCGGCGGCTCCGCGCACCTGCGGGCGATGGAGGGCGGGAGTGAGCGAGGCGCGCGTGCTGATCGCGGCCGGCGGGACGGCCGGCCACGTCGTGCCGGCGATCGCGGTCGCCGACGCGCTGCGGGCTGAGGGCGCCGACGTCCGCTTCGCGGGCGGGGAGCGGGCCGAGGCCGAGCTCGTGCCGGCCGCCGGCTACGAGATCGACACGCTCAAGGTCGAGGGGATCTCGCGCAGCAACCCGCTGCGGGCCGCCCGCGCAGCGTTCAAGGCCGTGGCCGCCCTGGGCTCGGCCGGCCGCCTCCTGCGGCGGCACCGCGTCGACGTCGTCCTCGGCGGAGGCGGCTACGTCGCCGGGCCGATCGGGCTTGCCGCGGTCCTGCGCGGGACGCCGCTGGTGCTGACCGAGGCCGACTCCCACCTCGGGCTCACCAACCGGCTGCTCGCAGGTCGCGCGCGCCGCGTCTGCCTCGCCTTCCCGATCGAGGGCCGCGCCGGCGAGCGCTATCTGATCACCGGCCGGCCGGTCCCGCCGACGATCACGGATCGGGCCGGCGCCCGGGCGCAGTTCGGCATCGAGCCGGGGGAGACGGTCGTGCTCGTGTTCGGCGGCTCGCTCGGCGCGCGGTCGATCAACGAGGCGGCCGTACAGGCCTTCGCCGGCGCGACGTACCGCGTCCTGCACGTCGCCGGCCGGCGCGACTTCTCATCGCTGGCGGCGCCCGACGAGCGCTACGTGCTGCGCGACTACGTCGTGCCGTTCGGCCTCGCGCTGGCGGCCGCCGACTTCGCCGTCGCCCGCGCGGGCGGCTCGGTGTTCGAGCTCGCCCAGTACGGCCTGCCCGCGCTGCTGATCCCGTACCCGCACGCGTCCGGGAACCACCAGACGGCGAACGCCCGCTGGATGGAGCAGGCGGGCGCCGCCGCCGTGCTCCCCGACGCCGAGCTGACGCCCGAGCGGCTGCGCTCCGAAGTCGACGCGCTGGTCGGCGACCTGGAGCGCCGCGACGCGATGGCGGCGGCCTCGCGGCGGCTCGCCCGACCCGACGCGGCACGGACGATCGCCAACGAAGTGCTGAGTGCGGCGGACGATGCTCATGCGCCGCCCCTTATCAGCCGTTAATCAGTCGAACAATGGGTTCTCGACTCCATCAAGACCAGCGCGGGTTCACCCTCATCGAGCTGCTGGTCGTCATCCTCATCATCGGCGTCCTCTTCGCGATCGTGCTGCCCGTCTTCCTGAATCAGCGTGCCAAGGCGCAGGATGCGGAGGCCAAGGCGGCGGTGCACATGGTGGAGACCGCCCTGATCGACTACCAGCACGACCGCGACACGTTCGCCGGCGCCGACCGCGACGCGCTGGCCGCGATCGAGCCGGCCGTCCTCGGCGTCCCGCCCTTCACGATCGCCGACGCCGACGCCGACGGCTTCGAGCTGAGCGTCGAGTCGAAGTCCGGAGCCTCCGGCGGCGGCCCGTTCATCGTCGAGCACTCCGGCGGCGGCAGCTCACGGAGCTGCGCGACCCCTGGCCGCGGCGGCTGCCCGAGCAGCGGCGTGTGGTAGCTCAGACCTCCTCGAGCAGGCCGCGCTCGCGCAGCACGTCGAGCGCGAGCGTCTTGTAGCCGACCTCGTCGAACAGCACGACGACCGTGTCGTCGTCGTAGCGCTGGACGACGCCCTCGCCCCACTGGTCGTGCGCCACGCGCACGCCGATCGCGAAGGGGACGTCGTCGGCGGTCGGCTCGCCGCGGCCCGCCTCGCAGTTGTCGCAGCGGCCGCATGGGGGCTCGAACGGCTCGCCGAAGTAGGAGAGCACGTAGTGGCGGCGGCAGCCGTCGTGCTCGGCGTAGCCGCGCATCATGTCCACGCGCGAGCGGTCGAACACGCGTCGCTTCTCGGCCTCCTCGGCAGCGGTGCGGACGGCGGCGGTCGTGTCGTCCGTCGCGGCCTCGACGGCGCCGGACGGCTGCACCTCGACCGCGCCGGCCTCCTCGAGCCTCGCAAGGGCGCTGGCCAGCTTGGTCTCCGAGAGATCGGTGGCGTCCTGCAGCGCGGCCGGCTCGGTGACGCCGCCGGTGACGGCCTCGAGCACCTGCGCGATCTCGTCGACCTCGACGTGCCCGCCGGCCGAGAAGAAGCGGCGCAGGCCGACGTCCTCGGTGCGGTAGAAGAGCGTGGCCTGGGCGGGCTCGCCGTCGCGGCCGGCGCGCCCGATCTCCTGGTAGTAGGCGTCGAGCGACTCCGACACCTCGCTGTGGAACACCCAGCGCACGTCGGCCTTGTCGATGCCCATCCCGAACGCGGTGGTCGCCACCACCACGTCGAGGTCGCCGTCCATGAACCGCTCCTGGACGTCGTCGCGCTCGGCGGCGCGCATGCCGGCGTGGTAGGAGGCGGCGGTGACGTCGCGCGCGCACAGGGACTGCGCGAGCTCCTCCGCCTGCCGGCGCGTGGCGACGTACACGATGCCCGGCTTGGGCGCCGCCTCGACCGCGTCCTGCAGCGCCCGCAGCTTGCGCTCGGCGCCCTGCTCGCCGTGGAAGCGCTCGACCGCGAGGCGGATGTTGGGACGGTCGAAGCCGCGGACGAGCACGGCCGGGTCGCGCAGCCCGAGCCGCTCCACGATCTCGTCGCGCACGGGCGGTGCCGCGGTGGCGGTGAGGGCGAGGACGGTCGGGCGGCCGAGCGCCTCGGCGGCGGCGCCGACGCGCAGGTACTCGGGCCGGAAGTCGTGACCCCACTCGGAGACGCAGTGCGCCTCGTCGACCACGAGCAGCGAAGGACGGGCGACGGCGAGCTCGGCGAGCACCTCCTCGTTGGCGAGCTGCTCGGGGGCGAGGAAGAGGAACTCGAGCGTCTCCTCGGCGAGCTCGGCGAGCGCCCGCTCGCGCTCGGCGGCGGGGACGCTCGAGTTGAGCTGGGCGGCGCCGCCGGCGGTCAGGTCCTCGACCTGGTCGCGCTGGAGGGCGATCAGCGGCGAGACCACGACCGTGGCGCCCTCGATCAGCAGGCCGGCGATCTGGTAGATCGCGGACTTGCCGGAGCCGGTCGACATCACGACCAGCGTGTCGCGCCCGGCGAGGACGGACTCGATGGCCTCGCGCTGGCCGGGACGCAGCGCGTCGAAGCCGAACGCCTCACGGGCCACCCGATCGATCCGGTCCTCCACGACCGGCGCCTCCCCAGGCCCGCAACCGCCCAAACCCTCCGGGGCCGCGCGCCGCCCGGCGCGGCGCGCGGCCCCGTGCCGGGCTCAGCGACCGATGAGCGCCGGCGCCGGCATCCCCAGCGTCGTGCTCCGCCGCGCGCGGCGGATCTGCCGACGGAGGTCCGAGCGGCTGGTCGCGGCGGCGGCAGCCGCGCGGAACGGGTTCGGCTGCGTGCAGGTCGCTCCCTCGTCCGGCAGCACGAGGTCCTCGACGTAGCGCTTGGTCGCCTGCAGCACGCACGGGTTCGCGAGCGACGTGTGCGAGTCTCCGTTGACGGTCAGCAGGTGCGCGTCGAGGTCGCGCGCCAGCCGCTGGCCCCAGCGGTACGGGGTCGCCGGGTCGTGCCGCACGGCGACGACGAGCGGCTTCACGCTCGCCCCGTACGCTCGCATCGGGCCGTGGTAGGCGCCGCGGCCTTCGACCGGCCAGAAGCCGTAGCGCGCCTCGCTGTAGCCGTCCAGGAACCAGAAGTGGTCGGCCATGCCCCAGGTGTGCCGGACGGCGGTCAGGTACGGCGCGATGCCGCGCGGGTTGTCGCCGTCGGCCGCCGTGATCGCCCAGTACGCGTCGTAGTTGACGCCGAAGAGGTCGATGCCGATCAGCTCGCTCGCGAGGTCGGTCACGCCCTGCTCGAGCTGGGACAGCATCGCGGCCGTCGCCGGCCACAGCGCCGGCACGTACATCAGCTCGGCCAGTCCGACCAGCAGCGCCTGGCCGTCGATCGTCGCGCCCGGCCGGCCCGGCACGGGGAGCGGCGCGCGGTCGAGCCGGTCGACGAGGGCGTCGAGCGCCGTCTCCGGGTCGTCGCCGCCGAAGCCGCACGACGGGCTGCGGGCGCACAGCATCGCGAAGCGGTCGAGCGAGCCCTCGAAGCTCATGACCTGCTCGCGCGTCGCCTCGAGCGGCCGGTTGACCCAGACGTCGTCGACCGGGCCGTCGAGCGCCATCGCGCGCACGCGGCCCGGGAACAGCGACGAGTAGGTCGAGCCGAGGATCGTGCCGTAGGAGCCGCCGATGTAGGTGAGCCGCTTCTCGCCGAGCGCGGCGCGCAGCCGGTCGAGGTCGCGCGCGGCGTTGCCTGTCGTGAGGTAGGGGAGGAGCGTCGGATTGCGCTGCAGGCAGAGGCGGCCGATCTCCCGCGAGCGGCGGGCGAGCTCGCCGGCGTCGACGTCGTGCGGCTCGGCCAGATCCGGGTCCGGGTCCGGTGTCGGCCCGCAGTCGATGCTGACGCCGCGCTGGTCGAACGCGACAAGGTCGAAGCGCTCGTTGAGCGGCGCGAGGAAGTCCCTCCCCTCGCGCAGGAGGGCGATGCCCGACTGGCCGGGGCCGCCCGCACCGCCGACCCCCGCGCCGATGCGGCGCTCGGGGTCGGTGGCCGGGAGCTTGAGCACCGGGATCTCGATCGTGCGCCAGTGCGGGCGCGAGTAGTCGAGCGGGACCTCGAGCTCGGCGCACTGGAAGCGCTCGCCGCAGGGGCGCCAGTCGAGGTCCTTCGTGCCGTCCGCGCCGGCCGCCGGGGCCGCGGCGGCGCACGCGCCCGCGGCGAGCGCGCAGGCGAGGAGCGCGCGGAGGGCGCGCCTGGGGAAACCGTCCTCGTCGTTGACGGGAGGGCTAGACGTGCGTGCCCGGCCGGCTAATCCGCGCGCGTGGAATAAACCACCGCCGGCGGGCGTTCGTCATTCGTAGAACCTCCCCACGAACCAAGGACGCTCCCCATGCCCGCCTCCCTCCACTACGGCCTCGCGACCGACCGCCCCAACTCCACCCGCCCCCGGCCCCGCCTCACCTGGACCCGCCCGACGCGCGGCCTCGTCATCCGCTTCACGAGCTGAGGACCGGCCGCGCCCTCTTCTAGGGTGGCGGCCGATGAGCCAGGGTCCTTGGAGCGGCCGCACGCTGCACTTCGTCGGCATCGGCGGAGCCGGCATGAGCGGCCTCGCCGTCGTCGCCCGCGCGCTCGGCGCGCGCGTCAGCGGCTCGGACCGCTCTCCCGACTCCCCGTACCTCGCCCGCAGCGGCCTGACCGCCGCGCCGCACGACGCCGCCAACGTCCCGGACGGCGCCGAGCTCGTGTACTCGAGCGCGATCCCGCCCGAGAACCCGGAGCGCGCCGCGGTCCGCGAGCGCGGGCTGCGCGAGCTCCACCGCGCCGACCTCCTCGGCGAGATCACCCGCCTGCGCCCGACGATCGCGGTCACCGGCACCCATGGCAAGACGACGACGTCGAGCATGGTCGTCCACGCCCTGCGGGGCTGCGGGCTCGACCCCTCGTACCTCGTCGGCGGGGAGGTGCGCTCGACCGGCTCCAACGCCGGCTGGGGCACGGGGGAGTGGCTCGTCGTCGAGGCCGACGAGTCCGACCGCTCCCTGCTCAAGCTCGCGCCCCGCATCGCGGTGCTGACCAACGCCGAGCTCGACCACCACGCGACGTACGCCTCCCAGCGCGACGTCGACGACACCTTCCGCGCCTTCCTCGCCATGGCGGACGACGTCGTGCTCGGCGACGAGCCACGTCTGGCCCGCTTCCCGGGGACCGTCGCGCGACCGAGCGACATCGTGCTCGAGCCGGGCGGGTCCCGGTTCGCGTTCGACGGCGTGCCGGTGGTGCTGCCGGTGCCGGGGGTCCACAACGCCCGCAATGCGGCGACGGCGCTCGCGGCCTGCGCGCTCGCCGGCGCGGACCTCGCCGCCGCCGCCGAGGCGCTCGCGGACTTCGACGGCGCCGGCCGGCGCTTCGAGCGCGTCGGGACGACCTCCGCAGGCGCGCTCGTGGTCGACGACTACGCCCACCACCCGACCGAGGTCCGCGCGACGATCGCCGCCGCCCGCACGCTCGACCCCGGCCGCGTCGTCGCGGTCTTCCAGCCGCACCTGTTCTCCCGCACCCGCCACCAGTTCCGCGAGTTCGGCGCCGCCCTGGCGGAGGCCGACGTCGTCGCCGTCCTCGACATCTATCCCGCGCGCGAGCGCAAGGAGGACTACCCGGGCGTGACCGGCCGGCTGGTGGCGGCCGCGGCCGCCGACGCCGCCGGCGGCCGCCTCGTCGCCTGGCTGCCCGGCTTCGACGCGGCCGAGGCGTTCCTCCGGGCCGAGCTCCGCGACGGCGACCTCCTGCTGACGCTCGGGGCCGGGGACGTGGACGCGCTCGGGCGGCGGCTCGTCGACGGCTGAGCGACGATCGTCCACCGAGGCAGGGGACCGCGGCCCGCCGTCGAAGCCGCGCGCAGTGAGACTTCGCCCGGGCTTCCTGCGCGGCTTCTTCGCCGTGACCCTGCTCGCCGGCCTGCTCGCCGGTGGCTGGATCTGGCTCCGCGACTCGAGCCTCGTCGGCGTCACCCAGGTCCGCGTGACCGGCGCGACGACCAGCGACGAGCCGCGGATCCGGGCCGCGCTGGAGAGCGCGGCGCGCGAGATGACGACGCTGCACGTCCGGAAGGACGTCCTCGACGACGCGGTCGCCCGCTACCCCTCGGTCAAGGGTCTCGACATCCGGACCGACTTCCCGCACGGCATGTCCGTCGAGGTGCTCGAGCACCGGCCGGTCGCCGCGCTCGAGGTCGACGGCCGCCGCACCCCGGTGTCAGGCGGCGGGATCGTGCTGAACGGCGTCGAGGCCGACGACCGCCTGCCCTCGATCCGCCGCCGGCAGGTTCCGGCGGAGCGCGTCGACGACCCCCGCACCCAGGCCGCGCTCGCCGTCGCCGCCGCGGCACCCGAGCCGCTGCTGGAACGCAGCGAACGCCTCCACTGGGGTCCGGACGGGCTCATCCTCGACCTCCGCGACGGCCCGCCGCTCGTCTTCGGCAGCAAGGACGACGCGCTCGCCAAGTGGGCCGCCGCCGCCCGCGTGCTCGCCGAGCCGAGCGCCGCCGGGGCGACCTACCTCGACCTCCGGGTGCCCGGCCGCGTCGCCGCCGGAGGCCTCGGCCCGATCCCTCAGGAGCCGCCTCCCGAGAACCCTCAACCATAGGGTGAGAATCACCATACTCTCGACTACGACTCGAGACTTTGGCCGTTTGCAACGGCTCTTGCCGAGGTTCGGTTTCTTTGACTTCGGGGAGGAAAGCGCCGTAACGTGCCACAATCCGCGCCCCTGAACGAGCGCCTCGAAACGCTCGACTATAAGTAGAGGTCCGGACGGAACACTCATGGAAGCTGGCAGCTATCTCGCAGTGATCAAGGTCGTCGGTGTCGGCGGCGGGGGAACGAACGCCGTGAACCGGATGATCGATGCCGGCCTGTCGGGCGTCGAGTTCATCGCCTGCAACACCGACAACCAGGCGCTCCAGATGACGGACGCCGACATCAAGCTGAACATCGGGCACCAGCTCACGAAGGGGCTGGGAGCCGGCGCCAACCCGCAGATCGGGCAGGGCGCCGCCGCCGAGTCGCGCGACGACATCAAGGAGGCGCTCAAGGGCGCGGACATGGTGTTCGTCACCGCCGGCGAGGGCGGCGGCACCGGCACGGGCGCGGCCCCTGTCATCGCCGAGATCGCCAAGAACGAGATCGGCGCGCTGACCGTCGGCGTCGTCACCCGCCCGTTCGAGTTCGAGGGCTCCCAGCGCGCGCGCCAGGCGCAGGAGGGCATCGACCGCCTGCGCGAGATGGTCGACACCCTGATCGTGATCCCGAACGAGCGGCTGCTCTCCATCGTCGAGCGCCGCACGAGCATCCTCGACGCCTTCCGCGAGGCCGACAACGTCCTGCGCCAGGGCGTCCAGGGCATCACCGACCTGATCACGATCCCCGGCCTCATCAACCTCGACTTCGCCGACGTCCGCACGATCATGCAGGACGCCGGCTCGGCGCTGATGGGGATCGGCACCGCGGCCGGCGAGTCGCGCGCCGCCGAGGCGGCCAAGGCGGCCGTGTCGAGCCCGCTGCTCGAGGAGTCGGTCGAGGGCGCCAGCGGCATCCTGCTCAACATCACCGGCGGCAAGGACCTCGGCCTGTTCGAGGTCAACGAGGCGGCGGAGATCATCCACTCCGCGGCCGACTCCAACGCCAACATCATCTTCGGCGCCGTCATCGACGACGGGCTCGCCGACGAGATCCGCGTCACCGTGATCGCCACCGGTTTCGACCGCGCCGGCCTGCGCGCGACCCGCGCCGAGAGGGAGCGCGGGCCGCGGGACCGCGGGCCCCGGATCGACGATCGCCAGCGCTCCTCGCTCGAGATCCGGGACGACGATCTCGACATCCCGCCGTTCCTGCGCTAGTTCGGCGCACGAACACGCTCAGGGCGGCCGCCCACCGGGCCGATACAGCCCTGGATGGCCGCACCGAAGCCGCTCAAGATCCTCCTCGCCGTGTGCGCGGCGTGGCTGCTCGCGTACGAGCTGCGCGTGCTGCTGGCTCCTGGCCTCGAGGTCGGCCCGCTCTTCAGCCGCTTCGCCCATGACCTCGTGCTGGTCGCCGCCGCCGCGGTCTGCCTCGCCCGCGTGCCGTCCGTCCGCGGCCACGAGCGGCTCGCCTGGGCGCTGATCGGCGCCGGCGTCCTCGCCTGGTCGCTCGGCGAGATCTACTACACGGCCGTCCTGTGGACCGATCCCGCCCCGCCGGTCCCCTCGCCGGCCGACGCCGGCTACCTGCTCTTCCCGCCGCTCACGTTCGCCGGCCTGCTCGTGCTGCTCAAGGCGCGCAACCGCGGCGTCCCGCGCCGGCTGTGGGTCGACGGGCTCACCGCCGCGCTCGGCGTCGCCGCCGTGAGCGCGGCGATCGTCTTCGAGACCGCGCTCGACTACGCCCAGGGCGCGCCGCTGGCCGTCGCCACGGGCCTCGCCTATCCGCTCGTCGACCTCGTCCTCCTCGGCATCGCCGCCGGCGCGCTGGCCGGCACGGGCTGGCGGCTGGACCGCACGTGGATGCTGCTGGCGCTCGGCGTCGCCACCTTCTGGCTCGCCGACTCGATGTACCTCGTGCGCGTCAACCAGGGCATCTACGAGGCCGGCGGCTGGTTCGACGCCGGCTGGTGGGCCGGCCTCGCCCTGATCGCGGCCGCCGCCTGGCAGCGGCCGGCCACGCACGCCGCGCGCCCCGCCGAGGAGCGCGTGCGCGTCATCGCCGTCCCGCTCGCGTTCGGCGCGGTCGGGCTCGGGCTGCTCGTCTACGGCGCGATCGCCGACGTCAACCTGCTCGCCGTCGGCCTCGCGGCCGCCTCGATCCTCGCCGTGATGGCCCGCGCCACGCTGACCTTCGGCGAGAACGTCGCCATGCTGCGCACGTCGCGCGACGAGGCGCTGACCGACGCCCTGACGGGCCTCGGCAACCGCCGTGCGCTGACCCGCACGCTGACCGAGCTGATGCCCGAGGCCACGCCGGAGCGGCCGCTCGTTCTCGCGCTCTTCGACCTCGACGGCTTCAAGCAGTACAACGACACCTTCGGCCACCCGGCCGGCGACACGCTGCTCGTGCGCCTGGGCGCCAACCTGCGCGGCTTCCTGCATGGCCGCGGACGGGCCTTCCGGATGGGCGGCGACGAGTTCTGCGCGATCTTCCAGACCGCGGGCGAGCCGCACGAGGCGATGGTCCTCGGCGCGGCGGCGGGGCTCCCCGCGCAGGGCGACGGCTTCTCC
>Ga0081538_10005538_pt1 | contig 11332 bp, 12 predicted proteins | sample TabmetS5T2R1_FD_71022 | JGI IMG/M metagenome (GOLD analysis project Ga0081538, IMG submission 71022) | Tabebuia heterophylla rhizosphere microbial communities from the University of Puerto Rico - S5T2R1 | ecosystem: Host-associated > Plants > Roots > Rhizosphere ... | reverse complement strand
TCGTCGTCGGTGACCTTGGCGAAGCCGGAGCCGTCCAGACCGACCCGGCACACCGTGCGCCGGTACGGATCCTCTTCGACCAGCCCGGAGGCGGTGAAGTACACCACCCGCTCGGCCTCGTCGACGTGCAGGATCTGCCGCACCGCCCACTGCCCGGAGGTGACCTGCCCACCCAGCGCGCCGGTGCGCAGGTCGTACCGGTACAGGTGGCCCCAGCCGTCCCGCTGCGAGTACCACAGCACCTCGTCGGCCAGCACCCGGACGATCGGCGGCTCGGTCGGCCACTGGTTGGGCTCCACACGGGTGGCCCCGGTCTCGCTGAGCACGGTGGTGACCTCGCCGGTGGCCGGTTCCAGCCGGTGCAGGGTGAGCGCGCGCAGGTCGCGGGGCTGGCTGAGGTAGTACACCGCCGAGCCGTCCTCCGCCCACCACGCCCAGTTGGTCATGATCGGCGACGACTGCGGCATGAGCAGCGGCTCGGCCTGCGCGCGGACCATGGTGCCCGCCTGCACGTCCAGGACGACCAACTCAGCCTGGGGCACCTGCTCGTCCCCGGGGTAGGCGTACCGCTGGGTGCGCAGCACCGGGGCGCCGCCGTCGGCGGGCCTGGCCTCCACGAGGTGGGTCTGCCGGACGCCGCGCTCATCGGTCCGATGCGCCAGCACCTTCGTCGAGTCGGGCGACCAGGCCACCGCGGGCGGCAGGTGTGGCAGGCCGAACTTGCGCAGCAGGGTGCCGTTGCTCGTGGAGTCCGGGCCGGGGCCGTACTGGTAGTCGGGCTCGCCGTCGGTGGTCAGTGCCCACTCGCGGCCGCCGGACAGCGAGCGCGCCCACAGGTCGGGCCCCCGGCGGGACACCGCGACCTTCTTGTCGGGTGACGGCACCTCCAGCGGGTTGCCCGGCGGCGTGAGCTCGGCCCGCTCGCAGGCGTAGCTGTCCAGGTGGCAGCGCCAATGCTCGCCGAACGCGTCGAACTCCACGGCGTTCCCGGCCAGCTCGATGGCCATGAACGGCAAGGCCTCAGGGTCGACCTGTTGCCCGGAGGCGGCGGCGAGCGCGGCGGCGAGCCGGGCGTGGTCGAAGGCCGGCTCGCGGGTGCCCGCCGCCGGGTCGACCAGCGCGAACCGCCTGCCGGCGCCATTGACTGGCCACCTCCTGCGGCCGCTCAGAACCTGTCGATCGTCACCACGACCTTGCCGTGGGCGAGTCCCTCGCCGACGTAGCGCAACGCTTCCGGCACCTCGTCGAGCCCGAACGTGCGATCGATGTGGATGCCGATGTCGCCCGCGACGCCGAGGTCGGTCAACGGAGTGAAGTGCGTTGGCCCCTGGGGCACCACGAGCACCCCCATGCGACGACCGGTGAGTCGTCCGATGATCGAGCCGATCGTCATGATCGCCAACAGGGTCCGCACGGACCCTCCCACGCACCAGTACCGGCCGCGGGGAGCGAGCGCCCGCCGGCACGCGAACGCCGAGCGGTGCGCGACGAGATCGAGGACGAGGTCGTACGGCTCGTCCGGGCGGGTGAAGTCGTCGCTGCCGTAGTCGATCACATGGTCGGCTCCCAGCGACCGCATGAACTCGAGCTTGCCGGCGTTGTCGACACCGGTCACGTGCGCGCCGGCCCGCTTGGCCAGCTGGATTGCGAACGAGCCCGAGCCACCCCCGGCCCCGTTGATCAGCATGCGCTGGCCCGCGGCCACGCCGGCGGTTCCCCGCAGGGCGATCGCCGCCGCCTGCGGGATCGCTGACGCCTCGGCGAAGGTCAGCTCCTCCGGCTTGTGGGCGAGCGCCGACTCCGGTGCGACCGCGAACTCGGCGAAGCCACCCATCAGCTGGAGGTTGTCGCCGTACACCTCGTCGCCCACTCGGAAGCGGGTGACCCCCGAGCCGACCGCCTCGACGCGCCCCGCCACATCCGAGCCGAGCGTCCGGCGGGCCGGCGCGCGGAGCCCGCCGAGCCGCGCATACAGCGGCGCGCCCCGCAGGCACTCCCAGTCCGAGCGGTTGACCGACGTCGCCAAGACCCTAAGGAGCACCTGGTTCGTGGTCGGCGACGGCGTCGGTACGTCTTCAACCCGCAACAACTCGGGTGGGCCGTACCTGTCGTAGACAACCGCTCGCATACCGCCCTCTCGTTCTGCCTGGAGCCGGTGCAGCACTGACACCCGGACGGGAACCTACACGCGGGCGCAAGCCGCGCAGCTGGCGCAGCCGAGGCCGACGCCGCAACCCAAGAAACGCCTGGCCCCCCGTCTTGGAGCTGCGGGCCGCCGACCCTCAGCGCGGCTCGTCGTCCCGAACCAGGCTTGCTGCGCAAGCAGGACGGGGCGAGAATGCCCAGTCTCAACCTGGGAGGCACAGGGTGGGGCAGCGGTCGGACAGGAGGGGCAGCATGGAACCGCCAGCCGGTGCTCTTCGAGCAACATCGAGTATGTCCCAGCGCGTTCGCCGGCGTGGCGCCGCACTGCTGATCCTGCTCATGGCTGCAGCCGTGGGCGGGTGCGGCGGCTCCGAGGAGCCCGGTGGGGCAGGAGGGGCTCCCGCGACCACGGCCGAACCACCGTCGTCCAGCGCAGGCGGAACGGCCACCAGCGAGCCGGTCGTGCTCGCCGACGGCCGCCATCCTGTCTACCTCAAGACCGTCGATCCGGACCGACGGACGATCACGTTCGACCTCATCCAGTTCTTCACCGGGGAGGCTGCCACCAAGGCTGCCGCCGAAGATGGCGAGGAGTCCCCGCCGCCCAACGACTACTACATCCGCAATGTGAACTCACGGCTGCGGACCCTGCCCGTGCGGTCCGACGCGCCCATCACGGTCAATGTGCTCGCCGCCCAGTCCAGTGGCAGCTCGACCAAGGACGTCTCGGTGACACTCGACGAGCTTGCCAGCTACTTCCCGAACAGCGGGACAGCTCCGTTCTGGATCACCGTGGAGCAGGGCCAGGTGGCCAAGATCGCCCAGCAATTCCTGCCGTAGGCACCAGCCGCGCTCGGCGGCGGGTTCGACAGCGTGGTCGCCATCCGGTTGATGCTGTGGAGTCGCCTCGGTTGGGGCCGCGCCGTTAGCGCCTGCTGGGCCCTGGCTACACTCGCTGGTGTCCGCGCCCTAGCTCGAGGGTGCTTCCGCCGTCGCAGAGGCGACGTCGAAGGGCGGGGTGGACGCGGCCACCTATCTGGTAACGAGGAGGGTCAGATCATGGAGACCGCCGATGAGTACCTGGAGCGGTCGCCGGCCAGCGCCCAGGAGCTGGGGCGCGCAGTGGGAGCCGAGCTGCACCGCATGCATCAGGCGGTGGACGAGACCGGCTTCGGCAACTTCGCCGATTCGCCGGGCAGCGAGCGCCTACAGCAGGTGGGGCGGCTATCTCGAGGACTTCTTCGCCCTGCATGCCGACCTTGTCCGACAGCTCGGCATCGGTGAGGAGCGGATGCAGGCCACCCTCGCGTTCATTCGCGCCTGCCCGTCTGTCGCCGAGGGCCGCTTCCTGCATGGCGACGTCTCGGTTCGCAACGTCGGGATACTCGGCTACCAGCCGATCGCCGTTGGGCTGTTCGATCCCAACCCAGTCAGCGGTGACCCCTCGTGGGACATTGCCCCGATGATGAACAACGTCGCCTACAACGAGCTCCGCTGTCGCCGTGAAGGTGCGCCATCGACGGTGCTGGTGCGCGACCGCGAGCTTCTGGACGGGTTCTGGGAGGCCTATCCCGGCGGGGTCGCCGAGGAGTCGCTGCTCACCGCCCAGCTGGTGCAGGCGGTCCTCCAGGCCGAGCACCGGCAGGCTCGTCTGCGGCACGGCCAGGCCGACACCGTCGAGGTTGAGGTCACCGACGAGTTCATCCGCGCAGCCGTGCAGCGGGTGGCGCCATGACCGCCTATCAGCAGTTCGTCGTGATCCGCCATGGCGAGAGCGAAACCAACGCCACCAACACCTTCCAGGCCGGCAACCAGTACGACAGCGACCCGCTCACCCCGCTCGGGGCCGAGGACGCCGGCCGGCTCGCCGAGCGCCTCGCCCTGCTGCCCGTCGACCTGGTTGTGAGCAGCAGTTACCTGCGGGCGCGCAGCACCGCCGCCCGGATCGTCGAGGCAACCGGGGCCCCGCACCTGATCCCGGTCCGACAGGGGTCGAGCTGGGTGGATCTTGCGGCCGACGACCCCGAGGTCCGCAACCATGCGTCGCTGCTGCGGGAGATCGATGTCCCCTCTGAGCTGCAGGGGCTCGGGTTCCAGGACCCTCGGGCGCGGGCGATCCAGCATGCCGCCATAGCCGTCGCCGACCAACCCGACGGCCACTATTCGGATGAGGAGAACCTGCATGACCTGTGGCGGCGGGCCGAGGAGATCCGCCGCTATCTGGAGGCGCGCAAGGACCGGCTGGTGGTCGTGGTCTCCCACGGCGGCATCCTCAAGGTCTGGGTCGCGCATCTGATGTTCACGGCGGTGGCCGGCCTGGACAGCGCAGATCAGCTGGCTGCCTACCGCGGGTTCACCAGGCTTGGCTGGTGGGACAACACGGGCGTGCTGTCGTTCCGGTTCAGCCCGGAGCAGGGCTGGATGTGGCTCATGACTGATATCCAGGCTGAACCGGGTGCAGTGGTGGCCCGCTTTGTCCCCGGCCTGCAACTGGTCGCCAGGCGACCCTTGACCTGGGCCGTCACCGCCGCCATGAGCAGGCTGGCCACCAGCCCACCATGCCAGCAATCGGCGAACTCAAGGTGGCGCGCCAGAGTCGTTGCCTCCAACAGGAGTGTCAGCCGGTGAGGGTGCGCAGGGCGGCCTCCAGCTCCTCGGAGATCGTGCGGCGCTCGCGCAGGACCCACGGCAGCCCCAGTATGGCCAGGAGCAAGCCGGACGACGCCCCCCGCTGATGGAGGGCCAGGGCGGCCAGGTGGGCGGTCTGCCTGGCGGCGCCGCCCAGCGGCCGGCGCAGCCAGGTCGACCACAGGGCATTGCGGACCTGGACACGGCGGCGGCCCGAGGGGTCCCGGCTCGGCGAGGGATGGTGGTGGGCCACCACCTCGTCCACATAGGCCAGTCCCCAGCCGCGACTGGCGAGATCGACCGAGAGCAGCTCCTCCTCGCCGCCCACCCCGAGCCGGACGTCGAACCCGCCGACCTCCAGGAACGCGGTCCGGCGGACGACCGCGCCACAGGCGATGAACCCGAGCACCGACGGGCCAGGCAGGTCGTCCGCCGCCGGGAGGGGGCTGTGCGCCATCTGGGCACAGACCGGGTCCACGCGACCCTCGGGGCCGACCAGCACCCGGGCGGCCAGCACGGCCAGCCGCGGGTGCCGGTCCAGCAGGTCTGCGGCCCGGCGCAGGGCGCCTGGCGCCCACCAGGAGTCGTCGTCGCTGAAGGCGACATAGGGGCTGTCGACCAGGCGGGCGCCGACCGTGCGGGCCGCCCCGCCCCGGTTGCGCCGCAGCCCGACCACCCGGACCTCCGGGTGGTGGGCGCGGACCAGCTCGGCCGTGCCGTCGGTGGAGCCGTTGTCGACCACCACGATCGGGGGCCGCTCGGGGAGGGCGCGCAGCTGGGCCAGGGTTCCGAGCAGCTCGGGGCCGCGGTTCCATGTGGCGACGACGACCGAGACCCGAGGGGGGGATACGGGCATGGGTTGCTGTTAGCCCGCAACCGACCTCATCAAACGGACGAACCTGAGAGAAGCTAAGAGAGTTCCCTGTAGGTGGTTTGCGTTCCCCATGGCGGGTGCAGTGGGATGCGCCCGACAGGTTCCTCACACCTCGAGGCCGGAGCGCGACCACATGGAGCTGGTCAAGGACGTCCACAAGCTGGCCGTGCTGCGCGCCAACGCGATCGGCGACTACCTGGTCAGCCTGCCCGCCATCCAGGCCCTCCGCGCCGCCTACCCCCAAGCCGAGCTGGTGCTGCTAGGGGCCGACTGGCACGCCGGCTTCCTCGCCGGCCGGCCCGGCCCGGTCGACCGCTGCCTGCCCGTACCCCCAGCCGTCGGGGTACGCGACGACCGGCCACCCAGCCCGCCGGCCACGGTCGAGCGGTTCTTCGCCCGCATGCGGACCGAGCGGTTCGACCTGGCCGTCCAGCTCCAGGGCGGCGGCCGCCACTCCAACCCGTTCGTGCGCCGGCTCGGAGCAAGGGTGACCGCCGGGTCACAGGCGCCGAACGCCCCACCCCTGGACCGCACCATCCCCTACACCGGCCACCAGCACGAGATCCACCGCTTCCTGGAGGTAGCCGGCCTGGTCGGGGCCACACCGGTGACCCTGGAGCCACGGCTGCAGGTGACCGCGGCCGACCGGGCCGAGGCCGCGGCCGCCCTGGCCGAGGACGATCGGCCGCTGGTTGTCCTGCACCCGGGAGCGAACGATCCGCGGCGGCGCTGGCCGGTGGAGCGGCTGGCCATGGTCGGCAGCGAGCTGGCCCGCAAGGGAGCTCGGCTGGCCGTGGTGGGCACGGCGGCCGACCAGCCGCTGGCCGACCGGCTGTTGGCCACGCTCGACGGGGACGCGGTCGATCTGACCGGCCGGCTTGGGCTCGGCGGCCTGGCCGGGCTGCTGGAGCGGGCCAGGCTGCTGGTCGGCAACGACTCGGGACCACGGCACCTGGCCGCCGCCGTCGACACGGCCACCGTCGCCGTCCACTGGTGTGTCAGCCTCGGCAGCTACGGGCCGCTGTACCGGGCCAGACACCGGGCCCCGACCGCCTGGCGGCTGCACTGCCCGATCTGCGGCGCCAACGGCCTCCAGCAGGACTGCCGGTCGTCCCACCACGCCTCGTTCGTCGCCGACGTCACCACCGACGAGGTCCTGGCCGAGGCCCTCGACCTGTTCGCGACCGAGACCGCCGGAAGAGCGTGATCGGGTGCTCATCGGGTACCAGTCTGCCGGTGAGGTCCTCGGATCTTCAGGGAGGTGCCATGAGCGAGCAGGATTCGGTCGGTGGCGACGAGCGTGTCGCCCAGCTCATCCAGGCCGCCCGTGAGCTGGTCGATGCCTACGAGCGCCAGTCGACCGCGAACGAGCACTTCCTGAAGCTCGAAGCGGCGGTCGAGGCGCTGGGCGGCACCAGCGGGCAGACCCGAGCCGATCAGGACCCGGCGACCCCGCCGACCACGGCATAGCCACCGGTGCGTCCAGGCCGCAGCGCCCGGCGCCAACACCGAGCGAGGCCAAGCGCTGCCTCGTCCAACCTGCCGGTCGAGCCAGCCCGACCGACCGCCGCCACGGTCAGTCGTTGGAGCCGGTCAAGGAGCCCTTGAGCTCCTTCATGACGGCGTTCGGGCCGTCGAAGGAGCTCTTGCTCATGCCGCGCAGGGCCTCGACCAACTCCCGGTCGGCGCCGTTGCCCTCGGCGTGGCTCGCGAGCTCATCCTTGCTGGCCGGGTAGTCGACGCCCTTGAGCGCCTTCTGCACGTCGGTGATCTGGAACGCCATCGTCCCTCCCGGTTGCTGGCGGTCGGACGGCCGCGCGACTACCACGCGGACGCCCGCTGCAACCACCATGGAATGCACCCTGCCCGGCTGCCGCTGGGCCGGTCGGCGGCCGAGACAGCCGCGTCCATCGCGCCGGCCGACACTCATCCTGGGCCAGCAGTCGCTGGCCGACCCGAGCCGGGGGCCGACCCGGCAAGCACGAGGAGCGTCCCGGACGACGAGTCCGTCCAACTGGTGAGCGCGGTAGTCACGTGGTCTTGCAGTCCTACATGCGGGCGAGGCGAACCTCGATGGCGGCGACAGCACATGCCGCATCACCGGGTGGTGGGCAGAACCGCCTCGCCGACCGCATGATGATCAGGGTTCGTTCTCGGAACCACCGCCAAGTCCACCTCGTCGTCCAAGTCAGCACCCGCGAGAGACACTCTTGGAGAATCGCCACCCCTCACAGAGAAGGTGGCCGTCGGCGGGTGCTCTACGCAGATGAGCAGGAGGAGCACCAATGGCAAGCGAGGACTTCCCCGCCCCGAGCGAGGGGTTCGTGTTGACCCACTTCATCGTGGCCGCGGACGTGGCCCGCTCTCGGAGCTTCTACACTGGCGTGCTCGGCGGCAAGGTCGTGCTGGACGGCGAGCCGACGATCGTCAAGCTGGCCAACAGCTGGGTCATCATCAACGTCGGTGGGGGACCGACCGACGACAAGCCCGAGGTCGTGCTGGAGCCACCGGCCGATCCCACCCGGGCGAGCGCCTTCCTCAACCTCCGGGTGGCCGACATCCAGGCCGCCTACGAGGAGTGGCGCTCCCGCGGGGCCGAGTTCCTCACCCCACCCAAGGCCCACAGCAGGGAGATCCGCTGCTACATGCGCGACCCCGACGGCCATCTGATCGAGGTCGGCCAGACGACTGGCGTGCCCGCCTGAGCGACGTCGTGCGATGGAATGGATTCACAGTCCGGTGGTGTATGCCGCTTTGGGTGACTCGATGTCGATCGACGACTACGCCGGCGGTCCGGGCCGCGGGGCGGCCAGCCCGCTGTGGCGCAACCGCGACGACGATTTTCCGGCCTGAGCCGGCCGCGACCTGACCGCCCGCGACCCCACCGTCCGATCGCGACCTGTGGTACTGCGACCTGATCGAGCCCAACGCCTGGGGTGCCAGCGAGATCCGGGCCACCTTCTGGGCGACGCTGGAGCGGGCCGACACCGCGCAACCATGACCACATGAAGAGCTCGTCCACGACCTCACCCGGGCAGTAGCTGGGCCGCTGAGCTGGTGGGCGAGGAGGCGGAAGCGGGCGTTGATCGCGCCAGCTCGACGTGGTCGTTCTCCAGCTGGAGGGCGTCGGCTGTGCTCGGAGATCGGGATGGGCGGGTGGTCGCTCGCCTCGGGATCAGCCATGCCGGCTCCTCCTGCCAACCTGGGCGCGGACGAGGCAAAGCCCGGAACGCGGTGGGCCGTTTTGGTCCTGTTGCGCTGGGTAGCGTCTGGGGGCGGACCTCTTGGTTCGCGTGTGGCATGGGCTCGATGGAGAGGACCGAGCATGTCATCGCGGATCGAGGACTATGCCGTCATCGCCGACACCCAGACGGCGGCCCTGGTGAGCCGGGACGGGTCGATCGACTGGCTGTGTTTGCCCCGCTTCGACTCCGGGGCCTGCTTCGCGGCCCTGCTCGGCGACCAGGGCAACGGCCACTGGCGGATCGCCCCGGCCGGCGGGGTCAAGCGCGTGCAGCGCCGCTACCGGGGCGACACCCTGATCCTGGAGACCGAGTTCGAGACCCAGGACGGCACGGCCCGGGTGGTCGACTTCATGGTCCCGCGCATGGCCGACCCGGACGTGGTCCGGGTGGTCGAGGGCGTGCGGGGCCGGGTGCCGATGCGGATGGAGCTGCGCATCCGCTTCGACTATGGGCGCCTCACTCCCTGGGTGCGCCGGGTCGGCAAGGCGCTGCTGGCCGTCTCCGGCCCCGAGGCGCTGGTGCTGCGCACCCCGGTCGACCACCACGGCGAGGACCGAGCCACCGTGGCCGACTTCCAGGTCGGCGAGGGTGACCGCCTGCCGTTCACCCTGACCTGGAACCTGTCACACGAACCGTTGCCCGACGCCCGCGACCCGCTGCAGGCGCTGGCCGACACCGCCGACTACTGGCACAAGTGGGCCGGTCAGTGCACCTACCGGGGGGAGTGGCGCGACGCGGTGCTGCGCTCGCTGCTGACCCTGAAGGCGCTGACCTACCAGCCCAGCGGGGGAATCGTGGCCGCCGCCACCACCTCGCTCCCCGAGGCCATCGGCGGGGTCCGCAACTGGGACTACCGGTTCTGCTGGCTGCGGGACGCCACCATGACCCTGACTTCACTGATGGCCGCCGGCTTCGAGCAGGAGGCCCGCGACTGGCGCGAATGGCTGCTCCGGGCCATGGCCGGCGACCCGCCGGCCCTGCAGATCATGTACGGCCCAGGCGGGGAGTCGCGCCTGCCCGAGCTGGAGCTGGAGTGGCTGTCCGGCTACGAAGGCTCCAAGCCGGTGCGGACCGGCAACGCCGCCGTCATCCAGTTCCAACTGGACGTCTACGGCGAGGTCATGGACGCCCTCCACAAGGCCAGGCAGCTCGGCATCGAGGCCCATCCCTCGGCCTGGGCCCTGCAGCGGGCGCTGCTGGAGTTCCTTGAGGGCAACTGGCAGCGGCCGGACGAGGGGATCTGGGAGGTCCGCGGCCCGCGCCGGCACTTCACCCACTCCAAGGTCCTGGCCTGGGTGGCCATGGACCGGGCGGTCAAGGCCGTGGAGGAGCACGGCCACGACGGGCCGGTGGACCGCTGGCGGCGAATCCGCGACGAGATCCACCAGCAGGTCTGCGCCAACGCCTACGACCCCGACCGCCAGGCCTTCACCCAGTCCTACGGATCGCGGGAGCTGGACGCCAGCCTGCTCCTCATCCCCTTGGTCGGGTTCCTGGCCCCGAGCGATCCACGGGTGCGGGGGACGGTCGAGGCCATCGAGCGGGAGCTGCTGCAGGACGGGTTCGTGCTGCGCTATCCCACCGGGCCGGCCGGGGAGGCGGTGGACGGGCTGCCGGGCCGGGAGGGCGCGTTTCTGGCCTGCTCGTTCTGGCTGGCCGACAACTACGCCCTGGTCGGCCGGGGCGACGACGCCCGCAGGCTGTTCCGGCGGCTGCTCGACCTGCGCAACGACGTCGGGCTGCTGGCCGAGGAGTACGACCCGGTCGCCAGGCGGCAGCTGGGCAACTTCCCCCAGGCCTTCTCCCACGTGCCGCTCATCAACACCGCGATGCATCTCAGCGAGGTCGCCCCCGACCCACGCTATCTGCGCTTGGAGAACGAGAGCGAGGATCAGGCGCGGCGATCATGACCACTCAGACGGTCATGATCTGTGCCAGTGGCCGTTGGGCCATCCACCGCTGTTCCACTGGCCGTTGCACGCCCTGCTGGACGAGGGTGGGGTAGGAGGTCAGGTCGGTGAACTGCAGCCGGCCCGACTGGAAGCCGATCATGGCACTCGCACGAGTCCCGGATTCGAGCTGGTCGGAGAGGAAGTCGATGCAGCGGGCCGTCAGTCGGGTGGCTTGGATCCGGTCGAACGGGCTGGGATTCCCGCCCTCCTGAATGTGCCCGAGGATGGCCTCGCGGGCGTCGAACAGCTCACCGCCCTCCTTCTCGAACAGCGCGGTGAGGAAGCCCGTGGTGTAGACCGGGTCGGCGTTCTCGCTGCGGATCACCAGCCCCAGCCGCTTGCCCGAGCGGAAGCCTTCGGCCAGCGCCTGGACGTAGGCGGTCAGGTCGTCGAGGGTGATGCCCTCCTCGGGCAGGTACACGCGTTCGGCGCCGGTCGCCAGCGCGCTCATCAGGGCCAGGTAGCCGCAGTCCCGGCCCATCACCTCG
>Ga0081538_10005537_pt1 | contig 11337 bp, 8 predicted proteins | sample TabmetS5T2R1_FD_71022 | JGI IMG/M metagenome (GOLD analysis project Ga0081538, IMG submission 71022) | Tabebuia heterophylla rhizosphere microbial communities from the University of Puerto Rico - S5T2R1 | ecosystem: Host-associated > Plants > Roots > Rhizosphere ... | reverse complement strand
GACGCGGTGGTTTCTCGAACCGCCCTCGGACCCTAGCCAAGTCCTTAGAATGAGCGGATGCGTGCCGTCACGATCAGGCGAATGATCGTCCTTGGCGTATGCGCTCTCGGTGTGGGATCCCTATATCTGGTGCCTGGCGTGGCGCGGTCGCCGGAACAGATCAGGCAAGCCGGAGCGAGTAAGGAACCGGCCGACAGCGCGGTCGGAGCCCGGCCAGGTCAGCCGCAGCAATCCACGTCGGCTACCGGCGACCGGAACTCGGACCGAGAAGCTGACGGACAACTAGGGACAACGGCATCGAATGCCCAACCATCACAATCAACGGCCACCCGCAGTAATGACCGCCCCGAGGATGCCGATGATCGCTCCTCGCCTACAGCTCGCGCCGATAAATCCAAAGAGAGCAAAGATTCCGAGCCACCTCAGGCGGTGACAGATATCGAGCCGTCGAAGGTTACGCCGCAACGGCTCACCATTAACTGGCCGGCCGCCAAGGACAACGTCGGCGTAATCGGCTACCGCATCTGGTTGAACGGGTTTGAGGTAGCGACCACGGCTAACACCCAGGCACGGCTGCGCTGGTTCAACGACGACAGGGGCGAGCACGTGGTCCAAATCCGGGCGCTTGACGCTGCCGGTAATCAGAGCCGAAATTCACCAACATTGGTGATCAGACGGCCGTCGCCGGAACCGACGGATACGCCATCTCCAGAGCCGTCCGACACGCCGACACCGAGCGATCAGTCCGAATCGAGCCAGGGCACTGACAAGTTTGGCGAATCGCCGCGTGGTACGCCGAGTGCTGAGAAGTCGACGGCCGAGGACGAAAATCGCTGATGGCGACACCGTTCGAGGGCCCGGGCCCGCTGGTCGTGCAGTCGGACCGTACGCTGCTGCTCGAAGTTGATCATCCAGAGGCTGATGCGTGCCGTATCGCGATCGCCCCATTTGCGGAGTTGGAGCGAGCGCCGGAACACATTCACACCTATCGGTTAACCCCGCTGGGGCTCTGGAACGCGCGGGCCGCCGGTCACGACGCGGAGCAGGTAGTCGACACGCTGCTGACCTACAGCCGCTATCCAGTGCCGAACGCGCTGTTGGTCGACGTCGCCGAGACGATGGATCGCTACGGGCGGCTGCGGATCGAGAAGCACCCAACGCACGGTTTGATCTTGGTAAGTAGTGACCGTGCCGTGCTTACCGAAGTGCTGCGCAGTGCCAAGATCAAGGGATTGGTCGGCAGCCGTATCGACGAAGACACCGTGGTCGTCCACGCTAGCGAACGCGGTCATCTGAAACAGATGCTGCTCAAGCTCGGCTGGCCCGCCGAAGACTTGGCGGGCTACGTCGATGGCGAAGCGCACGCGATCAGCCTCAACCAGCGCGGATGGACACTCCGGCCCTACCAGGGTCAGGCGGCAGACTCCTTCTGGCACGGCGGATCCGGGGTCGTGGTGCTGCCCTGCGGTGCCGGCAAGACGATCGTTGGCTGTGCCGCCATGGCATTAGCCGGCGCCACAACGCTGATCTTGGTCACGAACACAGTGGCGGCCCGGCAATGGCGTGATGAGTTGATCAAGAGGACGACGCTGACCGCCGATGAGATCGGAGAGTACTCCGGAGCGAAGAAGCAAATACGCCCGGTGACCATTGCCACCTACCAGGTGATCACCAACAAACGCGGTGGCATCCACCCGCACCTTGAGCTGCTTGATGCGCGGGACTGGGGATTGATCATTTACGACGAAGTCCACCTGTTGCCGGCGCCGGTCTTCAGGATGACGGCGGGACTCCAGGCACGCCGACGGCTCGGCTTGACAGCCACCCTCGTCCGGGAGGACGGCCGGGAAGGTGACGTCTTCTCACTCATCGGCCCGAAACGCTACGACGCGCCGTGGAAGGACATCGAGGCTCAGGGCTACATCGCACCCGCTGACTGCATCGAGGTCCGGGTCACCTTGAACGAAGCCGAGCGGATGGCGTACGCAGTCGCTGAGCCGGATCAGAAGTACCGACTGGCAGCGACGGCCGAGTCCAAGACCGGTGTCGTCATAGAGCTGGTCTCCAAACATCGCGGCACGCCGACGCTAGTCATTGGCCAGTACGTTGATCAACTTGAAGACCTTGCAGTCCGGATGGATGCGCCCTTGATCACTGGCGAAACCACGGTACGGCGCCGCGAGCAGCTTTATGAGGCGTTCCGCTCGGGTGAGATCGAATTGCTGGTGGTGAGCAAGGTGGCGAACTTCTCTATCGACCTGCCGTCCGCCCAGATCGCGGTCCAGGTCTCCGGCGCATTCGGCTCGCGGCAAGAGGAGGCCCAGCGACTCGGTCGATTGCTGCGTCCAAAATCTGAGGGAGTTACGGCGCGGCTGTATGCCGTCGTCGCCCGTGACACTGTGGACACCGACTTCGCAGCCCACCGGCAGCGGTTCCTGGCCGAGCAAGGATACGGCTACCGCATCATGGACGCCGAGGATGCTCTGGCTGCGGAGTAATGCCCCGGCTTGATGCGGCGCCCGCCCGCGACATTTCTCCGCACAAAGCCATAAACAGAGCCTGATCCCCGCCCGCCCGCGACATTTCTCCGCACAAAGCCACAAACGAAGCTTGATCCGGCCCGCTCGGCTTAGGCCACATCCAGAACGGTTGACTCCTCCTGAGTTCCAAGATCAATCGGCCAGGCTTCAGGTTGGCCAGCCAGTGACCAGAGCTCAACCAGCTCGTGCGGCCAGATCCAGTCATCGGTATGTCGTAGATCGTCGTGCGTCCACCAGCGGTGTCCGAGCAGCGTAAGACGCTCATCTGGTGTGTGGGCCGATACGTCTACGTCGAAGGGCGAGACCATGGCAAGAAAGAAGGACTCGTCTTGTTCGATGACCAAGTCGGAGTAACCGTGAACGACATGGCGCTTGGCAATTGGTCCCAGCAACTCGCCTTCGGTCAGCCGGTAACCGGTTTCCTCGGCCACTTCCCGGATGGCCGCATTAATGTCACTCTCCCCTTCGTCGACGCCACCACCTGGGGTCGTCCACCAGCTAATGCCTGGGACGCCAGGGTCACTGTCCTCGAACAACAGCGTACGGTCGTTGTTGATCAAGATCACTCGTACGGTCGCCCGCGACGTGCGTGGGCGCTCCGCGGGATCCGCCACCGGCACGTAGCTGCGCTCGGTATCAGAGGAAGACACGGCCTACACCTTACGAGCAGGCCTATCTGCGTACGGGTGCACCCCGAGCTAGCTACGTCAATAAATCGGTGGACGCCGCCACCGTTTGGCAGGTAGCGTGTCCCCTCGCTCCCCCCATTTACCGGTCCAGCATCGGAGCTGTTCGCATGCCTGAAACCGCGGTCGACATCTTGGCGCAGGAACGGATCCATCTTGACGAGTCCCGCGCAGCGCTTGATCGGATGCGGCGGCACGCGGCCAGTCTGGAGGCGTTTGGCGGTGATCACGTCTCCACCGAACACCTTAAGCAGGCGCTGTATCGGCGCATGAAGGCTCTCGAGGACGATCCGACGGTGCCGCTGTTCTTCGGCCGTCTCGACTATGACGTAACTCTGGGCGCGGAGCAGGACGAGACTCTCTACATCGGCCGACGGCATGTCACCGGCGAGGCAGGCGGTGAGCCGCTGGTGATCGACTGGCGTGCCGGGATGTCCCGGCCGTTCTACCAGGCACGCCCCGGCGAGCCGATGGGTGTCCGGCTGCGCCGGCGCTTCGGCTTCTCCCACGGCCAGCTCACCGCGTACGAGGACGAGGACTTGACCGGCCCGGGTCAGGTAGCCAAGTCCGAGATCATGGAGTCCGAGATCGAGCGGCCCCGAACCGGCCCGATGCGCGACATCGTCGCCACCATTCAGCCTGAACAAGACAGCATTGTTCGTGCCGGTCTGAATCAATCGCTGTGCGTCCAGGGCGCACCAGGTACGGGAAAGACCGCCATTGGCCTGCACCGGGCGGCCTATCTGCTCTATGCATATCGCGAGCAGCTCGCCCGCTCTGGAGTACTCGTCGTCGGGCCCAACGACAGCTTTCTGTCCTACATCGCTGACGTACTGCCTGCCCTTGGAGAAATCGATGCGGCGCAGACAACGGTGACATCGCTGGTCTGTGGGTCAAACGGTGTGACCGTGCGCGGCCTCGACAGCGTTCCCGAGGCCTTGATCAAGGGTGACGCACGGATGGCTGAGGTGTTGCGCCGAGCCGCCTGGAGTCATCTCGGCACTCCGACCGCTCCGCTGGTCGTGCCGCGCGGCGCATACCAGTGGCGGGTTGGTGCCTACCTAACGGCCGAGATCGTCGATGAGCTTCGTCATCGCGGCGTGCGGTACGGCGCTGGACGGGCTATGTTGCCGCAGCGGCTGGCGCACCAGGTACTGCTCCGGATGGAAGCCGCCGGCGAGTCACCCGACGATCGCATCCAGAATGCGGTTGCTCGCAGTAAACCGGTCCGGGCCTACACAGATGAAATCTGGCCAGCGCTTGACCCGGTCAAGCTGATCATGAGGTTGCTTAGTGACCGGGACTTCCTAGCCGCCGCGGCCGATGGCATTCTCACCCCAGCAGAGCAGCAGTTGATCATGATGCGGCATCCACCCCGCTCAGCAGGTACCGCCCGCTGGTCACTGCCTGATGTGATCTTGATTGATGAAGCCGCGGACCTGCTGCAGCGTACGCCGAGCCGCGGTCACGTCATCCTCGACGAAGCACAGGACCTTTCCCCGATGATGTTGCGGGCCGTAGGGCGCCGGGCAAGCACGGGCTCCGTTACCGTGCTCGGTGATCTTGCGCAGGCAACCACACCGTGGGCCACTCGTTCCTGGCATGAGTCGCTGGCGCATCTTGGCCATACCGATGCCGCGATCGAAGAATTGGTGGCGGGGTTCCGGGTGCCGGGAGCAGTGATCGACTTCGCGGCACGGCTGCTGCCGCAGATTGCGCCGAGCTTGAAACCACCTCACTCAGTGCGACGGCACCGCGGCGAGCTGGATCTGCGTGCCACCGGAAAGCTGGATGAGGCGCTGGGCGCCGCGATCACTGAAGCGATGCGCAATGAGGGCACCGTCGGTGTGATCGTTGCCGACGCTACCGTGCCTGCCGTACGGAAGCTGCTGGACCGGCGCCAAATTGAATACGACGTGCTGGGCGAGGATCCCCAGATCTTCGAGGCCCATGGAGATCTGCCGCGCCGTGATCCTGAAATCACCCCGCACGTGAGGCCAATCCTGGTTCCGGCAGTGCTCGCCAAAGGGCTGGAGTTTGATCACGTGGTACTCCTAGAGCCCGCCGACATCGTTGCTGGTGAGCCGGATCAGGTGACCGGGCTGCGCCGGCTGTATGTCTGCCTCACCCGAGCAGTCACATCACTCATCGTGGTGTACTCCGCAGAGCTGCCGGCGGCTCTCGCGGCGTGAGCTCAAGCTCTCTCATGTGGTTGCGGGCCGCCGCCACCTCGCAAGTGGTCAACAACGACATGGTCCGGCCGAAATCCATGCGCTCCTCGACCACTTTCCGAAGCAGAGCGGCGCGCGTCAGCCGACAGATGGGGGTTCGGTTAGCGGCAGCTTGACCTGGAATCGGGTGTCGCCGGGACGGGATACGACCCGCAGGTCACCGCCATGTCTTTGCGTGATCACGCGATAGGAGATGTCCAGACCCAACCCAGTACCCTGACCGACCGGCTTAGTGGTAAAAAACGGCTCGAAGATCTTCTGCTGCATCTCGGGCGGAATCCCGACGCCGGTGTCGCAGATCTCCACCAAGGCCCAGCCGTCCTGTCGAGAGGTGCGGACCGTCAGTGTGCCACCGTCTGGCATCGCGTGGATCGCATTGTCGATCAGGTTGGTCCAGACCTGGTTGAGCTCGGCCGGATGGGCTGGAATCGGCGGCAGGGATTCGTCGAAATCCTTGACAACGGTGATGTTCCCATGTTCGTTGATCTTGTGGCTGAGCATGACCAGTGTGCTCTTCAGCCCATCGCGAACATCGATCTCTTGATGTGCCGCCCGGTCCATTTGGGAATACTGCTTGGCCGCAGCCACCAGGTGGGAGATTCGGCCGGTGGAGTCCTCTATCTCTCCCATCAGCTGTTCGATCTCCAGCGCATAAGTCACCCAATGCAGGGCATCGGCGAGTGCTACGGCGGGTACGGTGCGAACTACCTCCTCGAGCCAGTCGGTGTCCACTCCTGCCGCCACCAGCGGCGGCGCCAGGTCCCATGCGTCGTCGATGCCATGATCATCAAGCCAGTCGGATAACTCGTCTTCAGCCTCGCTGACCTCCACTGGCGACAACTTCTCGACCTTGGCCGCCTTCTCCACGGCTGCTTCTTGGAGCTCGGTGAGCGCCATCAGCGCCTTGGGGTCGACGTCAGCAGTCGCCAAGTGTGCGAGTTTGCGCCGGATCTTGCTTACGTTTTCCCGCAGTGCTGCAGTGGCGCGTACGGCGGCTGTTGCTGGGTTGTTCAGCTCATGGGTGAGCCCGGCGGACAGGCGACCCAGCGATAGCAGTCGCTCCCGCTGCCCGATAATCACTTGGACGGATTGGAAGCCCTGAGTCATGCCTTCGAGCAGGTGTACCGCCATTGGGAACCACTCACGGAACTTCTCCCCGAACTCCGCGGCAGCGATCACCCAAAACTCACAGTCCGTGACGGCTCGCATTGAGCCCCAGTACGGCAGGTCAACCATGCCTTTGACGAACGACTGCGTGGCACCGCCGTAGACCCCGCGTTGGTTCGTGCGCCCGGTCTCTACCTCGGTGTCCTCCACGCGACGGTGCATCGACAACGTGCCGGAGAGCAGCACGTAGAAGCAGGTCGGTGGGTCACCCTCGTTGTAAACCGTTTCGCCGGCGGAGTACTTCTCGCAGTACCCGTTCTCACTGAGCCAGGCGAGTTGATCATCATCGAGCTTCTCGAACAGGAACAGAGTGCGCAGCTCCGCGGGGCTCAGGCGCACCGGCTCGACAATCTGTTTGCTCATGATCAGCTCCTATTGCTCCGCGAGGTAGCGATGGACCAGGGTGACGGCGAGCGCTCCTTCGCCGACCGCTGATGCGACTCGCTTCACCGAATGGGCGCGGACGTCACCGGCCACAAACACACCGGGGATGCTGGATTCGAGCAGGTACGGTTCACGCTCCAAGTCCCATGACGCCGGTCGGTTACCGCCAACGGTCAGTTCTGGTCCGGTAACCACAAAACCGCTGGCATCGCGAACCAAGGAGTCCGGAAGCCAGTCGGTTAGTGGCGCTGCGCCGATGAATACGAACAGATGTCCGGAGTCGACCACTTGCTGACCTCCCTCATGATCAACAAAGGTCACGCACTGCAGGTGATCATTTCCTGCACAGCGCTCCACAGTCGTATTCAGCCGAACCTCGATGTTAGGAATCGCGGCGATCCGTTCGACCAGGTAGGACGACATGGACTTCTCCAAGGAGTCGCCTCGAACAGCCATCGTTACCCGGTCGGCGTACCGGGAGAAGAAGACAGCTGCCTGCCCTGCTGAGTTGGCACCGCCGACGACGATCACGTGATCTCCCAGGCAGGATTCGGCCTGGGTTGCAGACGAGCCGTAGTAGACACCCCGCCCAACCAACTCGTCGGCACCAGATGCCTCCAGGTGGCGATAACTGACACCAGTCGCCAGCACCACGGCATGAGTCAGCACTGATGAGCCGTCGTCGAACAAGATCCGGCGAGCCGGACCTCTAGCCTCCAAGCCGACCACGCTGCGGGCGGTCAGCAGCTCGGCACCAAATCGCTGAGCTTGCCGGCGTGCCCGGTCGGTGAGCTGGTCGCCCGCGACACCATCTGGGAAGCCGAAATAGTTATCTATCCGCGAACTCTGCCCCGCCTGACCGCCAGCTGCCGCCCGTTCCACGACGACGGTCTTGAGGCCCTCTGAGGCCGCATACACAGCGGCACCCAAGCCGGCCGGACCACCACCGATGATCACTACGTCGTAGAACTCACCCTGCGGGGTGGTGCTCAGCCCGACTGCATTGGCTACCTCCAGCATGCTCGGCTGTATCAACGGCTGCCCGTTCTTGGTGATCACTACCGGTGCCTGGCTTTCATCTGCACCGGCCGCCGCCAGTAGATGCACACCATCCGGATCGCCGACGTTGTACCAGCGGTAGGGCACCATATTGCGAGCCAGGAAGTCCCGGATTTCGTAGGAGGCTGCCGACCACGGGTGGCCCAAGATCTTGATCTTGTGCTCGGGAGCCTTGCCCTCCCGCTGCCAAACTTCAAGCAGCTGGTCGACAACAGGATAGAACTTCTCCTCTGGCGGCTCCCACGGCTTGAGCAGATAGTGATCAACATCGACAACGTTGATCGCCTGGATCGCCGCATTGGTGTCGGCGTACGCGGTAACCAGCGCCCGCCGGGCCTGGGGTACTAGATCCATAGCCCGCTCAAGAAAGTCGACGCCGTTCATCCGTGGCATCCGATAGTCAGCCAAGATCGCGGCCACCTGCTCGCCGCGTAGCACTACGTCCCGGATGGCCTGCAGAGCTTCTTCGCCCGAGTCGGCGCGCATGATCCGATAGTTCGCACCGTAGCGGCGCCGTAAATCACGAGCCACCGCTCGGGAGACGCTCGGATCGTCGTCGACCGTCAGTAGAACTGGACGCGTCTGATCACCTTGTGTCTCGGAAGCCGGTGCCGTCACACGCCCACCTCGTCGACGTAGCACCAGCGCCAGTTCTCGCCCGGCTCAACTGAAGTAACGACAGGATGTCCGCTCGCCCGAGCATGGGCGCTGGCATGCCGGGCCGGCGATGAGTCGCAGCAACCGACGTGTTCACAGGTGAGGCAGCGGCGCAAGTGAACCCAGCGCCCACCGATGGCGAGGCAATCGCTGCAGGCTGGTTGGAAATCGCTTGGCAGTGGGCTCAGTGGAGTGGCTTCCAGATGCGCGCAAATAGTCACAAACCGGCTCCCTTCTTCGCGTCCTCCGAGCCAATCTAGTCTGCGCTCCGCTGCGGCCTGGTGTGGCAACAGGGGCCTGGCGACCTGATCGGCTCAAGGCCGGGCCAGGCGAGATTGTCGACGGCGCCGTAGCCCCGCCTCGGTCAGCAGCGCCACAATCTCCCGCGACGACACGGGATGGGCACCTTCGGCCAGGGCGGCGCCGTAGCGTTCGGCAATGACGTCGTAGTGATCACGCTCGAACCCGCGTCTCGGGATCCCGATCCGGGCTGCGAAGTCATGCAGCTCCTGGTACGACCGGTCGCTGATCATGTGCGACCAAAGGTGCCCATGGCCGGGCCATATTGGCGGGTCGATGTAGATAGTCAAGAGGAGCTACCGATCTACCTACCGACTTGTCAGCGTCTCAAAGTGCTATAGCCCTTTGAGACGCTGACAAGTCGGTATAAGGCTCTGATGAGGTCGATTGGATGGTGGCTTGAGCCATGGCGTCACGATATTCCTCCGGTCCGGTAGAAACCGTCGACCGTAGAATTGCGACGTGGCTGCGATCAAGCGGCTGGTCACCGTTATCGCAGTAGCATGCGTGCTTTCGACAAGCTGCACATATGCCAAGGAGGAGCCTGGTCTCTTCCGCAATAACGCATCGCAGTCGCCAACCACAGAAAGTTCGGTGCCCCCTGCACCGACCAACCCACAACTACCGGTGGCTGCCGAGGCGGAATGGATGACCGCCGAAGGATTGCAGATCAGCACCCGGTTCGCCATCCATGCGGTACGCCGGCTTCGGGCTGCCACGGTCGTCGACTGGTCTGTGACTCCGCTGAATGCACCTGACTACGCGCCGGGTGAACGCCTTCCCTCATGGGTCGACCTTGGCCTGAGCCGCAGCTCCGAAGGCGACGTCAACATGTTCCTGCTGGACCCGGAGAGCGGAAAGGCCTATCGGACACTGAGTCATCAATCTCGACGGTTGTTCAATCGATGCCTGTGCACGCCGCTGTGGTTGGCGCAGCAGGGCCTGCGGGTCGGTGAAACCCGCATGCTGCAGGCGACCTTTCCGCCGCTACCGACTGCGCTCAACTTCATCGATGTCGCCTTGATCAACTTGACGCCATTTGTGCACGTCCCGGTGACACCGATTGGCCAGGTGCCGACCGCGTCGCATGCCACAGACTTAGCGCGTCCTCCGCAAGCTGTGCGCACACCACTAGCGCAGCGGGTAGTCCGCTATCGCCAACAGCCGCGCCGGATACAAAGCATTGCGGTGGAGCGCGTCGTCGCAGCACCGGGCCGCACCTCATTAGAGCTGACGATCGGATCGGTGACTGATCAGTCCACCTTCATCCTGCAGCCAGCCCTGTCACCGATCGGCGGCGTTCTGCCCGACGGCGTCGACGTGTTGAACACAGATGTCGTCAGTGGGCCGGTGATCCGGCCCCACGGTGATCCGGCAGCCAAACCACTCAAGGTGTCCTGGCTGACAACTGCCGTGGCCGGCAGGAAGGCGTACGAGTGCCTCTGCAGTCCACTGGGGCTATGGGCCGGCTCACTGCGGCGCGAAGGCGGGCAGGCGACTGTGGCAAGCAACTATCCAGCCCTGCCGGCGGGAACGCGAACTGTTGATGTGATCTTGCCTGGTGTCGCCACGCTGTCCAACATGCCGATTGTCGGAGCGGAAGACTCAGCCCCGCAGCTTGGGCCACCAAAGCCGTACGGCGGCGACACCTGGACCTACTACAGCGACGACCCACCACGCGGGTGGACGACCGCCGAATGGCCGACTCCACTACCGGATGAAGACCAACTGCGGAACTATCGCTTCTTCATCGAGAACCTGACGAAACTGCCTGGCTGGTAAGGCAAAAGGGGCGGGTCCTTACGGACGCCGCCCCTCGTTGATTTGGCTTTGACCTCGTCAGAAGTCCATGCCACCCATGCCGTCGCCACCCGGGCCCGGCGTAGGCGGAGCCTTCTCCGGCTTGTCAGCAATGACTGCCTCTGTGGTCAGGAACAGACCTGCGATTGAGGCCGCATTCTGCAGTGCCGAACGAGTGACCTTGGTCGGGTCCGGAACGCCGGCGTCGAGCAGATTCTCGTACTCACCAGTCGCAGCATTCAGACCGTGATCAGCAGGAAGGCTCTTCACCTTCTCGGCCACGACTCCACCCTCGAGGCCGGCGTTGATCGCGATCTGCTTCAGCGGTGCATCAAGGGCAAGCTTCACGATTTGGGCGCCGACAACCTCGTCGCCCTCCAGCTGCAGGTCCTTGAATGCCTTGGCCCCAGCCTGAATGAGTGCGACACCACCGCCAGCGACGATGCCCTCCTCGACGGCCGCCTTGGCGTTACGGACGGCATCCTCAATGCGGTGCTTGCGCTCCTTGAGCTC
>Ga0081538_10005536_pt1 | contig 11339 bp, 14 predicted proteins | sample TabmetS5T2R1_FD_71022 | JGI IMG/M metagenome (GOLD analysis project Ga0081538, IMG submission 71022) | Tabebuia heterophylla rhizosphere microbial communities from the University of Puerto Rico - S5T2R1 | ecosystem: Host-associated > Plants > Roots > Rhizosphere ... | reverse complement strand
GCGGGCCGTGCTGCTAGCCTGACGCGCCGTGCCCAAGGTGTGTCACGTGTGCAGAAAGGGACCGGCGTTCGGCAACAGCCGCAGCCACTCGATGGTGGCCACCCGGCGGCGGTTCAACCCGAATCTCCAGAAGGTCCGCATACTCGTCGACGGAGTCCCTCGACGCGAGTACGTCTGCACACGCTGCCTGAAGGCCGGCAAGGTCCTCAAGGCCGTCTGAGCATCCGCCGGCGAGTAACGCCGCCGCCCTGTGGTGTAGAAAGCTCGGATGCCAGACGAGAGCCTTGTCCGCTTCCGCCGGGTTGTGTCCGCAGCGCTCGCCGAGCTGGAGAGTCGCCGCCAAGAGGTCAACGATCTGAACGTGTTCCCGGTGGCCGACGGCGACACCGGGGACAACATGGCCCTCACCATGCGCGCCGTGATGGACGAGCTCGACCGCCTGAACGGCCAGCCCGTCGACGTGATCGGCCGCGACGTCATCGTGTCCGGAGTGGCCCGGGCCGCGCTTCTCGGAGCGCGCGGCAACAGCGGCGTGATTCTCTCGCAGATCGTGCGCGGGGCGGCCGAGGAGCTCGCGAGTCGCCGCGGGGAGTTGGTCGACCCGGTGCTGGTGTCCGCCGCCTTCGCACGCGCCGCGGACGCCGCCTATGCCTCGGTGCGCGACCCCGCCGAGGGGACGATGCTCTCCGCGGTGCGCGCCATGGCGCGCCGGGTGGCCCACGATCTCGCGCACATGGACAAGCGGCGCCTCGGCCCCGCCGCCACGGCCGCCGAACAGGACGAGCTCTTGGCCGAGGTTCTCGAGCGCGCACTGGAGGCCGGCAAGGAGGCGGTCGAGCGTGGTCCCGACCAGCTCGCGATTCTGCGCGACTCGGGCGTCGTCGACGCCGGCGCCTACGGCCTGACCGTGATCCTCGCCGGCTGCCTGGCCGCACTGCGCGGCGAGCACGCTCCCGAGCTCGCCCACCAGTACGCCCCCGCGGCGCTGCACCACCCCGAGCACGAGTCGTCGAGCTTCCGCTACTGCACGAACTTCGCCGTCACGGGCGAGGGACTCGACGGCGGCAGCTTCATGCCGCTGCTCGAGGAGATCGGCGACTCCGTGCTGGTGGTGGGCGACGATCGCACGCTCCGCGTGCACGTTCACACCGACGACCCCGGCAGGGCGGCGGCGCTATTCGAGCCCGTGGGCGAGGTTTGCCGCTTCGACGTCGCGGACATGCACGAGCAGGTGGCCGACCGCAGCGCCCGGCTGTCGGACAACGGCCACGAGCCGGCACAGGCCGCCTGTGGGATCGTGGCGGTCGCGACCGGCAAGGGCGTCAAGCGGCTGTTCGAGGAGCTAGGGGTCCTGGTGGTCGACGGCGGGGCCACGATGAACCCGTCCACATACGAGCTGCTCGCGGGCATCCACTCGACCTCGGCCGCCGAGGTGGTCGTGCTGCCCAACAGCCCCAACGTGCTCCTCGCCGCCGAGCGGGCGGCCGAGTTGTCGGAGCGCCCCGCGCGCGTGGTCGCCACCACTGCGCCGCAGGAGGGGCTCGTCGCGCTGCTGGCGTTCAACCCGGAGCGCGGCGCCGCCGCCAACGCGGACGCGCTCGAGGCCGGGCGCGAGGGGCTGCGGCTCGGCGGCGTGGCCGTCGCGGCCCGCGACGACGCTCGCGGCCGCTTCAGTGCGGGCGACGCCGTCGGCTACGCGGACGGCGAGCTGGTCGCGTGGGGCGACCCTGCGTCGACCCTGGCCGCCACCCTCGAGCGCGTGGCCACCGGCGCCGAGCTGCTCACGTGCATAGAGGGAGAAGCGCCACCGCTCAGCCGCGACGAGCTGCGCCGCCGGCTGCCGGAGGGCGTCGAGCTCGAGCTCCACGAGGGCGGCCAGCCGGCCTGGTGGTGGCTACTGTGCGCCGAGTAGCGAGCGCGTAGGCCGCCCGAGCGAGCGGCGCCGGCGCCAGGAAGCGCGACGCCCCGATGCTCCTCGTCCCGAACGCATGGAAGTGGAGGGCGGTGCCGGGATCGTGGACCGCGGCCGCGAACACCAGCCGCTCGACGGGGTTGAAGTCGCGCAGCCGCGAGTAGTCGCAGATCAGGAAGTCGTGACCGGCGAGCCGGCGCCGGTGCGTCCGCCGGTACCGCCTCAGGCCCGGTGCCGGATCGGTCCCGCGGCGGAGGGCCTCGGCCGTGGCGTCGACGAGCCATTCGGCTGACTGGAACGCCCAGCCACAGCCAATGCCCCAGAGGGGGTCGGAGGCGAGTGCCGCGTCGCCGATCAGGGCCATGCCCTTTGCCGCCGGGCGGCGGCGCACATTCGTGAGGTCGAGCTTGCCCATGATCTTTGAGACGCGCTCGGCGCGGTCCAGGCGGGGCCCGCGGGGCAGACCCTCGAACGAGCGCATGAAGGCGCCCTCCAGGTCCGCCCTGAACTCCGGCAGCCGGTGCTTCGCCGGGAGGACGGTGAGCACGGTCAGCCCATCCTCGTTCCCGAACGTGTACGCCATGTCCGGGTTCAGGAACCACATCTGGGAGCTCGCCGCGGTGTCGAGCTCGACCCCGCGGAAGTAGGCCCAGTAATAGAAGCGCTCGTGCGGTCTGGTGCGGGTCTTGATGCCCGCCATCCCGGCGAGCTTCGAGTAACGGCCGTCGGCGGCAACGACCACGCGGGCCGAGATCGTGCGCTCGGTGCCGTGCCGATCGCGCACCTGCACGCCGCTAACCCGGCCCCCATCCCAGTCGAGCCCGGTCGCCGCGTGGCCGAGCAGGAGGTCGACGCCGTCCGTGCGCGCCGCCAGTTCCCGCACCATCGGGTCGAGGCGCTCGCGGGTGATGTTGTAGCCGGTCGCCGGATGCGGGTAGTCGGCGGGCAGCGACGCATGGATCCACCCGTAGCGGCTCCAGACCTCGATCGAGTTCGGCACGCCGCCGGCGTCCTCGATCTTGTCGGTCAGCCCGAGCCGCTCGAGGGTGGGCACGGCGCTCGCGACGATGAAGTGGTTGCACATCGTCTTGTACGCCCGCGGATCCGGCTGCTTCTCCACGACGGCCACCCGGAGGCCGGCGCGGCCGTAGAGCGTGGCGGCGGCGCATCCTGCGAGGCTGCCGCCGACGATGACCACGTCGTAGTCCATGTCCCGGAGACGCCGACCGGGCCGCGATCATTCCAGTGACGATGGTCACGCTCTTTGCCTCTACGGACGAGCTCACTTGCGACGCCGCACGAACCGCGCCGGTGCGCTCGTATCCGCGCCCGAGCCGCCTCGCGGAGCCGGTCTCCCTGCGAGGAGCTGCCGGCAAGGCGCTCCTGGCCCTCGGCGTCGAGACCGTGGGCGACCTCATCGAGCACCTGCCGCACTCGCATCGCGACCGCCGCGACGTGCGGCTTGTGGCCGACCTGGGCGTGGGGGAGGAGGCCACGGTCGCGGTGGGGGTCCGCGGCGTCACCGTCAGGCCGATGCGCGACCGGCGGCGAAAGCGCGTCGAGGCGCGGGTGTTCGACGAGAGCGGGCCGTTGGTGGCGGTGTGGTTCAACCAGCCCTGGGTCGCTCGCCAGCTCGGCGAGGGCGCGCGGGTGCTGCTGCACGGAAAGCTCCGGCGTCGCAACGAGTTCTGGGTTACCGAGCACGAGCTGTTCGGAGACGGGGGCGCGCCGGTCCACACGGTTGGGCTCGTCCCGGTGCACCCCGCCACCGAGGGCATCACGCCGGCGCGGCTGCGGCAGCTCGCCTGGGACTCCTACCAGCGGATCTTCGACGCCGTAGAGCCGCTGCCGGCGCGGCTGCGCGTCGACGAGCAGCTGCCCGACCGTCCCGCCGCCCTGGCGGCGGCGCACTTCCCGGATCGCGAGCAGGACGAGCGTGACGCCCGCGCCCGGCTCGCCTTCGAGGAGCTGCTCCTGCTCCAGCTCGCGGTGGCGGGCCGCCGGCGCGCGCGGCGCGAGGGTCGGCGCGCGCGCCCGCTCGCAGCTCGAGGCGTCGTGGTCGACCGCTGGCGCTCGTCGCTGCCGTTCGCGCTAACGGCCGACCAGGTCCGGGCGATGGAGGAGATCGACCGCGACTTGGAGGCCGAGCGTCCGATGCAGCGGCTGCTGATGGGGGAGGTCGGGGCGGGCAAGACCGTGGTGGCCCTGGCGGCCATGCTCCGCGCGGTCGAGAACGGCGCCCAGGCGGCGCTGATGGCTCCGACCGAGACGCTTGCGGAGCAGCACCACCGCACGCTCGATTCCCTGCTGGGCGGCCACCTGCCGCTGGAGCTCCTGACGGGCTCGACGCCGGCTGGGCGCCGGCGCGACCTGCTCGCCCGGCTCGGCAGCGGCCAGCTTCAGCTGGTGGTCGGGACGCACGCGCTGATCGAGGACACGGTGAAGTTCCGCGACCTCGCGCTGGCCGTGGTCGACGAGCAGCACCGCTTCGGCGTGCGCCAGCGCGCCGCCCTCGACCGAAAGGCGCCGGAGGGCCTCGCCCCGCACACGCTGCACATGACCGCAACGCCGATTCCGCGCACGCTGTCGCTCACGGCGTACGGCGACCTCGACGCCACGGTGCTGCGCGACCTGCCGGAGGGCAGGCAGCCGGTCGAGACCTATGTGGTCGACGGCGCGCGGCCCCGCGCCCGAGCCTACGAACGGATCCGTGAGGAGATCGCGGCGGGACGGCAGTGCTTCGTGGTCTGCCCGCTGGTGGAGGAGTCCGAGGCCCTCCAGGCGAAGGCCGCGACGGCCGAGTACGAGCGGCTTCGAGCGAGCGAGTTCCGCGACCAACGGGTCGAGCTGATCCACGGCCAGATGGCGTCCAAGCGCAAGCAGGCGGCCATGGAGGCCTTCGCCGCCGGCGACGCCGACGTGCTGGTGGCCACCAGCGTGATCGAGGTCGGCATCGACGTGCCCAACGCGACGGTGATGTTGATCGAGGCGGCCGAGCGCTACGGGCTGTCGCAGCTGCACCAGCTGCGGGGCCGGGTGGGACGCGGCGAGCATCCCTCGCTCTGCATTCTCTTCGGCGATCCCAGGTTGCCCCGCCTCGAGGCGATCGCGCGGGAGCGCGACGGCTTCCGTCTGGCCGAGATCGACCTCGAGCTGCGCGGCGCGGGCGACGTGCTCGGCACCCGTCAGCACGGTCTGCCCGAGCTGCGGGTGGCGCGGTTGCCCGAGGACACCGAGCTGCTCGTGCGCGCCCGCGACCGCGCCGACCGGCTCCTGCGCGCCGATCCCCGCCTCGAGCAGCCCGAGCACGCGCTGCTGGCCGAGGCGGTCGTGGCCCGCTTCGGCTCCGAGCTCGACCCGATCCCGGCGTGAGGGTCGTCGCCGGCGAGTTCAAGGGGCGGCGGTTGCGGGCCCCTCGCGGCATGCGCACGCGCCCGACGGCCGACCGCGTCCGGGAGGCGCTCTTCTCGATGCTCGGCGACATCGCGGGTGCGCGCGTGCTCGACCTCTACGCGGGCTCGGGTGCGCTCGGAATCGAGGCGCTCTCGCGCGGGGCGGCCTCGGCGCTGTTCGTCGAGCGCGACCCGCGCGCCGCTGCGTCGATCCGCGACAACCTGCGCACGCTCGGGCTTACTGAGGCCGTCCGCCGCCAGGATGCGCTGCGCTTCGTCGCGCGTGGGGAGGGGACCTTCGACCTCGTCTTCTGCGACCCCCCATATGATTCCGTGCCTCGCATCGCCGGGCCGCTGGCCGAGCGGCTTCCGGCGGTGCTCGCAACAGGTGCACGCATCGTGACGGAATCAGACAAACGCAGCCCGCTCGAGCTTCCATTCGCGCTGCTCGCGGAGCGCACCTATGGCGACACCCGGATCGCGATCCACGCGTCCCCCGGCTCCGGTCAGCACGCGTGAGCCAGGCGCGCAACGCCGGCACCGCGGTCTGCCCGGGGTCGTACGACCCGGTGACGTTCGGCCACCTCGACATCATCGGCCGAGCGGCCAACGTCTTCGAGCACCTGGTCGTCGGCGTCGTGAACCAGCCAGTCCGCAAGCAGAACACGCTGTTCAGCGCCGAGGAGCGGGTGTCGTTTCTCGAGAGCGAGGTAACGGAATACCGGAATGTGCAGGTAAAACCCTTTGATACTCTGCTCGTCGATTTTGCCCGCGAGCACGGTGCGAAGGCGATCGTCAAGGGGTTGCGGGCGATCTCGGACTTCGAGTACGAGTTCGAGATGAACCAGCTAAACCGGAAGATGGCCCCTGACATCGAGAGCATCTATCTGATGGCGGCCCCGCAGTTCAGTTTCCTGAGCTCGAGCGGCGTCAAGGAGCTGGCGATGTTCGGCGGAGACATCAGCGGCCTCGTGCCGGATTCGGTGGCCGCCCGCCTGAAGGAACAACTCAAGCGGTGAAGAACTGAGGGAACCCGTATGGACGTCCTTGTCCTGATTGACAAGCTCGACGACACGATCCACAACGCCAAGCCGGTGCCGCTCACGGACCAGGTGCGCGTCGACAAGGAGGAGGTCTACGACATCCTCGACCAAATGCGCGCGACGATCCCCGAGGAGATCAAGCAGGCGCGCTGGATCGTCAAGGAGCGGCAGGAGATGCTCGCGGAGGCCAAGCGCGAGTCGGAGCGCATCATCAAGGAGGCCCGCGAGGAGCACATCCGCCTGATCGGCGAGGAGGAGATCGTCAAGCAGGCGGAGCGCCAGGCGGACGAGATCGTGGAGGACGCTCGCGCTCGCGAGCGCGAGATCCGGCTGGGCGCCGAGGACTACGCGGACGACATCCTCAACACCCTCGAGGTCAACCTCACGAAGTTCATCGCGGCCGTGCAGCGCGGACGAGACCGGCTGCAGGGGCGCGAGCACGAAGAGGCCGAGGTCGGCTAAGACCTGAGCGCGAGCGTCCGGACCAAGCGGGCGAGGACGAGCTCGGGCTGGTATCTCACCTGCCTCCAGGTGAATCGCAGCACCGCGAAGCCCGACGCCTGGAGCTCCGCGTCACGCGCGCGGTCGCGCTCGAAGTCGGCGCGGCTGCGGTGAAACTCCCAGCCGTCGAGCTCCACCACCAGCCGCGCACCACGCCAGACCGTGTCCAGCTCGTAGATGCCGAACGGCACGTTGTGGTCCGGCGCCGGCAGGCCCGCCGCGCGGACGAGCCTGAGCAGGCGCTTCTCCGTGTCGGAGCGGGTTAACGCAGGGTCGCGTTGCCGGTGGAGCAGCTCGCGCACGCGCGCGGCGCCCGGGCGCCGAACGGCCAGCTCGGCCGAGGATGCGAGATCGCGGCGCCTCACCAGACGCCGGCGCTCGGCTTCGGCGACCACCGTCTCTAGCTGGAGAGGGTCCAACTCGGCGGCGACGTCAAGGACCGTACGCGCCACCGAGGTGATTGGAATTCCGCGGCAGCGAGTGACCTCTGAGCTATCGACCGGGACACGGTGCGCCCGAACGCCCGGCCGCTCGCGCCGCGCGGCGCCGCTCACCTGAACCGGACCCCGCGGCCGAGGGAGGAGCGCCCAGACGTATCCGGCCGAGCGGCCGCTCAGCACCGTGCGAGGCCCGCACGCCAGAACGGCTGCCATCTCGGCGGCGAACTCCAGCGGTGCGGTGTGACCCACGCGGTAGACACCGCGGTGAACCGGATGCAGTAGTCCGCGTTCGATTCGGCTCTTAATCTCCGTCGGGCTGAGGCCTACGGCCAGTAGCTGGGCCCGGCTCGCGAGTCCATATTGCAGCTCGGCGAGGCGAGCGACGGCCAGGTCTCCCGTCAGTCCATCCCGCAAAACCCTCCACAGAGCGTCGTCCCTCCAAAGCGCGTCAGATTGTGGGTCCTGCAGACGCTCAACCCGCCGCACTTCCGGCGGACCGCGTCTTGTGGAGGATTGTTCGGCGCGTGAGGAGCCCATTTCCCCTCTTAGCTCGAGCGGCCTGATGCTCGCCCCGCCTGCGCGGCCGTTCGGTAGCGTTCAAACGCAATGCCCAGCTACCTCCACACCTGCTACCGCATCGGCGACATCGACCGCTCCGTCTCCTTCTACGAGAAGCTCGGCTTCGAGGAGTCGAGGCGGATGCCGATCGGAGACGAGGCGATCAATGTCTTCATGCAGCTGCCCGGTGAGGATCCCGTGCTCGAGCTGACCTACAACCACGGGGTCGGCTCGTACGACCTCGGGACCGGCTACAACCACATCGCCCTGGGGGTCGAGGACCTGGATGGGACGCTCCAGGGGCTAGCGGGCGACGGGATCGAGCCCGAGAAGCCGCCGTACCGGCCGGGTGGACGAACGGAGGGCCCGCGGATCGCCTTCGTCAGGGATCCCGACGGCTACCGCGTGGAGCTGATCGAGCGCAGCGGATAGCCTGGCCCGCGACGCTACCCTCGAACCATGGGAGCGCGCACCGACATCTTCGATATCGGCAGGCTCGGCCTCTCGTCCGGCGAGGGCCGGCGGCTCGAGCTCGAGGTACCGGTCGCCGACTTCGACTTCGGCGGCCAGCGCTACCGCGTTCCGGGTGGGAGCGTGAGCGGGGCGCTCGACGTCTCCCACACGACCACGGGCTACTCCATGCGGCTCCGCCTCGAGACGCCGCTCGAGGGACCCTGCATGCGCTGCCTCGAGGAGGCGGGGCAGGTTGTGGCGGTGGACGCCCGCGAGGTCGACCAGCCGGGCGGCGGCGACGAGCTCAACTCGCCCTACCTGGATGACGAGCAGCTCGACCTGGGCGCGTGGGCGCGCGACGCCCTCGCGCTCGCCCTGCCCACCCAGATCGTCTGCCGCGAGGACTGCTTGGGCCTCTGCTCGGTCTGCGGCGAGAACCTGAACCAGGCGGGCCCCGACCACGCGCACGAGCGCGAGCCCGACCCGCGCTGGGCGGCGCTCCGAGAGCTCAAGCTCGAGTAGCCGCCGCCGGGGCCTCCTCGCCCGCGAGGGAAGCCCGGCCGCAACGGCTACACTCCCCGCGGTCATGGCCGTCCCCAAGCAGAGACAGTCGCACTCGCGGACCCACAAGCGCCGCTCGCAGCACAAGGTCACGCAGCCGAGCCTGCGCTACTGCCCGCGCTGCCACGAGCCGCGCCTTCCGCATCGCGTCTGCCCGAACTGCGGCACCTACGCCGGCCGTGAGGTCGTCGTGCAGCAGGCGGACGTGCCCGAAGACGAGTAGCCGTGCTCCTTCCGGGAGCCCGGTGATCGCGGTCGACGCGAACGGCGCCGACGAGGGGCCGGCCGCCGTTGCCGAGGGTGTCCGCCGGTCGGGCGTGCCGGTGCTGCTCTTCGGTCCCGCCGCGCAGCTTGGCGGGGCGGGTTCGCAGGCACAGATCGTCGATGCCCCGGTGACGGTGAAGGCCGGGGGCGAGCCCGTCGCCGCCGTGCGGTCGAAGCGGGACGCCTCGATCGTTCAGGCGGCGCGTGCCGTCGGCGAGGGACGCGCGGAGGCGCTGGTGTCGGCGGGCAGCACCGGCCCGACGCTGACCGCCGCGACGTTGTCGGTCAAGCGCCTCCACGGCGTGTTCCGCCCCGCGCTGGCGGTGCTGCTCCCGATCCCCGGCGGGCCGGTGCTGCTGCTCGACGCCGGCGCGAGCGTGGAGGTGCGTCCGGACCACCTCGTCCAGTTCGCCTACATGGGAGCCTCATTCATGGAGGCGATCGTCGGGCGGTCGAGGCCGCGGGTCGGGCTGCTCTCGGTCGGCGAGGAATCCGGCAAGGGCACGCCCGACGTGCTGACCGCACACAAGCGAATCTCGGCGGGAAGCCTCAACTTCGTCGGCAACCTCGAGGGCTTCGATCTCCCGAACGCCTCGGCCGACGTGGTGGTCACTGATGGCTTCACCGGGAACGTGGCGCTCAAGGTGCTCGAGGGCACCTCGAAGGTTCTCCGCGACGCCATCCGCGAGCGCGTGCGATCGGGCCGGGTATCGAGCGTGGGCGGGGTCCTCATCCGGGAGAAGATCGCGCAGCTGCGCGACGAGATCGACCCGGAGCGCGTCGGTGGAGCGATCCTGCTCGGGCTGCGCAAGCCCGTGGTGGTCGCGCACGGAAGCTTTGGCCCGACGGGCATCGAACACGCCGTGAAGCTCGCGCGGCGCGCCGTGGACGAGGACATGGTCGGTCGCACCGGCGCCGCGCTCGACGCCGCGGGCGTGTTGCGATCCGTTCCCGCTGCTAGCGTCGCCGTTGGTACGACGCGAGCCGACGCTTAGACGCTTAACCAAGACGCGGAGAGAGCAGGGATGGAACGAGATGAGGTCCTCGAACGCATCCGGGAGCACCTGGCCACCGAATTGAGCGTGGACTCCGACCGGATCGGTGAGGAGACGCGCTTCAAGGAGGACCTGGAGGCCGACTCGCTCGACCTGGTCGAGCTGGTCGTCGAGCTCGAGGACAATTACGGCATCCGCATCCCCGACGAGGAGGCAGCAAAGATCCTGACGGTCGGCCAGGCCGCGGACTTCGTCGCCGCCCATGCCGCGGAGATCCAAGGCTGAGACGCTCGCCGAGCTACTCGCCGAGCTGCCGGACGACCTGCGGCGGCAGGCGTTCACGCACGCCTCCTGGGTCGAGCACCGCGCGGAGTCCTACGAGCGGCTGGCGTTCCTGGGCGACGTGGTCCTGAGCCTCGCGGTGTCGACTCACCTCTACCCGCGCTTCGAGCGCTACGGCGCCGGTCGGCTGACAAAGGTGCGGGCGCAGGCCGTCAGCGGGGCGTCCTGCGCACGGGTCGCGCGCGAGCTGGACGTGCCCGAGGAGCTGCGGAGGGAGGCGCCCGACGGCGCCACCGTGCGGAGCGCCGCGATGCTGGTCGACTCCGAACGCGTGCTCGCTTCCGTGTGCGAGGCCATCATCGGTGCCGCCTACCTCGCCTTCGGGTTCGAGCGCACCGCGTCGGCCGTGGTCGCGTCCTTCTCGGATGAGATCGACGACGCGCTCGAGCACCCCGTCGACTACAAGTCGGTGCTTCAGGAGCGGCTCGCGCGCCGGGCCGAAGTGGTTATCTATCGCACGATCGAGGAGCAGGGCCCGGCCCACGACCGCAGCTTCGTCGCGGTGGCGGAGGTCGACGGGCAGGAGCTCGGCAGGGGAGAGGGAAAGACTAAGAAGGGCGCGGAGCAGGAGGCGGCTCTGCACGCCCTGGATGTGCTCGGCGAATAAATGCACCTGCGTTCCATCACGCTGAAGGGCTTCAAGTCCTTCCCCACCAGGACCAGGCTCGAGTTCGGCCCAGGTGTCTCGGTGATCGTCGGGCCGAACGGCTCCGGCAAGTCGAACATCACGGACGCGGTGCTGTGGGCGCTCGGCGAGCAATCGCCGCTCGCGGTGCGCGGCCAGTCGATGAAGGACGTGATCTTCGCGGGAGGTCACGGTGTGGCGGGGTCGGGGGGGGCCGCGGGCGGGGGGGGGGTGGGGAAAACAGCCAGGGCAG
>Ga0081538_10005535_pt1 | contig 11341 bp, 10 predicted proteins | sample TabmetS5T2R1_FD_71022 | JGI IMG/M metagenome (GOLD analysis project Ga0081538, IMG submission 71022) | Tabebuia heterophylla rhizosphere microbial communities from the University of Puerto Rico - S5T2R1 | ecosystem: Host-associated > Plants > Roots > Rhizosphere ... | reverse complement strand
TCTAACAGGTTAGTTGTCGATCGTATACATAAGCTAAGAAATATGTTCAGCAAGGACGAGATACTTACTCTTCCATCAATTGATCTTAGTAATAAAGCTGGCTTAATTCCCATTTGAAATACGAGGACAAGCGACGTCACGGCAAGGCACTATGCCTTCCAGCTTACCGGTTCAATCGCAGAAGGCTACAAGAAAGCATGGGCTCTGTACGAGTTGGTTTTCTAGATCAGAAGGATATATACGTTTTATAGCAGCAGCCTTGCAAGAACGATAGCTGGTTGGGAGAGAAACCAAGTTCAGTTCAGAAGAAGAAGGCACTTGCTCAAAAAAGTCATCATCAGACAATCGAAATGGTAGTAGTAAAGATCAAAAACCAAAGAAGGGCGATTTTATCACTACCATTCAGATATTGGACTCAACCAGAAATAGGCTCAAGAGAGCATGTAGAAAGGATCTCAGACGTACGACGATAAGATATAAACCAATTACTTGATTTGAAACACTGAACAAATAATAAAACACTCAAAACAACTAGTTTCGGGTTCGAATCCCGATGGGCCCAAATAATCAAGACTTTGAAGCTATTAGAATATTCTTGCAATGCCAGAGCGCAAAAGACCCAACACTAAAGCTATTAGCGTGTAGTTTCTTATCTATGGTGAAATAGAACAAGTCTTTTCTTAGTTGCCTAAGACGGAGAACATCAGGCATCTTCTAGCAATAGATAAATATCTCACATCATAATAAATAGTTGTTGCAGGACAATAATAGTAGTTCTCCTAAGATCAAGGGTAAGGAAGAAGAAGAGAGAATAAAAGAGCGAATAAATGCCTTAGAACTACAAGTCTTTGGTTCTATTCAGGAACCTATTGAAGAAGATTTAGATATAGATATTTCGAAAATAAAGGTCAGGCCATCCGACTCAGAATTTGCAGGATCTGCGCCTAATCTCGGCTAAACAAAATTACACTGACCAGACTTTCTGAGCATGTCTCAGAAAGAGGAATAGGTTCGTTGCTATTCAAGGCTTCGCAATATCTTATGGTTGTGCCTTATAATATGTTACTACTTACTGTTGCGCGATTATATAGAGATAGTTTATTTTTTGCTAAACTAAAGCTAGCTGTTCAATATTGCTAAACAATGATCCCATTACCGTCGAACGTTGTTAGTCTAAAAGAGTGATTTTCATTATATGTAAACTTTTGTTCTTGTAATATCCCTATTGCAATTGATTCTCCTAGTTTTATTGATTCAATATAATCGCTGCGATAATGAACACCTCCCATATTTCTCCCAATTGCAATATTGGATGCCAATTTATTTAGTTCTCCACCAACAGTTAATTTCTCAGGTCCTACTAAAGGATAAGGAATTAGCTCCGTTCCATTTGCATTAGGTTGCACAGGATCCCTAAGTTCAAAAGATTCGTCAAACCAAGCTTTAAGGATTGTTACACAAGCTCCTGCTACCGTAGCATGTCCTGCGCCATAGGAAGGATGTGTGGGGCTGCCCTCTGGCCAGGCTTGTGGTAAGAGATAGGTACCGTATCTGGCGAATGTCCGGTTTACTGCTTGTGAATTTAATACCTCATTCTTAATGAAATCATAGCGCGGTGATCCTAGCGTTGGGGGATTTGGTCTATTTGTTCTTTCTTGATGGATACGGCCTCCAAATTCTTCAGGTCTAAGGCGCCGGTGAACAAACCACTTCTGATGCCAGACTACCTTAAGTGCTCGCGTTGCCACTTCTGTAACAAGAGTAAGGATATGAGGACCACCAAATGTACCAAAACCATCTTGTTTACGCGAGTCGCGATAGGGATTACCCTCATCAAAGGGAACTTCTAAACTCAGCAGATAGATACATGCATTAAGATATGCTTCATATAACGCGTCAAAGTGAACATAATTGGCTAGATCTCTCATGTTCCGAATAAAGCGGCGTGTGGGATCGAAATCGTCTGTGCGACTAGTATCAAGGCCATTTTGAACTGCAAGCCATGTATTATAATTTGTCAGATAGTCTGCGCTGTCTCCTATATCTGGCCTTCCTCTTACTGTTTTTTGCTTTTGGTCAATGAAAATAGAACCATATTTTATTAGTCCATCTTTCTCGGCAAGTGTTGTGGGTGGTACACTTTCTCTTGATCGAACAATTGCATCTGAATTTCCCTTGAGCAAGAATTGAGATAGAAAAGGACCAGTTAAATCTCCTGGAGTAGAGCCTCTAAAAATTGTGCCACGTGTAACATTTCCTCCTAGTTTTGGTCCCTTAAAATCAGATAACCCAGATAGTTCACCTGCGGCAGTACCAACATCCGCATCCCCTGCAAAATTAATAAAAGGAACATCTCTTAAGAGCGCCATCCAGTAAAGTTCTACCATCTCCCCTGCAGCCTCAAGTCCATCTATTCTTGGCGCAGGTCTGATGGTCAGTGCTTGAGCGTCTGGCCCCTCAAGGTCAAAAGCGAGACCCGCCTGAGGGTTAACAAGTTTGCGCCTAGGTGGTGGCCCGACACCTAAAGTTATCCTTTCAAAATCATCGGGTTCACCGCTGTCTATTGCTCGAAGCATGGTCCTATAAGAAGAAGGAATAACCTCGCCGCTTTGCCTATGACGCAATCCCTTAGAGTAATTAGCTATGTAATTAAGCTCATTATTAGAATTGCGATAAGTGGCTTCTTCACCATTATTCACCAAAGAAGGATGATCGCGGCGATAACCTATTTCAGCGGCTTCCTCACGAATCTTTCTCGCTGATGTTCGACGACTGTATGATTGCTTCATTGCCCACCAGATGGAATAGCCTCTGCTTCAGGCTACTATTTAAGAGTTTTTTAATATTTGGGAATTTTATTCATAGGGAGAAGGAAGAGAGATAGAAATGTTGTTAAATCCCCCAAAAGGTGCTACCCTCGATTTATTCAGAACCCCTTCTGGTGTATTCGGAGCTGAACAAAAATAACGTAAACGCGGCATTTATCAAACTCTAATGTCATCGCGCTGAACTAAATCCTTATGGGAGCAGCAGGAAAATGAGAAGAGCAGAACGATAACAAAATAGAAGAAAAAGAAGAATGATTTGAAAGGGAACAAATAATTGCTGGTTGTCATGGCTCCTTTTAGTTGGTTAGTAGCCCTTACCCTTTGTGCATAGGATCGACTAATTCAGGCTTTCTAAGCCAGTCTAGAAAGTCAATAATAATATCATCGCATCACCTTGCCTTAAGGGACTTGTTCTCAGGAAGTACTATAGCCAGTTAGCACAAGACCTACACGTTAGCGGGCTTATACACGTCAGTTGGGTCAGCTCTGACTTCATGGCAAGCGTGTAGTCGGCGATAGTTGAAGAGTTCTCCCTTAAATTTGATCCCAGGATTCAAATGAATTTTTATTCAAATCCCTCTGGCGTTAGATTCCAGAAACCCTTTTAGCTCCCCGTTACATTCACAGAGTAACAAAGAATCCACTTTTTGAAGTGATATCACTTCATGGCCCGACGGCCACGTCTGCTTCGACTTTGAAGAAGGAGAAGGGTGCGAGGATGTCCCTGGCGCCCCAGATTATCCTAAGACATGGATAAACTGGGTACGTACTCCGGGAGGAACGGATATACCCAACGGTGAGAGCACCACCTCAACGACGGTGAGCTTTAGCTCGTCTACAAGCCCGGAGATGGCGCGCAGCATTTCCTTGATCGCGTCCATCGTTTCGCCCGTGTTCTTGCTGTCGCCAATGGAGCTTATGGTGGTTTTGGCATACTTGATCGTTTCCCTCGCCTCGTCAAGGACACCTGAGTTTTCCAGCTCGGTTGTAATCCTTTCCATCCACGCGCTCGTATTATCTATGGACTCGGCGGTCTTACGTATGTTCCTGATGTTTATATGCTACGCAGCAGCCGTACGGGGCAATGACGTTGGAGAACTTGCCGTTCACGTCTCGCCCTTCATTCTCTACAAGCTTGCATTTGCCGCCACCTTGGCTTATCCAGTGGATGCAGTTGGAACAGAAATACCCTTTATTCGAGCCGGCAAACTTGTCATACTCGATGTATGACACCTGACGCTTCTTGAACTTGGTCAGATTGTCTACTGCTCCAACAGCCTCTTTGATCTTTTGGCCAACATCTGACATTTTTTAGCGGGCCTCCTTCTCATTTGGAGTCCACAGCCAGCACGTGCCATGCGGAGCTATGATCCCGGACTCTTTTTCATTGACGTCCGGCCCGCTGTCTTCTACTATGGCGCAGTGGTTTTCTTTGATGAAATATATGCAATTGTAGCAGAAATATCCTCTAGTCTGCACGTTGGGATCTTTGAACTGGTCTATTTCCAGATAGCCTGCAACCAGCTTGCGAAGCTTGGGCTTGTTGGTAGCGATAACCTCGCTTGCCATGATTACATCACTGCCTCATGGTATAAAACAACTTTAGCAGTTTGTAAGAGAAATCAGCTGCCAGCACTTTTTTCAGCTGTCTTGCCAGCTGCTTAAACCTTGACCACCGCAGCACAAACTTGCCGGCAATGATTGCACCCACGATAACCGCCCATACCCATAGAGGAGGGACCCACAGAGGAGGGCAGTGCAAAAGTCTTGAAGCTAAAATAAAAGATTAGCGTTTCAGGATACTTCAGTATCAGAAGATTATTTCTTGCGCCTTAGATAGATTGCTGGCACAGGCATTAGAATCTATAATTAGAGAAAAGCTAGGTCAAAAAACCTGTGAAAAGATCGAGGATCGTCTGCGCCAGCGTTATAGCTTAAGTTCGGCTGAATCTATCAAGGATTTTTACACTCTTGATGCCACACTTAGGGAATTCTTTGGACCGGGAGCAGAGATAGTATAGAGGCCGACTTTGCAAATCATCTGATTTCGATTAGGACAGGTGCAAGGGCAAGACAATGGGTCACAATTGAGAATAAAGAATTGGCAGAGCTTATTCTAGGAGCATATACGGCGATAGAGAAAGAAGGCTTATTCTAGAGACCGCTTTTAAACAGCCAGCCGTTATCCTAGATATATTTATTGGAAGCGACTGGCATTCCAAAATCGTCAGGTTATCGACAGATAAATCAAATAGTGGAGGATGGACTTCTTACAGAAGAAGGGTATGCAGAGACTTCTGATGGTAAGAAAGTTAGCAAGTATACCGCACTCTTTGAAAAGATCAAAATTGAAATAGATACAAAAGGTTTGAACGTGCAGGTATTGCTCAAAGAGAACATTCTCAATGAAAGCCAGATAATACGAATATACTTTTGAGAGGGACGCAGGGTCGAACCTAGCGAACACTACCAGTGCGGAAGATAGGCTTGCTTCTCTCCTTCTGTTACTCTAAGAGCTCTAACTCCTACTACTTTGCCTTCCCCTTTAGGTTTCTTATCATTCGGCGTGCAGAACTCGTTATTGCAGATCACATCAACTAGAAATGGACCAGCATTCTTCTCAGCATGTTTGAATGCCATCGCGTACACTTCTACTAATTTGTTAGGTTCTTCTACCCTGATAGCTTCTGCTCCTAGGCTTTTTGCAAAACTTGCCCAGTCTTGTCTTGGCTCTATCTTTGCAAGTTCAGCAGCTTCTTTTTGCTTGGCTTTCTGAAAGCGTAAGTAAACATTGCCAAGCGCACCATTGTTAATCACTACTACTATAAGTGGGATTTTTTCCTTTACTGCTGTACGGAGTTCCATGCCATGCATCAACATGCTCCCGTCGCCAACAACACAGATGCATGGCTTCTTGGGACGAGCTAGCTGCGCACCAATCCCTATTGCTATTCCATAACCCATGGGACCCGTGGTAGACAGAAAAAGGAATTCATTAGGTCCATAGCTCTTCCAGTGATGCCCAGTGAAAAAAGTGTGAGCACCCGAATCTACCACCAGAACTGAATGACGGGGAGCAACATCCCGCAAATCTGCGATAGCCCGTGCCGGGTGAATGGGTTTTTTGGAGCTTTTGCGATAATTAGGTGTATCATACTCTTCAGTTTTTTTAATCGCATCTGTCCATTCCTTACGCTCTGCTTTCGATCCCATCAATTTATCATGATATAGCCCTGAATTTTTTTCCATCCATTCAAGGAACGCTAGTACATCTGCCATCACAAATGTGTGATCATATTCCATATCCCTATTGATGCGTGGATTTATATCTACTAAAATCAGATGCTTACTGGGCGGAAACTTATCATGATGAATAAAGGTATTGTTTTCGTTGAGAGCTGCTCCTAATACAAGCAGCACTTCTGTCTTGAGAATACAGGGGTTTTGCGCGCCCAGTATCACCTTATTCGCTCGCAAGCTTCCGCCAAAGCCGAATACTCCAAATGACATATAGCTACCTTCAGGGATCGCTCCCTTGGCATGCATGGTTGTAACGACCGGAATGTTATACTTTTCCGCAAACTTTTGCAAATATTCAGATGCCTTTGTACTGCCGTTGTCTTTCTTTGGGTTGTTTTTATTTGAGCCGATGATGCCGTTGCCTGCAAAGATGGCAATTCGCGTCGCTTCAGCAAGTAGCTTGGGCACTTTCATCGCTGCGTTGGTATCAACTATGCGATACGGTTCGCTATGTGGTGAAACATAGCGAAATTTTTCACACTCAGCCTTTTGTACATCTTCTGGAATAGATAGGAAGACTGGCAAGCTTTCAACATCTCGAATTGCGCGGATCGCCTTTCTAAGAAATCTATCTATGACGTCACTACTAGGCACAGTGGCGGCAAATTTGGTAATTGACCGCATGATAGCTATGTCATCTATTCCGATGGTGGATGAGTCTTGAAATACCCCCTTTGCTTCCCAATCTGAACTAATTCTGCCGCCGATAATTAATACTCGCGAGCGATCGCCATACGCGGCAGAAACTGCGGTAACCATGTTTGTAATTCCAGGTCCGCCGATTCCCATACAAACCCCAAAATTTTGGCTGGCCCGGCTGTAACCATCTGCCATGTAGGCAGCGCCGCCTTCATGTGCTGCGACTATGGGTCTAATATCTGCCTTAGAAAGGTTTGGAAGAAACGGATCTATTACAAAACCGGGTACGAAGAAAATATGATGGATGCACTCTTCTTTGAGCGCCTTCAAAATGAAAAGTGCAACATTATCTTTATTCTCATTCATGTTTCTTTACTCCACAAGTCTACCTTTTGCATCGCCCGCCAATACGATTACTATATTCAAACAAGACGATTTCTTTATCAGGGTACTTTTCCTTTAGACGCCAAGCACAATATGTTCCAGCAACCCCGCCACCAATAATTGCATAGTCAATGGTTCCATGCACAGGTTTGTCGGGCATATCGTCCATGAGGCTTTTCGCATAAGCCTAATTAATAAACATACGGTTATAGATCATTCTACTAGCTAATTGTCCCAAATTGACGGTGTCTTTTTAAGGAGTCGATTTTGGATAATAATATTAATATCAAAACTGACTAATCGTTAAATAATTGCATCCCATTGCAATCCTATAAAGATGCAAAAGTCCAACATAGAGCCTTCTGGCGCCATTAATTATTACATCCTAGGTCTAATGTTTGCTGGCATTTTAGTCTTTGGTGTCGCTAATGCCTATGAACCTGATATTTATGGACAGCTTGACTTCTTTGAAACTGCGCTTATTATGGCGCAGTATTCAGTTGGGATTTTTGGATTATTAGTTGCAATAAGGTACCGGGGCTCCAAGGTTTTTGGCCGGGCATACTTGGCTCTTGGCATAGGCTTTCTATTATTAGGAACAGGGACTTGGGTTTTCACCGGAGCACAGATAACTGGACTTGAAGATTATCCAGGCTACGCGGATATCTTCTTTGCACCCTTTTTCATGCTTTTACTTTTTCACCTTGTAACTTGCACTCGTTACTTTAAGAAAAAACTTGAGCCAAGAGACAAGTTTATAATAATTGCACTTCCGGTCGTAGTAAATATCGTTTACGTGTTCGCTTTGCTTGTTCCCATTACAATTCCCGGAAGTGTTCCAGACGCTGTTTCTTCTTTGGAGGTAAATATCGATGGAAGAGCATTCAAGCTTGTTCCTATTGATTCCCTATCTAATTCTGATATCGTTGCGACTTATTTTTCATATGCTGGCAATCTTTACGCCCTTGTACCTCTTGATACTACAGCAAATCCTCAGATACCGCTTGCAGACCTTGTTCCAGCTACTATCTCTAACTTCAGAATAGTTGGCGAACCGATGCCGGGTGATCCTCATTTCTGGTCAGGCTTTCTGATTGGTCTATACTACAATTCAGCAACAACGATCAACCTTGCATGGGCCATAATAGGTATGACGGTCTTCCGCAATTCCTTACTTGGAAAGGCATGGGGACTGCTTCTCGTGGGTATTGCAGTGTTGGCAGTGGCAGATATCATCTATGACTTCAGCTCTATCTATTATTATGACAGAACTAGTCCTACTATCGCGATCTGGGTATTTGGCTTTATGATCATGTGCTATGCCCTTTACCTTCACAGAAAGAATGTTTAGCTAGTCTAATAGATGATTATGTTGGTAGACTCATCCTTGAGATTGAAAAGTGCTTCTATACCACTATGGAAAAAATTGGTCCATCATTGGCTTCAATTGTCTGCACAGGTTCAATTCTGTTGATAATTGTTCTGCAGCTAGTAATTCTACATTTGTTCGGAGTACCGCTTGAGCTACCGGATAATTTGACAGTGGCAGTAGTGGGAGGCATTGTCTCAATTGTTGGAATCTATATTGCCTTTGGCAAAGTGAGAAGGAGTAAGGCTGCTACTGCTACTGCCTTGTACACAAAAGGTTAGTATACCAGCCCCAAATTTTCATAAATTCATTCTGCGTACTGACATCCTCCATCCTTGACTTTTCAATCCTCTTCATTTCTTCCACACCGACTCTGTAGACCTCCTGCTTGATCTTATCTATGAATTGTATATCAAATCCTCCTCCTTCTGGTGATTTAGCAAGGGTTTCAAGAAATTCGTATGGGTCGTGATTATCCTTCCGAAAGCCATTGGGCCAAAACTCTAACATCAAAATCATCCTGTCATTATCCCGAAGCACTTTGTTGCTCATTCCCTTAAAAGCTCTGTATTCTGACCCTTCTATGTCCATCTTGATGAAATCGACCTTGGTATCACCGACCTTTTTTTCAAAGTAATCGTCTAATGTAACAACATCAACTGTGATTGCCCTTTTTTCTTGTTGCCCCTTTCTTCCCAAGCCTTCTTCTTTTTTTGCATCATGATCATATCGAAACTCTAAGTCTAAAAGACTGTTCTCAGAGCTAGCATCCGGAGATAGGTACAATGAAGCCTTTCCGTTCTTATCTGAAACTGCGGCTTCTACGAGTGTTACGTTATTATGAAATGAGTTTTCCCTGATGCTTGCTCTAATTAGCTCGGCGTTACGTGGAAATGGCTCGAAGGCAAAAACTCTGCCTTTTTGTCCGATTATGCTTCTTGCCAGAAACGTGTAAAAGCCAACGTTCGCACCAAGATCGACGAAGGTCATTCCGGTCTTCAAATGTTTCTGAAATACCTCGACATCGAATCTCTCGTCTACATACCATCCATGTTCCTGTATCTGTCTTGAAACGTCTGGGTCATGCTTATCCAGAACCATTCTAAATTTTCCAAAATTATAGACAAAGGTATTGTCTAATGTCATGTATTGTGCTCGCTAATTCATTGCTTAGCTGGTGACATATATAATAGGTTTGAAAGATAGAAGAGAGTGTTGTTTATTACTTCTGGTAGCCTGGCATTAGTAGTGGTAGTTATTGATAGATTCAAAAAACCCCACCAATATTAGAGTTCAAGCAGTTTGCTGACCTGAACTTCTCTGAATTGGAGCAAACCATTCACCTGTATTCCATGTCAATATTGATAGTTCCTGCAGTCTTCAGACAATAATAATAGAGCGGACTTGCATAGCTGCAACCACTACAGAGTAGTTAGAAACAAGGTGATGCAATTTCACAGAATCCTAATATATTTGACAAATATTAGCCTAATGTAATGGATAGAAAGAATTTTTATTTGTATTTTATAGGATTATTGATGATGTATCCCGCATGCAATTTAGACAATGTCTATGGAATGCGGCCTTTCCAACGTTATTCGTTTACCGATGAACTGGTTAATGAACTAGTCGATCGCCGTGATTCTCAAGGCAACCCTATTGGAATAGATGAGCTACCAATTAATATTTTATCTGGAAGTTACCTTAGTGATGGTAACTATCTGAATGCAACACTTTGGCTGAGTGATCCGATACTTACAAACAGACACCAAGATTATTTTAATTCGAATCTACGTTATATCATGTATGTTTATGATGTTGATCCTCTGGATCGAACTAATAGGTATCTGATTTATTCTATTGAAATACTGCCCGAAGAGGATGGATCGTGGACTAAGAAAATCATCGAGTATGAACCTTGGATAGAATATGCTACTCAAACAGAATCTCCTGCGTTTAAAGTGCTAAAGGTCGATCGTGATCGTAGTCATACAGAATTCTTTCAACACAATAATACGTATGTTAACATCGACTTAGACTTAAGAGATATAGGAGATCCCGCTGATATCGGAATTGAATTCGCGGCATACATAGAAAATGAAGGAAATCCTACTGAAGATGGTACTCACATCTATGATGCACCAAGCAGACGATATGAGCACGTGTTGGAGTGGCCTGAATCGCTTGAAGCAAGGTCGAGAGAACCTGTTACTGGGAAGGTCCTAATTCATAATTTGGAATTATCAGCAACAGGGAATATTACTTTACAGAATGCATATTTCCCTGATAAGTATAGATTAGAATTTCAACCCAACACAAGAGAATACCCTTTGAATGGGACAATAAGTTCAGAATTTGTGATAACTGTAGCACCAGATGTTAAGGATAAAGGGCTGCCTGTAGCGGTGAATGTAACTTCAACCACAATTGAAAACGTAAACAAATCATGGACTGAAACGTTTAAAGTGACTGTGCTGCCACCGTTACCTCTAGTTGATAGCATCAGCAGGGATTTCTATGATTTTCTAGTCGGCACATTTGCAATTTATTGGATACCATTCGGTATATCGAGCGTTTTTGGCTACTGGTTATCTAGGAGGATCGATAGGGGGCGATTACCAAAGGAGTTTTTAGAACAACTGAGCACTAAGGATCTCCTCGCGGTCAATGCTTCAGTAGTAGCCGGGGTATTGATATTTTTGACGGTAGGAGGGACCGAATTATTCGGATCTGGAGCCTTAATAAATATTAGCATCCTTACGGCAAGTATCGTTTACCCTTTTGCAATATCTGCAATATTGACCCTGATTACTAATGATCC
>Ga0081538_10005534_pt1 | contig 11341 bp, 6 predicted proteins | sample TabmetS5T2R1_FD_71022 | JGI IMG/M metagenome (GOLD analysis project Ga0081538, IMG submission 71022) | Tabebuia heterophylla rhizosphere microbial communities from the University of Puerto Rico - S5T2R1 | ecosystem: Host-associated > Plants > Roots > Rhizosphere ... | reverse complement strand
TCCTCAACAACGGCGGCGGCAGCGGCGAGCTGTGTGACTTCGGCGCGTTCGGCAGCTGCATCGCCGTCCTCACTGAATAGGAGGGGAGACCGTGCAACTCGCACACAAACTGCTGTCCACCCGCGGCGGGACGGTGGCGGTCGCCGCCGTCGGAGCCCTGCTCGCCGCCGCAGTCTTCCTCGGGTACCTGCACCGGTACCGCTCGACGGTGAACGAGTCGGGCGCGCCGATGACGGTGCTCGTGGCGAAGGACTTCATCGAGAAGGGGACGCCCGGAAACGTCGTGGGCTCGGAGGGGTTCTTCCAAACGGCCACGACGCCCAAGGACGACCTCAAGGAAGGGGCGATCTCGGATCCCGACTCGCTGCGCGGCCTAGTCGCCAAGAACGACATCTATCCCGGCCAGCAGCTCACCGTCGCCGACTTCAGCCCGACGGCGGCGGACGCCCTCACGAACGAGATCGCGGGCGAGGAGCGCGCCATCTCGCTGGCGCTCGACTCGGCGCACGGGATGATCGGCAACGCCCGGCCCGGCGACCGCGTCGACATCTACGGCGCGTTCAACGTCCGCCGGCTCAGGCCCGACGGGACCGTCGACCCCGACGCCGTCGAGCGGCCCGTGCTCAAGCTGCTCGTGGAGGACGTCCTCGTCCTCGACTCGCCAGAAGGGGCGAAGGCCGGCTTCGGCGCCTCGGCACAGCAGACCTCGAACGTGACGGTCCGCGTCTCGCACGAGGAGTCGGCACGGCTCGCCTTCTCCGCGGAGAACGGGAAGGTCTGGATCGTGCTGCGGCCGCGCACGGGCGCCAAGCCGACGCCGCCCGACATCGTGACGCTCGAGACCGTGCTCTTCGGCGTCCCGCCCGTGGCCGCGGTCAACTCGTTCGGAGGCCAGCGATGACCCATCCCATCCGAACGCTCGTCGCCCTCGACGAGGGCGTCGACCGGGAGGCGCTCCAGGCGATGCTCCCGATCGATCCGGAGATTCAGATCGTCGGCGTCGTCGACGGCCTGGAGGACAGCTGGACGACGCTTCAGGAGACGCCGACCGACCTTCTGGTCGTGGCGTGCCCCGGCTCCTCCGACCGGGCGCTCTTCCTCGTCGACGGCGCGGTCAAGCAGCGGCCTGAGCGGCCGGTCGTCGTCTTCTGCGAAGGGTCCCCGAACGGCTTCGTCCAGCGGGCCTTCGAGGCCGGGGCAGACGACTTCCTGACGCTGCCGCAGTCGCCGGACGACGTCCTCTTCGCGCTGCGCAAGGCCGTCGCCCGCCGCCACGGCGCGAGCGCCGCTTCCGGCGTCGCCCTCTCGCCGATGATCTGCGTGCTCGGCCCGAAGGGGGGCACGGGCAAGACGCTCACGTCCTGCAACCTTGCGGTCAGCCTCGCCCAGAGCGGCCACAAGGTCGCGGTCGTCGACCTCGACCTGCAGTTCGGCGACGTGGGACTCGCCCTCGGGCTCGCCCCGGAGCGGACCCTTTACGAGCTGGCGAAGTCGGGCGGGTCGCTCGACGACGAAAAGCTGGACGGCTACCTCGCGACGCACCCCTCCGGTGCGCGGGCCCTGATCGCGCCGACCCGGCCGGATCACGCCGGCGTCGTGACGACCGAGTTCCTGCGGGAGGTCTACGCGGCGCTCCGCACGTCGCACGAGTACGTGATTGTCGACACGCCGCCCGGGTTCACGCCCGAGGTGATCGCCTCGATCGACAGCTCGTCGCACGTCTGCATGGTGGGGATGCTCGACTCGCTCTCGCTCAAGAACACGAAGCTGGGGTTCGAGACGCTCGAGCTCATGGGCTACGACGGCGAGCGGATGCGGCTCGTGCTCAACCGCGCCGACAGCCGCGTAGGGATCACGCACGACGATGTCCTGTCCATCATCGGGCGCAAGCCCGACGTCCTCGTCCCGAGCGACCGCGATATCCCGCGATCGGTCAACCAGGGGACGCCCATCGTCGTCGCCAAGTCGCGCTCCGACGCGGCGAAGGCGTTCCGCTCGCTCGCGGCGCTGTACGAGGTTCGCGACGGGGCGAAGAACGGCCACCGGCGCAGGTGGGGGAGGAAGCGCTGATGGACCTCCACGAGCGCCTCTCGACCGCCCGTCCCGCCCCCGCGCCGGCCGGGCGAGACCCCTTCGCCGAGCTCAAGAACCGCATCCACCTGGCGGTCATCGGGGAGCTGGGCCCACAGCTCTTCAACGTGAACATGGACCCCAACGCGCTGCGGGAACGCGTCATCGGCGACATCCGCAACCACGTCTCGCGGGAACAGGGCATCTCCCGGGACGACCGCGAGCGCGTCGGGGCCGAGATCGCGGACGACATCCTTGGCCACGGCCCCCTCGAGCGGCTCCTCGCCGACGACAGCGTGACCGAGATCATGGTCAACGGCGCCTTCGACGTCTGGGTCGAGCGCCAGGGGCGCCTCTACGAGACGACGGTGCGCTTCACGGATGAGTCGCACCTGCGCCGGATCATCAACAAGATGGTTGCCCAGGTGGGGCGGCGGATCGACGAGTCGTCTCCGATGGTGGACGCGCGCCTCCCGGACGGCAGCCGCGTGAACGCCGTGATTCCGCCGCTCTCGCTGAGCGGCCCGCTGGTCACGATCCGCAAGTTCTCGAAGAAGCGCCTCGACTTCGCCGACCTGATCCGGTTGGGGACGCTCACGACCGAGACGGCCGAGTTCCTCCAGCGGTGCATCCTGGCCGAGCTCAACGTCCTCATCTCGGGCGGCACGGGCTCGGGCAAGACAACGCTTCTGAACGCGCTTTCGACGGCGATCCCCGACGCGGACCGAATCGTCACGATCGAGGACGCCGCCGAGCTTCGGCTGAACCAGCGCCACGTCCTCCGCCTCGAGGCGCGCCCGAAGAACATCGAGGGCGAAGGGGAGATCGCGATTCGCGAGCTCGTACGCAACTCGCTGCGCATGCGGCCCGACCGCATCATCGTCGGCGAGGTTCGCGGCTCGGAGGCGCTCGACATGCTCCAGGCGATGAACACGGGCCACGACGGCTCGCTCTGCACCGTGCATGCGAACACGCCGCGGGACGCATTGGCCCGGATCGAGACGATGGTGCTCATGGCCGGGTTCGACCTGCCCGTGCGGGCGATCCGTCAGCAGGTCGCCTCGGCGCTCGATCTCATCGTCCACCTGGAGCGGCTCGAGGACGGCTCCCGCCGCATTACCGCCATCACGGAGGTGCAGCGCATGGAGTCCGAGATCATCACGCTCCAGGACATCTTCGAGTTCTCGGTCGACGAGGTCACGAGCGATCGCGTCGTCGTCGGCGGCCTCCGTTCCACCGGCCTCCGGCCCTCGTTCCTGCACAAGTTCGAGAAGCGTGGGGTCGCGCTGCCCGTGACGCTCTTCGCCGACGGGCGCATCGCGCGCGAGCACCAGAACGGCTCGAGGCGATGAAGCCGGCGGTCCCGCGTCCGATCCTCGTCGCGCTCATCGCGGTCGCCGGGCTGCTGCCGCCGGCGGCGGGCGCGGAGGGTGAGCTGCGTCTCACGGAGGCGGGGGGCACTCGCTTCCCGGATCGCTCGTACGTCCTCACGCTGCCCGTGGGCATGTCACTCGACGAGAGCCGTGTCCGCATCCTCGAGAACGGCGAGCTCGTCGATCAGCTGTCCGTCGTCCCGGCCGACGAGGCCGTCGAGGGGGACTTCGGCGTCGTGCTCGTCATCGACGCGAGCAACAGCATGCGCGGCGCGCCGATCGCGGGAGCCGTCGAGGCCGCGCGCGCCTTCGCCGAGCAGCGAAGCCCCAATCAGCTCGTCGCCATCCTCGTCTTCAACAGCGCCACGAGCGTTCTCCTGCCGTTCACCGCAGACCAGGACGAGATCGAGGCGGCCCTCGCCCGGCCCCCGGCGCTGGCGCTCGGGACGCACGTATACGACGCCGTCGATGCCGCCCTCGGGCTGCTGCGAGAGGCAGAGATCGCGGCGGGATCCGTGGTCGTGCTCTCCGACGGCGCGGATACGGGTAGCGCCGTTTCGAGGGCTGATGTCGCGAAACGTGCGCGTGCGGACGGTGTCCGTGTCTTCACCGTCGGCCTTCGCTCGAGCGGCTTCAACCTCGCCGCCCTCGAGCAGCTGGCCGGCGAGGCGGGCGGGACATACACCGAAGCCGCCTCCTCGGCCGACCTCGCGCGTGTGTTCGACGAGCTGGGGGCAAGGCTCGCGAGCGAGTACCTCGTCCGCTATCGCTCCGCGTCGAGGCCGGACAGCGACGTCCACGTGGCCGTCCGGGTGGCCGGCGTCGACGGCGTCGCGACGAGCGTGTACACCAGCCCGCCGTTGGATGCCACGCCGAACCCGCCGTACCACCGTTCGCTCGCGGAGCGGTTTTGGCGCTCGCCCGCCGGAATGCTGACCGTTGCGGCCGTGTGCGCGCTGCTCACCGGCCTCGTGCTGGTGGCGCTCCTGCGCCCGCGGCGGCGAACACTGCGGCGCCGCATGGCGGAGTTCGTCTCCATGCCCGTCGCGCGCGCGAACGAGGAGGAGGAGGACGCACGGGGAACCGAGCTCGTGCTGGCGCAAGCGGAGAGGTCCTTCGAGCGGACCCGCTGGTGGTCGCGCTTCAAGGACGAGCTCGAGCTCGGCGAGGTCAAGATCGCGCCGATCCAGATCGTCGCTTGGACGGCGATCGCGACCGCGCTCGCAGCCTGGCTTCTCTTCGTGCTGCTCGGGACGCCCCTCGTCGTTCCGCTGGCGCTCGGCGTACCGCTCGTCGTGCGCGGCCAGATCAAGCGCAGAGTCGAACGCCAGCGTCGCCTGTTCGCCGATCAGCTTCCGGACAATCTGCAGGTGCTGGCCTCTGCGCTGCGGGCCGGGCACAGCCTCGTCGGCGCGCTCTCGGTCGTCGTGGAGGACTGCCCCGAGCCCTCGCGGGGAGAGTTCCGCCGCGTGATCGCCGACGAGCAGCTCGGCGTCTCGCTCGAGGACGCCTTCGGGGTCGTCGCCCACCGCATGGCGAACCGGGACCTCGACCAGGTGGCCCTCGTGTCTGCGCTCCAGCTGGAGACGGGCGGGAACACCGCCGAGGTGCTGGATCGCGTCTCCGACACCATCAGGGAGCGCTTCGAGCTCCGCCGCCTCGTCAAGACCCTGACGACGCAGGGTCGGATGTCCCGTTGGGTCGTCTCGTTCCTGCCCGTCGGCCTGCTGGTGCTCATCACCGCGATCAACCCGACCTATATGGCGCCGCTCTACACGCACCCGCTCGGGCGGGTGCTGCTGCTGGTGGCGGGCCTCATGGTCGTCGCCGGGTCGCTCGTGATCCGCCGAATCATCGACATCAAGGTCTGAGGAGGCCAGCTCATGATCATTCTGCTCCTGGGAGCTCTCGTCCTCGCGGGAACCTCGGTCGCCCTCGCCCTACGAGCCCTCGCCCTGCCGCGCCTGAAGGCGAGCGAGACGGTCGGCCACATCGACGCGTACGGGTACGCAGGCCGGAAGGGGAACGATGCCGTGCCCGGGCCCGTCCGGGGCATCCTGGATGGCGTCGCGGACCTAGCGGGCGGCCTCATGGCAAGCCGGCTCGGCGGGCTCCGGGAAGCCCAGCTTCGCAACGAGCTGATGGCGGCCGGGCTCTACACGCTGGCGCCCAGAAAGTTCCTCGGCTACCGCATCCTCTGCGCGGTGTGCGTGCCGGCCGCGGTCATCTGGATGGCCGCGACGGTGGGGACCGGGGGAGCGTTCGTCGTCTTCGGCGGTCTCTTCGCCGTGCTGGCGGGGTGGGTCGCGCCGATGACGATCGTCCGCAACCGCGCCCGGCGGCGACTGGAGCAGATCGACCACGAGCTGCCCGAACTGATCGACGTGCTCGTGGTGACGGTCGAGGCCGGCCTCGGGTTCAACGGCTCCCTCCAGGTCGCGGCTACCCGCCTGGAAGGGCCGCTGGGGGACGAGCTTCGGCTCACGCTGCAGGAACAGAACATGGGACTCTCGATCGTGGAGGCGCTCCAGAACATGCTCGCGCGGGCTGAGACGCCCGCGATGCGCTCCTTCGTCCGGTCGGTCGTCCAGGGCGAGACCCTGGGCGTTTCGATCGGCGAGATCATGCGGAACCTCGCGACGGAGATGCGCAAGCGGCGGCGCGCATCCGCCGAGGAGCGGGCGCAGAAGGCGCCGATCAAGATCCTCTTCCCGCTCATCTTCCTGATCTTCCCGTCGATGTTCGTGATCCTGCTCGGGCCGGCGGTCTTCCAGTTCATCCAGGCGTTCGGGGAGGCGAAGTGAGGAGCCGCCTCCTCGTCACGAGCGTGTTTCTCCTGCTCACCGCCGCGACCGGCAAGGAGGCCCTGGACGCCTGGCTCGAGGCAGCCTCGCTCGGCTCCCTGCACGGCTGGGCGGTCGCGCTCTACGCCGCCTTGAAGCTGGCGATCGTGCTCGCGTTCAGCGTCTTCGTCTTCATGCGCGACCCGGCGCGGCGTCCATCGCGCGACCCAGTGGCCTTCGCGGCCTGCGCAGCCGCCGTCGGAGCGGTCGTCCTCCTCCGCCGCCCGGGGGCCTCGGCCGATACCGCTCTCGTCCTCTCCGGAGAGCTGATCGCGGTCGTCGCTTGCGCCTGGCTCCTCGTCTCGGTCCTCGCGCTGGGACGCTGCTTCGGGGTGCTGCCGGAGGTCCGCGGCCTCGTGACCGACGGCCCGTACCGCTTCGTGCGGCACCCGGTCTACCTGGGCGAGCTGGGTGCGGGCGCCGGCCTCGTCGTCGCAGCGCCCTCGCTCTGGAATCTCGGCGTCGCCGCGGTCTTCGTCGGCGCCCAGGCGATCCGCATGCGCCTCGAGGAGCTCGCGCTAGCCGAGGAGTTTCCGGCCTACGCCGCCTACGCGGCGGCGACGCCCCGCATCGTGCCACTGCTCTCGCGCCGCCGGCGCCTCGGCCCGATCGCGGTTGGACGGGGGCGATGACCCGGCGGCTGCGTCTCCTCGTGCTCCTCTTGGTCGCCGTGCTCGCGGGCATGCTGGCCCAGTCCGCCGCGGCCCAGACGATCGTGCCCGGCGGCCCGCCGGCGATCGTGACGACGACGAGCCCGGGTGAGAGCGCGAGCGTTTTCTTCGACGCCGTCGCCGGTCAGCGCGTCAGCCTCGAGATCACCGACGTCACGATCGGCACCTCGACCTGCTGCTCGGCCCGCGTGTCGCTCCTGCGCCCGGACGGACGGAGCCTGGCCGCCGTGACGATCGGGACGAACGGCGGCTTCCTCGACGCCACGACGCTGCCCTCGACCGGCACGTACACCGTCCTTGTCGATCCCCAGAGCACGAACGTCGGCGCGGCGACCCTCACGCTTCACGACGTCTTGCCCGACGTGACTGCCACGATCGCGGCCGGCGGACCGGAGGTGCCTGCGACGACGATCGTGCCCGGCCAGAACGCCCTCGTCACGTTCGCCGGAACGGCCGGCCAGCGCGTGAGCGTCGAGATCGCGGACGTCACCGTGGGGACCTCCACCTGCTGCTCGGTCCGGGTCTCCGTCCTGCGCCCGGACGGGAAGACCCTCGTCGCCCCCCTCTTCGTGGGCACGAACGGCGGCTTCGTCGACGCAACGACTCTTCCGTCCACCGGCACGTACACGATCCTCGTCGACCCGCAGGGCGCGGGCACGGGCGGCGTCTCGCTCGCGCTCGGCGACGTCCCCCCCGACACGACCGGCTCCCTCGCGGTCGGAGCGCCGGTCACCGTCGCTACGGCCGTCCCGGGCCAGAACGCCGCCGTCACCTTCACTGGCTCGGTGGGCCAGCGCGTCAGCCTCGAGCTCACCGGGGTCACTGTCGGGACGTCGCTCTGCTGCTCGACCAAGGTCTCGATCCTCCGCCCCGACGGGCGCGTGCTGGTCGCCACGGTGTTCGTCGGCACGAACGGCGGCTTCCTCGACGCGACCACCCTTCCCTCAGCGGGCACGTACACGGTCCTTGTCGACCCGCAGGGTCCGGACACAGGAGCGGCCACGCTCACGCTCTACGACGTCCCGGCGGACGCGGGCGGATCGCTCGTGCCGGGAGGAGCGCCTGCGAGCCTCGCGACCACGGTGCCCGGCCAGAACGCGGTCTTCACCTTCACGGGCACGTCGGGCCAGCGGGTCAGCGCGGTCGTGGACGACGTCACGGTCGGCACGTCGTCGTGCTGCGCCCTGCGGCTCTCCCTCCTCCGGCCGAACGGCTCCGTCCTCGCGGGCCCGGTCAACGCAGGCACGGCGGGCGGGTTCCTCGACGCCGTCGCCCTGCCCCAGTCAGGCACCTACACGATCGTCGTCGACCCGCAAGGGGCAGCGACGGGGAGCGTCCGCGTCACCCTTCACGACGTGCCGCCGGACCCGGCGGTCGCGCTCGCGGTCGGCGGGCCGCGCACGGTCACGACAGCGGTCCCGGGCCAGAACGCCGTCGGAACCTTCGCGGGCGTCTCCGGCCAGGTCGTCAGCGTCCGGATCGGCCCGGCGTGCTGCGGCGCGCGCGTCACGCTCGTCAAGCCCAACGGCACGCAGCTGGCCACCACGACGATCTTTTCGAGCGGCGGCGGCTTCCTCGACGCCGTCACCCTCCCTCAGTCGGGGACCTACCAGGTCGTCGTCGACTACCAGGGGCAGGCGACGGGAGACGTCACGCTCACGCTGCATGACGTTCCCGCCGACGCGACCGACCCCGTGTCGTTCGGCTCCTCGGCCACCGTGACGACCACCGTGCCCGGCCAGAACGCGCGGCTCACGTTCGCCTGGACGGTCGGCGGGCGGGCGAGCGTGCGCATCGCCCCGATCTGCTGTCTCGCGCAGGTGTCGGTCGTCCGTCCGGACGGGCGGACGCTCGTCCCGCCGATGCTGATCGGCACCTTCGGCGGCTTCGTCGACGCGTTCGATCTGCCCCTCACGGGCACGTACACCATCCTCGTCGATTACCAGGGCGCCGCAACCGGCAGCGCGACCGTCTCGCTCCAAGCCGTGCCGGCCGACGTCGCCGACACGATCGCGTTCGGTTCCCCGAGGACGGTCACGACGACGGTTCCCGGCCAGAACGCCGTCCTCACCTTCGCGGGCACCGCCGGGCAGCGGGCGGCCGTCAGGATCTCGGGCAGCTGCTGCACGACGCGCGTCTCGCTCCTCCGGCCGGACGGCGCGACGCTCTCGTCGCTCACGAGCTTCGCCTCCATCGAGGGCTTCATCGAGCCGGTCGCGCTCCCGACGACCGGGACGTACACGATCCTCGTCGACCCCGACGGCGCCGCGAGCGGCAGCGTCACGATCTCCCTCTACGACGTCCCGGCGGACGTGACGGACACGATCGTCCCGGGCTCCCCGCTGCGCGTGACGGTCGGCACGCCGGGGCAGAACGCGCGCGTCGCCTTCGCCGGCACGGCCGGCCAGGAGGTCTCGTTGCGGATGACCGACGTCACGATCGGGTCGATCCTGAGCGGGACGACCGTCTCCCTGCGGCGCCCGGACGGGACGACGATCGCCTCGACGACCGTCGGCACGAATGGCGGGTTCCTGGACGGCAGGACGCTGCCCGTGACCGGGACGTACGCCGTCGTGGTCGACCCGGTCGGCGCCAACACCGGCGAGATCACGCTGACGCTCGAGGAGGTTCCCTCGGACGTCGTAGACACGATCGCCGCGGACGGCGTGCCGGTGACGGTGACGACCTCCATCCCGGGTCAGGACGCCCGCCTCGACTTCAGCGGCGCCGCCGGGCGGCGTGTGAGCCTGAAGGTCGGACCGAGCTGCTGCGTCGGTCGCGTTTCGATCGTGTCGCCGGGCGGAGCGACGCTCGTTCCCGCGACGACGTTCGGCACGTCAGGCGTCTTCGTCGACGCGACGACGCTCCTGGAGAGCGGCACGTACTCGATCAGCGTGGACTACGACGGCTCGTCGACGGGCGCCGTGACCCTGACGCTCTACGACGTCCCCGCGGACGTCGGCGGCGCCCTCGTTCCGGGCGGATCCCCGCTGGACGTGACGACGACCGTGCCCGGCCAGGACGCCTCGGTCACCTTTACCGGGACGATCGGCGGACGCGTGAGCCTGCGGGTCGGGCCGAGCTGCTGCATCGGCCGCGTCTCGATCGTCCGGCCCGGCGGCTTGACGCTCGTCGCGCCGACGGTGTTCGGCGCCGGCGGGATCTTCGTCGACGCGACCGAGCTCCCCGAGAGCGGGACGTACACGGTCGTCCTCGACTGGGACGGCGCCTCCACGGGCGTCGTGACGCTCACGCTCTACGACGTGCCGCCCGACGCGACGGCGACGGCGACCCTCGGCGGGCCCGCGGTCACCGTGACGACGACTGTTCCCGGCCAAGACGGGCGCGTCTCCTTCGCGGCCTCCGCAGGCGACGGCGTCCGGCTCGTCACCGGACCGTTCAACTGCTGCAGCGTGCGCCTCTCGATCCTCGCGCCGGACGGCGCGACGGTGGCCGGCCCGACGGGGTTCAACCCGGACGGCGGGACGATGGACACGCGGCTGGCCGAGGGCGGGACGCACACGGTGCTCGTCGACCCCCAGGGCCCGAACAGCGGCGCCGTCTCCGTTCGGCTCGAGGTCGACAACACGGCGCCTGCGTCGCCTTTGCTCTCCCTCACGGAGTCCGGGCCCGACAGCCACGCGGTCGCGACGACCTTCTTCTACCGTCCGGCGGGCGCGGGTGGGACGTTCGCCGTCGGCGCCGTCGCGAGCGACGGCGGGACCGGCCTCGACCGCGTCACCTTCCCCGGGCTTTCCTCGGGCTTCTCGCCCACGAGCCTCTTCGACGACCGGGTCGCGCCCTACGGCCAGACGTACAGCTGGACGACCGGCGCGGCGTTCGCGGGCCAGTCCAACCTCGTGGTCGCCTACGACCGCGTCGGAAACAGCTCGGCGACCGCGTTCAGCGTCGTCCCCGACGCCGCCGCCCCGACGACGAGCGACAACACGGCGGCGCTCGGCCCCGCCTGGAAGAACACCACGCAGATCGTGATGCTCTCTTCCTCAGACGGCACGGGCGCCGGGTCGCAGCGGACCCACTACACGACGGACGGCACGGCTCCCACCGGCGCCTCGCCGCAGGGAACGACGGTCTCGCTGGCCGCTGAAGGCGTCTACACGGTCAAGTACTTCTCGGTCGACAACGTCGAAAACGTCGAGTCCGTCCGCACCGCAGCCGAGCAGGTCCGGATCGACAAGACGGCGCCGAACACCGCGACCCTGGACGCGCTCCCCACCGTGATCCGCGCCGGACACGCGCTCACCGGCTCGGGTGCGGACGCGCTCTCGGGCGTCTCGTCGATCGCCTACGTCTTCTGCCCAGGTGCCTCCTGCACCCCGACCACCCTTGCCGGGTCGAGCGCCACGGGACCCGACTACCGCGT
>Ga0081538_10005533_pt1 | contig 11346 bp, 14 predicted proteins | sample TabmetS5T2R1_FD_71022 | JGI IMG/M metagenome (GOLD analysis project Ga0081538, IMG submission 71022) | Tabebuia heterophylla rhizosphere microbial communities from the University of Puerto Rico - S5T2R1 | ecosystem: Host-associated > Plants > Roots > Rhizosphere ... | reverse complement strand
GCTCCCCCCGAGTTCGTCGAACCAGGCCCAGGAGACCAAGCACGAGAAGGGCCACGGCGAGGATCGGGAACACGAGGAGCGGAGCGCCGCCAAAAAGCAACGCGGAGGCGATCAACAGTCCCACGACCAAAGCGCCGATGAAGGTGGTGAACGGCGTCATTGAGACTCCGCTACCCGCGGGCGGCGGCCGAAAACGTGACGCTTGGGCAGGTCGTGTCCGGGTATCCGGGCCACATGAGCCGAAAGCGAGACAGGCAGGAGGGTCCGCCCAGCGGCTTCCCCGAGCCGCCGGGCGACGACCCCGGCGACCGTTCCCGAGATCCGACGCCGCACCACGTGTTGAACAACCCGGTCGGCGAGCCGGACCCGACCGAATGGCCTGACCCGTACGATCGGAACAGCGATCCACGCGACGGCGCAGATCCCGACGCCGGGCCGTTCGGCGAGCAGCCCCACCCCCCGACCGGGAGCACCAGCACCAGTGATCCGCACCCGTCCCAGGACCCGGAAGCGGAGCCCTGGGAGGGGCCGAAGCGCGACAAGCTCGACGAGTAGAACCCGCCGAGCCCGGCGCCGGCCTCGCCGGCCGGTGCTTACGCCGCGGGGATCTGTGGCTCCGGCTTGGGAGGATCGTCCGGAGTCTCGGGCCCCTTGGGATCAGGCTCTGGGACGTCCGGAGCACCGGGCTCCGGCTGCTCCGGAGGGGAGGGCTCCGGCACAGCGGGCCCGGGCTCCGGCGCGGGAGGCGGCGACGGCGGCGGCGTCGTCGGGGCATCCGGGGGCGTGGTGGGTTCGGGCAGCGGCTGGTCGGGGCCCGGCGGTTGGGGAATCTCCGCGAAGGGCCTGCCGAGATGGCTTCCGATCATGCCGACCCGGTACCCGCGGCAGCGGGACCCAATCGCCTTGGAGTACGCCCCCCGCGCACGGGTAGCCGAACCGCGTTACCCGATAGGCAGGAGGCGATCACATGCCGTGGGATGAGCTCAAGCCACGGAACTTCGTCGCGTTCGAGAAGGACCTCGACGGCATCTCGAAGCAGACGATGGAGGACCACTACAAGCTCTACGAGGGGTACGCGAAGAAGGCGAACGAGTGCCGAAAGCGCCTCAACGAGTTCGACTACTCGGAGATCGAGGGCAACCAGGTGTATTCCGACCTGCGCGCCGTCTCGGTCGACTACACGTTCGCGCTCCTCGGATACAAGAACCACGATCTGTACTTCGGCCACCTCGGCGGCGACGGCGGAGAGCCCCAGGGGCGGTTCGCCGAGCTCGTGGACCCGGAGTTCAACGGCGTCGATAAGTGGTTCGACGCGGTGAAGAAGGCCGCCTCGGCGGCGCGGGGCTGGGTGATGGTCGGCTACGACCTGAACGACGGGTCGATCTTCAACTACATCATGGACACCCAGAACCTGTGGGCCGTCTACAACATGGTGCCGGTGCTCGCGATCGACGTGTACGAGCACGCCTACGTTCGCGACTTCGGGGCCACGCCTGACGGCCGCAAGCAGTACGTCGAGGCCTTCTTCCGGAACCTCGATTGGGACCACGTGAACCGCCAGCTGCGCCAAGCGGAGGCGGCGAAGGAAGGCGCGGACCGGACGGGGCTCCAGGAGGAGCATCCCGTCGGCGCATAGCTCTACCCGCCGTCTCTACCCCGCCCGGATGCCCGGTCCCGCGCTCTCTCGGGACCGGGCCCCGCGGGGCCCCTACTCTCTCGCCGCTGGCTCGTGCGGGTCCTACTCGTCGCTTCGCAGCGCCTCGACCAGCTCGTCCTTCGACATCTTCGAGCGACCGGGTACCCCCGCCTCCTGTGCCCGTCGGTAGAGCTCCTGCCGGTCCAGCCGCTGCAGCTCGTCGCGTCCGTCCCCGCCGTCCTCCGCCGCTTCTCTCGCCGTCCGGGCGTCCCCGCCCTCCCGGACGCGGTCGAGCGTGCGTTGCAGCGCCGCCATCAGGTCCGGCGCCGGAGCGGGCTGGCGCTCCGGTTTGGGCGCCTTGATCCGGCTGCCCTTTCGCTTGCGATCGATGACGCTCTTCAGTCGCTCGCGGTAGCAGTCGGTGTAGCTCTCCGGGTCCCAGTCGGTCGAGAGCTCCTCGACGATCGCGAGGGCGTTCTCGAGCGTCTTCCTTGTCGGCTTCTCGCCGCCGGTCTCGATCGCGTCGCTGCTGCGAATCTCGTCGTGGAACAGCATCGTCGTCAGCGCCAGCGCTCCCTCGCGGACGCGCACCGCGACCAGATACTCCTTGGTGCGCATCACCAGGCGGCCGAGGGCGACGCGCTCGGCCCGGTCCATCGCCTCCACCAGCAGCCTGTAGGCCCGCAACGTGCCTTCGCTCTCTCCTGCCGGCACGAGGTAGTAGGGGTGGTCGAAGTGAATCGGGTCGAGTTCGGCGAGGTCCAGGAATGACTCGATGTCGATCGTCCTCGTTTTACGGGGCTGCACCGAGGCGAGCTCCTCGTTGCTCACGATCACATGTTTGCCATCGAGGTCGTAGGCGTGGGCCACCTCCTCCCACAACACCTCGGTGTCCTCCTTGGAGCAGAAGCGCCGCTGCTCGATCCGGACCTTGTCCTTGTCGTGGAGCTGGTGGAAGCGCTAGTCGAGGTCGCGCGCGGCGCTCACGAGCTGGACCGGCACGTTGACCAGGCCGAAGCTCAGCGATCCGCTCCAGAGCGCTCGCATGGCTAGCCGCCGGCCTTCCTCTTGCCCCGACCGAGGCTCGCCTCGAGCGCCGCGGCAAGGTCCGTGCCCTGATCGGGCTCCTCCTGCTCCATCAGGTCGATCTCCTCGCCCGCGGCCTTGCGCTTGATCAGGTCGAGCACCGCCTCGCGGTATGTGTCCTCGTAGCGCCGGGCGTCGAAGCTCTCGTGCAGCGAGTCGACGAGCTGCTCTGCCATCTGGATTTCACGGCTCGAAGGCTTTCGGCCTTTCGCGCCCAACTCCAAATCCCGGCCGGCGACGACCTCGTCGTGGAAGCGCAGCGTGTGGAGAGCCATGACGCCGTCGAGCGCCCTCACCGCGACCAGGTACTCGCGGTCGTGGAAAGTGAAGCGCCCGATCCCGGCACGGTCGCTGCGCCGCAAGACGTCATGGAGGAGGCGATAGGCGTCCGCGTCGTCCCGTGAGCCGAGGTAGTAGGTCTTGTCGTAGAAAACGGGATCGATAGCCGCGGCCTCGACGAACTCGTCCAGGTGGACGACCTTGCCGCGGTCGCCCGCGGCCGCCTTGATCTCCTCCTTCTCCAGCACCACGTAGTCGTCGGGGGCGACCTCGTAGCCCTTGACGATTTGCTCGAAGGCGACTTCCTTGTCTTCCTTCGGGCAGATGCGGCGGTGCTCGATCCGGGCGCCGTCCTTCACGTGCACCTCGTTGAAGTGAACGGTCTTCGACTCCGTGGCCGAATACAGCTTGATCGGGACGTTGACCAGCCCGAAGGTGATCGTGCCGTTCCAGATCGAGCGCGGCAAAGTCGGTCAGCTCCGGGCGGTGCCGACCGCAGCCTCGCGCTGGCGCTCGTGCCGGCCCTCCGCGAACTCCTCGATCGCCTTGGCGCAGAAGGCATCCAGATCGTCGGGCTTGCGGCTGGTGACCAGGCCGCCGTCGACGTGCACCTCCTCGTCCACCCAGCTGCCGCCGGCGTTGCGGATATCGGTCTGGAGGCTCGGCCAGGAGGTCAGGGTGCGGTCCCGGACCACGTCGGCCTCGACCAGGGTCCAGGGGGCGTGGCAGATGGCGGCCACCGGCTTGCCGGCCTCGAAGAACGAGCGCACCAACCGAACCGCCGGCTCGTGCGTGCGAAGGGCGTCCGGGTTGGCCACGCCACCCGGCAGCACCAGCCCGTCGTAGTCGTCCGCGTTGGCTTGCCCGACCGTCTTGTCGACGGAGAAGCTCTCGCCCTTGTCCAGGTGGTTGAAGGCCTGAACCTCCCCGCCGTCCGGGGCGATCAGCTCCGGCTCACCGCCGGCCTCCTTAACCGCCTCCCAGGGCCGCGTCAGCTCGATCTGCTCGACGCCCTCGTTCGCCGTCAGAAATGCGATTCGCTTGCCTTGGATCTCGTTGGCCATGTCTCAATACCTTCCTGGTTTGCAGTCTTCTCTAGTTGCTCTGTTCCGCCTCGTCGGGGTGCCCCGTCTGGCGCTCCTCCCCGGGGCCGGGCCCGCCGGGGCTGCTCGTCGACTCGGGACGGGCCTCCCCCGGAAGGTCGTCGACAACCTGCTCGGCTGGACCCTCCTCCGGCAGCTGGTCGGACTCGCGCGTCCTGGAACGCCGCAGGATCTTGTCGAGGAACCCCATCGTCGCCGGCCCTACGAGGCGTCCCGCACCGCCGCGACGTTCTGGGGCGTCTCGCCCGGTGTGTGAAGCAGGTTCGTCACGTCGCGCGTGCCGGCGATGCTCCGGGCCTTGGCCTCCAGATCGCGCACCTGCTCGGGTCGCTCGACTTCGCCTCGCAGCGTCACTACGCCGTCGGCGACGTCGATGTTGACGGAGCCCTTCGGGGCGTCCGGCGCTCGGAACAGCTCGGTCTGGATCTTGTTCTTCAGGGTCACGTCGTCGGCCGGCGGCTGCTCCTTTCGGACGGTTGCCCTGGCTCGCTCCTTGAAGCCCTCCGCGTAGCCGGCCGCACCCCGTGCCGCTCGCTCGGTCTTCTGCGCGCGGTCACGGAAGAACGCGCCGATCCGGTCCTTCGCCAGGTGACGCCGGCGCTTCCCCTGATCGGGATCGAGGAAGTACGCGGCGGCGCCCGTGCCGGCGATTGTGATGAGCAGCTTTCCGCGCATGCCGTACTCCTTCCTTCGTGGCTCGCTGCCCGGGTACCCGGCGGCTATGCGGGGAAACTCGCCCGCCCCCGCACACGTTTGGTTATGCGCAACCCGATCGGGAACAGGAATCGAGATGGACGAGAACCAGCGAGAACCCGAGGAGCCGCAGGAGCGCCGCGAGAAGCCCGGAACGGACGAGGACACTCCGGAGACCGCCGAGCCACCTGAGGCGGAGGAGCTCTCGGAGAAGGTCCCGGAAGAGGCCAGCGGCGAGGGCGACACGCCCCTCGGCTCCACCGACCAGCACTCCGACGCGCCGGGGCCGCACGGGACGGGCTAGATCCCGCCCCCGGTGCGGGGCGTCGCATGTCCGGGGAAGCCCCGGGTAGCGGAAAGACGTGCCAACGGAACCAGCACCACCCACCCTCTCAAAGGTTGTCCAGCGCGCCGTCGAAGTGTGCGACCCGGCCGCCGAGGACGAAGGTCTCGCCGAGTATCTCCGGCGCTTCGAAGACCGCGACGAACCCATCACCGCGGTCGAGGACCTCGAGGGGTTGGCGGCGGCCGAGGCACGTCGCGCCGACCCGGAGGGCCTCGACCCCGCGCTGACGATGGCTGCGGCGGTGACCACCTACCTTGGTTTCAAGCGCGCGGAGATCGGCGTCCCCGGCGATCAGCTGCTGCGACTTGCCGCCCGGAGCGAATTCGACGGCCGCCCGCCGCCCGCGGTCGCCGCCTGGCTGAGCGACCGCGGCGTGGAGCTGTGAGCGCGCCGGAGGTCGGGAGACCCGCTCAGGCGGCGGAGGGGGCCGGGGCTCTGGCGGCCTCGTCGCCGTCGGGCAGAACGGCCTCGTAGTCAGGCGACAGCTGGGCGCGAAGGTAGTCCATCTCCCCCTTGGCCACGACTTCCGCGAGCATGCTCATCACGGCCTGGGTGCTCTCGCGCGCGGAGGTCGCCGGCGCATCCTGTCGCTCGGCCACTCGGCGCAGGAACTCCTCGAGCGGGAAGGCCTCCTTGCGCCAAGCGCCCGCCTTGAACGCGGGCCTCAGCTGCCTCGGGACGTGTAGCGCGAGCACCCGTCTCTCCTTCCTCGTGATCCGCTCGGCGAGCGTCGTGAGCATCGCCTCGGTCGCCTGCGCGGCCTCCGCCGTCGTGAGGCCCGAGCGGCTCGCCACACGCTCCACGAACTCGTCGTGCGACACGGTTCGGATGCGGCGACCGGGCAGCCAGCTCGCCTCGCCGAACAGGGAGATGAGGCTGGGGATCAGCAGGGGCCGGACCACGAAGGTGTCGATCGCGATCCCTGCCGCCATGACGAAGGCGAACTCGCGGAAGGAGCGCAGCGGCACGATCGCGAGCAGGGCGAAGCTGGCGGCGAGGGCGATGCCGGCGACGCGTATCGTGCGCGCCGCCGCCGGCGTCGCGACCGCTATCGCCTCGCGCAGCCGGCGCCCGCGCGCCTCGGCCCAGATCCGGCCGGTCACGAAGATGCTGTAGTCCGAGCCGAGCGACACGAGCAGCACCGACGCGGCGAACGGGATGTAGTAGGTGAGCTCACTGCTGTCGAGCACGTACTCGGCGAAGTAGACCGTCAGGCCGAGAGTCGCGGCCAGGCCCAGCACGCTGACGGCTATCAGGAACAGAGGCGCGACCAGGGCGCGCATGAAGAGCGCGAGGAGCATGAAGTTCACGGCGAGCGCGACGAGGGCGATACGGCCCAGGTCGCCCGCCATCAAGTCCACCGTCTCGTCGGCCAGTGCCGTCTCGCCGCCGTAGCCCACTCGCGCGGCCGGGTCCACGCCGGCCTCGCCGAGAAGGCGCGGCATTCGCTCCTGGAGCGAACGCAGATCGTCGATCGCCGCCGATCCGAGCGGATCCTCGTCGAAGATCAACGCGTAGCGGGCGGCATTGTCCGTCGTCCAGGTCGCGACGCCTCGCGAGCGCAGGCCCGGAGGCTCCTCGCGAGGCCCGACGACCGACGCCACGCCCCGCTGGCCGGCAAGGAGCTCCTCCAGCCGCACGAGCCCGTCCCGGTCTGAACCGAGCCCCGGCGCCTCCAACAGCACCTCGGCGGGAGACACGATGCCGGGCGCAAACCCCTCGCCGGCGGCGGAGGCGGCGCGCTTCGGCTCGCTGTCCTGCGGCAGGGATCGCACGAAGCTGAGCCCGAGATCGAGCTTCGCCAGCCCGGTGGCCGGAACCAGCAGCAGAAGCACGGCGAAGACCACCGCCAGGGCGGCGAGCGGCCGGGCGCTCAACACTCGGGCCACGAGCACTCCGCGCCGCGAGGTGCTCGTCTCGCGGGCGAGCCGCGGGATCCGCCGCATCGCGGTGAGCCGGCGACCAGGGGTCGGGGCCGGACCGCGGTCGCCGGACTCCCCGGCATCGGGGCTGGACCGGCGCGTGGCGCCGCCAAAGAGGCGCTTCCCGAAGAGCGCGAGCGCCGCCGGGATCAACGTGATCGACACGACGAGCGCCACCAGGGTCGTGATCGCCAGGCTCGGCCCGAATGCTTGGAAGAAATCGAGTCGTCCAACCACCAGCGCCGCCACTCCGCCCGCCACGATGAGCCCGGCGGCGAAGACGACGGGCACCGTCCGGGCAGTCGCGCCGCGAGCGGCCGCGGTCACACCCTCCCCCTCCTCGAGCCCGCCGCGCATCGCCGACATGAAGAAGACGGAGTAGTCCGTAACCAGGCCGAGAAGCAGGACTAGGACGAGCGGCTGGACCTCCTGTGCCACGCCGAGGTCGACCTGCTCGCCCGCCCAGGCGAGCGCCCGGATCGCCACGAGGTAGGCAATGCCCGCCGCCAGCACGGTCACGAGCGGGGCCACAAGCGAACGGAAATGAACCCCCACGATCAGCGCGATCAAGAGCACGCTGGCGATCTCGATCAAGGGCAGCGAATCCTCGATCTCTTCGAACTGCGCGAGCCGGGCCGGCGCGGCGCCCGTGACGCCGACGACGTGCGCCTCCGGCCGGCCCAGGTAACGCTCGACGTACTTGTGGGCGTCCTCCTCGCGCTCCTCGAGACCCGCCTCGGGAGAGAAGAAGAGATAGGTGACCGCCGTCGTCGACTGCTCTCCGCTTTCCGACAGCAGTCCGAACACGTTGCCGATCGGGAACGCGCCCGAGATCAGCGCCAGCTCTCGCGGGGGCCGCTCGCTCACCTCGCGTGCAGCGAGAACGGTCCGCCGCTGCTCGCCCACGGACAGCCCCCTGGGATCGCGCTGCACAACCATCGTGTCGGCGACGAGCGGGGTGCCGAACATCCTGGTCGACCGCTCGGCGACGGCGGTCGCCTCAGCGTCCTTGGGCACCAGGTCCCCGAGGGGACTGCTGGCTGCGCCGCCCAGACCGGGCAGGTACAGCGTGGCCGCCACCGCAGCCGCGATCCAAGCGAGCACGATGACGTGGCGCAGCCCGACCACCACCCAGGCGTAGCCGCGTGCGAGCCGGCCGGGCGTCACCGCCGGCCCACCGCCTGAGCCGTCCGATTGCGCGCTCCGGGTCGAGGTCTCCCCCCCGCCATTGCTGCAGGTCGGATTCCCGGCCGTGGCGCCGAGAAACAAATCGCGTCAGCCGGTGCTGCTCAGGCGCTCTTCCGATCGAGCAGCTGGAGCAGCTCGTGAGCGGCGAGCTCGATGTCCTTGTGGCGCCACTCGGCCGCCCGGTAGTGGCACGCGATCAGGCCCATTCGATGGAGGCGGCGGAAATCCCCGTAGACGAATGCGTACCTGGCCTTGGTCTCGTCCGCCGCCCCATCGGTGAGTCCGAGATGCCATTCCGCGTACTCGTCCCAGGAATGTGACTCCAGGAACGCATTTTCGGCCGCCGCCCGAGGCTGAACGGTCCCCCATTCGCTGTTGAGGACGTATTGGCGATTCTCGATGAGCTGCCGCGCGCGGGCGACGCCCTGTTCGTTGACCGAGTAGGAGGCCATCGCCGTGTAATGATGACGAGCACTTAGTGCTCGTCGTCGTAGGTTCCGACACGGTTGGCGAGCGAAAACCGAGACAGCCAAGGACGCAGTGAGCGTGGCGCACTTGAAAAGTGCGCGAGCGAACGAGGACGACGGCTGGCGAAGGTTTGCAGCCGCCAAACGTGGCGGTACTTACGGCGGCGAGCACTAAGCCCCGGCGAGCTGGGGACAAACCGCCCGTTCGACCTCGACGTCGGGCGCGACACGTGAGGTGCCGATGGCCCGTGTGCCATCGTCGCGCCCGACGTGAGCACACTCGTCGTGTCGGACTTCCACCTCGGCGCGCGCCTCCAGCGCGACGTGCTGCGCCGAGCGGTGGCGCTCGAGGCACTGCTCGAGGCACTCGACGGCATCGACCGGCTCGTCCTGCTCGGGGACATGCTCGAGCTGCTGGAGGGGCGTCCGCTGCAGGTGATGGAGGAGGCGGAGCCCGTCCTGCGCGCGATCGGCACTCGGCTGGGGCGCGATCGAGAGGTGATCGTCGTGCCGGGCAACCACGATGCGGCGCTGGTGCGCTCATGGCTTCTGTTGCGCGGGGTGCCATCCGACCCTGACGCCCAGATTCCGGCCGATGCGACCCCCATGCTCGAGCTGGTCGTGTCCTGGCTCGGACCGGCGCGCGTCCGCATCCATTACCCGGGTGTGTGGCTGTCGGATGGTGTATGGGCCACGCACGGCCACTACCTCGATCGTCACCTGCTGCCCGAGTCCGCCTTTGGCGTCGCCCGTGGGCTGCTGGGGCGGTTGCCGCGGGATGACGCCGCTCCGCTCGACTACGAGCGGGCGGGACGCCTGTCGCCGGCCCGGATCGAGGCGATGCTCACCCGCTGGCTGCCACGTCCGCTCGCGGAGGTCTTCGACGATCTGGTCGAGCTTCTGCGCGCCGCCACGATGCCCGGCGTGCCACGGCGCCTGCTCAGTCATCGCATGGCACCACTCACCGCGATCCTGCTGGGAGCGCAGATGCGACGCGCGAGCATTCCCGCGCTCGCCCGGGTGGCCCACCGGCTCGGGGTCGACGCCGACTGGGTGATCTTCGGGCACGTGCATCGCTGCGGACCGCTCGCCGGCGACGACCTCCAGGAGTGGTGCGGCCCCGGCGGACGCCCGCAGATCGCCAACACCGGCTCCTGGGTCCATGAGCCGCTGCTCGTTCATCGCGCGACCCCGCCTCACCCCTACTGGCCAGGCGGCGCGATCCTCCTCGAGGATCGCCGCGAGCCCCGCGCAATGGGGCTGCTCGACCACCTCCAGCCTGCGGCGCTGCACTGATCTTCCTCCGCGCTTCGCCGCGAGGCAGCAGGTTTTGCGGAAGGCCCTGCCGCTGAAGTGCCCGTCCGGTTCCGTCAGGTTGGGGCCACGCCAGAGAGTCAGGGGCCGCGGCCTCAGCCTCAACGGATGATTACCGCACGACTGAAGCATTTCCCATCCCATAGGGGGGTCAACTCATCAGTCGTCTGCACCACCGGTCATGTGATCGCCTCACAGCGGTCGGCGAGCCGCGCAACCGCCCGACCCAGCTCGCCGCGGGCCTCGCGACCGCCCAGTGCGAGCTGGGCGCCCAGGCGCGAATCGGGTAGGGGCAATACGTCGGATGCCGTGTGCGGGAGGGCATCCGTCGTGGACGGACCGCCCGGATCGCCATCAGGCCGGACGCGGTTCAGGACGACGACCGACTCCCTCCCCACGCGCGCGAGACACTCGCCTGCGACCCGCGCGAGCGCCGGTTCCACGGCGGGGCCGCTGACCAGGACGGCCCGGTCGGCCAGCGAGGCAGGTGAGCCGCCGAGCGACGCCGAGCCGGCGTCGAGAACGAGCGGCGCGACGTGACGCGAGCTCTCCGCGAGCATGACCTGATCGGCGCCCTCGATCAGGCAGAGGCGGCCGACGGCGCGAGTGGCGGCGCCCGGCAGGTCCTCGAGAGCCCGTGCCAGCCGCGACGCCGCCTGAGTCGCGAGTGGGATGCCCGACGTGCGCGCCTCACACGCGACGGCCGCGGTGCCGCTCGAGTCCCGCGCGGCCAGCTCCGCTGCGAGCGCCCGTGCCACGACCGTGGCGCCGCAGGCGGGGGCAAGACCGAACACCGCGACCACCGGGCGCGGTCGAGCGGGCGCGCGCACCGGGGCTTCGGCCGCAGGCCCGGCGGGCTCGAGGAGCCAGGCTCCCGCCGTGGCGAGCGCGCCAGCGACGAATCCACGACCGCGGCTCGCATTCGGCCGCGCGACCTCGCTGAGCCGTTCGCCGTCGCCCTCGATCACACGCAGCGCGGGTCGGCTCACGGGGCCTCCACCGCCGCTTCGGCGGTCACCTCGAGCCGCTCCGCGAGGGCGTGCAGGAGCGAGGGCGGGCGGAGCCGCACCGTCACGCGGCCGCCTCGGATGCTCACCTGGGCGCGCGCGCGTGACCATCCGGGCAGGGCTTCGCGGACGCCGGCGCGGGCGTCGGCGGCGCCCGAGGCGCGGGCGTCGGCGGCACCCGAGCCGCCGGCGCCGCCCGCCCCGCCGGCGCCGCCCGAGCCGCCGGCGCCGCCCGGGGCGCCGGCGGCACCCGAGCCGCCGGCGGCGCCCGAGGCGCCGGCGCGCGCCCGTGCCCCCGCTTCGGC
>Ga0081538_10005532_pt1 | contig 11350 bp, 10 predicted proteins | sample TabmetS5T2R1_FD_71022 | JGI IMG/M metagenome (GOLD analysis project Ga0081538, IMG submission 71022) | Tabebuia heterophylla rhizosphere microbial communities from the University of Puerto Rico - S5T2R1 | ecosystem: Host-associated > Plants > Roots > Rhizosphere ... | reverse complement strand
ATCGCGGCCGCGCTGCTGGCCTTCGCCCTCTCGATCGACGACTTCGTGATCACGTACCTGAACGCCGGCACCACGATCACGTTCCCGGTCTTCATCTGGGGCGCGGCCAGGGTCGCCGTGCCCCCACAGATCTACGTGATCGCATCGATCATCTTCCTGTTCACGCTCGCGATGATGCTGCTCACGGTCTGGCAGCAGCGTCGGGCGGAGAAGATGGCGGCCAGGCAGCCGGAGCCGGAGGAGGTGTAGGCGCGGCACAGCGAGGCTTTCGACGCCGCGCTGGGCGAGCTGTTGTCGGCTCCCTCATAATCCCGGCGGTCGTGTTCCTCTTCGTGGTCAAACAGTGAGCTCATACGACCGCATCGCGGAGCTGCCGCTCGAGATCGACGGGCTCGAGCTCGAGGGACTCGAGCTGCGCTTCTCCGAGGAGTTCTCACGCCTGACGACGCTCGTGAAGCTGCGCGGTCCCGGCGGGTCAGCGCCTGCGACGGGTGTCGGCGAGGACGTCGTGTATGACGGCCTCGACCAAATCGCCCTCCGGGAAGAGGGCGCCGACTTGGATCTCGCGGGCTCGTACACGCTCGACTCCTTCTCGGCCCACCTCGACGAGGTCGAGCTCTGGCCGTCGCCGCCGGTTCGTGACGTATCGCCCCTCTATCGCCGCTGGGCGTTCGAGTCGGCCGCGCTGGACCTCGCGCTACGGCAGGCCGGCCGCTCGCTGGCCGACGTGCTCGAGCGAGAGCCTCGACCGGTGCACTTCGTGGTCTCGATGCGCCTCGAGGAGAGGTTCGTCGTGGAGGGGCCGACGAAGCCCGACCGCGCGCTACGGATGCTCGAGCGCTATCCGCAGACGAACCTCAAGCTCGACCCGACGAACGGCTGGACCCCCGAGCTCATCGAGACGCTGGCCGCGACCGGCGCGGTCGCCTCGGTCGACTTCAAGGGCCTCTACACCGGCACCCCGGTGGACGTGGAGACCGACCCGGAGCTGTACCGGATGGTGATCGAGGCCTTCCCGGGCGCTTGGATCGAGGATCCGGACGTGACCGACGAGACGCGGCCCCTGCTCGAGCCCGTGAGGGATCGAATCACCTGGGACGCTCCGATCCACTCGGTCGCGGACGTGCTCGAGCGCCCCTGGAAGCCGCACATGGTCAACATCAAGCCCTCGCGCTTCGGTCCCCTGCGTGCGCTGTTCGAGATGTACGACTGGTGCGAGCGCGAGGGCGTGGGCGCCTACGGCGGCGGCCAGACCGAGCTCGGCCAGGGGCGCGGCCAGATCCAGTACCTCGCTTCGCTCTTCCACCCGGACACGCCCAACGACACGGCCCCGAGCGGCTACAACGAGCCGCAGCTCCCGGACGGACTGCCGACCAGCCCGCTAGAGCCACGGATCGCGCCGGCCGGGTTCCGCTGGGAATTGTCGTGAGGTCGCTCGCCGCCGCCGGCGGTGCCGGTAACTCCGCCTACGCCGCCTCCGAATACGCCGGCTGCGCCTCGACTTCGGACTGAGCCTCGACCTCCGCGGCTGCGGCGCTCTCGGAGCGAAGCACCGTCAGGGCGATGGCGATGGCGGCGACCACCAGGCCGGCGGCCACGATGAAGGCGAGCTGGTAGCCCTCGGTCAGCGCGGACGCGGTCGGCTCACCGCCGGCGAGCAGGTCCTCGGTGCGCGAGGTCGCCAGCGTGGCCAGAATCGCCAGCCCGAGCGCGCCTCCCACCTGGAGCGAGGTGTTGACGAGGCCGGAGGCGAGCCCCGCGTCGGTGCGGGTGGCGCCCGACATCGCCAGCGTCATCAGCGCGGGGAACGAGAGGCCGGCGCCGATGCCGAACATGACCATCGAGGGCAGGAGGTCGCCCACGTAGCTGCCGTCCACCGGCGCGCGCGCCAAGAGCGCGAGCGCGCCCGCGAGCAGCACGAGACCTGGGATCAGCGTGGCCCTGGCGCCGAAGCGCGTATTGAGGCGCGCCGAGAAGCCGAGCGACAGGACCCCGATCAGCACGCTCACCGGAAGGAACGCAAGCCCCGTCTCGATGGCGTCGTACCCGAGCACGCGCTGGAGGTAGAGCACGGATAGGAAGAACATCCCGAACAGGCCCGCCACCATCAGCATCTGGATTACGTTGGCTCCCGACACGTTCCGCGAACGGAAGATGCGAAGCGGTACGAGCGGATTGAGTGTGCGTGCCTGGCGCGCGAGGAATGCGGCCAGCAGGACGACCGAGACGGCGCCGAGCCCGAGGGTGTGGAGCGAGCCCCAGCCGTAGTCGCCCGCCTCGAGGATGGTGTAGACGCCGAGCATCAGCGCCGCGGTGACGAGGACGGCGCCGAGCACGTCGGCCCCTTGCCGGAGACCGATCCCGCTGTCGCGATCGACCAGCCGCACCGCGAGGAGCGCGGTCGCGGCGCCGATCGGCAGGTTCACGAAGAAGATCCAGTGCCAGTTGATTCCCTGGGTCAGCACCCCGCCGGCGAGCAGCCCGATCGAGGCCCCAGCCGACGCGACGAAGCTGTAGACGCCGATCGCCTTCGCCTGCTCCCGCGGATCCGGGAACATCGTCACGATGATGCCGAGGATCACGCCCGACGTCAGCGCGCCGCCGACGCCCTGCACGAAGCGCGCGCCGATCAGCACCTCCTGGCTCTGAGCCAAGCCGCACGCGAGCGAGGCGGCCGTGAAGACGGCCAGGCCGACCATGAAGACGGTCTTGCGGCCGATCAGGTCGCCGACGCGCCCGGCGAGCAGGAGTAGGCCGCCGAAGGCGATCAGGTAGGCGTTCACGACCCACGCCAGGTTCGACTGGGAGAAGCCCAAGTCTCCCTGGATCGACGGCAGCGCCACATTCACGATCGTGGAGTCGAGGATGATCATCAACATCCCGACGCACAGCACAACGAGCGCCATCCACTTCCTCCGCTCGCTGTCCTGCACTGCCTGGTCCCTGCTCGATACGGCGATCTCCGTCATCTGGCGCTCCGGATCCGTGGGCGAACACCGGAACCGTAGCAGATGATCTTGTATGAGATCATCTTGGACGGTACAGCTTTGGTCCTAGGACCTCCGACCCCCACCAACGTGGTTTGATACCGGATAGTTCGGTAGCAGATGATACTTCGTTGGTAACATCCGCTTCATGGCCGTGGGGTTGCAGAGCAGGGAGGAAGCGACCGAGACTGCGCAGACGTTCTCGCGCAGCCTCGGTTGGCTGCTGAAGCAGGCGAGCTACGCGCTCAGCACGGAGCTCGTGGCCGCCCTTGCTCCGCTGAAGGTGTCGCCCCGCGGCTACCACGTCCTCGCCGCGGCTCAGACGGGGGAGCACACCCAGACCGAGCTGGCGCAGGCGGTCGGGCTCGACAAGACGACCATGGTCGTGACGATCGACGAACTGGAGGCGGCCGGCCTGGCGAAGCGCCTTCCCTCGAGTCAAGACCGGCGCGCGCGCGTGATAGCCGTGACGAAGGCCGGCCGGCGGAAGGTCGCGGAAGGGCAGAAGATCATGGCGCGGGTTGAAGACGAGGTGCTGGCAACCCTTCCCCCCGGCGAGCGGAGCGGCCTCTTGGACGCTCTCAACCGGCTCGTCTCGGATCGGCTGTCGGAACCCGTGCAGTGCACGCCACCGGTACGGCGCCGAGAGCCACGCTAGCCGACACCTCGCCCGCCACCGGCGTCCCGCGCGAGGAGCTCATTCGCTAGCGTCGCGCCGCCGTGATCGAGGTCCAGACACTCGAGCCGGGAGGGCAGACGGCCGTCGAGGTGGCACGGCGGGTGGCCGGCTTCCTCGGCGAGGCACGGCGTTCACTCGACCTGGCGCTCTACGACGTTCGATTGCCCGACGAACCGGGCGACATCGTCGCCGGCGCGCTGCGCGCGGCCGCCGCGCGCGGGGTGGCGGTCAGGATCGCCTACAACGCCGATCACGACGAGCGCGTCTTCCCCCCACCGCCGCGCACCAAGCCGGACCTGCTGGAGGCGCTCCCCTTCCCGACCGTCGGCATTCCGGGAGTTCCCGACCTCATGCATCACAAGTACGCCGTGCGCGACGGCCAGGCCGTCTGGACCGGCTCGACCAACTGGACCACCGATTCCTGGACGCGGCAGGAGAACCTCGTGGTGACCGCAGGCTCCGCGGAGCTGGCCGGCGAGTTCCGTCGCAACTTCGAGGAGCTCTGGAGCCTGCGGGATGTCGACCGAAGCGGTCACGCCGTGCCGCGCCTGCTCGAGCTCGAAGGTCGCGAGGCGCGAGCGTGGTTTACGCCCGGCCACGGGGAAGACCTCTCGCACCGAATCGCGACCGCGCTCGCAGCCGCTCGCCGGCGCATCCGCATCGCCTCCCCGGTGATCACGGCCGGGCCCATCCTCGGCACGCTGGCCGAGGTCGCCGCGGAGGCGCGCGCGGACCTGCGCGGGGTGGTCGATCGCACCCAGATGGAGCAGGTCGTCTATCAGTGGCGGACGAACGGCCGCTCGGCCTGGAAGATCCCCATCATGGCCTCCGTCCTCGAGCACGCCGACTTCCGCGGAAAGCCGTCGACGCGATGGACCCCCGAGTCGGTCCACGACTTCATGCACGCCAAGGTCACCGTGGCCGACGACCGGGTGTTCGCAGGTTCCTTCAACCTCTCGCGCTCGGGGGAGCAGAACGCCGAGAACGTTCTCGAGCTCCACGATCCGCAGCTGGCGGACGGCCTGGCGGCCTTCATCGACAGCGTGCGCGAGCGCTATCCCCACATGCCGGCCCCCGAACGCCGCTAGGCGGTCGGGCGGCGCGCAGGGCGGTGCGCCGCCGACAGCAGGACCTCGCGCACCTCGTCGGGATCGTCGGTGAGCGTGTACAGCTCCACGTCCTCGGCAGAGATCTTGTCTTCACCCAGCGGTCGCTCGACGATCCAGTCGAGCAGGCCCCGCCAGTACTCCCGGCCCACGAGGATCACCGGGAAGTTGCGGACCTTGCCGGTCTGGATCAGCGTGAGCGACTCGAACAGCTCGTCGAGGGTGCCGAACCCTCCCGGGAACACGACGAAGCCGCTGGCGTAGCGGACGAACATCACCTTGCGGGTGAAGAAGTAGTGGAACTCGAGCCCCAGCTCGACCCACGAGTTCATGCCCTGCTCGAACGGCAGCTCGATGTTGAGCCCGATCGACAGCGCGCCGGCGTCCTGGGCGCCGCGATTCGCGGCCTCCATCGTGCCGGGGCCGCCGCCGGTGATGACGGCCATGCCCGCCTCGCCGACCAGACGCGCGGCCTCGCGGGCCAGCATGTATTCCGGGTCGTCACGCGGCGTGCGCGCCGAGCCGAAGAACGACGCAGCGGCGCCGACGTGCGCGAGCGCGTCGAAGCCCATCCTCAACTCGCGCTCGATTCGCTCGATCCGGTCGAGATCGGTGAGCGTCGAGACGACCGCCGCCTCTTGGGCGGCGATGATCTCCTCGTCGAGGGTCTGAGGCATGCGCGGCCGGGAGTTCTCCATGTTCCCGAGACTAGCCTCAGGTTTCGAGACCGCTCGGGGGACCGCCGCGCGCGGGCTCATAAGCAGGACTCACGGCAGAACCGCCCTGTGCCCGCGCGCGGCACCCCCTCGCGCCGCCGAGATTGGGGTCTTCGGTTCGCCCCTACGGATAAGGCTGGCCGGACCATACCCGGATATGCGGGCGCTGAAGCCTGCCAGTTGGGCACAACATCCCCGCCTCAGTACGCCACTCTGGCCCACGGGTCGGCCGCGGAGAGGACAGCCGGTCACGCAGCCGCCCTCAGAGCGCCAGCGACAGCGGCTGCTCGAGCAGCTCCTTGACCTGTGCGAGGAACTTCGCGCCGTCCGCGCCGTACAGGATGCGGTGGTCGCATACGAGGCTGAGCGTGAGCTGGTCACGCGCGACGATGCGGCCGTTCTCGTCGACGGCCGGCCGCTTCTCGAGCTTGCCGACCGTCAGGATCGAGGCCTGCGGCGGATTGATTATCGCCGTGAAGAACTCGATTCCGAACATGCCGAGGTTGGAGACGGTGAACGTGCCACCCGAGAGCTCGGGCGGAGTGATCGTCTTGTCGCGGACCTTCGTGGCCGCCGCGCGCGCGTCGCGCGCGATCTGACCCAGCGACTTGGTGTCCGCGTTGAAGACCGTCGGGACCACGAGCGCATCCTCCGCCGCGACTGCGACTCCGATGTTCACGTTCTCGTAGAGCTCGAACTTGCCATCGCGGTAGGCGCCGTTCACGCGCGGGTGCTCGCGCAGAGCGGTCGCGGCGGCTTTCACGACCATGTCGTTGAACGACGGGGCCGGATCGGCGACCTCCTTCAACCGGGCGCGCAGCTCCACCGCCTTGGTCATGTCGACCGTGAGCGAGATCGAGAAGTCCGGCGCGGTCGCCTTGGACTCGGCCATCCGGCGGCTGATCGTCTGCTGCAGGCGCGTGAGCTCGTGTAGCTCGGCGCGACCCTTCGGCCCCGCCTCCTCGCGGGTCGGCTCCGGTGCCGGCGCCTCGGCGGCTGGCCGCGCCTCGGGGGCCTCCGCCGGAGCCTCGGCGGGCTCGGCCTTCGCGCCGTCGCCGGCCGCGGCCTGCACGTCGGCCTTGACGATCCGCCCGCCCGGACCGCTGCCTTCGATCTGGGCCAACTCCACACCGAGCTCCCGCGCCATCCGGCGGGCGACCGGGGAGGCCTTGACGCGCCCGTCGCCGTCCCCACGCTCGGGCTTGGTCTCGCGGGTGGCCGCGTCGGCTTCGGCCTCGCGGGTGGCCGCGTCGGCCTCGGCCGTTGCGCCGACCTCTTTCCTGTCGGCATCGCCGCGATCGGCCTCGGCCGCGGCCTCGTCGCCGTCGGCCGCGCCGCGATCGCCCTCGGCGACGGCCGCTTCGCTGTCGGCCTCCCGATCGGCCTCGGCGACGGCGGCGGCCTTCTCCTCCTGGGCCTCGCGCTCTCGCTCGCCCTCCGCCTCGGGTCGCTCCGCCTCGGCCTGTTCCGGCTCGGCCTGCCCCCCTTCCTCGGCCGATGGCTTGCCGTCGCCCGTGACCTCGCCCGCGTCGCCGATGCGCGCGATCACCTCACCGATCGCCAGCGTGTCGCCCTCCTGGGCTACGACCTCCACCAGCACGCCGTCGGTGTCGGCGTCGTAGGTCATGTTGGCCTTGTCGGTCTCGATCTCAACGAGCGGCTCGCCGCGCTTCACCTCGCCGCCCTGCTCGACGAGCCACTTCAGGACGGTGCCCTCCTCCATCGAGTCGGACAGACGGGGCATCGTGACGTCGGTGGCCATCCGATCTCCTCCTACAGATCGCGGAAGGTGGCGAGCACAGCCTGGATCACGTGCTCCTCGTGGGGAAACGCGGCCTGCTCGAGTGGCTTCGAGTAGGGCATCGGCACGTCGGCGCCGGTCACTCGCTGCACGGGCGCGTCCAGCCAGTCGAATGCCTGCTCCTGGATCAGCGCCGCGAGGTTTGCCCCGACGCCGCCGTGTGGCCAGCCCTCCTCGACGATCACGGCGCGGTTCGTCTTCTTGACGGAGTCGAGGATGGTGTCGAGGTCGAGCGGCCGCAGCGTGCGCGGATCGATCAGCTCGGCCTCGATCTCGTGCTCCTCCGCGAGCGTGTCGGCGGCCTTCTGCGCGGTGATCGCCATGCGCGAGATGCCGATGACCGTGACGTCATTGCCCTCACGTCGCACCGCGGCCTCGCCGAAGCGCGTCGGCCCGCCGTTCTCGGGTACCTCGCCGCGCTGACCGTAGAGCGTCTCGTGCTCGATGAATATGACCGGGTTGTCGTCGCGGATCGCCGCCTTGAGCAGACCCTTGGCGTCCGCCGGCGTGCTCGGCACGGCGACGAGCAAGCCCGGCACGTGGAGGTAGAACGCCTCAAAGCAGTGGGAATGGGTGGGCCCAAGCTGGTGCCCCGCGCCCTGCGGCATGCGAATCACCATCGGAACCTTCACCTGTCCGCCGAACATGTAGTGGATGGCGGCGGCGTGATTGACGATCTGGTCCATCGCCAGCAGCGAGAAGTTGACGGTCATCAGCTCGACGACCGGGCGGAGCCCGAGCATCGCCGACCCCACGCCCATGCCCACGATCGTGTTCTCTGAGATCGGCGTGTCGCGCACGCGCTTCTCGCCGAACTCCTCGAGCAGTCCCGCCGTCACCTTGAAGGCGCCCTGGAACACGCCAATGTCCTCGCCCATGACGAAGACCTTGTCGTCTTCGTGCATCTCCTCCCGAAGCGCCTGGTTGAGCGCTTCGCGGTAGCGCATCGTCGGCACTAGCCGGAACCTCCGTCGTCGGCCGACGTGTCCTCGTCCTCGCCGGGTCCCTGCTGCTCGTCTTCAGCGTCCTGGTCTCGTGGCGTGCGGCGCTGGCGTGCCTGCTGGTCGCCGACACCGGCGTAAGCGGCACCCCTTTCGGCGAGCTCGTGCGGCAGTTCGCCCGCCTCGCGCTCGCGCTCGCCGCGGTGGACCTCGGGGGTGCGCTCGTCGACCGTCCACCACGCCGGGACCTCATCGGTGAAGACGTAGACGTTGTCGTACAGCGAGTCGAGGTCGGGGAACGGCGACTTGTCGGCGAACTTCACGGACCCATCGACGGTCTCGATCGCCTCCTCGTCGAGCTTCTCGACCTCGTCCTGCTCGATGACGCCCTCGTCCACGAGCCGCTTGGCGAACGCCTGGATCGGGTCGCGCCCGCGCCACTCCTCGACCTCTTCCTTGGAGCGATACTCCTCGGGATCGGCCATCGAGTGGCCGCGATAGCGGTAGGTCACGGCCTCGACGAGCTGGGGCTTGCGCTGGTCGCGTGCATGCGCGAGCGCGTCGGAGACGACCGCATGCACGTCGAGCGCGTCCATGCCATCGCAGCGCGTGCCCGGCACGCCGAAGCCCTCGGACTTGAGCGACAGGTCCGTCACGGCCGAGTGGCGGTGCAGCGCCGTGCCCATGCCGAACTGGTTGTTGATGATCACGAACACGACCGGCAGGCTCCAGAGCGCGGCGAGGTTCATCGTCTCGCCGAACGTGCCCTGATTGGTGGCGCCGTCGCCCATCATCGAGAGGATCGCGTCGCCGGTTTCGAGGTAGTCGCAGGCCAGGGCCACGCCGGCCGAGAGAGGAAGGCTCCCGCCGACGATTCCGTAGCCCCCGAGGAAGCGCTTGTCCCAGTCGAACAGGTGCATCGATCCGCCCCGGCCGCGCGAGCAGCCGTCCTCGCGACCGAACAGCTCCGCCATCACGGCGTCCGGATGGGTGCCGCGCGCGATGGCCTGGCCGTGCTCGCGATACGTCGACATCAGATAGTCGCTCTCCCGGAGCGCCTGGGTCGCGCCGACGATCGTGGCCTCCTCACCGATGCAGAGGTGAAGGAAGCCGCCGATCTTCGCCTTGGCGTACATCTCCCCCGCCCGCTCCTCGAAGCGGCGAATGAGCATCATCTTCGAGAGAACGGTGCGGCAGGTCTCGGGGTCGGGCAGGTCGTGCTTGACCTCGCCGAATCTGATCTCTTCGGCCTTGGCTACCTCGCCCGGGGCGACGCCGTCGCCATTGCCCTCCTTGGTCTTCTGTCGTGTGGCCACGTGGGTCGGAGACTACCCGGTGGGCTTTCCCCGCAACCCGCGCGCCGCGCCTGGCGATCAACGCTGTAGCGCGGCTGCCGCGTCCTCCAGGCGCTCGTCCCCCCAGAACAGCTCGCTTCCAACGGCCACGGTGGGAACGCCGCGCACGCCTCGCTCGTACGCCTCGCGTGTCATCTCCCGCAGCCGATCCTTCGTCGACTGCATTTCGATGCCCTTCAGCACGGCTGTCGGATGCAACTCGCAGGCCGCGGCGGCGATCAGCACGTTGTCGATGTCCGACAGGTCCTTGCCCGCCGCGAACGCCTGCCGGAACGCGGCGAGCGAGAACGCGACCGCTCTGCCGGTCTGCTGCGCGAAGATTGCCGCCCGCATCGCAGTGAGCGTGTTGTTGGGCCAGCCGCCGGGCCACCTGAGCGGCATCAGCCCGTACCTTCGGGCCCGCCTCTCGATCTCCGCGATTCCCTCCGCGCGCTTGTCGGTCGTCGCCCAGGAGCGCCCACCGGTCTCCTTCCAGATGCCCCCGAGCAGGATCGGTTGCCAGACGGGGACCACCGGCAGCACCCGCTGGATCCGCTCGGCGGCCAGGTAGGCGTAGGGGGAGCCGAGGTCGTAGTAGAAGGTGGGCTGGTCGGTCGCGGCCAACGGGACTACGACGCTACTCGTCGGTCGAGCGCGTCACCTGCCCTGGCGGCCGCTCACCTCAGCCTGAGCTTCGCCCCCACCATCAGCATGTCGGGGTCGCCGGTGCCGATCCGGTCCCGGTTGAGCTCCCAGAGACGGTCGACCTCGCGGGCGATCCGTCCCGGCGATGCATCGGGCGCGAGCAGCCTCCGCGCGATCGACCAGAGCGACTCGCCGGGCTCAACGACGTGCCAGCGGGCGGTCTCCGGGAGCGGTGGCTGGCTCGCCTCGGAGGGAGCGCTCGCCTGGACCACGGGGACCGTCTCGACCACGGCCGCGGCGGGCAGCGGCGCGGCTGGCGCTGAGCTCTGCGGAGCGTGGATCGCCGGCGCCTGCGGCGGCTCGGCCGGAGCCGAGGTCGCGGAGGTGTGCCGCCGCCTCCGCTCGGACTCCTGTTGCTTCGACTCCGGCCCGGATTTCGGGGCTGCGTCTGGGGCGGTCCGGGGGTTGGGGGTCTCCGCGTTCCCGGGAGCCTCGATGGTCACCCTCTCCCCGGCACGCGGGGCCGGTGAACCCGGCGCCACCTCGGCCGGCGGGACCGCCGGCGCCACCTCGGCCGGCGGGACCGGCGCGTCCGTTTCGTTGGGAGGCGCCTGTGTCGGCGGTGTGGTCGGCGCCAGAAGGCGGGCGTCGGCATCGACGGCCGGATCGCTCTCCACCGGAGGACCGTCGCCCGAGTCTTGGCTGCCTCCGCCGACGCCCGGCGAGGTCGGCGATGGAGCGACCTCGAACGGGAGCGCGGTCTCTCCGCCGGGGTCGAAGTCCGGCGCATCGATGTCGCCCCGCAGCCGCTCGGGCGCCGCCGCCCCCTCCCGCTGCCGGTCGGGTCCAGCAGCCGCCGCCGCTCCGGGAGCGGCGACCGACAAGGCGAGCACGCCAGTTGCAAGCGCCGCCTGCACGCGCCGCGAGACCAAGGGCTCCGATGAGAGCGAGCCGAAGAGCCGTTCCTTCCGGCATACCGGGCAGCGGGGGTGGAAGCCGAGTCGGCCGTGGTCACCAGGCTCCAGTAGGTGTGCGGTCAACGATCCCAACGGGCCTCCTCCGTGACGTTGTGCATATCTGGCTCCTCTGCTCCTAGTTCCTTGGATCGGTGACGCAGCGGAACTCCTTGGCGCCCGCGGCC
>Ga0081538_10005531_pt1 | contig 11350 bp, 14 predicted proteins | sample TabmetS5T2R1_FD_71022 | JGI IMG/M metagenome (GOLD analysis project Ga0081538, IMG submission 71022) | Tabebuia heterophylla rhizosphere microbial communities from the University of Puerto Rico - S5T2R1 | ecosystem: Host-associated > Plants > Roots > Rhizosphere ... | reverse complement strand
CCGCCGGTATGACGAGCTTGGATGTCGATGTTAGGACCGAAGCCAGCGCCACGCCTCCTCGTAGCGCGAGTCCTCAAAGCGCCTCACCTCCCCGCCGATGAACGCCTCCGCGATCTTCGAGGTCCACTCAAAGAGGTTGCTGTCGCTCACGATGGCGTAGCGCTCGACGTCTTTCGCGTAGGGCGTGAGCTTGAAGTCCTCCACCCAGGCGGCGAGCTCCATACGGGGTAAACGGCGCATCCGGATGAGCACGCGTACCTTACCGTGCTCGGCTATGGCCGCCTTGAACTCCTCGGAGAGGGTCTGCACCTCCTCCTCGGTCACCTTGCCCGTAACCTCCCAACCCAGCACATTGCCAGAGCTCTCCTCTAGCCTTCTGATCATGGTCACCTCCCGTTGGTGGACTCACGGCACTACGTCATCCGAGGGCTGGTTCAATCGTATTAGAGGAGCGTAGCAAGCGCGTGGTACGGTCGTGTGTTGCGGGCATCCTCCCGCTGGCTAGACTCCCGAGAACTCCGTCATGACGAAGTTCGCTTGAGCCATGGTCCAATGGGCGAGCATTTCTTGGGTGGTTGCACCGTTACGAGTCACAACTCCTTGATACACAACGGCGCAACGAATGGTACCAAGTCGCTGCGTGTTGACCGCGAAGGGGGTAGTTAAAACCCCAGAGGGACCCCAGAAGGGCGCACAGGAGGAATATGGGGGCGGTCCCGAGTAGGGTCAGGACCTCCGTCACTCGAACCCTCCGTCTGGGACCCTCCGACCCAGGACCTCAGGGGAGACCAGTTCCAGGAACTCGATCAGCTTGTGTCCCTCCTGAGTCAAGATCGCCCCGAGTCCGTCACACCCCCCGCACGGTATAACCTCCGGATCTCCCTCCGGGTAGGTCAAGGTCGATTCAACGACGACTGTTCCGGTTCCTTGGCACGTTCGACAGATCTCCCGATAGTCGGTCGTCATCTCTCCTCTCCGTCGTTGGTGCTTCAGTCCTTAACCAAAAACGGACAGCGGAATCACTGTTACTTATTCGTTGGTACTTCTAAAAACTCCTTGGCCTCTCAGAGTTTTTAGTTTTCCCTCAGAACTTTCTCAGCTCTTCCGCTGTCCAGGTAATTTCGACTCTAGCACCATCCCGGGGGCCTGTAAAGAGGTTTTGCGCAAGCCTTAAATTGGCTTAACTGAGATTTTGTGCGCCCTTAACAACGTTCCTTTGGCTCCTTGTTAGGGTCAGACTCAGAAGCGGGCTGGCATCTGCGATAGCCCCCCTCCTGTTCGTGCCAGCCCGCACTTCGCACCACCTGTTGTCGGAGTCCTTGTGCTTTTAGGGACTCCGGCTCTCTTATCATGAGGGGCTAAAGTATGGACGCTCCCAGACGATGCCCTCGCTGCAGCTCGGATGAGGTTATCCGGATCCTCTACAGCACGCCCAGCCCGGACCTTTTGGAGGAGGCTAGAGCCGGTAGGGTGGCCCTTGGGAGTAATGCGTTTTGGCCCGAAGCACCGCAGTGGCTGTGCGTTGCATGTGCCCACGAGTGGCGCGAAGAAGAGGAGGAATCGGGACCTCTCTCGCAAAGCGCACCCATGAAGTTCCGCACGAGTTGATCATCTGTCATTTTTGCTCTCCTTTGGCAGTCGGCTGCCCTCCCAAGATCCTTCTCCACCGGGGCCTAAGCCCAGCGGCCGAAATCACACTTCTCGCAGCATCTGCATGCCCCGCAGCGTGATGGTGTAGAACGGGCCATCTCCTAGCTCGCGGGATTCCTCCGCCTCCTCCAGTGCGTGCTCGGCCTGCAGATATTCCATAGCCACTCTGTAATGGGTAGAATCGGGGTCCAGTCCAGCCTCCAGCGCTGCCGTGTAGGGATTTACCCATGCCCCCGCGTAGATGTCGGGGTGGTGCTCCCTGATGGCGTGCAGCAGCTCCAGGGCGTTTTGCTCGATACCCTCTTGCATGATCCTCCTCTCCTCCGAACCCCCTCCGCCACCAGGGGCTCTGTTGGCCCTCCTCTGAGCGCCTTCCCTTGTCCGTCCATCTACCCAGAGCATGTCTCTTGTTGGGGCTCACTCCTTGCTAACCCGCCAACCAAACAGCTCCGGCCCCTCGTGATCGCCCGGTATGTTCACTACTCGGAAGCGTATGTCCGGGTGGAAGGTCTTACGGTTGAGGTGGACATCGTAGACCGTCACGCCCTCGCATCGGTACTCACCTGGGGGCATCTCGTTGGTAACCTCCTGTGAGAGAACCATGGTAAGCTCTTTCTCCCCTTCGCTCTCCCCGCGCATCATGAACCCCTTGCCGCCATTGAGTTCGTAAAAGGCGGCGCTCACTGTGGAGACCCCGCTCTCATCGCGCAGGTCGAGTTCCACGCGTATAGTCTCACCTAGGGAGAACGTCTCCATTATTGCGTTACCGTCCGAACATCCTCCCCCACCAAGGACGCACTCCTTCCTACCCCAAGAAGTATGGACTATTGCACGGTCTAGAGCGAGCTACAACCCCACGAAATTCTCGGAAGTCTGAGCCGTAGCAAGTCGCAACAGCTTGTATCGGATTCTCACAACATCTGTAGCATTAGGGAGGAGGCTGAGGGCCAAAAGCAGCTCTCAGGCGCCCAGCTACGTGCCAGGGTGGGCAGAGAGGGAAAGCTTGCTACCGTGAACTTCCGAGATTCAGCAGCCTGTTGAAAAAGTCGGCATCGAGCCACTAGAGCGAGCACAAATCGTGCTCGAAACGGCCCTAAATTGGTGTGTTTGGTGCCCGATCTGGGGTGAAAGCGGCAACCAAGGGAGTTTTCAACAGCCTGTTATCTTCCACACACTTGGGTGAATAAGGGCAAGAGGAAGGGCCAGGGCTGCTAAGAGCTCTTCCTCTCATCACTGATTGGGTCCGCGGTTCGGGTTCATCACCTGGATGTGGACGTGGTCCTCGTGTCGCCTCGTGTTCATGTCGGGGCTACCCCCAGGGAAGCCGCCCTGCGAAGCGGGCTTCGACCACGGAGAGTAATCGAACCACCCCGCCCCATCGTTCATGCGATTCCACCAGATTACGTAGTTGAGGTGCATCTCGACCCAGTTGTTCATAAGCCATCTGACAAGCGCGTTGCCCAGGGCCTTCTGGGGGGCGTTGGCCTTCTGGTTGAACGGGGCGACCATGATGTCCACGCCCCAGGTCTGTCCGGTGCGACCGTGGTTACGGTAGGTAGCGCAGACGATCCCCGGCGCCTTCCGCCTGATGCGCCTTACCTGCTGGCGCGTACGCTCGCTCCAGCGCTGGGTGGCACCTGGGTATGGCGGGAAGTGGCGCGGGGTCCCCCTCGGGAGATCCAGGCGGTTGCCCATGCCCTGCAGCAGGGCGATGGTCTCGAAGTCGGTTCCCTCGAACTCGCTCCCCTCGTATTCGAAGCCCTCTTCGGGCTCCTGGGTGAACTCCGGGTGCTGGTCGGTGCGCTCGATCCCGACCTCGGCCAGGACCCTCTCGAGCTCGTTGGGCTCAGGGACGTAACGCCCGCAACAGGGGCCGGGCAGCACCTGGCTGATGTCTATCTCTTGATCTGCCACATATGGTCCTTTCTTAGTTCGCATAGTCGCTGTGGTTTTCTTATCATCTCCATTCGCTTTGCCCCTACCCGGTTGTATAACCCAACCACGCTAGCCAGCAGCGATGAATTCCTGATGAATGCTAGGCGAGCTGCCGCTCTCCACCGGCGGGATGCCTTCGAGTTCGCCGGCGCGTAGCATCTGCCGTAGGCGACCGGGCGTTAGCTCGAGAATCCGGGTGGCCTCGTCGACGGTGTAGGTTTCCGGTCCTTCGTCCACTAGGACAGCATACCTGGGCGTGTGATTACATGCCCCTTTTTAGTCGCTGACTGGTCAACCTCGGGAGGTTGCCAAGCATCCATGAGGGTTTCAAGTATCCAACAGCACGTTTCACAATCGTTGACCTGCAAGGCAGTATCCCGCATGTTGAAAGTAACCTCGGATGTCTTCGGCAGTATGTGGTCGCTCCTTCCTCGGTGAGCGAAGGACCTATCCCCTCCAAGCTCATGCTCGAAAGCAGGGTCGTGTTCTTGCCCCGGTTTCTGGGTACCGGCAGATACAACAGCCGCTGGCCTCTGGGCGCGTAGCCGTAGAGCAGAGCCAGTGAGGTATGCCTAGAACGCACTCGTCTACGAAGATGAGTCTCTCTGGCTTCACCACCGCAACCACCATCACCTGCCAGGCTGCCCTCTCGAACTCGTCGCGCTCTGTGGCTACTCGCTCCCCTTTTTCCTAGTAGGACCGATCCGAGCTATGGCGCGGCACATGGTGGAGCGACTTACCGAGAGCCCCGTCATGAGCTTTATGTAGTCGCAGCGCTCCTGAAGGGTGAGGTAGGGACGTTCTTCGAGATCGGCGGCAAGGAGGTTCCTCTCAGCCGGCGTCTTCTTCGGCGGTCCCTGGGGAGAGCGTTAGCTGGGCGGCGGAGATCAGGGCGAGAATCAGGAGACCGGCGACCATGGCGACGAGACCAGGCCAACCCGCATATGAGTAGGCAAGGCCGCCAGCGGAGCCGCCAATGCTGGAGCCGAGATAATAACAGAGCAGGTAGAGCGCGGAGGCCTGGGCTCTGGCGGCGAGAGCCCTCTGGCCCACCCAGCCACTGGCGATGGAATGGGCGCCGAAGAAGCCGAACGTCAGGACTGCCATGCCAGCGATGAGCACCCCAAGGCTACTCGCCAGCGTCATTCCGACGCCGAGCAGCATGATCGACAATCCGATCCACAGCACCCTGGGGCGTCCGAGACCGTCTGCGAGACGGCCCATCCAGGCGGAACTGAAGGTGCCGACGAGGTACAGGACGAAGATCCAGCCTACCGCCGCCTGGCTCAACTCGTATGGCGCCCCGAGCAGGTGGTAGCCGATGTAGTTGTACAGCGCAACGAAACCGCCCATAAGCAAGGCGCCTATGGCGTAGAGTCTTAGGAGGTCCCGGTCCGCGAGGTGGCCGCCGAGCGAGGCGAGGAGGTTCCTGGCGACGAGCGGACGCGGCCTGAAGCGCGTGGAAGGGGGGAGTATGCGCCAGAAGGCGAAGCTCGCTAGCACGCACGCCAGACCCAGCGAGCCGAGCGCTACGCGCCAGGAGAAAGCGTCGGTGAGGACGCCGGACAGGATGCGCCCCGCCAGGCCACCGACGCTGTTGCCGGCGATGTACAGGCCTACGGTGAAGCCGGCGTGCTTCGGGTGCACCTCCTCGGCCAGATAGGCCATCGCTACCGCCGGGAGGCCGGCCAGCGCCACGCCCTGCACCGCCCGTAGCACCAGTAGGGCCACGAAGCCGGGACTCAGGGACACGAGGACCATAAGGAACGAGGACAACGCCAGGGAGACGGTCATCATGGGGACGCGTCCCCATGCCTCGGAGAACGAGCCGGCCAGGATGAGGGCCACCGCGAGCGTGCCGGTCGCCAACGAGAGCGAGAGGCTCGCCACCGCCGGCGACACGCCGAACTCCGCCGAGAAAACCGGCAACAGCGGCTGCGTGCAGTACAGCATGGCGAACGTGGCCAGGCCGGCCACGAAGAGCGCGAGGTTTGCCCGCCGGAATACCGGCGTCCCCCGGCGCAGATAACCCTTACCCTCTTCCACCCCGCTCGCGTCGGGCTCCACGTTCCAAAGCCTCCTCCACCGTCCGAGCCTGGGTTAGCGTGTGGGACGCGACAGCACGAAGAACGTTGCGATGATCTCGGGTCTACAGCTTACGCGACTCGTCGAATCTGGAATTCGGAACTGGTCCATCTTCTAGCTCTCTCCTGATTCAAGACTCCAACTTCACAAGTCAACTGCCCTTTCCGAGCTCGAGCAGTTCTTCTGGCACCCTGATGGGTTTGCCAGTGGCCAGGTCGATGCATGCGTGGCGTGTGTGGCCCGTGACGAGGACTTCTCCGTCACGGAGTACTTTGTAATCAAAGAGGAGGGAGACTTTGCCGAGTTCGGCGAGGTTGGTGATCAAGGCGAGCTCGTCGTCGAAAAAGGCCGGTCTGCGGTAGTGGAGGAGCGCCTCGACGACGACGAGGCCGCGGCCCTGGCGCTCCATCTCCCTGTAAGAGTGGCCTGTGGCGCGCAACCACTCCACGCGCCCCACCTCGAAGTAGGAGAGGTAGGTGGCGTTGTTGACATGCCCCTGGGCGTCGATCTCTGCGTAGCGGACCCGGATTTTGGTCTCGTGGACTATCTTCCCTCGAACTCCGGTTTGCGCTTCTCGCCGAAGGCGTTCATGCCTTCGCGGGCGTCTTCGGTGGCGAAGAGCAAGGCGAACTGGTCGGCCTCGAACTCGAGGCCGCTTACCAGGTCGACGTCGAGGGTGCGGTTGGCGGCCGCCTTCGCGTGCCTCACGGCGAGGGGTCCGTTGGCGGAGATCTCCGCGGCCAGGTCTCTGGCCACGTTCAACGCTTCGCCCTCGGCGACCACGCGGTTGACGAGGCCTATCTCCCTGGCCTCCCCGGCGCTTATGCGGCGTCCGGTGAAGATCAACTCTTTGGCCAGGGCGGGCCCGATCAGACGCGGCAGACGCTGGGTACCGCCCATGCCGGGGAGTATCCCGAGGCTGACCTCGGGGAAGCCGAAGGTCGCGTTCTCGGCGGCGATCCTGATGTCGCAGGCGAGCGCGACCTCGCAGCCTCCGCCGAGCGCGTAGCCGTTCACGGCAGCTATGGTGGGGACGGGGCTCCTGTCGAGCAGGGCCATCGCTGCGTGCCCGATCTCGGAGAAGCGCTTGGCCTCCAGAGGCTCCATAACGCTCATGGCCCTTATGTCGGCCCCGGCGATAAAAGCCCGTTCTCCCGCCCCTGTGACGATAATCGCGCGCGGTCCTTCTGACTCCAGATCCAACAACGCCTGCCCGATCTCCTCGACCACCTGCCCGTCCAGGGCGTTCAACTTCTCCTGGCGGTCGACGGTAAGAACCGCGATGCCGTCTTCACGTTCTACACTGACGTAATCCATGTGCCTCCCTTCGGTCGGCAGGCATCAGGCTTCAGGCTTCAGGTATTTTGCTGATGCCTGTAGCCTAACTAATTGCCTGCTCGACGTACTCTACAGCTTTCTTCGTTGGTGTTCCCGGGGTGAAGACTTCGCCGACGCCGAGCTCCTTTAGCCTTGTTATGTCTTCTTTGGGGATGGTGCCGCCGACGAAGACGAGGATGTCTTCGGCCTCGTTCTCTTCGAGAAGCTCGATTATCCGGGGCACGAGCGTCATGTGGGCGCCGGAGAGGATGGAGATGCCGATGGCGTCTACGTCTTCCTGTATGGCCGCCTCGACGACCTGCTCCGGGGTCTGGTGGAGGCCCGTGTAGATAACCTCCATCCCGGCGTCGCGCAGGGCGCGGGCGATGATCTTGGCCCCCCTGTCATGCCCGTCGAGGCCAACCTTCGCTACAACTACCCTTATCGTGCGCGCCACAGTAAGACCATTCTAACCGGAGCCCGAACCTCGTGCGGCGGTGCTCATCTTCTTAGCTCGCGCAGGTTGTCCCAGAGGACGTAGAGGCCGATCACGAGCACGGCGGCGACCACGAGCTGCCAGAAGAACTCGTAGATGATGATGAGCGTGGCGACGACGGCGAGTCCTATGTTGGCGCTACTGACCAGGTTGACGAGGCGTCCCCTGAAGCCGGCTTCCACGAACGCGAAGAAGGCGATGCTGAAGACGAGCATGGAGATGAGGTGTTCCCGCTCGAACATGGCTATCCCCACGAAGCTTATGAGCATCAGGCTCACGCTTATGGCCGCCCAGGCCTCGGCCACGCGGCTCACCCTGAGCTCATCCTCTGAGGCCGGCTTGTGAGCGCGAGAGATGTGGGCGCGGGCCTGGTCGCGCTCACCGGCCCTCAGTCGGTCGGCGTACTCGGCGAGGGACTCGGATATGGCCTCGTCTGTGGCGAGTTTTCCACGCAGTCTGTCCAGCTCCCTGGAGAGTTCGGCGACGCGCCTGGTCCCTTCCCGGTAGGGCGCGTCGAGGTGGGACCTGTCGCGCATCGCCGCGAGCTCGGCGCCGAGCTTCTTCAGCTGCCGGCTCTTGTCTTCGATCTCTGTCCGTAGGGCGCTGCACCGGGAGATGATGTCGGCCCGCTGTTCGAGGATGGCCTTTAGCGTCTCGGTCGGGGGAGCCACTTTGTCCAGCCCGGCCCATCCCACGGGGTCGTACCAGGCGCGGCTGACGCTCTTGTCGCGGTTGTACATGGGTCCTGCGGGGGCATCCTCGCCTTCGAAGGGGTCCCTCGCGTAGAGTCCCCACAGCCCGCGGTAGTCAGAGACCCAGTCTGGGGTGGGGTCCGCGATGAGCCTGGGCTCTTCCCACGACCTGACTCCCCCCTCTCCCACGCTCAGGCCGTCTCCGCGCGCGTAGTCTACAAAGGGGATGCTGAAGTAGCCCGACCCGCCGTCTTCTTCGCCATCCCCCACGTACTGGCCGAGTCTCGTCTTCCAGAAAGTGCGGATGGCTCCGGCCACCCTCGCGAGGGGTGAAGGCAGGGGGAGGGTCAGTTCCGTCAGGTACTCGCCCGGCGCGAAGTAGCTGGCGTGGGAGCCGGCGCCGACGTAGATCACGGGGTGCTCCCCCACCTTCTCGAGCTCCGGATCGTCCCAGCGGCGGCGGAGGTTGTCTCCCGTGTAGTTGTGGGCCGCGTAGGCCACCCACTCCGGGCGTACCTCACCAGACTCCGTCTCCGAGAGGTACACGAACACCTTCTCCCAGTCGGCCTCGTGGTCGTTCGCGCCGAAGAACCCGCTCCTCCAGTCGTTGAACGGGTAGAACAGCCAGTACTGGAGTACGATCCAGCCGTCCTGGCGCAGCACGCGACCGTGGTAGCGGTAGTGTTCTTGCTCGGCCATTATGCGCTCGTAGGCCACCGAAGCCGCCGCGGCCGATTCCCCAGGAACCCTTCCGCGGGCGAGGAGCGCTATCGAGTAAAGGGCGTCGACGAAGCGGGAGAAGTACCCGACGCGGGCCAGTCGGCCCCGCCCGGCCCTGAAGGCCCTGGTCGACTCCTTGCGGTCCTTCGCGCGACTGCGGAACACGCGCAGGCGTCCGCCAGGCGCGTCGGACCTCAGATCCTCGATATCCGTGAACTTGAGGAAATGTACGGCGCCGGCCTCGTCCATGGGCTGCTGCGCGAGCCGGTCGAGGCTCAGCTTCCCACCGGGCACGACGCATACGGCCTCCTCACCAGGCCTCTGCACCCAGAGGCTGCAGGCCCGCACGTAGGGTTCGACGTCCATCGGGTAGAACTTGTCCCCTGTGGTCGAGCGGATCACGGGCTCGAAACGCCGGAGCAGGGCCGTGGCTGCCTCCACGCCGGGGCTCTCAGTTTTCATGCGACGCCTGCTGTCCGGTTCGGAAAACCATCCGCACGTCCTGAGAGTTCAGGTAGAGGATCATCAGTACGCAGTAGGCCATGATCGGGTAGACGTAGCCTGGCTGGAACCAGGAGTAGAGCCACAGGCACACGGCCAGGCTCAACCCCTGCGCGATCGCGGCCAGAAGCCACCCCCTTCGGTACAGGAACAGGAAGCCCAGCGCCGAGAGTAGCGTCAGTATGGCCGAAGGGATGAAGAGGGCGAAGACCGCCAACTCGACGGCCTGAGGCCGCAGCGTCCTCAGGTTGATATCCCTCCAATCGACCTGCAAGAACTCGTATCCGCCGAGTAAGACGAGCCCGATCACCTCGAGGATCAGGAGCACCCCGATCACCCTCACAGGTCGGTATGATGTCTTCTCTGGTTCTACCAGGGTCTAGCTTTCCCTCGCCTACTCGCCAATTCTACAGCCCGCCGTGACTGTAGCCCAACGACGAGGAAAGCAAGCCGATCATTCTCCGCTGAAGATCTTGCCCGGATTCATAATGCCGTTCGGGTCAGCGATACTCTTGATCTCGCGCATGAACGGTAGTGAGTCGCCGTGCTCTTTCTGCAAGTGTCCGGTTTTTCCCATGCCGATGCCGTGCTCTCCGGTACACGTGCCACCGCGCTCCAGGGCGTAGTCCACGATCTCGGCGTTGACCGCCTCGGCGCGCTCCTGGTCTGCCTCGTCGCCCGTGCCTACTGGAAAGACAGCGTGGTAGTTCCCGTCACCGACGTGGCCCAGAATGGCCCCGTGGAGGCCACGGGACCCGATGGTGTCGCGGGCGTGTCGCAAGGCGCCGGGAAGGTCGGAGATCGGGACGCACACGTCCGTGCCCATCATTCCCATACCTGGGTAGAGATCGCGAATGGCAAGGGCCGCGTCGTGACGGGCCTCCCAGAGCTTCTCCCGGGCCTCCTCGTCCACCTCGACCTCGAACGAAGAGCAACCTTCCGCCGCCGAGGTTTCGCGGGCCACCTCCACGTCGCTCTCGACGCCCGCCTTCGAGCCGCTGAACTCCAGGAAGAGGGTCGGGGCGGCAGCATAATCTGTGCCCTTGTAGGCGTTTACAGCCTCGATCGTGCGGGCGTCGACCAGCTCGACGCGACCGATCCTCATCCCGGTCCGGATCATCGCCACAGCGGCACGTCCCGCCGACTCGATGTCAGGAAAAACCGCCCTGGCAGCCACGACGTGCTCCGGGAGCGGGTAGAGGCGCAGGATCAATTCCGTCAGAACACCCAGGGTTCCTTCGGAACCTACGAAGAGTGAGGTCAGGTCGTATCCGGCCGAGGACTTCATGGCCATGCCGCCGGTACGTATCACCGTCGCATCTCCCAGCACCACTTCGAGGCCGAGGACCTGGTCCCGCATAACCCCGTACTTGACCGCGTTCGTCCCGCTCGCGTTCGTGCCCGCCATCCCGCCCAGCGAAGCGTCCCAGCCGGGATCCACCGGGAATAGAAGCCCGTGTCCGGCTAACGCCGCGTTCAGCGCCCCGTGGGTAAGGCCGGGCTGAACGCGCGCGATAAAGTCGTCGGGCCTGATCTCCAGGATGCGATCCATCCTTCCCAGGTCTAGGCTGATGCCGCCGTGGACGGGAAGGGTGTGCGCCTCCAGGCTGCTTCCCTGCCCAAAAGGCACGATGGGTACGCGATGCTCGTTGGAGAAGCGCAGGATCTCTACCACCTCATCGCGGCTCTGCGGGTAGACTACAGCGTCAGGCCGGACCGGGGTGTGGTAGGTGAAGACGCCGCCCCCGTGATGCTCCAGCTCGTCTCCACTCGAGACGACGCGATCCTCTGGAAGGATGGTGCCGAGCTGGGCGAGCAGGTCCATTCTCTAGGCCGTCTCGACGGGGTTGGTCAGGGTTCCGAGGCCCTCGATCTCGATACTGACTTCATCCCCAGCCTTCAGCCAGACTTGCGGGTCGCGGGCGGCGCCGACGCCTGGTGGCGTGCCTGTGAT
>Ga0081538_10005530_pt1 | contig 11350 bp, 14 predicted proteins | sample TabmetS5T2R1_FD_71022 | JGI IMG/M metagenome (GOLD analysis project Ga0081538, IMG submission 71022) | Tabebuia heterophylla rhizosphere microbial communities from the University of Puerto Rico - S5T2R1 | ecosystem: Host-associated > Plants > Roots > Rhizosphere ... | reverse complement strand
CACGCCCGGTTCAGCGTCGCCACCGGCGTGCCGGTCTACTTCTGCGATCCCCGCAGCCCCTGGCAACGCGGATCGAACGAGAACACCAACGGCCTGCTACGCCCGTACTTCCCGAAACGCAGCGACCTCAAAATCCACACCCAAACTGACCTCGACGCCGTCGCTAACGAGCTCAACCGACGGCCTCGACAAACACTCCACTGGAAGTCACCATCAGAAGCGCTCGACGAGGCCGTTGCCATGACCACCTGAGACCGCAGCAGTTATGCGCTCTGCCCCTCGGTTCGGATGCGTCGTTCAATGAACGGTGACCAGTGCCCCTCATACCGTGCTCGGAGTTCGGGTAGGCGCCAGTCCTCGCCCGTGACGAGCTCTCGGCACAGGGCCGAACCGCACTTGCACTCCATCGACCAGGTCGGTTCCCTGGTCAGCAACGCGTAGTCGATCGTTGCTTCGTAACCCGCAGCGATCGGACGACGGGCGACGACAGTCACGCTGTCCGCGAGCCACATGTTGGGGTCGCAGGAGTGATTGCCCTTCGTCGTCGGATCGCCGTCTGACTGCACCAGGTGCAGCCCTTCGTCGACGGCCAACGCGCTGTAGCGGGCTCGGTCAGCGACGTACACCCGGAACCGCTTATCCGTCATCAGCTCGCCCGCGAGGCGACAACACTCTTCCCCGCGCTCGACGGGAGCGAGGGCGAACACGCCAAGTCCAGCAATCGGGGATTCGCGCACAGACAACTTGGGGTTCAGCCACGATGACGCTGGCTGCTCCGGCACGGCACCGATCTTCGCGCTCACGCCCCATCGCAGTTACGTGCGCTGATTGTCGGCCGCATGGTCGTTCTGGAGGTGCCGACCAGAGCTCGGCTCGGCGTCACGCCGTGTTGCGTTCGAGGATGACACCCAGGCCTCGCACACCAAGCACTCCGCCCACCAGTCGCCGTCGGCGTTCTCGAAGACGCGGACGCGGGCGGCCGGTTCCACGGCTACACATTGCCCGCTGCTAGCGCCCGCCGCCCCGGTAGCGGACGCACAGAACGACGCGGCGCGAGATCGGCAGCTCTGTGCGATTGCGAGGGCGATGGTCCTGGATCGCCGGCTCGGGCGCGTCGCGTTACGACAGTTCGTTGGGGAGCGTCAGAGCGAGTCCGGAAAGCTGCGCCGGTAGCTCGCTGTCCCGATCAAACGCGAGGTGCCACCGGTCCCTTGGGTACCCCCAGTAGCGAACGTCGGTTATGCGCCATTCAGGCATCGCTTCGAGGTCGACCACGAGGTCAACGCATCCGCCGTCGGTGCTGTCTACGAGGCCCCGGCAGAAGATCACCTGGCCACGCCCGCCGGACGCGCCTGCTTGGCCAGCTGCGAAGCCAAGCGTGGTCAGGATCGGATCGAGAACGGCGGTAACTCGGTCGAGTGCGGGGTCGTGCGGTGGGACGGGGTGGGAAACGAACGGCACGATCGTCATCGTCGCATCTCGGGCGACTGAGATGGCGGGAAGACCGACGCGTCAACTGCGCGAGATCGGCAGATATGGGCTGGGACAGTCAGCCTCGATCGCCGCGAAGCCCGGGCAGGTCGGGAACCCACCCGGGGAGCGCCGCACGGAACAATTCCCGCCTCTTCCGCGACCGCTGACGGTTCAGCCAATCCAGACACGGGAAGCACACTGCCACTTCGTTGTGGGAGTGCAAGCGGACCATACGATCCTCTGGGCGCTCCTGGCCACAGCAGGCGCAGCGACCGGCGACTTCATCGGAGGCGAACTCCGTCTGTGTCGCAGCCATGGGCGCAGTCTCGCACCGGGTGGCCCGTTGGTACAGCGGCCGATGCAGTGGCGCTGACCCGGCGGCGTAGGGCGTGGGGTGGTCACCACAGAGCGAGATCGGCAGATCGGTATCACGTCGCCGGATGTGCTCGTGCAGGACTGGGTTGTTGGGCCGTCAGTTGCCCCGGGTTGCCGTGACAAGCCACGCGGCGCCTTGAAGCACGACCCCGGCGGGTCCGGCGTAGGGCGCGAGCGCCTCGCGTACCGCTGCCCACGCTGCGGCTGCGACCTCGTCGCTGGCGTCGACCATCAGCGCCGCTGCCATGTCGGTGCTCTGCATGAACGCCACGGTGTCGTCGACGGTCGAACCCATGCGCATGGGGCAGCGAAGGTCCTCCACCTGCACGTCACCGAAGCCGGCACCCGTCAGGATCGAGTGGACCCGATCGGGTTCTGCCAGGGAGAACGGCCCGGGCTGGCCGGCTTCGCCAAGATCGGGCATTGGCACGTGAGCCAAGGCGGCGCCCGCCGGCACCATGAGCCACTCGTTCGCGAGCAGGTCCTGCCAGCAGGTGAACACGGTCCGTCCCCCTCGGCGCAACGATCGTGCGAGAGTGGCGAACGCCGCGTCGGGATCGTCGAAGAACATCACACCGAAACGGCTCACAACCGCGTCGAACGCAGCCCCCTCCAGCTGGTAGGTCTGGGCATCTGCGTGCTCGAAGATTGCGTTGCTCATCCGTGCGGCGTGGGCGCGTTGCGCGGCCACCTCAATCATCGGTCCGGAGATGTCCAGGCCCAGGACCACGCCCGCCGGCGCTACCAGCGGCGCGATGGCCAGGCTCAGTGCGCCGTTGCCGCATCCCACGTCAAGCACCCGATCCCCAGGTTGGGGGGCAAGGACTGCCACGACCCGGGCCCCGAGCTCGGCGTTGATCTCGTCGTACCGGACCTGTTCCGCAACCCAGTGCTCGCCGCCGGCACCGTTCCAGTAGTCCATCTGCTCCATGTTCGGCATCGGCTGTAACCGTAGAACCCGCGGACGATCACAAGAGCGGCCCCCGGGCCGGCGACGATCCCGAGCGGCGTGACCCACGTCAGTGCCAAAGGCCGAACCGTTACGGCAGTTCTGCGGCTCGGTTGATGGGGGACTGACGTGACCCTCGGTCCGATACCGGACCGAGAGGCGTACGGTGGCGGATGCAGGAGGTCCCCCTCGGGGAGGCGTCATGGGTGACCGACTCTCGATCGATGAGCTGGCGGAGCGCACCGGCGAATCGGCTGGTCGCCTGGCCCGCTGGCGCGACAGGAGTCTGATCGGAAACGACGCTGGAGACGTTTACGACGGTGATGTCGAGCGGGTCTGGCTGATCCGCACGTTGCTGGGTCGGGGCGTCGGCCTCGACGACGTGGCCCGAACCGTCAGGGACCACGCAGATGTGCTCGCCCGGTTCGTGCCCCGTTGGTTGGAGCGGGGTGAGCGGACCCACACGCTGGATGACGCGGCGGCCAGCGTGGGGCTGGAGCCGGAGCGGGCGCGGCGTCTGTGCCGGGCCAGTGGGCTGGCGGACCTCGGGGAGGTGGCGACCGACGAGGACGTGGAGGCCCTGCGAAGCCTGTGCGCCGCCCTGGATGCCGGTCTCCCCGAGGACGCATGGTTCAGATCCCGCGGGTCTACGGAGAGGCGCTGGGCCGGGTGGCCGAGGCCGAGACCCGCCTGTTCCATGTCTATGTGCACAAGCGCCTCCAGCAGCAGGGGCTGACCGGCGCCGAGCTGGTGGAGCAGACCGAGGCGGTCTCAGCACCTCTACAGGAGCTGGTCGAGCCCACGGTTGTGTACTTCCACGCCAAGGCCTGGGACCGGGCCATGCATGACGACCTGATCACCCACCTGGCCGAGGAAGCCGGGCTGTGGCCCACGATCGACGCCACCGGCCAGGTACCCGCTGCGGTGGCGTTCATCGACCTGTCCGGGTTCACGTCGCTCACCTCGGCGATGGGCGACCTGGCGGCCGCCCAGGTCGTCGACCGGTTCGCGGCGATCGTCCGGGACACCGTCCGGGAGTCGCTCGGCCAGGTGGTCAAGCAGATCGGCGACGGGTTCATGCTGCTGTTCCCCGATGCACCCGGTGCAGTGCGGTGCGGGCTGGCGCTCGAGCACCAGGTCGGCGACGAGCCGCAGTTCCCTTCGGCCCGGCTCGGAATCCATTGGGGCCCTGTGCTCTATCGGGACGGCGACTACGTCGGGACCACTGTCAACCTCGCCGCCCGGGTGGCCGCCGAGGCCGGGGCCCGCGAGTTTCTCGTCACGCGGGCCGCCCACGACCAGGCCGGCGGACTCGACGACATCGAGCTGGTGCCGGTCGGCCCCCACCGGCTCAAGGGCATCCCCGAGACGATCGAACTGTTCGAGGCCCGCCAGCTCGCGGCCGACCGGGCGACGAAGCAGACCGACCCGGTCTGCCACATCCAGCTCACCGCCGCCGAAGTCGCGGCACGGGTAACCATCGGTGGCTTCGAGCACGTGTTCTGCTCGACCGAATGCCTCCGGCTCTTCGCGGCCGCGCCGGAGCAGTACACGCCGTGATGGAGATGTCCGCCGCCGTGGCCACGACTAGGCAGTAGCGACAGAGATTCGCAAGTTCTGCGCTTCCCGTTGACCCGCCCCCGGAATGGGTAGAGCTAGATCGTGATGAACGGCTCGGTCGCGATCGTCGTCGTCATGGTGGTGATGCTGGTGGTGATGTGCGGGGGCATGCTTCTCGGGGGTCTCACGATGCGCCACCGTCATCGCGACAGACCAGACGCTTGAGCGGACCAGGACCATCCGCCATCGGTCGTCGCGGCCGTCATTTACTTGCTGACCGCGACCCCTTCGTACGTGTACCCCGTCGCTTTCGGCTCGCCTCTGAAGTAGTAGGTGTCGAGCTGCTGCATCTCGAATCCGGCGCGTTCGATGTCCTCGGCGACGTGCCGCGTGAGATGGCAGCCACCGGCGAGTGGCTTCCAAAGCGGTTCGATCCGTTCCTGCCAGCGGGCGACCTTCTCGTCTGGCGCGTGGCCGTGCTCGACAAAGTGAAAAGAGCCGCCCGCCTTCAAGACCCGACGCATCTCGGCCAGTGCCAGATCGACGTTGGGAATCGTGCACAGCGTCCACGTCGACAGGACCGCGTCGAACTCGCCCGAGGGCAAGTCGAGCTGTTCGCCGGTCAACCCGCCGAACTCCACCGGCACTGACGCCTTGGCGATGCGGGGTTCGGCGAGCCGCATCCCGACCCCGGACGGTTCGATCGCGACGACCCTCTTGACGGCAGCCGGGTAGTACGAGGCGTTCAATCCGCTGCCGAAGCCGACCTCCACCACGGCACCTTCCAGGCCGTCGCACACTCGTGCGCGAACCGAACACGTCGACTTGCGGGCCATGATCCTGTCCAGGACTCGCGGGCATAACTGATCCTGATAGAAGCCCATGCCTCGAAGCTTCGTCCCCGGTCCGCAGCGGATGCCATCGGGAATCGCCCTGAGCCAGGGGCACTCCGATTGCCGGACCGCGCACCGGCCCGCCCGCGACCCTCAGCACATAGCGACGCAGCGCGAGATGGGCAGATCGGTCCGCGGGTGCCCGGAGCGACGAAATCGAGTGGAGTCGCCGAGCGGGACTGACGACGCTGCAGTCGTGGGATCCAACATGTGGGGCGAAGACATTGCGTCGGTGTACGACGTGACGTCGGCAGCGATGTTTGCGCCGAGCGTGCTCAACCCGACGGTGGCACGGCTCGAGGAGCTCGCCCAAGGCGGCCCGGCGTTGGAGTTCGCAGTCGGCACCGGACGGGTGGCGCTGCCGTTGAGTGCCCGTGGGGTGGTGGTGCACGGCCTCGAGCTGTCAGCACCCATGGCTGCGAGACTGGCGGACAAGCCACACAGCGCTGCCGTGCACCTCACGATCGGGGACATGACGGATGCCCACGTCGAAGGCGACTTCAAGCTCGTGTACGTGGTGTGGAACGCCCTCATGAACGTGACGACGCAACATGAGCAGGTGGCTGTGTTCCGCAACGCGGCACGACACCTTGGCCCGGGTGGGCGTTTCGTCGTCGAAATCGTCGTGCCACAGCTTCGAGGAGTGCCGCCGGGTGAGATTGGGCGTGTTTTCGCGTTCGAACCCGATCATGTGGCGGTGGAGACCTTTGATGACGTCGTCAGCCAGATCTCGTGGTCGCACCATTGGATGTCGATCGATGGGCAGCTCGTGCATCACGCCACGCCAGGTCGATACGTCTGGCCGGCCGAGCTCGATCTCATGGCCCAGATCGCAGGTCTCACGCTGCGCGAACGATGGGGCGGATGGAACCGTGAGCCCTTCACCCCAGATAGCACCAACCAGGTTGTCGTGTACGAGCACCCCTAGCGGCATCCCTGAGAGGGTGGTGAGTTGTCAAGGGCTGTGGTCGGGTTTGGGGTGGTGGCGGCGCCGTAGGCGCCGGTCTTCCTCATGGGCCTTCGTGTGTGCGGGCGCGCGCCGGTGACGAGCCGGGGTCAAGGCTGGCCGGAGGCCACCCCTGGAAGGGGGGCTTGGCCTTGACGCCGGGGAGGAGCGGCGCAGGCTCAGGCGCGAAGGCCGGTCAGGTGCTCCTCAGTTCGACGGTGGGGCACATGCTGGTTCGTCTCCATCCCACGGGAAGTGGGTGCGGCAGCCGGTGGTTCGGTGCCGGGCATCCCTTCGCCCTCTGGGGGGCATGGAGCGTTGCGGCCAGCACCAGGCGGGCTCATCCAGATCTACGACCACGCCACCGGGGTGGGGATCACGCCGTTCGTCGAGCTCGTGCCTGGGCTGTGCCGGACCGTCACGCCGCCTCCTCGAGGCCGCGGATGCGGCCATCGCGCATGCCGTAGAAGACGAGGGTGAGAACCTTGCGGGCCGCGGCGACGCGGGCGATCTTGGTGCCGCGCCGCTCCGCGATGCGCCGGTAGGCGGGACCGATGGCGCGCCCACCGTGGTAGCGGGCCACGGCTTCGGTGGCGGCCCACCGCACCAGCGCTGAGCCCATGCGGGTGATCCGCCCGCGGAACACCTTGGTGTCCGACTCGATGTGCTTGGGGGTCAGACCGGCCCAAGAGCACAGGTGCCGGGCGGTCGGAAACCGGTACACGTCACCGATCTCGGCCACGAAGATCGCCGCCATGGTGCGGCCCACGCCGTGGATCGCCTGGATCGCCCGGTAGCCGGCGTCGTCGCGCAACCACCGGTGAATCTCCGGTTCGAGCGTGGCGATCTCCCGGTCGTAGAACTCGATCAGATCGCGCAACGACTCCACTCGCATCGCATAGCCGTCATCGAGCGACATCTCGTCCAAGAACCGCTGGCCTTCGGGGCCGAAGATGTCATCCAGCCGGGGCAGCACACCCTGCTTCGCCAACACCGCATGAACCTGGGCCTTGAGCCCAGAGCGCAGGGCGACGAGCTTGGCTCGGAAGCGCACCAGCTCTCGCAGCTCGCGCACCTTGGGCGGGGCGATCCACGCCTCGGGCAGATCGTTGCGACGCAGCCGCTGTGCGATCTCCGTCGCGTCCCGCTCGTCGTTCTTCACCCGCCGGGCCCCCCAATGCAGCCCCGACGGATGCACCAGATGCACCCGCGCCCCGGCTGCCTGGAGCACATCGGCCGCCCAGTACCAGCCGTAGGTCGCCTCCAACGCCACCTCGGGATCCGGGCCGGCCTCCGCCAGCGCCAGACCCAGCGCCACCGGGTCATTGCCGATGCGGACGGTCCGGAGCCTCTCGCCAGCCTCGTCCATACGCACGATCACCGACCGGCGACGGTGCAAATCGATACCGACGTACTGTCGTTCCACGGGTCCTCCTCGTCTCGAGGTCTTGGTACAGCGACCCCGAGTGTTAACCCGCTCGGACGACCCTGAAGCGGGGAGGACCTTCTTCTCCGCCTTCACGCCGGACGCCATCGCGCCCCTCCAATGCGATCACCGCTCAAGCAGCGGGAAGGCACCACCGCGGCACCCTCTCATCGCATCAGATATGGCGCGCTGGGTAGGGCGGATGCGGTGACGACTGGACGGGCTTCGCATCGAGCACAACGACCTCCACTTGGCGCTTCGAGCTGTGGTCGGCCGCGGCCAACCACTCGATTTCGCTCAGCGTCAGGGGCGGGTCGCGCAGACGAGGGACGCCTCGAGCCGGCCGAGAACCCGCTGGCCCTGCTGTTGCAGTTGGCCGAAGCATTCGGTTCGGTAGAGCGCGAGCTCGGCGGCACCCATGCTCTCGAGGATCTGACGATACCCGTGTGACCACGCTCATGCCCACCACTCGTCCGCGCCTGAGAAGACCATCGGGAATGACTCCGTGACCAGGTCTCGGAGTTCCCAGCCGGTCTTCTTCAACACCGAGTCGATCGCTTCCGCAGAAGCGAACCTGCCCACCGGAACGGGCACGCCCATCGATTGGAGAAGGTCGCCGTGCCAGCTCCAGCGCTCATCGCCTTGCCACCACCAGCGGTCAGACACAACGAGCCCCAGTCGCCCTCCCGGCTGCGCAACGTGCCAGCATTCCCCCAAAGCGGCCACTGGGTCCGGAAACGAGCCAAGGGCGAAGCTGCAGACCACGGCGTCGAAGCTCTCGGATCGGACCGCCAGGTGCTGAGCGTCCATGCACGCCAGGAGGATCGGCGGACCGGACCAGGCGTCCGTAGCCGCATCCACGCGGCGGAGCATGGCCTCTGACAGGTCAACGCCGACCGACAGGCCCCCAGCCCCGACGGCGTCGGCGGCGGGCACGAGGGCCGCGCCGGTACCGCAGGCAACGTCCACGACCCGTCCGCCCCGCGGGATCGCGATGCAATCAACGAGCCGACGGCCGAAGTGACCGAAGAAGTCGGGTCCCACCGTCCCGTAGGTGCTTGCCGCCCGGTCGAAGACGTTTCCCCCGGGCGCCGCTTGGTGTCGGCTCACAGCCCCATCCTGACAAGCTCCCGGCCGCGAGACGACGGCGCCCATCTCGACAGATCTGGGCGATCTCGCGTGTCCGAACGGCACCTCGCAGATTCACACGCTCTGGAGACTTCGCACTATGAGAGCCTTGCAATGTGGTGGAGGTAGACCCCACCGACGACGCGATCGACCGGTGGATTGTGACGTGGTACCGCTTCGACCCGGAGCGTCATGAACGACGCCACACGATTGTCGTCGCCTTCGACAACACCGCCGAGATGGAGGCAGAGATGGCGCGGCTGAACCACCAGCTCCGAGATCGGAAGCGAGCTGGCTCGTCCGACGATGTCGAGTGGATTAGCGCTGTCTTCCAGCACGCCGGCTACAAGGAGGACATGGCGGCTCAACGACTGGCGTGGGACGTCCTCCGGCGGCTTGGCCGTCTACCGCAAGGCTGGTGCGAGTAGAAGCGCACCGATTTTCTCGAACCGAACGCGCACCCCCCCGGCTGGTGGCCAGCAGCCACCGCTGCGCACGCCGAGCGGCAGCTATGTGCGCTCTCGCCGCGAGAGCGCGAAGGTTGCTTCGCGGCGGACCTTCTGGTTTGGATCCGCTACAGCGATATCGGCAAGCTTCGCTGTGATCCCCGCGGGCAACGCGCCGTCCCACTCCGGCTTGCATGAGATGCATCCGAGAGCGTGAGCCGCCGCACGTCGGACGCGGGGCACGTCGTCTTCCAGCAAGGCCGAGATCGCGGTGACCGCTCTTGGGTCGGTGGCGTGGTCGAGAACCTGCACGCACCACCAACGCACCCGAGGGCTCGGGTGGTTCAGACCTCGTACCAATGCGGCCAGGGCTTCCTCGGTGATCGGTGTTCGTCGCATGTGCGTGGCAGTGATTCCACCGGTCAGCGCACGAAGAGCCTCAATCTCCCGGCCCCGCGTGGCGAACCGGCCGACCAGCTCGTCATCCGACGCCATGACGGTGAAGCGTAGGGAGTTTGCTCTACGCGGCGCGGTCGATTACCTCGCTGCGGCCATTGCGCTGTCCGATCGTTCAGCGCCGAAACGCGGCGCGAGATCGGCAGAACGTGCGACTCATCGGGCGGCGATGACGTTGAAGCCGTCAGGCACAGCGTCGTTGATCGTGGTCGTGGCAGCGGTGACCGTGTCGACGGCGGTGACGGTTGTCAGGCCTACCCGGCCTGGCTCCGAATGGAGAACGATGGCGGTTCGGTCGTCACGCGCCCAGAAGGCCTCCAACCCATCGGGGTCTTCGAAGACGATGTCGGCGGTGCCCTCCTCGATGTCAATGACAACAAGGCGGGTCGGAATGGTGGAGGTGGGATTGCTCGGATCGGTGAGCGTGAGCAGCAGCTTCGCATCGTCGGAGGTAAGTGTGCGCATGCTGCCGATGCCGGTTTGGCTGCCCAACCATGCCCATCGACCGCCTGCGCCCGCGGGTACCGGGATCGAGGTCGTGTCGCCGTCGTCGGCAACAACGAGCACGGTTTCACCAACCCCGACGAGAATGCTGCCGTCTGGTGTGACCCTGTCGCCGGCGATCCAGACCGAGCGTGACGGGCTGGCGGCGACGAACGATGCCGTCTCGGGCGGTTCGAGGATGGTCGTCTCGCCCGCTGGCGATACGACGACCACGCTGCCGGGATCGTTGAAATCGTTGTAGGCAACGGCGTTGTCGCCGACGACATCGACCAGGCGCGATCCCGACGGCCTGGTGATCGACTGTCGAACGTTGCCGGTTTCGGCATCGACCAGTTCGAGGTCGCCGGCACTGGTTTGGATCCAGACTGCGTCACCGCTTTCGGTAGGCAAGAGGCCTACCCATTCGTCGGATCTGAGAAGCTCGCGGCCCGGTTCCTCAAGCCCCCCGGCGACGAGGTCGTGTTGACCATCGGCCGACCGCTCGGCTGGGAACGCGACGACGGGCCCAGCTTGGACACCCGCGATGAGCTGTTCGTTGGCCGTCAGAGCCGCGGCGACAAATCGAGACGATGTGGAGGCGGGTTCGCCGTCAGCCGGAACATCCTGGATGTCCGCCGCGTCCTTGAAATCGAGTGAATGGGCCCCATCGGGGTACGTGGCACGGAACCCGGCTTCGAGATCACTCACCAGGACCGAGCCATCCCAGATGTTCGTCCCGAACAGCACGGCGGGAATGCCACTCTCGGAGAGCTGCGTGGCGCCCGGTGGGGCAACAGGATCGGGTGGATCGACGCTGACGACCTGACCTTCCTCGCCGTCGCCGCGCAGTTGCACGAACACGAGGGGCACCAACGCCAGCGCCGTCAACAGACCGAGGGTACGGACGGCCCAGCGTCGGTGCCGACGCTGCTTTCCGCGCCGCGCCACCTGGTCGGCGGTGGGGAGATCGGGGGGCCTAACCGAGCGGCCCAGTTCCTGGAGGCGGTCCTCGATTGTGGTCATGGTGCGTTGGTCTCCTTGCGGTCGGTGAGCTGGTCCGCCAGTCGTCGACGAGCGGCAACCAGGGCCGCCGACGCCGCTCCCTCGCTGATGCCGAGAACACGGGCCACATCCCGCTCGGTCAGGTCACCGACGTAACGGAGCACGATCGCCTCCCGTTGGCGGACGGGAAGCGCCGCCACCGCATCCCACAGT
>Ga0081538_10005529_pt1 | contig 11351 bp, 5 predicted proteins | sample TabmetS5T2R1_FD_71022 | JGI IMG/M metagenome (GOLD analysis project Ga0081538, IMG submission 71022) | Tabebuia heterophylla rhizosphere microbial communities from the University of Puerto Rico - S5T2R1 | ecosystem: Host-associated > Plants > Roots > Rhizosphere ... | reverse complement strand
TTATCGCTAGGAACTCAGCACAGCTTTCCGCTGGAAAACGTCTTCGCCATGGTGCGCGAGACAACCCTGGAGCGTGACCTCATTCAGGCGGCATTGGCGGCCCCCATGTTCGAAAATCGTTGGCGCTGGAATAGCACTCGCGCCCTGGCCATTTTGCGCCATCAAGGGGGGAAGAGGGTGCCGGTTGCCATCCAGCGCATGCGGGCGCAAGACCTGCTCGCCGCCGTGTTCCCGGCGCAGTTGGCCTGCGGGGATAATCATACCGGGCCCATCGATCCCCCCGATCACCCACTGGTCAACGAAACGATCGCCAATTGCCTGCACGAGGCCATGGACCTCGACGGACTGCGGGCGCTGTTGCTGACCATCGAGCACGGGGCGATTCGCACCCTAGCGATCGATACCCCTCTGCCCTCGCCGATGACCCACGAGATCCTCAACGCCAACCCCTATGCCTTCCTCGATGATGCGCCCCTGGAGGAGCGCCGCACCCGGGCGGTGTCGTTGCGGCGCACCGATCCAGAACTGGCTGGGGGTATCGGCGCCCTCGATCGGGCGGCCATCGATGAGGTCTGCGCTCAGGCCTGGCCGGATGTCCGCGATGTGGAGGAATTCCACGACGTCCTGCTCAGCGTCGGGATTCTGCCGCTCAACGAGGCGAATGCCTGGCAATCATATGCCCAGGAGCTGGTACAGGATGGCCGCGCCACCCTGGCTCGTTGGCATCTCAACGGATCGCCACAGCCTTGTTGCGCTTATGTCGCCGCCGAGCGCCTGCCGCTCGTGCGTCTCGCCATCGCCGAGGTGATATGCCAGCCCGCGCTTGAGCCTCCGATCCCGCGACGTCGAGCCGCCGAGGAACTCAGCGAGGAGGACGCCTTGCGGCTGATCGTGCAGGGTTGGATGGAATGTCTTGGCCCGACGACGGTGCCGGCCCTGGCGGCCCGGTTAGGCCTCCAGGACCGACGCGTGGAGGCCGCGATGCTGGCGCTTGAGGCGAACGGCACCGTCCTGCGCGGGCGTTTCAGGCCAGGGCAGGGCCACACGACCGAGGAGTGGTGTGAGCGTGGGTTGCTGGCGCGCATCCACCGCTTGACGATCGGCCGCTTACGGCGCGAAATCGAGCCCGTCTCGGCGGCCGACTTCATCCGCTTCCTGTTGCGCTGGCAACATGTCCATCCTGGCACGCAACTGCATGGACGTGCCGGGCTTGGCCAGATCATCGGCCAGCTCCAGGGGCTCGAATTGCCGGCCCCCTCCTGGGAAGCCCACATTTTTCCGGCCCGCATCGGTCGCTACGACCCATCGACCCTGGAGGCTCTCTGCCTGGCTGGGGAGGTCAGCTGGGGACGACTCGGGCTTCGGGCCCAGGCCGACACGGTGGATGAGCCTCAACCGCGCGCACACGACGGACGGACGTCCGCGGGACGTATGCTCGCACCCACACGCGCGGCACCCCTGGCATTCATGCTGCGCGAACACCTCTCCTGGCTGCTGCAGCCCGACTCACGGTCCTTCGACGAAGTCATCGCTGGGTTATCAGCCCCCGCCCGTGACGTCGCCGAGGCGCTGAAGCAGCATGGGGCATCGTTTCTCAGTGACCTCGCCCAGCACACCGGCCGTTTGCCCATCCAGGTCGAAGACGGGCTGTGGGAGCTAGTGGCTTGCGGGTTGGTCACGGGGGATGGCATTGCCGGCCTGCGCACCTTATTGATGCCCGAGATGAAGCGCCGTCCGACTCGACGGCTGGTCGGACGGTGGCTCCGTGGTCGACCGTCGGCGCGGTTGATGCCTGTGGGGCGCTGGTCTCTATTACGATCGGTGTGGACGTCCGGGTCACCGGCCAGGGTGCCAGAGCACCGTGACGAAGCCCTGGCCCGGCAAGTGCTCCGCCGGTACGGTGTGGTATTCCGCGAACTACTGGCGCGCGAAACGCGAACACCTCCGTGGCGCACGCTTCTGCCCATCTACCGTCGACTTGAGGCACGCGGAGAGATTCGCGGCGGACGCTTCGTCGCCGGGTTCATCGGTGAGCAGTTCGCGCTTCCTGAGGCGGTCGATGGGTTGCGCGCCGTGCGGCGTCAGGCGAAGGCCTCCGAGACCGTCATCGTCGCCGCGGCTGATCCGCTGAACCTGGTCGGCATCCTCACCCCCGGCGCACGCCTGTCACCCTTTACCCAACAGGTCATCGTGTACCGCTCCGGGGTGCCGGTTGAGACCGGGGCCTTAGGGGCCGTCAAGAGCCGTCTGCACGGGCGGGAATTGCTCACGCTGGAGTGAGAGATCAGTAGACGCGCATCTCTGGCGGCATCAACGTCAAGGCATGCTCCGTCCACAGTCGCCGCAGGCTCCTCAGCGCCGGCGCCCATGCCGCCGGCGCTACAGACGGCCACGGCGCGGCTTTGGTCGGACGCATGATCATGACCGGGACGTCAGCATCCAGCGGAATCTGTGCCAGCTCTTTGGCCTTGCGCACCGCCACCTCAACATCGCCGATCTCGTCGATGAGACCGAGGCGCAAGGCCTGGCGACCGGTCCAGACGCGACCACGGGCGATCTCTTCGATGGCCTCGAGCGAGCGCCCTCGGCCGGCCGCGACCCGCGCCTTAAAGCGCTGATAGATTTCATCCATCCACCGTCGTAAGAGCTCCCACTCGTGCTCGGAATAGGATGCGAAGGTCGACGGCATCGAGGCGGTGGCCCCGATGCTGAGGATCTCACGGTGGATACCGGCCTTTTCGAGGAGGCCATGCCAGTCGATCTTGCCGGCGATGACGCCGATCGAGCCCGTCAACGTGGTGGCACCAGCCACGATATGCTGGGCTCCACACGCCACATAGTAGCCGCCGGAGGCGGCGACGTTCCCCATCGAGACCACCACGGGTTTCTGCCGCTGGACGCGGCTGACCTCGTGCCAGATGAGATCGGAGGCGATCGCCGATCCGCCGGGCGAGTCGACGTGGAAGACAATCGCCTTGATGCGTGGCGAAGATTCGGCGCGTCGGAGCGCTTGCGCAATCGTCTCATGACCAGCCAAGTGCTGGCCCACTAAAGGCAACGGCAGCGGCAGATCGCGACTCTCCCCGGGGATAATGGCGCCGACGAGCTGGACGATGCCGATGGCATGGCGTTCCAGAGAGCGCCAATGATAGGGCCGACGGATCCGGTGTCGAGCGCGTTCCCAGGGATCAATGCGGACGGATTGGCCGACCGGACTCAGCGACGCGGAGAGCTCATCTGCGAAGGCGACGGCGTCGAGGAGGTGACGCGCATGTGCCTCCGACGCCGAGAGCAATCCCTGATCGACTGCTTGGCGGATAGCCTCGACGGACTGGCAACGGGCGCCGGCGACCGCGCCCACCACCTCATCAAAAGTGCTCTCAAGCAACGCAGCCAACATTTCGCGCTGCGTTTCCGGCATCGATGCATAGAGAAGACGATTGGCTGCGGATTTATACTCGGCGATGTGGTGGAACTGCGGCTGCACATCCAACTGATCTAACGCCGCCCGCAGGAACGTCGCCTCAGTGCGTATGCCATGCAGGGCCAATTCCGCGCTCTCCGGCGCCACCAGGGTATCCGCCGCACTGGCCAAATAATACGTGTGGAAGTTGGCTGTGACCAGAAAGGCGATGAGACGCTTACCCGAGGCCCGAAAAGCCAACAGACTTCGCCGCAGGCTCTCGATCGCCGCCAGCCCCGCCTGGAGATCGCCGATCGTGACGATAATGCCCTTGATTCGCGGCTCGTCAGCCAATAGTTGTAAGCGTTCGCGCCACTCCTGCAGACTCTCCCGGGGCGGGCTAAAGCGTCGCTGCAGCCAGCCGCGCCAGCCGTGTGGGCGTACACGTTGCTCCGGCAGCTTCCCGGCGATGTCGATGAGGACGAAATCAGGGCTAGGCGAGAACCCGGCGACAACATTACCCAGCCAACGGCCAGCGTTGACCACCGCCTCCGCGACGACGGCGCCAGGACGCACCATCTGAGCTCGTCGTTGTCGGCCTCCATCTCGGTTTGATGCGGGTGAAGCCGATTGTCTCATGAGATGGTTCCTTGTCTGGCAATGGCGATCAAGCCCATGTGATGTCTGCGATGTTTCGTTGTCTTGACTTGCCTTCTTCACTAAAAATTATTTGCAAGATTTGCCGTTTTGATAGAATATTTGCTTTCGAACAAGGCAGCATCGTGAGTCTCTGTAGAACACGTTATTGTAACATACTCTCGTCCTGGACTTCGGCGATCTCCATGGCGGAAGACCGCCAGAGGGGAACAGGTGAGCCCATGATGCATGACACTCATCCCTTGCGGTTTCTGATCATCGATGACAATCCGGATGACCTAAAGCGCCTTGCAGGCCGCTTACGGAAGGGATTTCCAGGAGCCGTATTGCATGAGGTCACCAGCAAACAGGATTTGGACGGGGCGATGGCACAGCGTCCCTTCGACGTCGTGCTGAGCGAATATCAGCTCAAGTGGAGCGATGGACTCAAAGTGCTCAGGAGGATTCGGAGGCGCTTTCCTCATACGCCCGTCATTTGGGTGAGCGCAGCGAGTCCCGACGAGGCAATCGCCACCGGGATGAAGGCGGGGCTGAATGATTACGTGTCGAAGCAGCAGCTTCAGCGTCTGCTGAAAGCGATTAGAGCTAGTTTGGAGCAGGCCAAGCGAAGCCGGCGAGATGCGCAAGCGCTCCAGGCCTTAAGAGCCGCTGAACAGCGTTATCGGGTGCTCTCGGAGCTTACGTCCGATTATGCGTATCTCCTGCGCATCAAAGCCGATGGCAGCATGGTCTGTGAATGGGTGAACGAGCGCTTCACGGCGATCACCGGCTATACGCTTGAGGCGCTCGTGCGCCAAGGCGGTTGGACCAGCTTCATCCATGCCGACGATTTGTCCATTGTCTCAGGGCGTTCGCCCCGCTGGCTTTTGGGGCAAACCGACATCAGCGAATTTCGCATCATTACGCGGCGCGGCGAGGAGCGCTGGTTCCGTGACTATACCTGTCCGGTACGTGACGGACATGAGGCGCATATGGTGCGTGTCTATGGGGCTGGGCAAGAGATCACCGAACGTCGACGTCTGGAGGAGCCCCTACGCCAGAGCCAGAAAATGGAGGCCATTGGACGACTGGCTGGCGGCATCGCCCATGACTTCAACAACTTGCTGCAGGTGATTTCAGGCTATAGCGAAATGCTGCAGCGACGCCTGACGCGGCATAGCACGCTCTGTCGGTACGTCCAGGAAATCCAAAATGTGGCCGAGCAAGGGGCCATGCTGACCCGCCAACTCATGATGGTCAATCGCAAACCATCGTTCCAACCTCAGGTGTTAGATTTCAAAGGCATCATCAGTAACATCACCCCCATGCTGCGACGTCTCCTCGGCGAGGATATCGAGTTGATCACCTCGGTGACTCCTGGGCTCGGACAGATCACCGCCGATCCCGGGCAGCTTGAACAGGTCATCTTGAACCTAGCGGTGAATGCCAGGGATGCGATGCCACAAGGCGGCCGCCTCACCTTGGAAGCCACGAACGTCATACTGGATGCAGCGCTAGCCATCCGTCTGGAAGGGATTGTCCCAGGGGAGTACATCAAGCTCACGGTCAGCGACACCGGCGCCGGGATGGAGGCGGAGACGCTCACACACATCTTCGAGCCATTTTTTACCACGAAAGAGCCAGGCAAAGGGACCGGGCTCGGCCTGTTCACCGTGTACGGCATCGTCAGTCAGAACGGCGGCGTCACGCAGGTGGAGAGCACCCTAGGGGTCGGCACCACCTTTACCGTCTATTTGCCCCGGGTGGATGCCCCCATCGAGGAGGTCAAGGTGGAACCCCCTCCTCAGCTCGCTCCCCATGGCGGTGAGACGATCCTGCTAGTCGAGGATGAACTGGTGGTGCGAGATTTGGTACGACAGGTCCTGCAAGCCACAGGATATGCGGTCTTGGAGGCGACCAACGGCGAACAAGCCGTGCAAGTGGGCAGCGCTCACGGTGGCCCCATCCACCTACTGCTGGCCGATGTGGTGCTCCCAGGGCTCAGCGGTCCTGAGGTGGCGGCGCAGTTAGTCGCCACACGCCCGGAAATTCAGGTCATCTACATGTCGGGCTATACCCCAGAAACGATCAAGCGCTACGGCATCTCCGAACAGCCCCGCCTGTTTCTCCAAAAACCCTTCACACCAACCACCCTCCTGGCCAACGTGCGAGCCGCGCTGGATGCTTCGAAGGCATAACCAGCCTTCGATTGGCTTGCGGCCTTCTGCGCTCTTTCCCTGCTGCCTCCGTCAGCCACCTTGACGGAACGAAAGGCGAGCCAAAGCGCAGGCGCTGGCTGCTGTAGGACGGCTCTAGACCTTGTCCACCGGCATCGTAGCCATGCCATAGGTCCCATAGAAGAAGTGGGCATAGTGCGTCGACCCACCGGAGACGAAGAGGAGATATTGCTCCGGACTTTCCAGGGCTGGAATGGTGGCCTGGGGGTCGTCCGCCAGATGTTGTAGCTCAGGGTGGCTCAGCCACGTGCCACTGGCATCTTTCGGCACGCCGCGCGCCCCCAAGGCGTCCCGCAGAGCAACGCGGCAGTGGCGGTGCAGCCAGGCCTGGGCGTCCTGCTTGCTCATGCCGGCCTCAGCCAGGATGACGGCCCGGGACGGGCTGAGGATGATGGGGTGGTAGGGGCCTGGGTAGGAGACCCGCTTGTTGGTATGGCCCACCTGGGCGGATTGCCACCCCCTGATCCAGCTGCCGGCGCCGGCATTGCGATAGAACATCATCGAGGCGATGTTGTTCAGGGTGTCTTCGGGAGCCCTGGAACCGGAATCGATAATAGTCGTGGGGCCGGTCACGACGACCACGGTGACAGCGCTGTCGTCCCGTTTAAACCCCTTGTCCATGTGGTAGGGCTGCCAGGGGCTGGTCTCTTCGTTTTCGGCGAGGCACATCCCGAACTTGGTGGGCAGGCCGACGAAGTTGGGGTCTCCCGCGCCGGCCTTGCAATAGCCGATATTGATCAGGCACAGGCGCAGCGCCCGGCCGATGGCCGTGTTGGCGCTATTGACCACGCCCGGACCCATGGCCGTGGTCCCGGAGTTGATCCCGGCCTTCTTGGCAATGGGGCCGTTGACTAGGATCAGCGGCGCCTCCGTATGGCCGGAGACCTGCATGTCCCGATGGTTCATCTGGGGTTGGGCCAGGCAGTCGATGGCGGCGAGGAGCACGGGGAAGTGCTCCGGGCGGCAACCCGCCATGACGGCGTTGATGGCGATCTTTTCGACGGTGGCCAGGCCGAAGCCGGGCTCCATCACCATGAGCACGTCTTGGGGCGAGCGTTGCGTTCCCAGCAGCATCTGCTCGACCGCGGCCGGCGTGGGCGGGATGACCGGGAGGCCGTCGCTCCAGTCCCGTTCCGCCAGGAAGCGGTTCACCGCGTCCAGCCCCGCGGGCGTCGCATCCATCTCTACGGTGAAGATCTCGGTGGTCTGGCTGCCGCCGCCCTGGGCGCCACTGGTCGTCCCCGCGGCAGCGGGCAGCGTGGTGAGGCCCCGGATGATGGCGTCGATCTGCTCATCGACCATCTTGCGGATGAAGTCCGCCTGCTGGCCTGTGGTGGCGTGGGGGATGGTGACGAAGGCCGTGCTGGGCTGGCCCCATCCGTCCACGCAGGACTGCCACGCCCGCACGAAGCTGCGGGCGACGATACCGACCGCCGGAATGCCAGCCTTCTCAAGTGCAACCATGTCATGGGCAAGCCACGACGTGCACCCTCCTCAGTGGGCGGTGGCGCCGATCACGGCGTCCACCTCCTCGGCGATGCGGGCCCCCTCCTCGGCATCGATATGGTTCCCACGGCTGAGCGCCGGGCGGCCGGGCCTGAGGTCGCCCCCGTAGCGCTCGAACTTGACGTTGGGGTACCGCCGGCTGAGGTGCTCGGCCACCCGGTCCACAGCGACATCTGCGCCCCCGGTCATGTTGTTGTACAGGCCGATGGTCTTGCCTTCCAAGCTGGCCAGGCGAGGGGCTGGGGGCACCTTGAAATCCACTCGGTTCGCGGCGGGGGACATGATCTGCACCTTCATGCCGTTTCTCCTCTTGGGTGACGCACAGAGCCGTGCGGGGGTCCTGTGCGAGCTCCTCGACGCATCGCACGGCCCCGAGCATACTAGGCGCCGACACCATCGTCAAGGGCGACCTCTGCAGTCGCGTGCGCAACGGCCTAGGGAGGCTCGTATATCTGCCGGGTGACAGGTGAACTGGCGGGGCCGTCGGCCGATTTATCCGCTAGGATTCCTTGAGAAAGGGCAATACCGTCTCGATGAACAATTCCGGGGTCTGATGCGGCATGAAATGGCCGCTCGGGATCTCGACATAACGGTGTACACCTGCCCAACCAACCCCTTCTTTTCCTGACGTGGCACACGGCGGCCTGCGCACGAATGTTTCGTAGCGCTGAGACCTGCACCTGAGAACTGCCCATGACCAGAGGCAAGGCAGGGACCATTGTGCCACAGCAGCGCCAGGAATGCACCCCAGGAGCCGCCGGGTGTGCCAGTAGGGGGGCCGCGGGTGAGAGGGGCTACCGCCCTGGGTCTGGCGGGAAGGCCATGAGGGCCTGGTGGACGGCCGCTGGCACCGGGACAGGCATATAACCGATCGGCGTACCTCGTGCCCGCATCCACAGGGTCAGCGGATGCACCGGATCGGTGGTCTCCGGAATCTCTGCAGCCGCCGGGTCGAGGGGCAGCGGCAGGAGCATGAGCTGCGGGGTCATGGCGATGGTGTCCGGTGCCATGTGACCGGCACCCGGTGCTGTTCCCGTCAGCCTCGCCTGAACCAAGACCTGCGCGTCATTGCTAACAGCAACGTGGTTGGAGGCTCCAGGCATCTTCGCGAGCATCCAGACCAGACCGGGCGTACGCGGCAGGGGCCTGATCGCCTCCGTCGGGTCGGGGTCATCCTCCGTCCAGTAGGCCTGGATGAAGGCCCAGGCGTTGGGGTCCGCACAGAAGGGATCCGGGTACGACAGCAAGGGCTTGGCGAAGCGCAGCGAGGAGCTGCCGCTGGCCACGCAGGTGTACGGGCCAGGGCCATCCCGCACTAGAACCAGCTGACCAAAGGGTTGCCAGGCATAGATCTTGGCCGTGTGGGTCACGGTGAGCGGCGCCGCGCGCAGGGCATCGGCGATCTGCGCGTGCTCCCAGTCGGCGGAGACGGAGCAGGACAGGGGTGCCATCAGCACCAGCATGCCGGTGAACCCTCGGAGTTGAGCAAACAGGCGGTGTCCCATGGGGCATTCTCCTCCGCGTTGATCCGGGTGACGTCGGGCCATCCTCTGGCCTAGCAGCGCCTGCGGGCATCGGTCGTGACCGGTCATGGCCTCATACGCTCATGGGGGATGCCCCCTAGGGGGCATCCCTCCCAGCAGGCGGGCCGTCGATCTTGGGGGATTCGGGTGAGCCGGATGAATCCCACACCAGTGTCGATGTTCGTTCAGCACCTAGGGCAAAAGACATGCCGCGGCCGATCAATCATCCAGCTCCTTGTTCCAGTGGGAAATTTCGCTTGTCTCCCGTCTATGGTGACTCTACAATGGCGGTGCCACAGTTGGCTCTTGTAACCATTTGGTACCACAAATGGCACCGCCCACGGTCAACCTCCCGCCTGTGGAATGAGAGGTCACCATGGCACATTCGGGCTCGTTGTCACACCTCCATCCCACCGACCGCCTGGTGGGCGATGCGCCCGCCCTCCAGGCGCTGCGCGCCCAGATCCGCTACCTCGTCACCTTCGACACCGTGGGCAGCGCCTTTGTCCCGACACTCTTACTGCAGGGCGAAACCGGCACCGGCAAAGGATTGGTCGCCCGAGTCATCCATGACAGCGGGCCACGCGCCCAGGGCCCGTTCATCGACGTCAACTGCGCCGCCATCCCGGAGACCCTGCTGGAGGTGGAGTTGTTCGGCTTCGAGGCCGGCACCTTCACCGATGCCAGACGGGCCAAGCCCGGCCTCTTGGAGAGTGCGTCGGCAGGCACGCTGTTCCTGGATGAGATCGACGCGCTGCCGTTGCCGCTGCAGGCCAAACTCCTGAGCGCCCTCGAGGAGAAACGCGTGCGCCGCCTAGGCGCGGTGACGAATCGCCAGCTGGATGTGAAACTCATCGCCGCCACGCCGACGGCGTTGAGCGGGCTCGTCGCGGAGGGGCGTTTCCGCGCGGATCTCTACCACCGCCTGGCGGTGGTGGTCCTGGAGATTCCCCCCTTGCGGGAGCGCGGCGGAGATATTTTGTTACTGGCGCACCACTTTTTGCGTCGGTATGGGGAGGCGCATTGGCTGGCGCCGAAGCGGTTAAGCCGCGAGGCCGAGGCGTGGCTGCAGGGGTATGGCTGGCCGGGGAACGTGCGCGAGCTGAGCCATCTGCTGGAGCGGGTGATGCTGTTAAGTACAGACGCGATCGTCAGCGCCCCCACCTTGAAGGAGCTGTGCCTGCCGCAGCCGGCCGTCCGAGCAGGGGCGGTGCCACCCGGGAGCGGGGCCGAGCCCCTGGACGAGCCGGCTCGGATTCGTCAGGCCCTGGGGCAGACGGGGGGCAATGTGGTGCGGGCGGCGCAGCTCTTAGGGATCAGCCGCGGGACGATGCGCTATCGCATGCGCCGATATGGCATTGGACGGCTGCGCTTCCCAGCGTCCGCCCCCTTGCGCGCCAAGGACACCGGAGCGGGGGCGGCCTCGGAAGTCCCCCCTCACTCCGCCCTCCTCCACCAGAGCAGCAGGGGTGGAGAGGGGCAACACCCGGGCGAGAGCAGAGCAGCCGAGGCCTGGGAGCAGAAGCCGGTGGCGGTGCTGGCGATTGACATGGCCTGGCCGGAGGCCGTGGAACCGCCCGCCTTGCCCGCGGAACCGTGGACGTGGGCCAGGCGGTGGCGGCAGACTATTGCGGCGAAGGTCCAAGGATTTGGTGGCCTCCTCCTCCAGCACGCGCCCTCGCCGCTCATCGCGGTCTTTGGCTTGCCACAGACCCTGGAGCAGCTGCCCCAGCGCGCGGTGCAGGTGGCCCTGGCGATCCGATACCAGCTGGCGGCAGACACGGCGCTGGACAGCAGTCCGCCAGGCCCAGCAGTACGGATGGCCGTTCATGTGGGGCAGGTCCTGGTGGATGTGCAGGCGCACGACCCGACGGCGGGACTGCTGCCGCTGGGGGAGACGCTCTCACTGCCGGTACGGCTGCTGGGTCGAGCCGCCCCCGGGGACATCCTGCTGTCACCCCAGGTCGGACGTCTGGTTGAGGGGTGGTTCGCGCTGCAGGTGCGGGAGGGAGCTGCGGGGGCCGGCAGAGCTGACGGCGCCGGCGC
>Ga0081538_10005528_pt1 | contig 11351 bp, 14 predicted proteins | sample TabmetS5T2R1_FD_71022 | JGI IMG/M metagenome (GOLD analysis project Ga0081538, IMG submission 71022) | Tabebuia heterophylla rhizosphere microbial communities from the University of Puerto Rico - S5T2R1 | ecosystem: Host-associated > Plants > Roots > Rhizosphere ... | reverse complement strand
CTACTACCGCCGCAAGCTCAACGAGGGAAAGAGCCGTAAGCAAGCGTTGCGGGCCCTCAAACGCCAGATCGCCAAGACCGTCTACCGCCACCTGGCCGCCGACCCACACCGCTGAGCTCAGATGAGCCCGGGAGGGCAGGAGGGACGACTCGTAGTCCAGCGTGACCGGCTTGCACCCTGAAGCCGGCTCTTCGGATAAGCCACTCCCGGACCCGACAACGACCCAACGCCCGCCGCCGGCGGGCCGCTTGCCCGCTGCGGGCGGCTCTCGCCCGACGGATCGTCAGCACAGACCTCCGGGGCGCGAGATCGGCGGATCTGTGTGGTTTGGAGCTACCCGCGTCCGGTCGGATTCTCCTGTCGATCCCTAGCGCCGCCGCCGCTCAAATGCTCACGCCCGTCCGCGGCGCGTGACGATCCTGGGACGCCTGCGGTCATCGGTGCACAGGATGGGGCGCATGGCGTACGGTGCAGGAGGGGTGGGCCCGTGCTGGGCGGGGCGCACTAGCCGCGCCGACGCCGCCCAACCGGCCTGACCCATCACCGTCGGCGCGAGTTGTCGAAGGAGGACCGGATGATAAAGCCCACTGTGATCCTGGTTGCCTTGGTTGCGGTGTTCGCCATGGCGAGTGCCGCGTACGCCCAGGAGCTGAAGTTTGAGGCTGATCTCTCGGGTGCGGCAGAGAGGCCGACGCCGGTCGTGACTGAGGGCGTCGGCGAAGCGAAGTTCGAGTCGGATGGAACCAGCGTCGACTACGAGCTCAAGTGGGATGACCTGACCACTCCGGCATTCGCAGCCCACATCCATTGCGGAGGGCCCGAGGAGAGCGGCCCGGTAGGCGTGACGCTGTTCGCCGGTGCGATGGACACCGAAGGAGAGGTCCAGGCCACGTTCACCGGACCCGACCCCGCCAACGCGTGTGGCTGGGAAGACCTGGCTGATGTGCTCGCTGCGATGGCCGCCGGCGATGCGTACGTCAACATCCACACCACGCAACATCGCGGAGGCGAGATTCGCGGACAGATAGCTGCCGACTGAGGGTCACGGCCCTATCTGCCGAGTCGGTCTCACGCCGTGCAGACCGCGCAGCGGCGGCCCGACGACTTCTGACACCTTCTTAGAGCGAAGAAACGCGGGAAGCAGCCACCGCCACCGCTCTCATGGATGAGCGATAGCCAGCTCGACATGCGCTCATAGTGCCCGAACCGCGCACCCGTTGCCTATCGGACCACCGGCACAGAACGACGCGGCGCGAGAACGGCAGATCTGGCGCGGCAAGGACGTTCGCATCGGTGCTTGCCAAGCGCCGGGTTACCGGGGTCGTGTTCGGCGTCGGCGCCGGCCGGTGGAGCGCACCGAACCTCGTCGCCGCGAGCAATGGGTCACAGCTCGACGAGGGCCTCGGCGCGAGGGCCGTAGACGTAGAACAAGCTCAGGTACGACTCCGGGTCGGCCGACCAATCCCAAGCCTGAATCTGGTCCCGACTGCGCCGGCCGGAAAGCGCACGGAACAACTCGAACCGTGTCGTTCTCGCCGTCGCGCCGGGTTCACCTTCGCCGGCCTGATACGTCTTCTTGTCGGTTTCGAACCGCACTGGGTCACGCCCGTTCAGTCGCGACCCCATAGCCGCGACATAGAGAGACGTGCCGATGCGGACCGCCGAGCAGTCCCGTTCGCGTACCACACCAAACGCTCCGTAGATGTCCTGCTCGTGTACACCTATGTCGCTGATCAGGACTCGGTTACCGAACGACGGCCACCCGGAAGGAAGCGGTTGCTCGCCCCGCAGCATTTCCATGGCTAGGGCGGTGCGTTGCTCCCACTCGCTCAGCACGTCGGGCGTGGGCCGACCTCGGCGTTCTTCCACCATGCGGGCGGTCCAGGCGTTGAGCTTGACCACCTCCTCCTGATCGCCCAGGGCCGCAAAGAAACTGCTCGGCAAGTTGTCGGCCTGAACGGCTTCCAGGTCGCCAGTCAAGTGCGCGACCACATCGTGCACCGTCCAGCCTGGCGTGGCAGGGACCGGTCGGTGCTGATCGGCCTCGGTGAGGAAGCTGACGAACTCGCAGAGCCGTCGCCGCGTCTCGTCGTAGACACCGGAGAAGTCGGCCATGTGTCCAGACTATGGCTCACTCCATCCTCCATCGCCGCCCCCTTCCACCGCTCCCCAACTCTCCAGCGCCACGGATCATGGAGCGCAAGCTGCCCGAACCGCGTACCCCCTCGCCCGCCCGAGTCCGGTACAGAACAACGGGCGCGAGATCGGCAGTCCTGCGTTGGTTCCCTACGTGGCTACGGTCCGATGAGCTCGATCGCCGGGATCAGCCGTTCCAGTAGTCGGCCGTCGCCGGCGGTCGTCCTGTGGACGCTCACGACGTGACGGATCCCGTGGCTATCCCAGTAGGCCAGCAGGTGCTCGACGTGGGCGCCCTCACCGTGACGGATGTTGGCCCGTGCTTGCGGCGAATCTGGCGGACATTCCAACAGAGCGACTTGTCGACTGTTCGCCGGCAGCACCCCGGCGGGACCAGCCTCATAGCACGGCCTCGGGGGAGCGCCCTCCGCCCTCTGCGCCTCGACGATCAGGTGACGAACAGTGTCGGGGGCACCGGCGTTCGCGTCGTAGCCCTCGACGTTGAGGAAGAAGACCCGAACTTCAACTCCTCGCTCGCCTGCGAGCCCGATGCAATCTCCCGAGCAGTCGACCGGCTCACCGGCTACCAAGGGCAGCCTCGTCGGACACGGAACCGCGAACCCGAGCGAGCGGGCGGCACTTCGACACTGCTGCGCGAGACCGGGGCTGGCTCGGCCAGCGGCACACCGGACACTTCCTCGGTGACGTCGTCCGTTGCGATAGACGTACCTGGATCAGATTTCGGTGATGCCGGGCTGTCGCCGTCCGCGCATGCGACGGCGACAAGCACAACAAGGGCGCAGATGCTGACGACGAATGACGTCATACGACGCCCGAGCACCCGCTCAGAATGCCCGCTGCGAGCGGCCCTCGCCTGGCGGCTCGTCAGCACAGAACGACGGGGCGCGAGATCGGCATCCCTGAAGGAGCGGGGGCGTGTCAGGTGATTGCTGAGGGTTTGTGGGGTTGATGGGGGTCTTGGGGGCAGCCTGGTTCCTGGGTGGGGACGGGCGCGGTCGCCGTAGCCGGGGGCAGGGTTGGCTGGAGGCCACCCCGGAGGGGCTTGGCCTTGACGCCGGCGAGGAGCGGCGCACGCTGATCACTCGGGATGGGTGGCCGTTAGCTCCTGGGGTGGGTGGGGTTCGGTTCGACGCACCGTGGTTCCTCGATCTGAGGGGTGGCAGCGGCTCGGCTGCCGGGCATCGCTTCGCCGACCGGTTCGGTGAGCATGGTGCGTTCCGGCCACGACCAGACGGGCTCAAGCAGATACTCGACCTCGCCGCCGGTGGCGGGGGTCATGCCGATCACGGGCTCGCGTCGGGCCGTGTCCGAACCGTCTCACGCGGCCACCTCGGTCTGGGCGAGGCAGCGGATCTCGCCGTCGCGCAGGCCGTAGTAGACGAGCGTGAGGACCTTGCGGGCCACCGCCACCCGGGCCTTGTTGACGCCGCGCCGTTCGGCGATGCGCCGGAACCCGGGCGCCAGGTGAGTTCCTCCGTGGTAGCGGGCCACCGCTTCGATCACCGCCCAGCGCACCAGCTTGGAGCCCTGCTTGGTGATCGACCCGCGCACGGTCTTGGTGTCCGACTCCCGGTGTCGGGGCGCGAGCCCGGCCCAGGAGCACAGCGCCTCGGCCGTACGGAACCGATCGACGGCGCCGATCTCGGCGACCAGGATGGCGGCGATGGTGGGGCCGATCCCGTTGATCGCCTGGATCGCCCGGTAGCCCAGCCATACGTGGCTTCGATCACCACCTCGGGCTCCGGGCCCGCCTCCGCCACCGCCGCAGCGATCGCCAACGGGTCATTCGCGACCCGAGTAGTCGAGAGCTTCTCGCCCGCCGCGCTCATGCGCACCACGACCGAGCGGCGGCGATGAAAGTCGATACCGACGTACTGTCGATCCATAGGGGCCTCCTCCTCTTCGTCAGAGGGTTGGTTGTGAAGAACCCCGAGTCTGGATCGACTCGGTCCTCACGGGGAGCGGAGGCCCCGCTCCTTCATCGCAGCAGATATGGGGCGTCCCCTACCGGCACATGGGTGATGCTTCGTACGTCCTTCACTCTGGGATCGAATGAGCCGTACTTTCGTGGGTGCTGATTGACCCTGGAGGTGGGTCATGGACGCCTACGGGACTGCCCGGCTGGCGGCGAAGGACGCTGAGTCGGCGATCGTTGCTCGCATCTGCGAGGACTTCAATCTCACGCCGGTGCTGGCTCGGGCGCATTACGAGCAGATGGCCCGCTACTTCGCGGACTACGGGCACGTGGCGTTGCGGCCCGGTGAGCTGTGTTATCTGGCGGTGGCCTCGGAGGAGCCGCCGGGCAAGCCGATCGTGGCGTGCCGCAAGGTGCAGGTGGCGCTCGAGCTGGCCGCGGCCGAGGACCAGGAGGTGCTGGGGTCAAGAGGCCTGGCGGCGATGCGCCAGGGGCGTTTGGCCCGACTGGCTCGCCAGGCGCAGGTGCAGGGTGGGCTATTGACGGTGGAGGATTTGGCGTATCTGACGTGCTCTTCGACGGCGACGGTCAAGCGGGACCTGGCCGAGTGCCGTGCCAACGGCGTGGCGGTGCCGACGCGGGGCCAGATCCGTGACATCGGCCCGGGGGTGTCGCACAAGGCGCAGGTGGTGCAGCTGTATCTGTGGGGGCTGCAGTTCAGCGAGGTCGAGCGGCGCACCCGGCACTCGGAGGACTCGATTCGCCGTTACCTGGCCGACTTCCGTCAGATCGCGGCGCTGTACGCGCGGGGCGCTTCGATCCCGGAGATCCGGGCCGCCACGGGACGGTCGGCGGCGGTGATCGGCGAGTACCTGGCCATCTACGAGCGGGCGCGACGGGAGTTCCCCGCGGCGCCAAGACTGCACGATCTGTTGGATCCGGTGCGGCGACCGAAAAAGGGGGGCCGGCGGTGAGCGCCCCGGCGGTGCGGTCGGTGCAGCATCACAAGCGGTTGGCCCGGCGGACCCTGCCGAGCTTGCTGCGCTACAAGTTCTTGCACGAGTACGGCTACGACAAGGGCGAGGTCGTGGTCGAGGCGATCGTGGCCGACATCTGCGCGGTGGTCCGCAACTACTTCGTGTCCGCTGAACAGCTGGAGCCGGGCCAGCTCCTCTACTACTGCCCCGATGCCACCGAGCGGGCCCGCAAGGGCAAGACAATGGCGTACACCAAGCTGGTGCCGGTGCGGCTCACCGTGGTGGCCCAACAGGACATTGAGGCGATCCGCGAGGGCTTGGGTGCGCTGGCCCGGCGGGACCTGCGCGTCCGGCGCCTGGCGCACGAGGCCTACGCGCAGGGCGGGGTGCTGTCCGAGCTCGACTTGTCGCTCGTGACCGGCTACACCGACGGCGGGGTGTCCGCTGCGGTCATCCGCCTGCGCAAGGCCGGCGAGATCCTGCCCATCCGGGGCTACGTGGCCGACATGGGCTCGTGGCCAACGCATAAGGCCGCGATCATCCGCCTCTATCTCGACGGGTTGACCACACCGGAGATCGCCAGCCGCACCTATCACTCCAAGCGTTCGGTGGACCGCTACATCGAGGGCTTCGAACGGGTGCGGCTGCTCGACGCCAAACACCCCCGCGAGGAACTGCCACTGCTCACCGGGCTGGCGCCGCGGGTGGTGGCGCAGTATCTGGCGATCCTCGACGAGCACCACCTGGGCCGACCCGTGTATCGGCGCCGCCGGGTGAGTCGCCATGCCTGAGCGCGACGTCGCCCCCAGCTTCGTGGTGGCCCGCAACCCCGAGCAAGGCTCGCGGCTGGGTTTCTTGGTCCGGCTGCCGTTGCCCGACGGCGACGTTGTGCTCAAGGCCGCCGACAGCTGGCCCCGCACCGCCAAGCTGTACTGCCATCCCGCCGACTGGCCGGAGATGCCCCAGATCCTGGAGGAGGTGCCAGTGCGGTCCTGTCGCCGGCGGGGCGTGGCCATCGACCTGGTGCTGGAACGGCCCCGGGAGAACCGGGCCCAGTTCGTGTTCACCACCGCCCGCGGCCGCGACGTGATCTTCTGGCAGTCACCCAAGACCACGGCGCGGTCGCGGCCCGGCGTGCGGGTTCCCACACGGCGAGCCTCCGGGTTCGAGGAGCTGACCATCCTCATCGACACCCGGGAGCGTTACCCCTACCGCTTCACCCGCCAGCAAGCCACCACCCAACGCCGCGCCCTGCCCGCCGGCGACTACGGCGTCGCCCTCGGCGACCAGATCGTGGCCGTGGTCGAGCGCAAGAGCGTCGCCGACCTCGCCCGGCGGCTCATCGACGGCAACCTCACCTACGCCCTCGCCGAGCTCGCCACCGTCGAGCGCGCCGCGGTCGCCGTCGAGGGCCGCTACGCCGAGCTGTTCAAGCTCGACCACGTCACCCCCGGCTTCGTCCCCGAACTCCTGGCACGGGTGCAGGTCCGCTACCCCAACATCCCCATCGTCTTCTGCGACACCCGCGCACTCGCCGAGGAATGGACCTTCCGTCTCCTCGGCGCCGCGCTCGCCCATCTCGAAGCCGAACACCACAACAACCTCGAGGACCGACAATGAGTCGTCGTCAAGGGCGGCCGAAAGGCCGTCCCGCAGGGACCGAAGCGAAGCGCAGGCCCTTGACGACGACGGCCACTACCAGCAAGCACAATGAGAACCGCCCGCCCGCCAGGGCGGGCCTGACAAGCCATCGCGCCGCACGAAGTGCGGCTCATACGGTCCTATTCTGGCCGCGCGTTCGGGGACGCGTTCGAACGAGCTGGTCCGCGTGAGAACCGTCGTTCGGGCGCGCGATGCAACTGCCGACCGCGCCAACGCCTGCTCTCGCTAGCGCGGCCGGCCTGGACCGTGGGCCGGGTGACGACGGGAGCGATCTGCGCACCGATCCGTCCGACGCGACCCGCGGAGCTTCCTCGTCTCTCGTGCGTGCAGCCGGTTCAGTTCCTGCGAGGCCGACCGTGGTCTCCGGCGGTCGACCGAATGAGGATGTAGTAGCTCCCGCTGAAGAGCGGCTCCCCTCCGACCTCGGCGAGCAGCTCGTCGACTTTGAAGTGGCGCTTGTAGACGGTGTAGCTGGTCCCGTTAGCGAGGCCCCGCGTTTGCCACTCCTCCGCCTTGGCACCGGGGGGCCGGCCGGAGTCGAGGATGACGAGTTCGTTGGCCACCCGACGTGATTCAGCGAGGAACACGAGCCGTTCGTCTTCCTCCAAGTGCCCGTAGAGATGGCCAGCGAAGATCCTCCCAACGGCCTTGTCGGCAAGCGGCAGCGCTGAGGAGTCCCCACGGACAACCGGAACCCCGACCGTTGTCCCACGGAGACGGCGTAGGGCCGACTCGCTCTGATCGAGCGCGAACCCACGGCCGGGAAGCAGTCCCGTGAACACTCCCGGGCCAGCGCCGATGTCAACGAAGGGGGTCGGCTTGAGGTGGGTTATGAGATGACTCAGCTGCTCGCGCTCGGCACGAATGACCTTGGGGTCGGCGTCGACGCCCAAACTTACGAAGTACCGCTGGGCCCCACTCGCCGTCCCGTCGTAGTCGGGAGCACGTCGGTCGTAATAGTCCCAGAGTGAGCGGCGGCGGCTCAGGGGCGTCGAGGACACCCCTCTAGCTTGGCGGCCTACCGTGCTCGTCGCCGAAAATTTGGCGGTCGCTTCGCGATCGTCGGCGGAGCCCTGCCGAGACTCACCAGCGCGCGGCGACTGTCGGCGTAGTGACCGTTGTAGCGAGCGAACTTGGTGGGTGGATGCTCGCTTTAGCCAACGCGCCGGATTCGGCGATCTGCTTGGTCAGCTCGGAGACGAGCGGTGTCCCAGAACGCGCGAAGCATCGGGCGACGCGGGTGACCCCCGAACGCCGGCTCGTTGGCACGACCGAACGTCGCTGGTCGCATCCGCCGGGCGCCAAGGTGGGAACGTGCGGTGAAGTGCCGATTCGAGCCGGGTGGCCTGCCGGTAGGCCACCGCGGTGAACCAGACTGGGTTGATGGCCAGCTTCGCCGATGTCGAGAACGTCGAACCCGACCTTGCCAACCGCGTTCGTGCAATCCTGTCGTCGACGACCAACGCGGTGCTGGGAACCATCCGTCGAGACGGCTCGCCGCGGCTGAGCGGCGCCGATCCGTACTTCCACGACGGCCAGGTGCGTATCTGGTCGATGCCGCGGGCGCGCAAGGGTCAGGACCTGCGTCGCGACCCTCGGGTCGCGGTGCACAGCATCCCGTGGGACTCGCGGAAGTTGCGTGACGGCGCTGCGGACGTCGGCGAGGCTGATGCCAAGGTGAGTGGGACAGCCGTGCTGGTCTCCGATGCTGGCGCGCTGTCCGCGTTCCGCGCGTGGTTGAAGTCTGAGCGTGGCGTCGAGCCGCCGCAGGACTGGGATCTGTTCACGATCGACATCGACGCGCTCACGGTCATCTCGGTCGACAACGGTCAGCTCGTGATAGACGGGTGGTCGACGACTGATGGCCGCCAGACGATGCGCCGAGCGTGATCCCGGCGGCGGCCCCGGGACAGTCCCCTCTCGTGCACTGCGCCTGGGAACGACGCTCGCACCGCCCGTTACGACTGTCCCCAATCGCTGGGCGAGCGACATCCTTCGATGCTTTGCGCTGCGGCGAAGCGATCTACTTCGAGCTGGTGGGCTTGGTTGATGCGTTCGTAAGGCCGATGTCCTCGCGCTGAGCGCGCGTGAGCTTCGCGGCGACAAGGTCGTACGAGTCCTGGATCATGTCCTCGATCTCGCCGTCGCTGATCGAGCCATCGAGCGTCACGGTGTTCCAGTGCCGCTTGTTGAGGTGGTAGCCCGGACGAATCGCTGGACGCGTCGACCGAAGCGCCTCGGCCACATCGGGATCGCACTTCACACTCACCTCGAGCGGGACGCCGTCGAGGTCAGCGATCGCGAAGACCTTGTCGGCAACCTTGAACACCGAAACCTGCTCACCGAATGGGAAATCCTCTGAGGCGCAGGGCTTACTCAGACAGCAGCGACGAAGCTCGGCTGGAGTCATTCCGACCTCGAGTTCTATGGGCTGGCGGAGTCCGAGGCTACGCGCGTTCCGCTCAAACCCGAACCGGCCACGAATCCTCACAATGTGTGGGCGCCGCGGCTGTTAGACCGCCGGGGGCCGGCGATCGAGTACGGCAGGCTGGCGGCCATGAGGTTCATGCTGGTGCACAGCCCGCTCGTTGGCCCGACAACCTGGCTATGGGTGGCCGAGGCGCTGCAGTCGTCTGGCCACGACGTGGCTGTGCCCGACCTCAGGGGAGCAGCGATTACGGGCGCGCCGCGTGCCGTGGTTCGTGCAGCGCTCCAGCTGACAGGGAAGGAGCCGACCGTCCTGGTGGGGCACAGTGGCGCCGGATTCTTCCTGCCGTCGATCGCTGCCGGCCTCGACTCACGAGTGCGCAGGCTCGTCTTCGTCGATGCCGGCGTGCCGCCCTGCGAAGGTGAGGCAACCACAAGCGCCGAATGCCTCGAACAGCTCCGCTCGCTGGCGCCCGATGGCACCCTGCCGAAGTGGTCGACCTGGTGGGGCAAGCGCGTCATGGAGACGCTCGTTGCGGATCGAGCGCGCCGTGCTGTGATCGAGGCCGAGGTGCCCCAGGTTCCGCTTGTGTTCTTCGAGTCGCCGATGCCTGTTCCCGTCGGCTGGTGCGAGGGGCCAGGTGCGTTCGTTCTGCTGAGCGAGCCCTATCGCCGGGACGCCAACACAGCGAGGTCACGAGGCTGGCCGGTAGTCGAGGACCTCGGTAACCACCTCGACATCGTGAACGACCCCGAGTCGCTCGCTCGAGACCTCGTGGGGCTCGCGCGCTGAGGTTCGACGCTCGGGTGCCCCCGACCGCCGGCACTGGGACACGTGGCAGCCGCTCCGGCGTGGCCTGGGTCGCCGTCGCCTGTGCCAGGGCGTGACCGTCTGGGTCGACCGCGAGCCTCGAGCGCGTTTCCGAGGGGGGCATGCGGTGAACGCCTGGTGTTCCGTCAGGGACCGAGTACCTCGTGGTAGACGGCCTTCGTCTGCGGTGATGGGGCCACGCCGAGGTCGCGGGCGAGGATGGCGCGGCACTGCTCGTATGCCCGGAGGGCTTCGGCCCGGTTGCCCCGCCCGATGTGCAGCCGCATGAGCCGCACGTAGCCGGTCTCGCGGTACGGGTCCAGCGCCAAGGCCTCGGTGGCGTAGCGCAGCGCATCGTGCTCGTACCGGCCCCCGGCCAGGCCGTCCACCAGCACGTCGAGGGCGCGCAGCAGCGTCTCCCGCAGCGCGTCGCGGCGGCGCTCGACCCACAGGCCCTGTTCGGCGGGAAGGAGCGGCCGCCTGGCGAGGTTCGCGGCCGTAGACGCGGCCGGAAGAGCGACGTCGCGCCGACCGACCCGCCACGCCGACTCCGCGTCCTCGACGAACCGGACCGCGTCCTCGGCGTCGACCCGGGAGCCGGGCGGGAGCTGGAGCTCGTAGCAGCCGAACCCGCCGTGCATTGTCCAGCCGAGGCCGATCGAGTCGAGGGCGGCACGCACCTTCGAGACGACGGCTGACAGATCGCGCTCCCAGGACGCGGTGAGCGCATCGCGCCACACCACGTCGGCGAGGTCGTCCCGAGCAACGGGGTAGTGGGTCAGGGCGAGGTAGGCGAGCACGATCCTCCCCTGGCGGCCGGGCAGCGCCGAGCCGTCGAGCCAGCGAGGCCCGTGCTCGACCCCCAGCCGGCCCAACACCCGTAGCCGCACGGTTCCAGACACTTGCCAGACCCCTTCCAACCGCCCACCAGACGCCGCTTCGTAGTGTGGCACCGCGTGTAGTTCCGACCCCAGGGAGGCATCGATGACCAAGCTCGTCACTTGCGACTGCGGCGTCGTCGTGCGGGGTGACACCGACGACGAGCTCGTGGCCGCCACCCAGGAGCATGCACGCAACGCGCACGGCATCGAGCTCTCCCGCGAACAGGTGCTGTCGCTGGCGGTGCCGGAGTGACCGTCGAGCAGCTCGGCGCGATCGGCACGGCCGAGACAACCGCTGCGTGCGCACTCACTGTCTGAATCCACCCATCCCTGGGCGACCACGTCGATTCGAATGGAGAAGAGCCATGTCCGTTCACTACCGATCCGCGACCATCGCTGGCGTGAACGTCGCCTATCGCGAAGCCGGTAACCGGGCCAGCCCGACCCTTCTGCTCCTGCACGGATTCCCCGCGTCGTCGTTCATGTACCGCCACCTGATGAGGGCGCTCGCCGACCGGTTC
>Ga0081538_10005527_pt1 | contig 11351 bp, 7 predicted proteins | sample TabmetS5T2R1_FD_71022 | JGI IMG/M metagenome (GOLD analysis project Ga0081538, IMG submission 71022) | Tabebuia heterophylla rhizosphere microbial communities from the University of Puerto Rico - S5T2R1 | ecosystem: Host-associated > Plants > Roots > Rhizosphere ... | reverse complement strand
CAAAGTGCCCGATGTCGCCCGCGTGTCAGCATGATATTGATACCACTCTGATACCACCGCGAACGCAATACGGTGCAACTCGCAGCAAGGCAGGGAAAGGATACCCCTCTAAATATGCGGTATTTGCAATCCCCTGCACACCCCTGCAACGCCTGAGTGATCACTCGTAGCTGGAGCAGGGGTAAGCGGTTCGAGTCCGCTCGTCGGCTCTCTCGAATCTGCGTCGAAAGGGCTGATCGACTGTGAGTGACATGCCAATGACCGGCATCGACCGTCGAGAGCATACCCCGCAGCGAGCGTCTTCCCCGACCGGCCGGGCTTGCCGCCGGACACGTTTTGGGTCAGAATCCCTTGCTGGAGGAGTTTGGGGAAGGTGACCAACCTTATGCGTGAATGCAGAGCACCGACCTCTAGGTCGAGTGACGGAGTCCTGGCATCGGGAGGGGCCGGCCGCGGTGCCGCGTTAGGGGTATCGATATCTGATCTGGTCGGGTTACTGTCCTGGCGCGCCGTCACCGGGGTTCACCCAATTGTCTTTCCGCAAGACAAGCTGTTCTCCAAGCAACTGCTCGCCGCCGCGAGCTACGAAAGGCAGACGCGGTGAGCCTCATCGCTGGTATCGACGTCGGCGGTACTTTTACCGACGTCGTCGTGTACGACACCGAAACCGGTTCGGCTCGGACGTCGAAAGTGTTCTCTACTCGCAACCAGGCCGATGGTCTCCTGCGGGGGCTCCACCAGGTCGTGGAGATGGTGGGGCAGCTTGCGGCTGTCGTGCACGGCACGACGGTGGCCACCAATGCCATCCTCGAGCGCAAGGGTGCGAAGGCGGCACTCATCACCACCGCCGGATTTCGAGATGTGCTGGAGCTTCGCCGGCGTGACCGGCCGGACACCTACGGGCTTACGGGTGGATACCGCCCGTTGATTCCCCGAAGTCGCTGCGTCGAGCTGGGTGAGCGGCTCGACGCGGACGGCGAGGTCGTCGCGGAGCTCGACGTGGACAGCGTGCGGCGCGTCGTCGGTCGGCTCCAGCAGCTCGATGTCGAGGCGGTGGGTGTGTGCCTGCTCCACAGCTACGCCGATCCTGTGCACGAGAACATACTCGCCGAGGCCCTGCGTGACAGTTTACCGGGCGTCCATCTGAGCGTCTCGAGCACCCTAGCTGCAGAGGCGGGGGAGTTCGAGCGCGCGTCTACGACGGCGGTCAACGCCTTCGTACAACCCCGCATGGCGGAGTATCTTCGTGAGGTGCGTCGGCGCCTCACCGAGGAAGACTTCAAAAGGGACGTATGGGTCATGCAGTCAAGCGGTGGGCTCATGCAGATCGACCGTGCATCCCGGCAGCCCGTGCGCACTGTTCTCTCTGGTCCGGCAGCCGGCACGGTGGGCGCCGCAGAGCTCGCGGCGCTGGCCGGCATCGAGGATGTGATCTCTTGTGACATGGGGGGCACAAGCTTTGATGTGGCTCTCATTCCTAGAGGTATGCCGGCCCAGTCAACAGGGCGACAGATCGAGTATGGCATCCCGGTGCAGCTCCCGATGGTCGACGTTCACACCATCGGTGCCGGGGGCGGCAGCATCGCCTGGGTAGACCGCGGTGGAGTGCTGCAGGTCGGCCCCAATTCTGCAGGCGCTGAGCCTGGCCCGGCAGCCTACGGCAGGGGAGGGAATCGGCCCACCGTCACCGACGCCAATGCCGTGCTCGGCCGGCTCGACCCGCAAGCGCAACTTGGTACCGAAGAGGGGTTCCAAATCAACGTTGCGCCGGCCGAGAGCGCTATCCGAAAGCAGATCTCCGAGCCACTGGGGCTCAGCGTCACCGACGCAGCTCTGGGCATCCTCCGAGTTGCGAACGTCAAGATGGCTGGCGCGATACGGCGAGTCTCCGTCGACCGGGGCCATGACCCGAGAAGGTTCGCGCTCGTCGGGTTCGGTGGCGCGGGTCCTGCGCACATCGTCGAGTTGGCCGCAGAGATCGGATCGACGCGCGTGTTGATACCTCCGCAGCCCGGCATAACCTCTGCACTTGGTTGCTTGCTCGCCGACGTCCGTCATGACTTCGTGTATGCCGTCAATGCCGACTTGGACTCGGTAACGGCGGAGCAGGTCCGTGAAGTCTTCGCGAACCAACGAGAACAGGGAATGCAGATACTTCGCCAGGACCAGTTCCCGGACGAGCGGATCGGAGTGCGCCACTACGCCGATATGGCCTACGACAAGCAGTTGCACAACCTTCTGGTGCCGCTACCGGGCGCATCCGAACGGTGGACCGGTAAACACCTAACGGAGGCCTTTCTGGAGCGCTACCAGGAGACTTACGGGGGGCTTCTGCGGAGGGGCAGCGTGAAGCTCGTCAACCTCCGGACCGTGGTGGTCGGTAAGCGGGAGATGGTGCGCTTCTCGAGCGAGCTAGCTGTCGTACACCACGAGCCTCGGCGCCGGCCGGTGACGTTCGTGGAAGGTGTGTTCGAGACCCCCGTTGTGTCTCGAGCAGCGCTGCGGCCGGGCGAGCAATGGGACGGGCCTGTGATCGTAGAGCAGCAGGACAGTACCACCGTCGTCCCACCCTCGACGGTTGTCGAGGTTCACCCTACTGGCTCTCTCCTTGTGGAGGTGCCATCGTGACCAACCTGGACCCGACGACGCTCGCTGTCGTCCGCGGTCGGCTCGAGCAGACCACGGACGAGATGGACACCGTCTTCGAGCGCATGGCCTTCTCGCCGGTGATCTCCGATGCCTGGGATCGCGCGGACGGGATCTATCGTCCTGATAATGGCAGCATGATAGTACAGGGCGAACGAGGTCTGCCGATCTTTGTCGGGACCATGCAGTACGCAACACGGGCCGTCATCGACCACGCCGAGAAACCGCGCCCGGGCGATATCTTCTTGATCAATGACCCGTACCTGGGCGGCACGCACGTCATGGACGTCAAGATGGTACGCCCGTTCTTCCACGACGGTGAGCTGTTTTGCTACCTGGCGAGCACCGGGCACTGGCCAGACATCGGCGGTCGCGTCCCTGGCGGCTTCTCCTCCGCCGCCACCGAAGTCTACCAGGAGGGATTGCGTGTCCCGCCGGTCCGTTTGTTTTCCGGTGACCGGCTCAATCACGACATACTCGGCATTCTTCAGGCCAACAGCCGCATCCCCGAAGATATCGAAGGCGACGTCCATGCCCAGGCGACTGCCCTGCGGGTAGGAGAGGAGCGGCTCGGTGAGCTACTCGACGAGTATGGAAAGGAAACAGTGCTCGCGTGCATTGGCGAGCTCGAGGTACGGGCCGAGCAGCAGATGCGCTCCCATCTCGATGAGGTGCCGGATGGTGCCTACCGCTTTGTGGAGGAGATGGACAACGACGGCATCGACGACGTGCCACTGCGTATCGAGGTCGCCGTTACCGTTCGCGGTCAGCAGATGACGGTAGATTTTACGGGCAGCTCCGGACCGTGCGCGGGTCCGATGAACAGCGTGTACGCCGCAACCGTGTCCTCGTGCGCCGTGGCGCTCAAGCACATCTGGCCGGACGTAGCACTCAACTCAGGCATGTTCACGCCTCTGGATTTCGTGATTCCCGACACCACCTTCCTCAACGCAGTCGTTCCCCAGCCAGTCGCTGGCTGCGCCGCGGAGACCTCGCAGCGCATCATCACCGCAGTCATGGGCTGTCTTGCGCAGGCGGTCCCCGAGCGCGTTCCGGCGGGATCGTGCGCTACGATCAACAACCTGTCGATGGGCGGCGTCGACGCCGATGGAAACCCCTACGTTATGTACGTGTTCCTTGGGGGCGGCTACGGTGGTCACGCGTCGGGTGACGGTCTGACCAACGGGTGCTCGCTCATGAGCGTGGCCCGAACGCAGTCGTTGGAGGTACTCGAGCAACGCTACCCCATCCGCTTCAACCGCTACTCAGTGCGGGAGAGTTCCGCAGGGGCCGGACGCTACCGAGGTGGCTTCGGGGTCGAGTTCGAGTTCACGTTTACCGGTCGCAGCGGCAGAGCGTCGCTTCTGGGCGACCAGGCGAAGAGCTCGCCCCGGGGCGTAGGCGGCGGCAACAACGGGGCATCGGCAAGCCCTTACTTCGTGCTTGAGGGGGAGCACACTGTCCTTCCCATGATCTCGAAAGGCGAGAACATACCCTTGCGCCCTGGAGACGTCGTCTGTTTGCGGACGGCCGGGGGAGGGGGATACGGACCTCCCCCAGAACGAGACCTCCGGCTGGTGCGCCGAGACATTGACGATGGGTACATCACCGAAGCCGAAGCGTCCGAACTCTACGGAAGGACCGGGAGCCATGAGTGATCCGGCGCTGCTCGCTCCCCCAGGCCCTCACCTGCCCGTCGTGTCGCACGGAGAGGGCGTGTGGCTCGTTGACGAGGCAGGACGTCGCTATCTCGACGGTAGCTCCGGTGCCGTTGTGAGTAGCCTTGGGCACGGCAACGCTGAGATCGCCGCGGCACTGCAGCAGCAGGCCATGACGGTAGCCTTCGCACATCGCACACAGTTCCGTAATCGTCCGGCTGAGGAGCTCGCTGCGGCGCTCGTGGAGCTTGCCCCGCCTCCCCTTGCCCGTGCCGCGCTGCTCTCGTCGGGCTCGGAAGCCAACGAGCTCGCCATGAAGCTCGCCATTCGCTTCTGGCAGGAGCAAGGGCGACCGCGCAAGCACGGCATCATCTCACGTTGGACCAGCTATCACGGATCCACGCTGGGGGCACTGTCCGCGACCGGGCACCCGGCTCGCCGAAGAGCGTTCGCGGACCTATTGCACCCGTTCCCTCGGGTTTCTCCTCCTTACTGTCTGCGGTGCCCTGCTGGTGCGTCGACAGAGAGCTGCGCCGAGGCGTGCCTGAATGATCTCGAGGTGGCGATTCAGCGCGAGGGGCCGGAGCAGCTCGCTGCGTTCATCGCCGAGCCGGTGGTAGGTGCCGCAGCCGGCATACTCGTCCCCCCGTCCGGCTATCACGAGGGCGTGCGTGAGCTCTGTGATCGGTACGAGCTCCTGTGGATCGCCGATGAGGTCATGTCCGGCTGCGGGCGCACCGGACGCTGGCTGGCTGTCGAGCACTGGGAAGCCGTTCCCGATCTGGTGACCCTGGGCAAGGGGTTGTCGGGCGGCTACGCTCCGTTGTCGGCGGTTCTTTGCACGTCGAAGGTCGCCGCAGCCCTCGGGCCAGGTGAGCTTGGCGCTGCGACCGCGCACACGTACACCAACACGCCGTTGCCCGCGGCTGTCGGGCTCGCGGCTCTAGAGGTGATGAAGCGACAGGGTTTGGTTGCGCGCGCGTCCGCCGTCGGCGTGGTGCTCCACGAGGCACTAGCCTCGCTCAGCGAGGAGATCGAGATGATCGGCGACGTCCGGGGGCTGGGCCTCCTGCGGGGTGTCGAGCTGGTCGCCGATCGAGAGACGCTCGAGCCTTTCGATCCCGAGCTTCGCGTCACTGCTCGCCTTGTGGAGGCCGCCCGCCATCGTGGGTTGCTGGTGTATCCGGCGGCATTGGGCATCAACGGGCAGTCGGGCGACGCCATAGTCGTGGCACCACCCTTGATCATCAGCGAGACGGAGATCAAGGAACTAGTCGCCCGCCTTCGGGAGGCGCTCCTCGATGTTGGCCGCGTCCTCAACGAGGAGTCATCGTTCGCGGCGTCTGTGCAGGATGGCAATAGTCGAGAGGAGGAATAAAGATTATGGAACAGGTTGGCGGAGAAGGCATAGGGCAGCAATCGTCCGTTCGACAGGTGGCGGTCGCTAGCTTCGTGGGCACAGCCCTCGAGTGGTACGATTACTTCATCTACGGTACGGCGGCAGCGCTGGTCTTTCCGGCGCTGTATTTCCCAGGATTCTCGACGTTTGCCGGGACCCTGGCGTCCTTCGCTACATTTGGGGTTGGGTTCTTCGCTCGCCCGGTAGGAGCGGTATTCTTCGGCCACTTTGGGGACAGGGTGGGTCGCAAGGCGGTGCTGGTCACCACGCTCCTTATCATGGGCGTTGCTACTTTCCTTATCGGCGTCCTCCCGACGTACGAAGCGATTGGGGTACTGGCCCCGGTCGCTCTCGTCGTACTGCGGCTCTTACAGGGCTTCGCCGTAGGGGGAGAGTGGGGCGGCGCGGTCTTGATGGCGGTGGAGCACTCCCCTTCCGAGACCCGGGGATTCTTCGGAAGCTGGCCGCAGATGGGCGCCCCGGCGGGGCTCGTGATCTCGACGGCCGCATTCACCCCCTTTGCGGCTCTCCCGGAGGAGCAGTTTCTATCCTGGGGCTGGCGTGTCCCGTTCCTCCTTAGTTTCTTGCTCATAGTGGTCGGGTTGTACATACGCCTCAGGATCACCGAGTCTCCCATCTTCTCGCAAGTCAGGGAGACACATACCGAGGCACGCGCGCCGATCGTCGACGTTGTACGCGCATATCCAAAGAACGTCGCCTTGGGTACGGGGGCTCGCATAAGCATCGACGTCGCCTTCTACATATTCGCGGTCTACACGCTTTCCTACGTCTCCGAGCAGCTCGGACTGCCCAGTAGTACGGTCTTGACCGGGCTCCTGATCGCGGGCGTCATCGAGATCTTCACCATACCCTTCTTCGGCTCGCTATCCGACCGTCTCGGCCAGCGGCAGGTCTTTATCGGGGGCGCGGTATTCCTGGGTTTGTTTGCCCTTCCTTTCTTCTGGATGCTCAATACAGAGGAAAGCGTCCTCATCTGGCTCGCCCTGGTAGTAGGCCTCAGCGTCGGCCACGCCGCAGCTTACGGCCCGATGGCGAGTTTCATGGCCAGGCTCTTTGGAGCACGCGTGCGCTACAGCGGAATCTCCTTGAGCTACCAGCTCGCCGGGATATTGGGAGGTGCTCTGGCGCCGATCATCGCGACCTTGCTGTACGCGGCGATCGAAGGGCCGGAGCTCATAGCGCTTTACATGGCTGCTCTGTGCGGCCTCACCGTCGTATGCGTTTACCTGGCCTCGGATTTCCCGGGGGACGACCCCGACGAGAGTCGGCTGGCTGCCGATAGGCAAGAGACGGCAGGTCAGAGATGAGCGTCGGTCCGGTGAGGATGGGGTAGACAAACAGCGACCCATGGGCAGACGCTACCGCGTCGGCGTAGACATCGGCGGGACGTTCACGGATCTGGTGCTGATCGATGACGCAACGGGCGAGCGGGCCATCGGCAAGATCCTGACCACGCCAAAGGACCCCTCCGACGCCGTCGAAAAAGGATTGGCCGAGCTTCTCGAGAGGGAAGGCATCAAGGCTTCACAGATCGGGACGATAGTCCACGGCACGACCCTGGTCACGAACGCCCTGATCGAGCGCAAAGGAGCCAGGACGGCTCTGCTAACGACGGAGGGGTTTCGGGACGCGATCTCGATCGGGACGGAGCATCGCTACGATATGTACGACATCTTTATCGAGAAGCCCGAGCCTCTGGTGCCGCGGAGCTTGCGCTATGGTGTGCGCGAGCGCATGCTCGACGATGGTTCGGTTGCTATCAGACTTGATGAGGATCAGCTACAGGAGATCGTGGTGGAGCTGCGCGAGCGGGAAGTAGGGGCCGTCGCGGTGAGCTTTTTGCACTCTTTTCGCAACCCCGCGCACGAGCGGAGGGTCGCCCAAGTTCTCGCCGAGGAGGCGCCGGGGATTACGGTCTCGCTCTCTTCGGAAGTGGCGCCTGAGATCCGGGAATACGAGCGCACCTCGACGACGATCGCCAACGTCTACGTCAGGCCGCTCGTCGAGCGCTACCTGCGGGTGCTCGACGAGCGCCTAACGAGGCTCGGGTTCGGGGGTTCTCTCTACATCATGCTCTCGAACGGCGGCACGGCCAGCGTCGAGACGGCGCGCGAGTTCCCGATCCGGCTCCTCGAATCCGGCCCGGCAGCCGGGGCCCTGGCCGCCGCATTTTACGGCCGAAGGACGGGGTTCTCCGAGGTTCTCTCCTTCGACATGGGCGGAACTACGGCCAAGGCGTGCCTGATCGAGGGCGGAGAGCCGCTTACGACTAGCGAATTTGAGGTCGCTAGGGTCTACCGGTTCAAGAAGGGCTCGGGGTTACCGGTCAAGACCTCGGTGATCGAGATGATCGAGATTGGTGCTGGTGGCGGCTCCGTCGCTCGCGTCGGCCCGCTCGGCTTGCCGAAGGTCGGCCCCGAGAGCGCCGGCGCCGACCCCGGCCCGGCATGCTACGGGCGCGGCGGAAGCGAGCCCACGGTGACCGACGCGGATCTGATCCTGGGCTACCTCGACCCTAACTACTTCCTCGGTGGCAAGATGCGCCTCGACCGCGAAGCGGCTGTGAGAGCTATCGAAGCGGGGATAGCTCGTCCCCTGGGCCTCGATCCCATCGAAGCCGCTTGGGGCATCCACCAGGTCGTCAACGAGAACATGGCCAACGCGGCCAGGATCCACGCCATCGAGCGTGGCAAGGACCCGCGGGCGTACCCCCTGTTCGCCTTCGGTGGTGCGGGACCCGTGCACGCATACCGCGTCGCCCGCGCCCTAGGTGTCCCGGGTTTCGTAGCACCGCTCGGGGCGGGCGCGACGTCGGCGTTCGGCTTTCTGTGCGCCCCACTCTCCTTCGACTTCGTGCGCAGCCTCTACGGCCGCTTGGACGAGCTCGACTGGTCCGGGGTGAACGAAGCGCTGGAGGAGATGGAGGCGGAGGGACGCGACCTGCTGCGCGCCTCCGGGGTCGCGGACGCAGACATCCGGGTGCGCCGGCTCTGCGAGATGCGCTATACGGGCCAGGGACACGAGGTAACCGTGGAGCTACCCAGCGGGTCCCTTGGCCCAGGCGACGCTGACCGGCTGGCGACACTCTACCGCAAGGAGTACCGGCGGCTATACAACAGGGAAGGTCCGGACGTACCACTGGAGGCGCTCACATGGCGCCTCGAGGTCGCCGCGCCACGACCCGAGATACGGCTTGAAGGAGAAGAGGAGGGAGAAGCTATCTCTGGATGGCAAAAGGCCGCGCGTGAGATCTACCTTCCCGAGGATGAGGGCTTCCGAGAGGTGCCGGTCTACGACCGCTACCGCCTCAGCCCCGGCGCGGCCTTCGCCGGTCCGGCGGTCATCGAGGAGAAGGAGTCCACAGTTATCCTCGGTCCAGAGGGAGGGGCGCAGATCGACGCCGCTCGGAACCTGATCGTGAGGTGGTCGTGAGCGAGACGCGACTGGACCCAATCCTTCTAGAGGTCCTCTGGAACCGCCTGGTCTCCGTGGTCGAGGAGCAGGCGCGGGCTCTGATGCGCACCTCCTTTACCAGCGTGGTGCGCGAGGCGGGCGACCTCTCGGCCGGCCTCTTCGATCGGCAGGGGCGGATGGTCGCCCAGGCCGTTACCGGCACCCCCGGCCACGTCAACGCGATGGCGACGAGCATGCACCACTTCCTACGAGAAGTCCCGGCCGAGACTCTGCAGCCGGATGACGTGCTTATCACCAACCACCCTTGGCAGACGTCCGGCCACCTCAACGACTTCACCGTGATCACCCCGATTTTCCGCGGCGGTGAGATAGTCGCGTACTTCGGCAATTGCTGTCATGCGCTCGACGTCGGAGGCCGGGGCCTGGGCGCTGACGCCCGGCAGGTCTACGAGGAGGGTCTCTTTGTCCCCGTCACCCGCCTGTTCGTTCGCGGCGAGCCCAACGACGAGCTCTTCCGCCTCATCAGCGCCAACGTGCGTGCACCGTTCGAGGTCGTCGGCGACCTCTACGCCCAGGTCGGCAGCAACGACGTCGGCGGCGCGCGGCTCATCGAGATGCTCGAGGAATTCGACCTTCGAGATATCGAGGGACTCTCCGATGAGATCTGCACCCGCTCCGAAAAGGCGATGCGGGAGGCGATCGGAGCCCTGCCCGACGGAGTCTACGAGAACGAGACATACACCGACGGCTTCGACGACCCGATAAAGCTCTCCGTCGCCATTCGCGTCGAGGGCGAAGAGATCCACCTGGATTACGAGGGCACTTCACCGCAGAGCGAAAGGGGCATCAACGTCGTCCTCAACTACACCGTCGCGTACACCACCTTCGGGGTGAAGTGCGCGATCAGCCCGGAGGTGCCGAACAACGATGGCAGCTTCCGCCCCGTGCGCGTCACGGCGCCCGAAGGGTGCATCCTCAACGCCGCACACCCGGCACCGGTTGGCGCTCGGCACATCATCGGGCACTTCCTGCCGGGTCTGATCCACGGCGCTCTCGCTCAAGCGGTCCCGGACAGGGTACTGACTCAAGGGTCCGACAGTCTCTGGAACACCCAGATCAGTGGCTACCGGGAGGACGGCGAGCCCTTTACCTACGTGTTTTTCTCCGGAGGTGGCATGGGCGCGAGTTCCCGAAATGACGGCCTGTCCGCAACGGCGTTTCCAAGCGGTATCCGCGGCGTGCCGACTGAAGTTATCGAGAACATCTCGCCAGCGATCATGCACAGGAGGGAACTGCGCGCCAATTCTGAGGGAGCAGGCAGACGCCGGGGAGGTTTCGGTCAGGTGATGGAGTTAGGGGTGCGTGGCAACTCGCCCTGGATCCTCTCGGCCATGTACGATCGTACAAGGTGCCCGGCGCGGGGTCTGCAGGGCGGATGCTCCGGCAGTACCGGGGCGGTGCGCACCGCGAGCGGGGAACTCCTGCACCCCAAGCGCCAGCAACGTATCGAGGGCGGAGAGCGGGTGTTTCTGAGCCTGCCGGGCGGCGGGGGCTTCGGTGCAGCCACGGAGCGCGAGCCGGAGACGGTCGCACGCGACGTTACAGACGGGCTCGTCTCGGTCGAGCGTGCTCGCGATGTCTACAAAGTTGTCCTCGACGGGGATCGCAGCGATCGGTATACGGTCGATGCGGGCGCGACTGACCGTTTGCGCGCCGAGGCCGTATCCCGTGCAGATGGCGATCCATGATCCTGAGTTAGGGTTTGCTACGCTTCAGAATCAGCTCACGTCACCTCCGGCGACAGACTCCTTCGAGCCCTAAAGGGTATGTTTCTAGATCCTACCGGTTTACAAGTCAGCTAGACTAGATAGCTTGACCCTCAAGTGCATACCGTATGATCACTAGCCGATGATTGTACTGACACCACTCAGGACGCAACATACAGAAACGCCGGGCAACTACCAGCAAGGTAGTCGGCTTAGATAAGCGGTTTTTGCAACATCCGGCAACACTCAGAAACGGGTGTCAGCGGATTGTGGCTCCGAAGGTCGCGGGTCCGTGCAATTGGACCTGCTGTCAGACTGTAGCTGTCGCTCCTCTTGATACCACTCTGATACCACCGGGAACGCAATACGGTGCAACACGCAGCAAACCGGAGAAAGGAAACCCCTTTAGATACAGGGAATTTGCAACCTCCTGCACACCCCTGCAAC
>Ga0081538_10005526_pt1 | contig 11351 bp, 10 predicted proteins | sample TabmetS5T2R1_FD_71022 | JGI IMG/M metagenome (GOLD analysis project Ga0081538, IMG submission 71022) | Tabebuia heterophylla rhizosphere microbial communities from the University of Puerto Rico - S5T2R1 | ecosystem: Host-associated > Plants > Roots > Rhizosphere ... | reverse complement strand
GGGGGGGCCTGGAGCACCTCGGCTCCCCGCTCCCCGCGGAGGAGCGGCTCCCGATCGGCGTCAGCTACGCGAGCCGCCACCTCCGGCTGCCCGACGGCTCGCTCCGACCCGACAAGCTGATAATGATCGGCGCCGTGCCCGAGCGTCCGCGGACGCTGTTCCTGTTCGCGCAGGAGGGCGGCCGCTGGATCCTCTCGCTCGGCGGCTACGGCGAGCACCGGCCGCCGGGCGACGCGGGAGGCTTCGCCGCGTTCGCCGCGACCGTCGCGCCGCCGGACGTGCACGACGCGATCGCCGCCGCCGAGCCGCTCGACGATGTCGCGACCCACGGCTTCCCCGCGAGCGTGCGGCGCCGCTACGAACGGCTGCGCCGCTTCCCCGCCGGCCTGCTCGTGACCGGCGACGCGATCTGCTCGTTCAACCCGACCTACGGCCAGGGCATGACGGTGGCCGCCGCGCAGGCGGTCGCGCTGCGCGAGTGCCTCGAGCACGGTGCCGACGATCTCGCCCGGCGCTTCTTCGGCGCCGCGAGCGCGCCCGTCGATCATGCGTGGCAGATGTCCGTCGGCGCGGACCTCGCGCTGCCGCAGGTGCAGGGCCGGCGCCCGGCGCGCGTCCGGCTCGTCAACGCCTACCTGCGGCGGCTGCGCGCGCGGGCCGAGAACGACCCGGTCGTCGCGACGGCGTTCAGCGCGGTGGTCGGGATGCGCGAGCCGCCGCAGCGCCTGCTGCGGCCGGCGGTCGCCGCGCGAGTGCTGCGCGGGCCCGCGCCGGCGCCGTGGAGCGCGGAGGCCGAAGGCGTGCGGCGGTCGGAGCTGCGGGTCGGCGGAGTGCACACGCCGCTGCGCGAGGCCGGGCCGGCCGGCGCGCGCGAGGCGGTCGTGTTCCTGCACGGCAACCCCGGCTCGGGAGCCGACTGGGAGCCGCTGCTCGCCGCCGTCGGGGAGCGCCGGCGCGCGGTCGCCTGGGACGCGCCCGGCTTCGGCCGCGCCGTGGCCCCGGGGTTCGAGCAGACCGTCGCGGCGCACGCGGAGTTCGTCGGCCGCGCGCTCGCGGCGCTGGGCATCGATCGCGCGCACATCGTGGCGCACGACTTCGGCGGCCCGTGGGGCCTGGCCTGGGCGGCGGCGAACCCTGAGCGGTTCGCGAGCGCGGTGCTGATCTGCACCGGCGCGCTGCCCGGTTACCGCTGGCACGCGCTCGCGCGCGTCTGGCGCACCCGGCTGCTCGGCGAGCTGTTCATGGCCACGACCACGCGGCCCGGCTTCCGGATGCTGCTGCGCCGCGGCAACCGCCCGCCGCTGCCGCGGCCGTTCGTGGACCGCATGTACGACGACTTCGACCGCGAGACGCGCGGCGCGGTCCTGCGGCTCTACCGGTCGGTCGCGGAGGTCGGCGCGGCCGGCGACCAGCGCGCTCGCGCCCTGCGGCCGCTCGACCGCCCGGCGCTGGTGATCTGGGGCCGCAACGACCCGTACCTGGGCGTCGAGTGCGCGGAGCGCGAGCGGCGGGCGTTCCCGCGTGCGGAGCTGGTCGTGCTCGACCGCGCCGGCCACTGGCCGTTCGTCGACGATGCCCCTGCGGTGGCGGCGGCGGTGACCTCGTTCCTGCGCCGGCAGGAGCAGCCGGTCGAGCTCGCGGAGCGCGCGGCCGCTTGACGGCCGCGCGCCCCGGCGCTTCTCAGCCGGCCGGTGCGGGGGCGGGCACGCGGCCCTCGAGCCCGCCCTCGGGCAGCACGCGGTCGAGCCAGCGCGGCAGCCACCAGCTGCGCTCGCCGAGCAGCTGCATCACGGCCGGCACGAGCACCATGCGCACGATCGTCGCGTCGACGAGGATCGCTGCTGCGAGCCCGAGCCCGATCAGCTTGAGCGAAACATCCGGGCTCAGCGCGAACGCGCCGAACACCGCGACCATGATCAGGGCCGCGGCGGTGATCACGCGTGCCGTCCGTGCGAGGCCGGTGGTGACCGCGCGCGCCGTGTCGCGCCGCTCGAGGTACTCCTCGCGCACGCGCGAGAGCAGGAACACCTCGTAGTCCATCGACAGCCCGAACAGGACCGCGAACATGATCACCGGGATGAACGGCGGCACCGGCGTCTCGCCGTCGATCCCGACGAGCTGCCCGGCCCAGCCGCCCTCGGCCAGGTACGCGACGACGCCGTACGCTGCGGCGATCGAGAGCAGGTTCATCACGCCCGCCTTCAGCGCGACGACGACCGAGCGGAAGCTGAACAGCAGCAGCAGGAACGAGAGCCCGACGACCCCGCCGATGAACAGCGGCAGCCGGTCGGCCGTCGCCTCGCTCTGGTCCACCAGCGCCGCGGTCGAGCCGCCGAGGCTGACCGGGACGCCGGCCCCCGGCAGGACGTCGGCGCGCAGCCGCTGGACGAGGTCCTCGGTCGCACTGTCCTGCGGCGACGTGCGCGGGGTAACCGTGACCACCATCGCGTCGCCGGCGGGGTTCGCCTCCGGCTCGGCGACCGCCGCCACGCCGGGCTCGTCGCGCAGCCGGTCCGCGAGCGCAGTCATCGCGTCGCGGTCGGCTTCGCCCGCCACCGGCGCAGCGAGCAGCAGCGGCCCGTTCGCGCCGGGCCCGAAGCCCTGCGAGACGAGGTCGTAAGCCTGCCGCGTCGTCGTGTCGGCAACGTCGTTGCCGCGGTCGGGGAAGCCGAGCCGCAGGCCCGCGAACGGGGACGCGAGCACCAGCAGCACCGCGACGCCCGCGATCGCGGCGACCCACGGGCGGCGCTGGACCGCACGGCCCCAGCGCGCGGCGGGCGCGCCGTCGCTGCCGCCGGCCACGGCGCGGCGGGTGCCGGGGATCCGCAGCCGATCGATCCGCGGGCCGGCGATCGCCATCAGCGCGGGCACGAGAGTGACCGACGCGGCCATGACGATCAGCACCGAGACGATCGTCGCCAACGCGGCGCCGTAGAGGTACGGGAGGCCCATCAAGAACAGCCCGAGCAGCGAGATCACGACCGTCGTGCCCGCGATCAGCACGGAGCGCCCGGCCGTGGCGATCGACTCGACGACCGCGTCGCGGGGCGCGCGGCCGGCGGCCAGCGCTCCTCGATAGCGGGTGACGATCAGCAGCGCGTAGTCGATCCCGACGCCGATCCCGAGCATCGACGCGAGCGCCGGCGCCCAGTCGGGCACGTCCATCACCGCGGCCAACAGCCCGATCAGCGCGCTCGAGATCCCGAGCCCGAACAGCGCCGTCGCGAGCGGCAGCCCGGCCGCCACGACCGTCCCGAAAGTGAGCAGCAGCACGAACGCCGCGATCGCCAGGCCGACGATCTCCGACGAGATCTCGCCCTCCTGCGCGTTGGCGATCAGCTGGCCGCCGAGCTCCACGCGCAGCCCGGAGCCGTTGGCCTGCTCGGCGAGCTCGATCAAGCGCTCGCCGCTCTCGCGCGGCACCGCGCCGAGCAGCTCGGTCAGCGGGATCCGCAGCACGCCGATGCTGCCGTCGGGCGAGTTCTCCGCGTCGGCAACGGTCGCGCCGCGGCCGATGCCCTCGAGCCCGTCGGCGTCGGCGACGAGCCGGTCGATCCGCTCCGCGACCGCGGCCGAGCCGGCGCCGTCGCGCGCCTGCCAGACCACGTCGACGGTCTCGGGGTTGCGCTCCGGGAAGCGCTCCGCCAGCAGGTCGGCCGCGGCGCGCGACTCCGAGCCGGGCGTCGAGTAGTCGGCCGACCAGTCGCCGGCCAGGCCGGCCGCCGCGAAGGCGGCGACGAGCCCGACGATCCAGACGACCACCACCGAGCGGCGGCGACGGAACGCGAGGTCGGCGAGCCGCGCGAGGCGGCCCGGGGGAGAAGGAGACATCTGGGGAGGACCTCCCGGGCGAGGATGCCGCAGGGTTGCGGCAGGAACGATTGACGCGGCAACCCTAGCTCCGGTAGGATTGTTTTGTCAAGCGTTTCGCAGACAATTTACACATGGCACCCGTCCTCGTATCTCCCTACACTCGCTGCCGCCGTGGGTGAGCACGTCAGCGATCCGCGCTTCGCCTCCTTCTACGGGCTGCTCGTCGTCGAGTGGCGGATATCCGAGCGCCTCGACGCCGAGCTGCAGGCCGAGGCCGGCCTGTCGTTGAACCGGCTCGAGCTGCTCGCGCAGCTGCACTTCAAGGAGGGCCGGCGGCGGATGTCGGACCTGGCCGACGCGCTGCTGCTGTCGCGCGGCGGCGCGACGCGGCTCGTCGCGCGCGCCGAGGAGGACGGCCTCGTCCGGCGCGAGATCCCGCACGACGACCGCCGCGCCACCTACGCGGTGCTGACCGACGCGGGTCGCGAGCTGGCCGAGCGCGGGCTGCCGGTGTACATGGAGATCGTCCAGCGCCTCTTCCACGACTTCGTCGACGACGAGGAGACGGAGGTGCTCGTGCGCGTCTGGAACCGCGTGCTCGAGGGCAACGACATGAGCTGCGCTCCGATCTCGGCCGCCGCCGCCGCGCTGCCCGATCCGGCCGAGCGCGCCTAGGCCGGCGGCCCGCCCGCATACTGACGGCGTGCGCTTCTGGTCACACGATCGCCATTCGTTCCCGCTGCCCGACGGCCACCGGTTCCCGCTGCCGAAGTACAGGCTGCTCCGCGAGGCGGTCGAGCGGGAAGGGCTCGGCGAGGTCCTGCACGCGGGGCCGGTGCCGTGGTCGCAGCTGGAAGCCGTCCACGCGCCCGGGTACCTGCGCTCGCTTCAGGACGGGACGCTCGACCGCCGGGCGGAGCGCGCGCTCGGCCTGCCGTGGTCGCCGGCGCTCGTCGAGCGCGCGCGGCGCTCGGTGCAGGCGACGATCGAGGCCGCGCGCGACGCGCTCGACGACGGGGTCGGCATGAACCTCGGCGGCGGCACGCACCACGCGGGCTACGACCAGGGTCGCGGCTACTGCGTGTTCAACGACGTCCCGGTCGCCGTCGCCGCGCTGCGTGGATCGGGGCGGCTCGGCCGCGTGCTGGTCGTCGACTGCGACGTGCACCAGGGCGACGGCACCGCCGAAATGCTCGCCGGCGATCCGGACACGTTCACGCTGTCGCTGCACGGCGGCGCCAACTATCCCTTCCGCCGCGCGATCTCCGACCTCGACGTCGACCTGCGCAGCGGCGCCGGCGACGAGGAGTATCTCGACGCGCTGGAGGGCGCGCTCGGGCGGGCGCTTGCCGCCGGGCGGCCGCAGGTCGTCGTCTACCTCGCCGGCGCCGATCCCTGGGAGGGCGACCGGCTGGGGCGCCTCGCGCTGACGAAGGCCGGGCTCGCGGCGCGCGACGAGCTCGTGCTCGACGCCGCGGCCCAGGCGGGCGCCGCGGTCTGCGTGTGCCTCGCGGGCGGCTACGCGCCGGACATCCGCGACACGGTGGAGATCAACCTCGCGACCGCACGGAGCGTCGCCGGGTGGCTCAGACCAGCAGCGCCCGGACCGGCGCGCCGGCCGGCTGCTCGCCGGCGGCGTGCGGCATGACGACGAAGCCGTCGCTCGCCGCCAGCGCGCCGGTGAGGTGCGAGCCCTGCCCCTCCGTCGGCGTCGCCTCGAGCACGCCGTCGGCGCCTTGGACCAGCCGGGCGGTGAGGAGCGTCGTGCGGCCCTCGGCGGGCCGGGCCGGGACCGTGAGGCGCGCCGGCACGAACGCGGGCGCCGCGTCGGCCGCGCCCTGAAGGCGCCGCAGCGCCGGGCCGACGAACAGCAGGAAGCACGCGACGGTCGAGAGCGGGTTGCCCGGGAGGCCGAAGACGAGCGTCGCGCCCCGGCGGCCGAACCACAGCGGCTTGCCGGGCTTGAGCCGCACGCGCCAGAACACCTCGCGGACGTCGCGCTCCTGCAGCGCCGGCTTGACGTGGTCGTGCGGGCCGACCGACACGCCGCCGGAGACGAGCAGCACGTCGCCGGCCAGCCCGGACTCGATCGCCTGCGCGGTCGCCGTGGCGTCGTCGGGCACGACCGGGTGGACGACGACCTCCGCTCCCGTCCGCTCGGCGAGCAGCCGCAGCGTCAGCCGGTTGGACTCGTGGATCCGGCCGGGCTCGGGCGGCGCGCCCGGCTCCAGCAGCTCGGTGCCCGTGGCGAGCACGTGCACGAGCGGCCGCCGCCGCACGGCGACGGAGCCGACGCCCGCGGAGACGAGCGCGGTGATGTGCTGCAAGCCCAGCGTCGCACCCGCGGGCGCCAGCACGTCGCCGCGCGCGACGTCCTCGCCGCGATAGCGCACCGCCGTGCCGGGCGCCACCGGCGCGGCCGGCGTCACCCGCGCGCCGTCGACCTCGGCGTCCTCGACGCGCAGCACGGCATCGGCGCCAGCGGGCAGCGCGGCGCCGGTCGTGATCCCGATCGCCGTTCCCGGCACAAGCGGGGCCTCGGCCACGTCGCCCGCGGCGAGTTCGCCGACGACGTCGAGCGGGCGCGGCGCCTCGGTGTCCGACGCCAGCAGCGCGTATCCGTCCATCGCCGAGCGGTCGAACGGCGGCAGGTCGACGGCGCTCCGCAGGTCCTCCGCCGCGACCCGTCCGAGCGCGTCGCCGACCGGCACCGTCTCCGCCTGCAACGGCGCGGGGCAGGCGGCCGCGACCAGCTCCCACGCCTCCTCGACCTCGAGCAGGCCGGTGCGGGCCGGCGAAGTCGGCTCGGTGCTCACCCGCCGATGCGCGACATCGAACGCGGCGGCTGGCGGAAGCCGGGCTCGCCGACGTGGTGCTTGAGCTCCTTGCGCCAGACCGCGTCGCGCACGATCTCCTCGAGCTCGTCGTCGCTCGCGCCGCCGCGCAACGGCGCGCGCAGGTCGGTCTCGTGGAGCGAGAACAGGCAGGTGCGCAGCATCCCCTCGGCGGTCAGGCGGATCCGGTTGCAGTCGCCGCAGAACGGCTCGGTGACGGGGGAGATGAAGCCGATCTCGCCGCGGCCGTCCGCGAACGCGTAGCGCCGGGCGGTGCCGTGACGCTCGCGGCCGAGCGGCACGAGCTCGTACTCCGACTCGATGATCGCCAGCACCTCGGCGTTCGGCAGCACCTTGTCCATGTCCCACGCCTGATCGGCGTCGAGCGGCATGAACTCTATGAACCGCACCTCGTACGGCTGCTCGCGCGCGAACTGCGCGAAGCGCAGCACCTCGTCCTCGGTGAACCCGCGCAGCGCGACCGCGTTGACCTTGATCGGCCGCAGCTGCGGGTAGGCCTGCGCGGCCTCCAGGCCGGCGAGCACGCGGTGCAGCGAGTCGCGCCGCGTGAGCTGGAAGAAGCGGTCGGCGGCGAGCGAGTCGAGCGACACGTTGACGCGCCGCAGGCCGGCCGCGACGAGGTCGCCGACCTGCTGCTCGAGCAGGTAGCCGTTCGTCGTCAGCGAGAGATCGTGGACGCCGGGGATGGCGGCGATCGCCTCGACGAGCCGCCACAGCTCTTTGCGGACGAGCGGCTCGCCGCCGGTCAGGCGCACGTCGTGCACGCCCATCTCGCTCAGCAGCCGCACGAGCCGCGCGATCTCCTCGTAGCTGAGCAGCTGATCGCGGTCGAGCCACGGCAGCCCCTCGGCCGGCATGCAGTACGTGCAGCGGAAGTTGCAGCGGTCCGTGACCGAGATCCGCACGTCGCCGATCGGCCGCCGGTGGCCGTCTGAGAGCGGCTCCCTCATGCGCGGTGGAAGTCGGACTTGCCGCCGGTCTTGTCGAGCAGCTCGACGCGCTCGATCACGACGCCCGGCTCGATGCCCTTGACCATGTCGTAGACGGTCAGCGCGGCGACGCTCGACGCGACCATCGCCTCCATCTCGACGCCGGTGCGGTCGGCGCAGCGGGCCTCGGCGACGATCGTGACCGTGCCGGCGCCGGCGTCGATCGCGATGTCGGGGTCGACGTGCGTGAGCGGCAGCGAGTGGGCGAGCGGGATCAGCTCGTCGGTGCGCTTGGCGGCCTGGATCGCGGCGATCCGCGCCACCGCGGCGACGTCGCCCTTCGGGTTGTCGCCGCGCGCGACGCGGGCGGCGGCCTCCGGCGACATCCGCACGACGGCGCGGGCGCGCGCGTAGCGCTCGGTCGGGCGCTTCGCGCTCACGTCGACCATGCGCGCGGTTCCGGCGGCGTCGAGGTGGGTCAGCTCGGCCTCCATCTGCACACAGCGTACCCTCAGGAAATGCTCGTCTCCGTCCGTCTCTTCGCCGGCCTGCGCGAGCGCGCGGGCGCCGAGCGCGTCGAGGTCGAGCTGCCGGAGACCGCCACGGTGGCCGACCTGCTGGCGGCGATGGAACTCGCGCCGCGCTCGTGCGTGGCGGCGATCAACCGCGAGTATGCGGATCCGGACGCTCGGATAGGGCCCGGCGACGAGGTCGCGCTGGTACCGCCGGTGAGCGGCGGGGACGGCACGGTGCGGCGGATCCGCGTGACGGGCGAGCCGCTCGACGTCGCGGCGCTGTCGGCAGCGGTGCGCGACCCGCGGGCTGGCGCCGTCGTGCTGTTCGAAGGCGTGACGCGGGATGTCCCGGAGCTCGACTACGAGGCGTACGTCGAGATGGCCGAGCCGCGGCTTGCCGCTATCGCGGAGGAGGAGGCCGAGCGCCACGGGCTCTGCGCGGTGGCGGTCGAGCACCGCACCGGCACGGTCGCGCTGGGCGAGCCGAGCGTGATCGTGGCGGCGAGCGCGCCCCACCGCGGGGAGGCGTTCGCCGGCGCGCGCGCGGTCATCGACCGCGTCAAGGCCGAGGCGCCGATCTGGAAGGTCGAGGTGAGCGCGGCCGGGCGCCGGCGCGTGGAAGGCCGACTGCCGCCTGTGCGCGACTCCGCCACAACGCGCTAGTCCCGCGTCGCGGGTTGACGTTGATAGCGACGCCCGCGTCGCGGGTTGACGTTGATATGCGACGTCAACCCGCGACCGGGCAGCTCGCCCCGGCCGAGTCCGCCTCTTCAATGCCGCAGTTCGTCCCGCCACGGCAACTGTGCCTATGCAATGCTTAGGCAAATGCCCGATCTCACCCTCGGTGACGCCGCCCGCGCGATCGGCGTCAGCGCCGACACGCTGCGGCGCTGGGACCGCGCCGGCAAGCTGCGCACGATCCGCGACGACCGCAATCGCCGGCTGGTGCCGGACGCCGAGGTCGCGCGGCTGACCGCGCGCCCGCGGCGCCACGCCGCGGGCGACACGCTGTCGGCGCGCAACCGCTTCCCCGGCGTCGTCACGTCGGTCGAGGTCGACGGCGTCATGGCGCTCGTCGAGCTGGAGGCCGGCCCGTTCCGGATCACGGCGGCGGTCACGCGCGACGCGGTCGAAGAGCTCGGCCTCGCCGCCGGCGTCAAGGCGACCGCCGCGGTGAAGGCGACGTCGGTGATGGTGGAGCGGGCGTGAGGCGGCGCCTCGCGCTCTGCGTTCTCGCGGCTCTTGCCGGCTGCGGCGACGACGCCACCGTCTCGGGCGGCGGCGACAAGCCGGAGCTCGTCGTCTCCGCCGCCTCCTCGATGACGGAGGCGCTGACCGCGTGCGCGCCCGACTTCCCCGAGGCGACCGTGCGGCTCCAGTTCGCGGGCTCGGACGAGCTGGCCGCGCAGATCCGCCAGGGCGTGCCGGTCGACGTGTTCGCCGCCGCGAACACGAAGCTGCCGGAGGAGCTGGCGCGCGAGGGGAAGCTCGGCGAGCCGGTCGTCTTCGCGTCGAACCGGCTCGTGCTCGCGGTGCCCGCGGACGGCGCCGTCGACTCGCTCACGGCGCTCGAGCGGTCGGACGTGACGCTCGTGATCGGCGCCGAGGGCGTGCCCGTCGGCGACTACACGCGCGGCGTGCTCGAACGGCTGGGCCCGGAGCGGAGCAAGGCGATCCTCGCGAACGTGCGCTCGAACGAGCCGGACGTCAAGGGCATCGTCGGCAAGCTCACGCAGGGCGCGGCGGACGCGGGCTTCGTCTACGCGTCAGACGTCCAGGCGACCGGCGGCGACCTGCGTGCGATCGAGCTGCCAGCCGCGCTCGAGCCCAAGGCGACGTACGGCGCGGGCGTCGTCGAGGCCGCCAAGCAACCCGACGCGGCCGAGGCGTTCGTCGACGACCTGGCGGCCGGCGGCTGCCACCGGGCGCTGCTGGAAGCCGGCTTCGGCGAGCCATGACGCGCGCGGCGAGCGGCTGGTTCGGCGTTCTGCTCGTCGTCGCGCTGGCTGCCACGCTGATGTTCCTGACGCTGCCGATCGCGGCGATCTTCGCGCAGCAGCCGCCCGGCGAGCTGGTGTCGGCGCTGGGGGAGGAGGGGGCGCTCGACGCGCTCTGGCTGTCGCTGCGCACGACCGCAACGGCGCTCATCCTGATCGTGGGAGTCGGCACGCCGGCCGCGTACCTGCTCGCCACGCGCCGCGTCCGCGGGCGGGCGGCGCTGATCACGCTGATCGAGCTGCCGCTGGTGCTCCCGCCGGCGGTCGCGGGGATCGCGCTGCTCGCGGCGGTCGGGCCGTCGACGTTCCTCGGCCAGGCGGCGCAGGATGCGGGGCTGCAGCTGACGCTCGCGACGGCGGGCGTCGTCGTGGCGCTGACGTTCGTCGCGGCGCCGTTCTACCTGCGCCAGGCGATCGCGGCGTTCGAGGCGGTCGACCCGACGCTGCTGGACGCGTCGCGCACGCTCGGTGCGTCGCCGGCGCGCACGTTCGGGCGCGTCGCGATCCCCACGGCGCTGCCGGGGCTGGTCGCGGGCACGGCCCTGGCGCTCGGCCGCGCGCTCGGCGAGTTCGGCGCGACGCTGATGTTCGCCGGCTCGTTCCAAGGCGTCACCCAGACGGTCCCGCTCGCGATCTACGACCGCTTCTCGACCGACTTCACGGCCGCGCTGGCGCTGTCCGCGGTGCTCGTCGCGGTGTCGGCCGCGATCCTGCTCTCGGTCAAGCTCGTGCGCGGGCCCGACGCCGTCGCGCGATGACGGCGGGCGGCGAGACCCCTCGCCGCACGGCCGCGGGCGGCGAGACCCCGCGCCGCACGGCCGGGGGCGACGCCGGGCGACGGACCGCCGGGCTCTCGCTCGCGGCGCGCACCCTCCTCGGCCCGCTCCACCTAGACGTCGCGCTCGACGTCGCCGCGGGTGAGTGCGTCGCGCTCGCCGGGCCTTCGGGCGCCGGCAAGACGAGCGTGCTCCGCACGGTCGCCGGTCTGCTCGAGCCGGAGCACGGCGTCGTCGAGTGCGGCGGCGAGGTGTGGCTCGACACAGAGCGCGGGATCGCGCTGCCGGCCGAGCGGCGGCGCTGTGGCTACCTGTTCCAGGAGTACGCGCTGTTCGGTCACCTCAGCGCATGGCGCAACGTGGCGTACGCACTGCACGAGGCGCCGCGGGTGGAGCGGGAGCCGCGCGCGCGGGATCTGCTCGACCGGTTCGGCCTGGCCGATCGAGCCGACACCCGGCCTGCGAC
>Ga0081538_10005525_pt1 | contig 11352 bp, 14 predicted proteins | sample TabmetS5T2R1_FD_71022 | JGI IMG/M metagenome (GOLD analysis project Ga0081538, IMG submission 71022) | Tabebuia heterophylla rhizosphere microbial communities from the University of Puerto Rico - S5T2R1 | ecosystem: Host-associated > Plants > Roots > Rhizosphere ... | reverse complement strand
TGCGAGGCGACCAGCCCCATCCGGGCGTCTAGCCGCGAGGATCCTCCTGGATCGCCACCGCCGCGGGGGTCCCCTCCCGCTTGGCCACCACGGTATAGCGGTCGGTCTTGGCGACGACCCGCTCCACGTCGGCCATCACGTGGTCGCGAACGACCGCGAACTGGCGCGGGTCGGCCCGCACCGACTCGTACTCCGCCAGCGTGATGGCGATCACGCGATCACACTCCAGGCGCCCGCACTCACACACGATCCGGACATGATCTGGGGTGGACGCGGCCTGTTGGGCGCGCTCGATGCCCTCGTTGATCTCCCGGGTCGTCGACTCGTTGCGGGCGACCCGCTCCGGTTGGCTGCTCACCTGGCCATCACCCAAGCGGGAATTGACCACACGCCTCCAAGATCGTCAACACAGCGTTGGTCTCGCCCGTGGCTCAAGGAGTCCGACCGGCGGCCGCCACGAGTGGACCATCGGCATGGACCGTTTACGACACGGCGGCGCGTCCTTTGCGCAACACGCTGCTCAACGTCAACTGCTGCCCGACCGAGGAGCGCAGCAGCCGTGTCTGGTCGATGGTGTTGACTGTGCCCGGCACGCCCTGCAGCCGCGCACGTGCCGGGGGCCAATCCAAGGGGAGAAGCCATGAGCATCACGTTTCCGGGGGAGTCAGCGGACTACCGGGCGGCGCGCGACCGGCTGCTCGAGCAGGAGATCGAGCTGCGCCGTGCCACCGAGGCAGTGGCTGCCGCCAGGCGTGCGCTCCCACCCGGTGGGGTCGTCCCCCAGGACTACCTTTTCCAGCGGGAAGGCGCCGACGGCGCCCCGACCGACGTGCGGCTGTCCGAGCTGTTTGCGCCTGGCATGGACGCGCTGGTGATCTACAGCTTCATGTTCCCACGCGACCCCGGCGATGAGCGGCCGGGACCCCAAGCCGGCCAGACGGCGCTCCTGCCGCTCGCGGAGGGCCCCTGCCCCTCGTGCACCGCGTTCCTGGACCAGCTCGACGGCGCGGCCGAGCACGCAAGCCAACGCATCAACCTCGCGGTGGTGGCGAAGTCCCCGCTGCCGCGTATCGTTACCTTCGCCAAGGAGCGCGGCTGGCGGCGGCTGCGGCTGTTGTCCTCGGCCAACACCACCTACAACCGCGACTACCACGCTGAGACGGCCGAGGGATCGCAGCGGCCGATGCTGAACGTGTTCCACCGCGACGGCGAGACGATCCGCCACGTCTGGGGCTCCGAGCTCTTTTACGCGCCGACCGACCCCGGACAAGACCCCCGCCACGTGGGCACGCTCGAGCCGCTCTGGAACCTGTTCGATCTCACCCCGGAAGGACGACCAACCGACTGGGATGAGCAGCTGAGCTACCCCGACAGCCAGTAATAATCAGCCGGACACAGCCAGGCCGTGCGCCGCTTCGGTGAACTGGATCCGGCGAACACCGCAGCCACCCTCCACCTCACCTGCTGACCAGATCCGACGCGGTGGTCACTTCGGCCTGCCATCGCCGTATGCCTGCCGGAGTCGGAGTGCCGCCAGCGGGTCGACCACTCGATCCGGGCGCGGCGGTCGGTTAGGCGGGCTGGGTGGGTTGGTCGAGCTCCTGGATGCGGGCGGCCAGCTGGAAGTCGCGGTCGGTCAGGCCACCCTCGGCGTGGCTGGACAGGGCCAGGGTGACCTTGTTCCAGCGGATGTCGATGTCGGGGTGGTGGCCGGCCGCCTCGGCCGCTGAGGCGACCTCGTTGACGAACACCATCGCCTGGGCGAAGTCCTGGCGGGTGAAGGTCTTGACGATCTGGTTGCCGCGCCGCTCCCAGCCGGGCAGGCGCTGCAGGCCTTCGGCGACGGCGGTGTCGTCCAGCCGTGGCATGGCTCCTCCTTCCGGGCGAACGTGATTGTGCGCCATCGCCGGCATCGTGAGAACCTCAGGCTGGCCAGCCGCCTGCGTGGCCGGCCAGCCACCACCAGTTGGATACCGTCCGCCGGGCGCAGGGTGCTGGCCGGCACCTGTTAGCGCCACGATGGTTGAACGCATACCAGTGGGCCGATTGAACGCATACCTGTGGCCGTTACGGTCGAGCGTGACCTGGGGAAACGAGGGTCCGCACAGCGGTTACCGGCATTTAGCTGATAAGGATGAGGTCCCAGGTTCAAGTCCTGGCAGGCCCACCACCCAACCCAGCAGGTCATGGCCCTCCCGCCGATCATCGACGCTTGCCCTTCCGACCGGGCTGCCCGGTTCGTGCCACCCGCGTGCCACTCCGAGCGGCGGCCGAGTCCTCCGACCTGGTGGACGCAGACCGCACCAGCTCGTCCAAGGCAGCCGCGATGGCGGCGTCCCGACCACCCATGACGTGCTGGTAGCGCAGGGCCGCAGCCGAGGAGGAATGCCCCATCCGCACCATCAGCTCGCGGATGCTGGCGCCGGCGGCGACCGCCAGGGTGGCAGCGGTGTGGCGCAGGTCGTGGAAGCGCAGCCCCTCGACCCCGGCCGCTCGCGTGGCCGGGATCCAGACCCGGCGGGTGAAGTTGCTGCGCCGGATCGGCCCGCCCCGCTCGGCCGGGAACACCAACCCTTCAGGGCCGGCCTCGGCATAGACGCTGAGGTGCTCGGCCAGTGACTCGGCCGCGACGGCCGGCAGCGTCACCGTCCGCAGCCCGGCGCCAGTCTTGGGCGGCCCAAAGGCAAGCCGACCTCGGACCTCAAGGAGCTGCTCGGCCACGGTGATTCGCTGATGCAGCAGGTCCACCCGACGGACGCGCAGCCCGGCCAGCTCGCCCCAGCGCAGGCCGGTGTAGGCCGCAACCAGGACCAGCGCCCGAAACCGCCGTGGAATGGCATCCGCCAGGGCGGCAACCTCGGCCACGGTGGCGAAGCGCATCTCCCCCGCCGGGTCGGAGGCAGCCCCTCGAATCGTGCAGGGATTGCGGGTCAGATATCCGCTCTCGATGGCCGTGCCCAGGATGCGCGACAGCAGCCGGTAGGACTTGGCCCGCGTGCTCGCTCCCACCCCGTCGCGCTCCAGCCTCGCTAGCCACCCCCGGACAGCCATCGTGTCCAGATCGGCCAGTGGCATCGGCCCGAAGGCGGGCAGCAGGTACCGGCGCAGCAGGTTCCGGTAGGTCGCTCGGGTGTTGGCTCGCAGGTTGACTGTGGTGGCCTCCCAGCGTGCGGCCCACGCCGCGAAGGTCGTGCGGCCTAGCCGAGGATCGCTCCACTGGCCTCGACTGAGGTCCGTCTCGACCTGGGCCAGGTGCCGCCTCGCCTCAGTCTTGGTGGCGAATGTCTCTGGAGCGGTGTGCTGCCGACCATCGCTGGTCCGATAGCGCGCTTGCCAGCGGCCAGACGGCAGTCGGCGCACGCTTCCGAACCGGCGGCGGCTCATCACGCACCTAGCCGCCTGCCAGCCTCGACCCGGCCAGTGGTAACGAAGCTCATCAGGTCTTGCTCAGCGATACGGACGTGGCGGCCGAGCTTGACGTAAGCGATGCGGCGCTCCGCGATCAGCCGACGCACAAAGCGCTCCGAGGTGCCTAAGCACTCGGCAGCCTGCTCGACGGTCAACAGCGTGTCCAACTCGGTGATCTCCCTTGCCGGTGGAGGGTCATGCAGCGGCGGATGCGGTCGTGGTGGTCAGCTCCTCCCGGGCAATCCGTCGCTGTTCGCGAGCGTGGGCGGCCGCCGACAGGGCCAGCCACCGCTCGCCCTCAGTCGCATAGCCGGCCCCGACGTATATCCAGGCGGCAACCACGATGACGGCCTGGTCGTCTTCGGGCCGACCCCAGGCGTCCAGGGGCACGCCGTCGCAGGTCCGGCGGCGCTTGGCGACCTGGACGCGGGCGCGGCGCAAGACGGTGAAGGTAGTGGAGTAGCGGCGGCTCTTGGTCGACCAGTGACCACCGAACCCCAGCATGTGCGCCCAGGCGCGCAGCCGGAGGCCCTCCAGTTCCGGACGCGCGCCAAGCTCCCAGGCGGCCCGGACGAGCTCGGCCGTATGGGCGGGCAACCGGTCCAGGCGCTCCAGGTCGTCGGCGCCGAGGCGTCGGTCCAGGCCGGCGCCGAAGCTCTCGGTGGCCTTGGTCGCGTACTTGGCGATGTACCCGGCGACCTGCTCGGCGCTCAGCTCCCCGGCCTCGCCCTCGACTCGGGTGATGTTGTGCACGTCGAGCTGGTCGCCCCAGCGGGCATACCGCTCCGGCTGGTCATCGCCGGCCGGGCAGGGCACCCGGACCGCCGGGACCGCCAGCCGTAGGGCGTCCTCGAGAACGGCGGCGGTGAATGGCTCCGGTGGCGGGGCCAAGCAGCCGGCACAGCGGCACTCGGTGGAGGCGTCCAGGCGCAGGACGGCATGGAAGTGGATCGCGCCCCGGCGCTGGAACTCGGCCACCTTGGCATAGGAGATCCGGACCAGGCGGCGCAGCTCGTCCTCCTGGAGACCAACCAGACGAGCCAGGGCACGCTGGACGGCGATGGTGGTCCGTCGCCACAGCTCCGGCGCGAGCGCGTTCCACAAGACTTGCGCCTGAGCGTCATAGCAGCTCGGGCAGAGCGGCTCGCCCAGCCGAGGATCATCCTCGTCATGGCGGTGCCAGCACCCAGCCCGCTGGCCGTGGGGGCAGCGGGCACCCTGGCGGTAGGGGTGACACGGCCACACCAGCCGACCCTGCGCCTTGCGGGTGTGGACCCGACCGAAGCTGGGGGCGGTGAAGGTTACGAACAGCCGGGGATGCTGGCTGATCGACTCGGGCACGCCCTTGCCGCCCCGCAGGCCGGCGGCCAGGAGCTGGTAGGCATCGGCCCGGTAGACGGCGGCACAGGACGGGCAGCGGGACTCCCGCCGGGTGCCGCAGGCCTTGAGCAGCACCCCGTCCGGCTCCCGCTCCGAGTCGTACACGGTACGGACCTCGCCGGTCTGGCGGTCGGCCTGGTCGACGCGGCCGGCCAGGCGGATCGGATGGTGGCAGTAGCCGGCCTGAGCGACCAGCTCGGCCCAGCGGTCATAGCCATGCCCGGCCCGCTCGACCACCTCGGCCAGGACGCCCGGCAGCAGCTCCCCCACCCGGACCGGCTCGGTCATGCCGCCCCATCCTGCGTGTGGCCGGCGACAGAAGTGGGGATGGTCGCTGTTGAGGATCGGCGGCCTGGAGAGCAGGTGTAGGGAAGATGTTTGAGCGGTTCACTGACCGGGCGCGGCGCTCCCTGTTCCTGTCCCAGGAGGAGGCTCGGCTCCTCAATCACAACTACGTCGGCACCGAGCACCTGCTGCTGGGCCTGGTTAGCGAGGGCCAAGGGGTGGCCGCCAAGGCGCTGGAGTCGCTGGGCATCTCGCTTCAGACGGTGCGGGCCCAGGTCGAGGAGATCATCGGCCAGGGCCAGTGGGCCCCGACTGGGCATATCCCGTTTACCCCGCGGGCCAAGAAGGTGCTGGAGTTGTCGCTGCGCGAGGCCACGCAGCTGGGCCACAACTACATCGGCACCGAGCACCTGCTGCTCGGGCTGGTCCGTGAGGGCGAGGGCGTGGCCGCCCAGGTGCTGGTCAAGCTGGGCGCCGACCTGTCGCGGGTCCGCCAGCAGGTCATCCAGCTGCTGTCCGGCTATGTCGGGGGCAGGGAGGCAGGCGCGCGGACGCGGCTGGTGCGCATGACCGTGCCCGAGGAGCTTCGCCAGGCTGAAGAGGAGCTCGCCCAGGTGCGGCGGGCGAAGGAGCAGGCCATCCAGGAGCAGGACTTCGAGAAGGCTGCGGCGCTGCGCGACCAGGAACGGCAGCTGCTTACGAGGCTGGCGAAGTGGGAGCGGGCATGGACGGCCGGGGTGGACCTTGAGGCGGTCGTCCAGGAGAACGAGAACCTGCACCGTGAGGTCGAGCGCCTGCGGGAGTTGCTTCGCCAGCACGGCATCGAGCCAAACGGCGGGACCGCGCAGACTGCCTGAACCAACCACCAACCCCGGTGCACCGGATGCCCAAGAGCCCGCCCTAGTCTGGAGGGCGTCACCGGACCGGCAGCCCGCCAGGACCAGGAGGATCGGCGGCAGGTCCACACGAACGAGCCAGTCGGGCTGGTGGGTGCCCACGAAGCAGCCGGCCCAGCTCATGCTGCATCTCCGGGCGCCGGCATCGGAGGGACGACCCGCAGGCCCCGCACCTGCTGGGCCAGCAGCTCACCCGGGTCAGCGCACAACCTCGCCGTAGCCCGGATGATGGCGGCGACCTGGTGCTGGTCGACCTGCGGGGTCCGGACCCGCTGGAACCCCGGCCGACCGGGCAGGCTCGTAACCGCCACGCCGACATAGGCCGGGTCGTTGAGCAGGACCGGGGAGGCGTCGGGATGCTGGCGGATCTCCTCCCCCAGGGCGGCCACCGCCCCGTCCAGGGTGCGGGTGGCGAAGCTGATGGCGACCTGGCAGTTGTCCCGGATGCGGGTCGGGATGGCATCCCCGGTGGCCCGCTGGGTCAGCAGCATGACCTGGATGGCGACGTTGCGGCCCTTTCTGATCAGCTCCTCGACCAGCCGCGACAGCTCGGCCACGACCGCGTTGTGGGCCTTGATCTCGGGGCTGGTGCCCTTGCGCTCGTGAAAGAAGCTGTGGGCCTCATCGATCACGACCACGACCAGCGGCCAGGCCGGGGACGGCCCCAGGTGCCAGGCGTCGGTCACGCCCAGGACCTGGGCGATGGCGCCCTGGCGGTCGACCATGAGCCGGTGGACCTGCCGCAGCACGGCCCGGACTTGGTCCAGGTCGTCCTTCCCGGACAGCCAGGCCCGCGAGACGAGGTGGTCGTAGTCGGGGCCGCCCTTGCCATCGACCAGGACGAACTGGACGGCTGGGGAGGGGGCGAGCTGGCCGAGCAGGTGGGCAACCAGCATGGTCTTGCCGAACCCAGCCAGCCCGGCGACCACGATCCCCGACACCTCGGCCAGTCGGACCATGACCGGGCGGCTGTCCTCGGCCCAGCCCAGCCACCACGCCTCCAGCGACGCCGGGGCGGTGCCGGGCAGGTCAATCCGTGCCGGCGCCAGCAACGGATCATGGCGCAGGCCCCGCAGCCGGATGAGGCCCGGCCGCTGCTGCTCGGCCCGGACAGCCACACAGCCCCAGGTGTCGGCCAGGTACCCGGCGGCTTTCTGGTAGTCGGCCAGGCCGGCGCCGGCGATGGCGGCCACGGTGGCGGTGACGCCCTGGTCGTCGGTGGCGAACTCGGCGGTTGGGAAGCGGTGCTGGCGGGTCCACTGATCCCGATAGCCGAGCCCGAGGGTCTGGGCCAGCAGCGGCCACTCAGCCGCCAGCCGCTGGGCCTGGCGGGTCCGCTCCCGAGTGGCCGCCTGCTGGGGATAGCGGCGGGCCTGCCGTGCTCGCAGCCGCCGGCCCAGCAGGACAGCGGCCAGGGTGGTGATGCCGCCGACCAGCATCAGCAGCATGGACAGGCCGACGACGGTGGCAAGCATTAGCCTCCCCCTCAGCGGGTCCATAGGGGTCGGCGACGGCGGGCGATCAGCAGCCCGTCACAGCAGCGCTCCACGAGCTCCCCATCGCCGTCGTCGGCCACGTCGGGACGACAGCAGCGGCTATGCCAGCCAGTCGCGCAGGCCGGGCAGTCGGGCTCCTCCAGCCCGGCCGGATATAGGGCATGAGCAGTAGGATTGAGTTGCATCATGGGGCCTCACTCCTGATGCACGGGCCAGGTGTTGGCGCACCTGGTCTGTGGGTGGAGGGGACCGAGGCTCGCTTGGCGGCGGCTCCGGTCCCCTCCCTCACGGTCGCTCGGGCATCGCCTCCCTCCTCAACTCGCCTTCGCCTGGGGGACGGCCGGCTCGATCCGGGTCGCCCGGAACGCGACCCCAGCGCGGTCGTTCATCGTCCAGGGCTGGGCGACCAGGCCGGTCACCTTGACCGGGTGGCCCTGGCGGATGGCCTGGGACGGCTGGCCGGGGACCTTGACGGCCAGGATCTCGGCCTCGCCCTCGGCCAGGGCGATCAGCTGGACGACGTACAGCGGCTCGCCGTTCTCGTCGGCCCTCGGCTGCTTGGTGTCGAACGCCAAGACCGGCTGAGGCTCCAGGGCGCACAGGAACGCGATCGAGGACGTGTCCACCGGGAGTCGCATGCTCTTGCTCCTTCTCCGGACGATCCGGACTTGAACTGACGTAGTAGACGTAGGATGTGCCTGATACGACAGATAGTCAAGCCGGATGCGGCACATTAGCTGCCGTAACCGGCAGTTGCGGGATGCCAGTTAGGTCAATCATGCTGCCTAGATGGACATCTCCGAGGTCATCCGGTCTCGACGCGCCGCCCTTGGCCTCTCCCAAGCCGAGCTAGCGAAGAAGGCTGGCATCAGCCTTCGGCAACTCGCCCGCTACGAAGCTGGGGACCAGCAACCCGTCCTCTCCGCCGCCGTCGCCCTGGCCGACGCCCTCGGCATCTCCATGGACGAACTCGCCGGCAAGGTCAGCTACGGCCTCGACCTCTCCGGCGACTGGTGGTGTGCCTGGCAGACCTGGAAGGACGGCGCCCCCCGCGTCGACACCCATCCCCTGGAAGTGCACCAGAGAGGAGAGGTGCTCCAGCTCAACGCCGAGCGGGCCGTCCCGGTCTCAGAAGGCAGCTACCGCTGGCGAGGCGAGCTACGCCTGTGGGACAACGAAGCCCTCATCGGCTGGTATCGCTCCACCGACGCCGCCGTGCGCTCCAAGGGCACCCTGTACCTCGCCCTTCATCAGCATGGCACCTATGCCTGGGGTCGCTGGGTCGGCATGAGCTACGACGGCCCCGTGGTCAGCGGGTGGGGCGCCATTGCTCGCACCGAGGACCAAGCCCACCAGGTCGTGCTCGACCTCATCAATGAAAGCCGCCCATGACCCACCATCGCAGCCGCGTCCTCCAGTTTGTCATCGACGTCGACGACCTCGACCGTGGGGTCGCGTTCTGGTCGGCCGCCCTCGACGCCACCGAGGAGCAACTCTCAGAGCGGAGCCGCCCCATCTACCGACTACTCCGACTCCCGGACGCCGAGATTCGGGTGCTGCTCCAGCGCACCGACGACGAGAAAGTCTCCAAGGAGCGCATGCACCTGGACCTGGAGACCGACGATATTGAGGCCGAGGTCAAACGCTTGGAGGCGCTGGGCGCAACCCGCTATGACCACCAGCAAGAGCGCGGCTTTGACTTCTGGGTCATGCGCGACCCCTGGGGCAACGAGTTCTGTGTGCTCCACCCGAACTTCCCCGAGCTGCTCGCCCGGCGCCGGCCATGGCCTACCTAGTGCTGGCTCCAGCTAAAACAGCGTCTCGTTCCCTTCGAGCAGGTATGGGGCCTTCAGCCTGACATCGGCTACGGCCCTTGCCATACTCCCGGTGAATGCCTTGCTGACCGACTGAGCATGACCCTCGACGGCCTGGCCATGCCAGTAGTCAACACCGCTCAACCATGGGGACTCCGAGCGTGGAGGAGGATGCATCGTGACGGCCGAGGAATGGGCACTCGCAGCGTCTAGCTTCTTCTCGGGACTGGCGGCAGGCTTCCTGGGGGCGCTGTGCACGATCCTGCGTCCCATGCAGGCGGCAATGACCGGCCGGGACTTCCGGCACTTCATGGAAGACTTCCTTCGCTACGCGGACAACGGCTTGGGCAAGGTGTACAACTACGCCTGGTCAGCTGGGACGACTATCGCGTCATTCGTCGCGGTCGTGCTCCTCTGGGACGATCCCGGCTCCACCTCGTTCGTGCTCACGGCAATCGCCCTGGGCGTCTGGGTCATCGGGGTCCTCGTCGTCTCCAACGTGTGGAAGACACCGACCTACAAGATGATCCTGGCCGGGGACTCCGAGGCGCTGCCAGCGGACTACGAGGCGACACGGCAGCGCTACTTCACGATCAACTGGATCCAGATGGCGACGACCTGGGCGGCGTTCGCCCTCTTCCTGGTCGCCCTGATCTCCCTTTGAGGCGGAGCAAGACTCACCGCAGGTGGCCTGGGACGGGCCGGCGAGCGGCCCTCGTGGTGGGAGCCTCGTTCTCCCACCGCGCCCAGGGTGGAGGGATCTGGCCGGACGGCTCCTGGCATGCCCGACCCCCAGCCGCAAGCGCCCCACCAACCAACCCGGCACCCGAGCCGACCTAGGGTCGACAGCCTGTCCAGTCGGGCCGACTTCGTTGGCTCTACCGCTTGCCCCTGGTGGCCTGTTGGCATGCCACGGTGTCCACCGTCCCCCGGTTCCAAGGGCAGGGCAGACCGCCCGGCCAGGCAATCAGGAAGGGGGCGGGCATGCGGCAGTTCGAGCAGGACTGGCTGGAGCTGGGCAGCCGGGTGGCACGGAGCCTGCATTACCAGCACCGCCGGAACCTTCGCCTTGTGGAAGCAGCCAGGGCCGAGGGAGCAGCCGAGCACGAGCAGTCCCGCGCCACTTCGAGCCCCAGGGAGGGGACGCACATGCCGGACTCCACGACCAGCATTGTTGGCAACCTCACCGACGACCCCGACGTCCGCTACACCGACAGCGGGATCGCCCGGGCAATGTTCCGGGTCGCTGTCTCAGGTCGGCGGGACCAGGAGCCGTCGTTCTTCACCGTGGTCGTGTGGCGCGACCAGGCCGAGCACGCCGCGCAGTCGTTGTCGAAGGGTAGCCGGGTCGTGGTCGTGGGTCGGCTCCAGCAGCGGAGCTGGACCGCCGAGGACGGCAGCACCCGATCGACCGTCGAGGTCGTGGCTGAGGAGCTAGGGCCGAGCCTGCGCTGGGCGACGGCGACCACGGCCAGGGCGACGAGGAGCTCCAGCCAGTAACCAGGTCGACGTCAGCGATACGACGAGCGGGACGCGAAGCACGCTCTGCGTTCCGCTCCGTCGTGTCCGTGCTGGTGAGGTTCGCGTGAGGACTTTCTCTACGAACTCAAGGCCGGCCCTGCGGGCGGCCTCCGGCCGCCCTCGGCCGGCATCCCCAACAGTCCGCGGACCTCATCCTCTAGCACCCGCAGCTCTGAGCAGCCAGCCTTTAGCGACGGCCATCCATGCTCCAGGGACTTGGCCATCAGGCGAAGGCGCCCTGCTCCTGGCGCCTTTGAGTCCTCTGGTGTGAGGAGGTCGTTGAAGAACCTTTCCTTCGGGTGACATTCCGCTCTTATGGTATTCCAATCGGCTTTAATTCTATCCCGCTGTCCCCAAAGAGCCCATACTTCCACCTCTTGTAGGGCAATGACGACTAGGGTCTTATCGCTACCCTCAGGACAACTGGCGATTAGGTCCGTCAACCGTTGCAGTCTGTTCTCTGTCCCCCGACGGCCATCTTTACATCGCCATCCCCCACGACAATTACTATGTCAGCAGCAGCTGAATATCTTCCTATGATGGGACACAGAT
>Ga0081538_10005524_pt1 | contig 11352 bp, 11 predicted proteins | sample TabmetS5T2R1_FD_71022 | JGI IMG/M metagenome (GOLD analysis project Ga0081538, IMG submission 71022) | Tabebuia heterophylla rhizosphere microbial communities from the University of Puerto Rico - S5T2R1 | ecosystem: Host-associated > Plants > Roots > Rhizosphere ... | reverse complement strand
TGTGCGGGGCGCACGGGAGGCAAGGACGCAGGGCGCGCTCGTAGCGGGAGGCTACGGGCGCAACCGAGGACGCAGCATCGCGCCGTCCAGCGCGGCCCGGCGGCACAAGGCTTCGTCTCGGAACGGGTTCAAAACAACCGCGGCGGGCCCCGGAGGGCCCGCCGCCTTCCGGCGCCTGTCAGGCAGTCGCCGGGGTGCTCAGGCGCCAAGCCGTGCGCGCGGCCCAAGCGGCGTGCGGCCTGGCGCCACCCGGCGTCTGCGTCGGACCGGCGCCCTGGGCCACGGCTGCGGCCCCGACCGGGCCGCCGCCGGCGCGAGGCGCCGCACGCCGGGAGCTCGTGACCGCCGGGACGGGATCCCGGACGAAGGCGACCACCGCGCGGCCGAGGACGAGCCGCCTGAGTTCCCGAGCCCTCGGCCCACGCCGCATGGTTCCCTCCTTCCGGATCCCGTCGAGCGGTCCCTTACCCGACGCCGTAGCAGTCGCCTTTCTTCCCTCGAGATCCTCGGAGTAGAGTTCGTGCCTCCCATGAAGCAGATCTATCCCGCGTCGATCACCGGCAAGGGGTTCGCCGAGGGGGGAAGCGTCCTCGACCACCGCTTCGGCGCCACGGAGCCGTTCACGCTCGGGGTCGAGGAGGAGTACATGCTGCTCGACCCGGAGACCTTCGACCTCGTCCAGCACGTGGACACGGTCCTGACGGCGGCGATGGACGGCGAGTTCGACGAGCGGATCGGCCCCGAGCTCATGCAGTCGGTGCTCGAGATCTCGACCCCCGTCTGCAAGACGGCGGGCGACGTCGAGCACGAGCTCCGCCGGTTGCGGACGCACGTGACCCAGACGGCGCACGGGCAGGGACTCCGCGTCGGCTCGGCCGGCACGCATCCGTTCAGCCTCTTCGAGCGGCAGCGGATCACGGCGCGGGACCGCTATCGCAACCTGGTCGACCAGCTCCAGTACGTCGCCCGCCGGGAGCTCATCTTCGGCTGCCACATCCACGTCGCCGTGGACGGGGCCGACAAGGCCATCGGCGTGATCAGCGCGCTCCTCGTCCACCTGAGCGAGCTGCTCGCCCTCTCCGCCAGCTCGCCGTTCTGGCGCGGGGAGCCGACGGGCCTCTCCTCCAGCCGCCAGATGGTCTTCGCCGCCTTCCCCCGCTCCGGGCCGCCGCCGCGCTTCAGCGGCTACGACGACTACGCGGAGGTCGTCGGCCAGCTCGAGAAGACCGGCTGCATCGCCGACTACACGCACATCTGGTGGGACATCCGCCCGCACCCGCGCTTCGGGACGATCGAGGTGCGGGTGATGGACGCGATCACGCGGGTCGAGGAGACCGTGGCCCTCACCGCGTACGTCCAGGGCCTCGTCAAGCACTACGCCGAGCTCTACGACGCGGGCAAGGAGCTGCCGAGCTACCACCGCATCCTCGTCACCGAGAACAAGTGGCTCGGCGCGCGCTACGGACTCGAGGCGCCGGTCATGGACCTCGTCACCGGCCGCCGGAACCGGGTGCCGATCGCGCAGCTCATCCGGCGGGCGCTGCGCGACATCGAGCCGCACGCGCGGGAGCTCGGCTCCGACCGGGAGCTCGAGGGCATCCGCGACATCCTCGCCCGCGGCAACGGCTCCGACCGGCAGCTCCGCATCTTCAACGCCAACCGCGACATCATCGAGGTGACGCGCGAGATCTCGGACGCGACCGAGGCAGGAGTGACCGTCCCGGCATGACCGGCAATGGCGTCGGCGTCGGCGATCCGATCCCAGACGTCTCCGTGTGGCGCTCGACCTCGGAGACGGTCGGCCTGCGCGAGCTCGCCGGCGAGTCGCCCTACCTGCTCCTCTCCTACCTCTTCGACTGGTCGAGCACCTGCACGAACGAGCTCTCGGAGCTGAACTCGCGTCGCGCGGAGCTGCTCGACACCGGCGTGGCGCCGTACGGGCTCTCGCGCGACAGCCCCTGGTCGCACGTCGCCTGGCAGCAGGCGCTGGACGTCGAGGTGCCGCTGCTCTCGGACTGGACCGGCGAGGCCGTGCGCGCGCTCGGGATCGAGCAGGAGTTCCGCGGGCTCCCCGGCGTCGCCCGCCGGGCCGCCTTCGTCGTTGACGAAAACGGCATCATCCGCGGCGCATGGCGGTACGGCGCGTCCGAGGTATCCGACTTCGACATGCTCGTCGAGGCCGCGCGCTCGCTCTCGTAGCGCTCTACGTCGCGGCCGCGCTCGTCGCCACGCTGCCCGCGAGCCTCTCCGTCGGAAGCGAGTTCATCGCCGACGGCGCCGAGGGCGACGGCGAGCCGGCGGCCGGCGACCACCTGCAGGCGGTCTACCGCTTCTGGCTCGTCGGCCATCAGCTCGAGCGCGCCGACGCCCCGTGGATCGACCCCTACAGCTTCCAGCCGCTCGTCGAGCCGCAGGTGATGCTGGCGGGGTGGCCGTTCGGATACGCCTTCTGGCCGCTCGACGCCGCCTTCGGCCCGATTGTGGCCTGGAACCTGCTCCTGCTCGGGACGATTGTCGCGGCGGGGCTGCTCACGTACGGCTGGCTCCGCGAGCTCGACCTTCCGCCCGCCGCGGCGGCCGTCGGCGGCCTCGCCTTCGCGATCGCGCCCTACCGGCTGGCGCAGAGCGGCACGCACCTCCTGGGCTGGATCGCGGTCCTCCTGCCGCTCGCCCTCTTCGCCTACGAGCGGGCGCGGGCGGCCGGGCGGAGCCCCTCGGCTCACGCCTGGGGCGCTCTCGCGGCCGTGTCGCTCGTGTCCGTTCCCCTCTCGGGCCAGGTGCACCTCGCGCTCGGCGTGCTCCCCTTCGTGGCCGTCTACGTCGCCGTCCGGGCCGCGCCGGTGGCGGCGGCCTGGGCCGCGGCCGGGCTCGTCGCAGCCCTCGGGACGGGGATCGCCATTCATCTGGCGATCGTCCGCGACTCGGCGGAGGGTGGCGGGCGGTCGCTCCAGGAGGTCGGGGAGTTCTCCGCGGGCTGGCTCGACCTCGTCAGCCGCTGGCAGCCCGAGCAGCCCGAGCGCTTCGTCTACGTGGGCTGGCTGCTGCCGGCGCTCGCGGCCTTCGGCGCGGTCGCCCTCTGGCGGGCGGGGCGGCGCGCGCTCACAGTCGTCCTGGGCGTGGCCGCGGTCGTGCCGCTCGTGCTCGCCCTCGGGACGAACCTGCCGCTCTACGAATGGCTCTGGGACGCCTTCCCGCCGCTGCGCTTCCCGCGTGTGCCCGGGAGGCTGGTGCCGGTCGCCGACCTCGCGCTCGCGGCGCTCGCCGCGGCGGCGGTCGCCCGGATCCTCGCCGTAGCCGGGCGGCGGGCAGCGCTGGCGACGGCGGGTATTGTCGCGCTCGTCGCGGCCGACCTGCTCGTCTTCCCGCTCGGGGCGTCGCCGGGCGATCCCGGCAACGAGGCCTACGCCGCGCTGCGCGAGGAAGGCCGCGGGCGCACGCTCGAGTTGCCCCTCTTCGAGCCCGGCATCCACTACGGGAGCGTGTACGACTACTTCCAGCTCCAGGGCCCGCGCGAGCGGCCCGGCGGCTACTCAACGCTCGTCCCTCGACCGGCTTACGACTTCTATTTCCTCCGCAACCGGCTCTCCTGCGGAGTCTGGCTCCCCGGCGACGAGGAGACGCTCGCGGAGCTCGGCATCCCCTTCGTGACCTTCCACCAGGGCATGTACGCGCAGGGCGACGTCCCCGGAGCGTGGTTCGGCTGGCGCGGGCTCGAGGAACACGGCTTCTCGCCCGTGGCGCGTGGCGGTCAGGTGACGCTGTTCACGCGGGCGGGCGCGGGGACGCTCGGCAACCCGGCGCCGGAGCCGCCACGCCGCCGGCCGCTCTTCTGCGAGGGGTGGAACGGGGCGGTGATGAACGAGCGCCAGGCGCCGTTCTGGGTCTACGGCTCGGGCGGGCTGCGGCTCGCGGTCAGCGCGATCTCCCGGACGCCCGCGGCGCTCTGGGTGGACGGCGCCCTCGTCGAGCGGGCGCTCGTCGCGGAGCGCGCGACGCTCGGGGCCGAGCTCGACGGCGCCGGCTGGCACGCCGTCGTCCTCGAGGTGCCCGAGCTCCTGGACGCGTCGCCGCCGCAGGGGCTCGAGCTCATTGCCGTCGCATTTGCGCGGTGAGAATGGACGGCCCCGTTGGCCCAGGTCTAGCTGCGCTGCGAAGCGGGTACACTCGCAGCTCGAAGGACCCAAGACATCTCGGTGCCCTTGCGGCGGAAGGTGGGGCTGCGCTGATGGAAACCCCTTATGAGCGCCTGGTCGAGCTCGCCGGGCGGCTGAAGGCCGCGACCGACGCGAACCGGGTCGAATGGACGGCCCAAGAGGACACGGCCTTTCTGTGGACGGGCTCGCGCGGCGCGGTCGGCGTGCGCAGCCGTGACGGCGACGGAGAGGAACCCTACGAGCTCGAGATCTTCAGCGCCTCGCGCCAGAAGGTCGAGACGCTCGGCTCCGAATGGACGGCAGACGAGCAGCCGGCTCCGTGGAACGACGCCGTGGCACGTCTTTATCGCGCGGCGCGGCGTCAGGCGCTCGGCGTCGACAAGATACTCGCAGACCTGCTCGGTGAGCTCCCACGCGTCTCGGAGGAGGCCGCCTCGGCGTCCGAGCGGTAGCGCTCTAGCCGCCCGGAGGATCGATCTCGCGCTCAAAGCGCTGGCGGTACCACGCTCCTTCGCCGCCCACGGGGCGCCATCCGGAACGCCGGAGCGCGGCGACGAGGACAGCATGGGCCTCGTACGCCGCGGGCGGGGTCTCTCCGGCCACCCATTCGAACCGCGGTGAGCGCTCGACGACCCAGTTGTGACCCTGGAGTCCCCAGGCGACGGCGTAGAAGTCGGCAATCTGCCCGTCTCGCCATCCGAAGATGGAGCACTTCAGCTTCTTCTTGGCAGGAGCGACAGCGGCGTGCGGGCGGGACTGCTCCCTGACTGACCGCAGCCTAGTCCGAGCGCCCGGGCTTCGCTCGCGCGTGCGCGGGAGGCGCGTGACCCGCGGCATCTCTCGCGCCGGCGCGGACTTGGCCGGCCGCGCGGGCTTCGGCGCACTCACGGCCGCCGAGGGCTTGCCGGCTCCGGCCGGCTTCGCAGGCGGCGGCTTCGGCTTCGCCGGCCGCGCAGGCTTCGGCGCACTCACGGCCCCGGAGGGCTTGCCGGCTCCGGCCGGCTTCGCCGGCGGAGCGGTGTGCAGCGAGGGTTTCTCGTGTGCTGTCTTCGGCTTGGGCAGTTTCGCCGGCTCTCCTGCGAATTCGGCGCGCGGCTTCCGCGACGCGGCGACGGAGCGCAGACGGTAGCGCGACGACGCCTGCCGGGTTGCGCCTGGGCGCTCCGACAGACGCTCGGGCACCTGGAGGCGCCGCCTGAACAGGCCCAGGGCGCGAGCGACACCTAGCAGGATCAGGCTGAGTGCCACAACGAGCTGCAGAAGGAGGAACGGCTCCTCATCCGTTGCCGCAGCGTCGCCGTCGCCGCCGACTGCCGGCGCACCGTCGTCACGCTGATCGCGTGGCTGAGGGGCTTCGTCGCCCGGCTGCGAGGGCTCCGGGTCGAGCGGGTATTGCTCCCAGAGCTCGGTCGGGGTCTGCGTCTCCTGGGCCACTGCGGTCTCACCGAAGACCAGCGCAGCCGCGACAAGAGCGCCCGCCGCGAGAAGGAGCCCGGACTTGCGGAGAGGCACGTTCATACGATCGTGAGCGGCGTTCCGACCGGCATCAGCCGCTCGAGAGTGAGGACGTCGCTGTTCCTGAGCCGGATGCATCCGTGGGAGACGCGGCCGGGAAGGAGATCCGGCCGGTTCGTCCCGTGGATGCCGACGAAGCCCCCCGCGGGCCAGTCCGTCAGCCGCGGGGATCGCGCGCTCGTCCCGAAGGCGACCGGACCGTAGAAGGCATTCGCGTACCTGGTGAGCTTGTTGCGGATGTAGAACTCGCCCGTGGGCGTCGGGTTCTCGGCCCGGCCCACCCCGACCTGCGCCTCGAAGATTCGTTCCCCGCTGCGGTAGAGGGTCGCGGTCAGCTTCGTCACGTCGACGACGAGATGGGTCGAGACCGCGCCGTAGCCACCCAGAGCCGAGCGAGGAACCCAGCCTGCCGCGCCGTTCCCTTCGCTCGGCAACCGGGCGCGCACCCACAACGTTCCGCGAGCGTCGCGGCGCCGGTCGAGGACGAGGACGAGGTTCCGCGTGCCCTCGGGAGTACGCTTCGAGAGTCGGGCGATCACCTCCGCAGCCCGGTCGGCGCGTGCGCGCACGGGCGTCGACCGCTTGACCGGCGACCAGAAGGAGACATGGTCGAGGCCGGAGAGTCCCTTGGGCTCAGGCGGCACGAACGCAGGGTCAACCGGATCCGGGAGCGCAGCCCCGGCACCCACAGGTTGGCGCTCGGTCACCGACGCCGCGTCCGTGTCACCGCCGAAAAGGCCGGCCAGCGGGCCCCAGGCGGAGACGGCGAGAAGCGCCGCGCACACGGCGAGAGCGACTCCCAGGGCCCCGCCGGCAACCGGTCTCATCCCGTGAAGCGCGGCGAGCCGCGACCCTCCTTCTTCGGACGGCGGGCGCGGAAGCGCGTCGAGCGAATGACCCGATCGACCTGGGCGAGCGTCTTTGGCGCGTCGAACGCCGAGACCACGGGCTCCACGCGCACGATCCGCCGCGCCCAGGCCGCATGTCTGGCCTCGACCGTCAGGAGCGAGAAGAACGCGGCCCGAAGGCTCCGGTCGCTGACCCGCGGTGCCTGTCCGCCGAGAAGCGCCACCGTCAGGTCCTCCATCGCGACCGCGGTCCGTGTGAAGTCGTCCGGATCTTCCGTCACGCCGCGATAGTCGAAAAACGGCTTCCCAGCGGCGCGGCGCCCCAACACATCCTTCAGGATCCGCACGTGGGCGCGCTCGTGAGCGCCGAGCGTCCTCGCCCACCGCTCCCGCTCGACCCCCATCGCCCGGATCGTGCCGAGCGACTCGGCCTCCGTATAGAAGCCCGCCTGGAGGTATTCGAAGGCGAGCGCGTAGTTGAGGATCGCGGTGTCCCGCTTGGGACCGGGAGCGGCTGCAACCGTGTCCGAGAGCCCGGCCAGGAGAGCAGCGCTCCCGAGCGCGGCAGACCGCAGGAACTGACCTCGGCTCGACCCGGCCACAGCGTCGAGCGCCTCTTCGATGGCGCCGTCGGCATCCAGCTGGGCGAGCGTGGGGCGGCTGCGAATGTCGTCCACCGACCTCAGCTCCCCGACGTGGTCAGGCCCGCTTGCTCGAGGGCGGACTGCACCCCTGCGACGCTCGCGGCAGGGTCGGCAGGTGCGGGTGCCGGGTCGCGCCCGGCGATCGCCAGGATCCACGCTGCGTGCCTGGCTTCGACGGAGACGAGCGGCGTCACCGCTGCGACGCCTTCGACCGTCAGGTTCGATCCTTGGCCGATGAATGCCGAGACGCCCGTATCCTCGAGAGCGACCGCCGCCTCCACAAAGGCGTCCGGGGTGGAGGTGACCTCTTCAAGATCCAGCTCGGGTTCGGACTCCGCTGCATCCCCGAGCAGCTCACGAAGCCGCGCCACGTGGCGGCGCTCGTGCTCGCCGACGACGCGTGCGAACTCCGCCAGCTCCCCGTCGAGCACGCCCTGGGACTCTGCCTCGGCATAGAAGGCAGACTGAAGGTACTCGAGACGGAGCATGAAGTTCAGAATGCGCTCGTCCTGCTCTCGAGAGGGGCCTTGAGCGGCCGCGAGCCGGCCTAGCCCAGTCAGCGCTCCGGCGAGCGCCACGCCGCCCAGCAGCCCGCCCGCCACGAAGTAGCGACGGGAACGACCTTCCGAGACGCTTTCGATGACCCCAGGATGCCGCACTTCACGCATCGTCTTCTTCTGCCGCCAGGCACTGTTGTCGTGCCCATCAACGGCAAGAACTAACCCTGCTTCGCAGACGCCGGGCTCGCTGTTCGAGCCCGCATGAAACCTCAGCCTGCGTCAAGCGGGCTGAAGTGAGGGTTCGGCACCGAAAACCAGAGGACGACCGCCTCTTCGTCCCCGGAGGGGTTGCGCCAGGTGTGCGGGTCACGCGGCGAGTAGGTGACTGTGTCACCCGCCGCCATCAGATAGAGCTTCCCCTGCACGCGGAGCTCGAGCTGGCCCGCGAGGACGTAGACGAGCTCGACGTCTGCCGGGAACGTGTACAGGTCCTCCCCCGCCCCCGCGCCGGGCGGGATCCGCGACTCCATCAGGTGGAAGCGCCGCTCGTCCCGCGAGCTGAGGAGCAGGTCCTCGTGGCTGCCGATGGCCGTCCACGCCGGAGCCTCTTCGCGCCGAACGACCGCGCCCCTCGGCGCCTCGTCCAGGACGTCGCCGAAGCGCACGTCGAGCGCCGCGCAGATCCGCGCGAGCGACGAGAGGGAGACCGAGGTCAGGTCGCGCTCGAGCTGGCTCAGGAAGCCGCTGGTCAAGCCGGTCGCCTGCGCCAGCTCCGCCATCGTCATTCCCCGCTCTCGCCGAAGGGCGCGAAGCCGCTCGCCGATACGCGTTTTCGTTGTCGCTTCCGCAGTCGCCTCCGCAGTCAAGTAGCAGCCTATCGTCCTTCTTGACTGGACGACGGCGCGCCCCGGGTTCAAGACCGAAGGATCCGGACCGGAGTCCCGTGGGGCGTCCGCCGGAACAGCCACCTGGCCTCCTAGCGCGTGACGCGGACACAGCCGTGCGACGCCGGCCTAACGGGCACCGAATCTCGACTCGTGGATCGCGTAGCCCCGGTGGAAGTAGCTCGCCCAGGAAATCCACGCAGGAGCGCCTGCGCTTGCGCAGGATCTCGTAGCTGCCCGCGGGCGTGGCGAAGCCGCGGCGCCCCGTGGAGACGTGCATCGTCCGGGCGACCCGTCCGTCGCGGATGAAGAGGAGAACCTGGCGGTCGAGCAGGATCTCGACCGCGTGCCTCCCGCCCTCGACTGCGGAGCGCTAGGAGCGCTCGATCCGCCAGGTGTCGCCGGCGTGGAGCAGGGCTTCCAGGTCGCCCTCCCCCTTCGTGCGCCTGGCGTCCTCGAGCTGGTCGGCCATGAGCTCGTCGTACACGGGGCGCTCGACCGCGCGGAAGATGCCGATCGGCTGCGGGCCCGGGACGGGGAAGCCGAGACGCCCGAGCGCGAAGGCGACCGTGGCTGCGTCTGCGTGCGCGTCGTGCACGAGGATCGCCTCCTCCCCCACCTCCGCGACGTCGACGAGCTCGACGGAGCCGTCCGAGCGGAGCCGGACGCCGCGCTCGCCCTCGGCGCCGAAGCGGATCGGCGCACCGTGCTCGAGCACGATCCGGTTGTCCTTCTCCTCGCGCACGTGGTCGAAGGCGCCGTCGTTGTAGACGTTGCAGTTCTGGAGGATCTCGACGAACGCGGCGCCCCTGTGCCTGCTCGCCGCGTGCAGCACCTCGGTCAGGTGCGTGCGATCGGTGTCGATCGAGCGCGCCACGAAGGTCGCCTCGGCGCCGACGGCGACCGAGACCGGGTTCAGCGGCCGATCGATCGAGCCCATCGGCGTCGGCCCGGTCACCTGCCCGAGCGGGCTCGTCGGCGAGTACTGCCCCTTCGTCAGCCCGTAGACCTGGTTGTTGAAGAGGAGGATCGTGATGTTCACGTTCCGCCGCAGCGCGTGGAGGAAGTGGTTGCCGCCGATCGAGAGGGCGTCGCCGTCGCCCGTGACCACCCAGACGGAGAGGTCGGGCCGGGTCGCGGCCAGCCCGGTGGCGATCGGCGCCGCGCGGCCGTGGATCGAGTGGAGGCCGTAGGCGTTCACGTAGTACGGGAAGCGGGCGGCGCAGCCGATCCCCGAGATGAAGACCAGCCGCTCGCGCGGGATGCCGAGCTCGGGGAGGAAGCCCTGCATCGTCGCCAGGACGGCATAGTCGCCGCAGCCCGGGCACCAGCGGACCTCCTGGTCGGACTTGAAGGCCTTCGCGGTGAGAACCGGAAGCTCGCTCATGCCAGCTGCCCGATCGCGTCCGCGAGCTCGGCCGAGGTGAACGGGACGCCGCGCACGCGCTGGTAGCCGACCGCGTCGACGAGGTACTCGGCCCGGATCAGCTTGAGGAGCTGGCCCAGGTTCATCTCCGGGACGAGCACGCGGTCGTAGGAGCGGAGGACGTCCCCGAGATTGCGCGGGAACGGGTTCAGGTAGGTCAAGTGCGCGTGCGAGACGGCCGCGCCGTCCCGGCGGGCGCGGCGGACCCCGGCCGCGATCGGCCCGTACGTGCCGCCCCAGCCGAGGACGAGCAGGTTCGCGCCCTCCTGGTGGTCGACCCGGAGCTCCGGGATGTCCTCCGCGATCCCGGCGACCTTCTGCGCCCGGAGGCGGACCATCAGGTCGTGGTTGTCCGGGTCGTAGGAGATGTTGCCGGTGCGCTCCTCCTTCTCCAGGCCGCCGATCCGGTGCTCGAGCCCGGGGGTGCCGGGCACCGCCCACTGGCGCGCGAGCGTGCGGTCGTCCCGCACGTAGGGGAGGAAGCGCTCGCCGTCGTTCGGCTCGGTGGCGAACTCGGGCGCGATGTCGGGAAGGTCGGCCACGTTCGGAACGAGCCAGGGCTCGGAGCCGTTCGCCAGGTACGCGTCCGAGAGAAGGTAGACCGGCGTGCGGTACTTCAGCGCGATCCGGGCGGCCTCGATCGCCACCTCGAAGCAGTGCCCCGGCGTCGAGGCGGCCAGGACCGGCACCGGTGACTCGGCGTTCCGCCCGAAAAGGACCATGAGCAGGTCGGCCTGCTCGGGCTTCGTCGGCATCCCGGTCGAGGGCCCGGCGCGCTGGATGTCGAGGATGACGAGGGGAAGCTCGAGCGCGACCGCAAGCCCGACCGTCTCCGCCTTGAGGACGACGCCCGGGCCGCTGGACGTGGACACGCCGAGCGCGCCGCCGAAGGACGCGCCCAGGGCGGCGCCGACGGCGGCGATCTCGTCCTCGGCCTGGAAGGTCCGGACGCCGAAGTTCTTGTGCCGGGCGAGCTCCTCGAGGATCCCGGAAGCCGGCGTGATCGGGTAGGCGCCCAGGAAGAGCGGGAGCCCGCTTTGGACGCTCGCCGCCACGAGCCCCATGGCGAGCGCCTGGTTCCCGGTCACGTTGCGGTACGTGCCCGGCGGCAGCTGGGCCGGCCGGACCTCGTACCGGACCGCGAACTCCTCGGTCGTCTCGCCGAAGGCATAGCCGGCGCGAAAGGCCTTGACGTTCGCCTGCGCGATCTCGGGCCTCTTGGCGAACTTGCGCTCGAGGAACTCGATCGTCCCCTCGGTCGGGCGGCTGTAGAGCCAGGACATGAGCCCGAGCGCGAACATGTTCTTCGAGCGCTCGGCCTCGCGCTTGGAGACGTCGAACTCCTTTAGCGCCTCGATCGTCAGCGACGTGAGCGGGACGG
>Ga0081538_10005523_pt1 | contig 11354 bp, 10 predicted proteins | sample TabmetS5T2R1_FD_71022 | JGI IMG/M metagenome (GOLD analysis project Ga0081538, IMG submission 71022) | Tabebuia heterophylla rhizosphere microbial communities from the University of Puerto Rico - S5T2R1 | ecosystem: Host-associated > Plants > Roots > Rhizosphere ... | reverse complement strand
GGACCGCGACGACGTCGGGGTCATGCTCATCTCGCGGGAGAACTACTTCACGTTCTGGCCGATGCTGGCCAGCGTTATCGGCGGCGACGTGGCTACCCAGAACGTCGCCCAGCCCTTGCGCCGGACCCTGATCCGGCTCGGCGCCAGCTTCAGGCGGGCTCCCCTGGACAGCGTCGATCTGAAGAGGCGATGCGTAGTAGCAGGCGGCAAGGAGTTCCCCTACGAGCATCTCGTGCTCTCGCTGGGGGCCGAGCCCGCCTACTTCGGCATACCCGGCGTGGAGGAGCACTGCATAAGCATTAGGGGGATCGGCGCCGGCGAGGCGATCGTCGACAGGGTCATCGAGCGCTACGAGGAGGTGACGCTGGCGGGGGGCGAGATCCCCGACTCCAAGCTGACCTTCATGGTTATCGGGGGCGGGGCGACCGGGGTCGAGGTGGCCTCGGAACTGCACAGCCTCGTCCGGGATTTGCTCGTGCCCGACTACCCCAACATCAATCCGCACCGCGTCAAGATAATCCTCGTCGACGCCAACAAGGAGATCCTCAAAGAGCTCGACCCCGCCCTGAGGAGGGTCGCGCGCAAAAAGCTGGCCGACCTCCAGATAGAGGTGATCAACAACGTCAAGGCGAAGAAGGTCACGGCAGACCGGGTGATCCTCGGCGACGGGCGTGAGATCATGGTCGAGAACGTCATCTGGACGGCGGGCTCCAGGGCGAGCGTAAAGCTCGACGAGATCGACCTTCCCCACGACGAGCGGAGGGGCCTCACGGTGGACCGCTGTATGCGGGTCGTGGGCCACGACAACGTGTGGGGGATCGGCGACTGCGCCGCGACCGTTGACGAGGACGGCTCGCCCGTGCCCCCAAACGCCCAGGCCGCCGTGCAGGAGGGCGAGGCCGTAGCCAGGAACATCCTCGCCGCTATAGACGGCGAGGAGCCGAAGCCCTTCCGCTACAAGTCGCTCGGGCAGCTCGTCGAGCTCGGGAGCGAGTTCGCCGTCAACGACGTCCTCGGCGTAAAGTTCAGCGGCCAGTTGGCGGCCCTCTTCTGGCGCCTGACATACCTCTTCAAGCTGGAGAGCCCGGAGAGCAGGGCCAGGATCGCCGCGGACTGGCTCCTGGATATCTTCTACGACCCGCCCGTCACCCAGATTCGGCGCTAGCCTCGTGCGCCGCGCTCTGTCCGACCGGGACGGGTCCTAAACCTCCACCTTCGCCAAAAGCCGCGCCAGTTCTTCGGGAGACGCACCGGTCACAGAAGCTGCTCCACAGAGAAACTATACCTTCCCGAAATCCTGGCCCCAGGAGGCCACTCGATTGTATCATTGTATACATAACCTTCCACGGCTCTCTGGTAAAAAGGCTTCTCTGGTTGGGAAAGGAGGAGCTGGGATGCGGGCCGTGCTATGCGCCCTTCTGTGCAACTGCCGCCACGCCTTGAGGGCCGACGACGACGAACGCCTGGTAGCTGTGGCCCTCGAGCACCTGAGACGATACCATCCCGTCGCGCCTGTCGGGGAGGAGTGGGTCAGGGAGATCGTCACTGCCCGCGCTTACGAGATCGAGTACGCTGCGGTGTACCCGGGCAATCTCGGGACCGAGGAGGTCTAGTCCGGGCGGTATCGGCCCGGTAGGATGGCCGCGTCTTCGAGCGCAAGCCCTGGAATCTTGGCCTGGCGCGGTGCCTAACGCACCGGGAACGGCCCAGCCATTACGTTCTTGGGGGTATGCTTTCGCCCGCGAAGATGCTATGCTGCTATTCTGGGAGCGTATCCGGGGCGGGGGTAAGATCACCTTTTCTCTCTCTTCCGTCTCGCCAGGAGGGGGTGTTCGGCATGAGAAGGACTGTCGTTCTGTCGGCTGCGGTGGCCTTTGCCGTGCTGCTCGTGTCGGGCGTCTGGGGCAGTGCCGCCAGGGAGGCCGTGGGGGCTACCGCCAAACCCAATATCGTCTTCATCCTGGCCGATGACATGCGCAAAGACGACCTCAAGTACATGCCGAAGACCCTCTCTGTATTGAGGGACAAGGGCATGAGCTTCTCGAACGCCTTCGTCTCCAACGCGCTTTGTTGTCCCAGCCGGGCCACGATCATGAGGGGCCAGTACGCCCACAATACCGGGGTCTGGTCCAACAGGGGTTCGAGGGGGGGCTGGAAGGCCTACAGTAGCAACGGCAACGAGAAGGACAACATGGCGACGCGGCTGGATGCGGCGGGCTACAGGACGGGTCTCTTCGGCAAGTACCTAAATGAATACCCCGGCGCCAAGGACAAACCGCCAGGCTGGGACAGGTGGTTTGCGCACACGGACGGCTCCAGTTACTACGACTACAAGGTCAACGACAATGGCAAGATCGTCCACTACGGCTCGACCGCTGCGGACTACGAAACGGACGTGATAGCGCGTCACGCAAAGAACTTCATCGGCGCCTCCGCGATGGCGAGGGTGCCCTTCTTCGCCTTCGTGGCGCCAAGGGCTCCTCACAGTCCGGCTACGCCGGCAAAGCGTGACAGGCACGTCCACGACGGCCTCAAGGCCCCGCGCCTGCCGTCCTTCAACGAAAAGAATGTCTCGGACAAACCCCCCTGGATAAGGAAGCTGCCGGGGCTCAGCGATGCCAGGATGGCGAAGATAGACAACCGCGCCGAAAAGCGGGCCGAATCGCTGCAGGCGCTCGATGATCTCGTGGCCGGGATCGTGGGCAGGCTGAATGACAGACGTGCGCTCTCCAACACTTACATCTTCTTCACCTCAGACAACGGATGGCATGGAGGCGAGCACCGCATAGCGAAGGAAAAATGGCGCCCTTACGAGGAGGACGTCCACATGCCGCTCCTGGTGCGCGGCCCTGGCGTGGAGGCGGGCCGCCAGGCCCACAAGCTGGTACTCGACACCGACTACTTGCCAACCTTCACCGACCTGGCGGACACGAAGATGCCCGACTACGTCGATGGGCGCTCCCTCGAGCCTGTGCTCGAGGGAACCACCACCGCCTGGAGGAGCGCCATCCTGCTCGAAGCTACAGGCCGCTACTCACCGGCCTACAGAGGTATCCGCACGAGCGACGGGCGCAAGTACGTGGAGTACGCGGGCGGTGGGAAGGAGTTGTACCACCTCGGCCGCGACGCCTACGAGCTGCGCGACACTTACAATCCCAAGAACCCACCCGTCACCCTGGCAAAGCGCCTGAAGAAGTTGGTGGGTTGTGATGCTGCTGGTTGCCGGGAGGCCGAGAACGGGCAGTAGTAGCGATCTGGTTGCAGGGACCGCCAAGGTAGTGTCCATCGGTTAAGATAGCGTCTCTTATGGATCGCAAGACGCCCAGGAAGTTCGCCACCACGCCCGGCACGCGCGATGTGCTGCCCCCCGAGTCCACGCGATTGCTCGATGTGCAGGGAAGGATCAGGGACCGGTTCGCCCTGTTCGGGTTCAGGGAGGTCCTCACGCCTGCGCTGGAGTACGCCGAGGTGATCGAGGAACACGGCCTCAGGGACGTCTCCTACAAGCTCTTCGACCAGGACAACCAGATGCTCCTCCTCAGGCCGGAGATGACCACCCCCATAGCCCGCGTCATCTCCCAGCGCCTGGCGGGCAGCCCGCCGCCGCACAAGCTCTCCTACGTTCTCCCCGCCTACCGCCGCGCGAGCGTGGGCCGCGGGCAGAGCGCGGAGCTCTACCAGGCCGGCGTCGAGGTCGTCGGCTCGGCGAGTCCAACAGAGGACGCCGCCACCATCGCGCTTCTCGTCGACGTGCTGCAGAGCCTCGGTCTCAACGCCCCCTCGGACTTCGCCGTCGTGCTCGGCCAGTCGACCTTCTACGCGGGCTACCTGCGGCACGTCGTCCCCGACGCCGCAACGGCCGTAACCGGCGCCCTGGCCGCGAAGGACCTCGTAGCCGTCGACGACCTTGCGGAGGAACTGCCGGCGGACGCCGCCGCGGGGGTCCGTGGCATCCCGCGTATCGTTGGTCCGGCCGCAGATAAATCCCTCATCGAGGAGGCCGGACGTTTCGCGGTGGGAAGCGAGGCGAGGGAGGCCCTCGAGAACCTGCGGGAGATCCTGCGTCACCTCGAGGCGCACGGGGCGCTCGGGGCGGTTATCCTGGATCTCGGTCTCTCAGGGCGCCACGAGTACTACACGGGCGCGGTCTACGAGGCCTACGCCGCCGGTCTCGGGTTCACCGTCGCCAACGGCGGTCGCTACGACAACCTACTCAGGCGCTTCGGGGAGGAACTGCCGGCGACAGGCTTCGCCATCTACCTGGAGAGGCTGCTCTCTGTTTTGCCCGAGGAGGGCCCGCAGCCCCTGCTCGTCCTCGTCGGCGGGGACGTCGGCGGCATCGAGGCAGCGGCACGCCTGCGGAGGCTAGGCGTGCCCGTGTTGCATCTTTCAGAAGACCTTCCGCCCGAGGCCGCGGTGGAGTACGCCAGGAGCGTGGAGGCGGCCTGGATATCCTACCCGACAACGGGCGGCGTCAAGCTCGCCGCCGCCGACCCCGCCGGAGAGTTCGCTTCCATGAGTTTCGATTCCGTGGCGAGGACGGTACTCCCTTGAGTGGGTTGCGCGTCGCCGTGCCCAAGGGCGCCATCTTCGTTGATGCGCTAGCGGCGCTGGAGAGGGCCGGTCTCCCGGCTGGCGTTCTCCGCGAGAACGGGCGGAGGCTCGTCTACAGGGCCGAAGGTACCGAGTTTATCGTCAGCCGGCCCTCCGACGTGCCCGTCTTCGTCGAGTACGGTGCCGCGGACATCGGGATCGTCGGTAAGGATGTGCTCGATGAGCAGAGGCCCAACGTGGTCGAGCTGAGGGATCTTGGGACGGGGAGGTGCCGTATGATCCTGGCCGCACCAGAGGGCGGGGCAGAAGACGTGCGACGGGCGATCCGCCACGCCGAGGTCGTCAGGGTCGCGACGAAGTTTCCCGATACCGCGAGGCGCTACTTCGAGCGCATGGGCCGCCAGGCCGAGATCATAGAGCTGCACGGCTCCATAGAGCTTGCGCCCCTGGTCGGCCTCGCGGAGTGCATCATCGACCTCACCGCCACGGGCACGACCCTGCGCGAGAACGACCTCGTGGTTCTCGATGAGATCTCCACCTCGACGGCGCGCCTGATCTCCAACCGCGGTTCCTACCGCTTGCGCCACAGCGAGGTCATAGCCCTGGCCGACGCGATGCAACGACGCGGCGAACGCTTTGGTTAGAAAGTTAGACGCCCGTGGGAGAGGACCGGCCGGGATCGTCGGGGAGTTGCGCCGACCCGGTGGCTTTCTCTCCCAGGCGCTCCGCGACTCAGCACGCCGGATCGTCGAGGACGTGCGCGCCAGGGGAGACGCGGCTCTCTTCGAATACACCGAACGCTTCGACGGCGTCCGGCCACGGGAGATCCGGGTTCCAAAGAGCGAGATAGACAATGCCCGTGGATCTTTATCACCGGAGCTCGAAGAGAGCTTCGGCGTTGCGATAGAGAACGTGCGCGCCTTCCACGAGAACGAGATGGACCGCCCTTGGGAACGGAGCCACGCCGGGGCCACGACGGGACAGCGCGTGAGGCCCATCCGTCGGGCAGGGCTCTACATCCCGGGAGGACATGCCGCGTATCCGAGCACGCTCGTTATGTCGGCCGTGCCGGCACAGGTAGCGGGAGTGGGGGAGATCAGGGTCTGCACGCCGCCGGGGCCCGACGGATCGCCCGACTCAGACGTTCTCGCCGTCGCCGGCCTGCTCGGTCTCGAAGAAGTCTATGCCGTCGGGGGCGCCCAGGCCATAGCCGCGCTCGCTTACGGTACAGAGAGTGTGGCGGCCGTGGACAAGGTCGTGGGTCCGGGCAACGACTACGTCACGGCCGCGAAGCTCGAGGTCTTCGGGATCGTCGGTATCGACGCGCCGCAGGGACCGAGCGAGGTGCTGGTCATCGCCGACGCCGGCGCCGTACCCGAGCGCGTCGCCACCGACCTGATGGCCCAGGCCGAGCACCTCTCCGGGGCGTCGGCCGTGCTGCTCACGCCGAGCGAGCATTTGATCTCCCGCGTCGAGCCACTCCTCTGGGGGGAGCCGGCAGAACACGTCTGCCTGGTGCTAGTCGAGGATCTGGCGCAGGCCGTAGAGATCTCCAACCGCTACGCCCCCGAGCACGCGCACGTGATCTCGGCCGACCACGAGGCCGTCATGCGGGACCTCGACGCCGCCGGAATGGTCGCCGTGGGGGATTTCAGCCCCGTCGCGCTCGGCGACTACGCGGCCGGTCCTTCCCACGCCCTGCCCTCCGGCGGGACCGCCACCTGGGCCTCCGCCCTCGGCACCCACGACTTCCTCGCCAGGACGAACTACATCCACTTCAGCCGGGACGCCCTGCGAGACCTCGGGCCCCACGTGGAACGCCTCGCCCGACTGGAAGGCTTCGACAACCACGCCGCGAGCGTCGAGACCAGGATGGGGTAGACGTTGTCCGTTAGAATGCTTGGGCTCTAGAGATCCGGGAGGAAGATGACGCGTAAAGGCGAGGCTGAACGAGAGACGGCGGAGACGTTCGTCAGGGTGAGCCTGGAGCTCGACGGCGGGGGGGAGGCCGAGGTCGCGACGGGGGTGGGATTTCTGGACCATCTCTTGCACCTGCTCGCCCACCACTCCGGCATGGACCTCACGGTGGAGGCCAAGGGCGATACTTGGGTGGATGACCACCACACGGTCGAGGACACGGGACTCGTGCTCGGACGCGCCTTCGACGAGGCGCTCGGCGAGAGGGGCTCCATCACGCGCTTCGCCGACGCGAGCGCGCCCCTCATCGAGGCGCTCTCGACGGCCGTCGTCGACCTCGGGGCCAGGAGCCACCTCACGTGCAATCTCGGCCCGATGCCGGAAAAGATAGGGACCTTCGACGTAGAGCTCTTCCCCGAATTCCTGCGCGCCTTCACCCAGTACGGGCGCTTTACGCTCCACCTCAACTGCCACTACGGCGAGAACGCCCACCACAAGATAGAGTCGGGTGTCAAGGCGCTGGCCGTCGCCCTGAAGGAAGGCATCGCCCCGCGCACGGCGGGCAGCGCATCAACGAAAGGGGTAATCGATTAGGCTTCAGGCTTCAGGTAAGGTGTGGCGCGGGCGGCGTCCGTCCGCGAGAGTCTGTCCGAACCGTGGTGCCTGTGACCGATTCTCTGGCGTCGCCGATCCGAAAGCTGTAGCCTGATGCCTGAAGCCTTACAAGTAGCGATCGTCGACTACGACGCGGGGAATACGCTCTCCGTCACGCGGGCGCTGGAGAAGGTCGGTGCGAAGGTGGATCTCACGCCCGACCCAGAGCGGGTTCTCGCGGCTGATGCCGTGGTTCTGCCGGGTGTAGGGGCCTTCGGAGACTGCATGAGGAAACTGCGGGAGCGCGGGATGGACGAAGCGTGCCGCGAAGCGTTCCGGCGAGGAAAACCTTTCCTCGGGGTGTGCGTCGCGCTGCAGGTGGTCTTCGAGTCCTCCGGGGAGTCACCGGGGGTAGAGGGACTTGGTCTTATGCCGGGGAAGGTGGTGCGCTTCGAGGGCGATGGGCTCAAGGTTCCGCACATCGGGTGGAACGAACTGTCTCTGGTGCGGGACCACCCCGTCATCAGCGGTCTCGATGGCGAGGCGTTCTACTTCGTCCATTCTTACTACCCCGAACCGGGGGAGAGGCGAGACCTCATCGGCGAGACGGACTACGGCACGCGTTTTTGTTCGGTGGCGGGCAGGGAGAACCTCGTGGCCGTACAGTTCCATCCCGAGAAAAGCAGCAGGGCGGGCCTGAAGCTGTACGGGAACTTCCTGGCCTGGGCGGGAGCATAAGGCGATGACGGAAGGAGAACGGGCATCGGGTGAGGCTTTCCTCCGCGGTCGCCGCGTCTGGCTGCGTCCGTTGGAGAGGGTGGATCTCCCACGATACCAGGAGCTTTTCTCCGACCCTGAGATCAATCTGTTGTACGGTGGACTGGGTGTGCCGGAAAACCTAGCCAAGCTGCAACGCAGCTACGAAGCAGGCGAATACGACACGACGGACCGGTTCCTCTTGCTTGTGATCGAGGCCGAAGGCACCATCATCGGGGCGATAGTGCTGAGGAACACGGAAAACCTCCCGAGCCGCTCGGCGACGTTCGGAATCTTGATCGGGGACCCAGCGTACCTGGACCGGGGTTACGGCAGCGAGGCTAGCGCACTCCTGTTGGACTACGCGTTCGCCGTATTGGGGTATCACAAGATCAACCTCGACCTTTTCGAGTACAACGCCCGCGCGCAGGCCATGTATGAGAAGCTGGGCTTCGTCGTGGAAGGACGTCGCCGCGAAAACCACTGGTCGCGCGGACGATTCTGGGACGACATCCTGATGGGCGTCACCGCCGAAGAGTGGTGGTCGAAGCATGGGTCCCCGCGGCTACCCGGTACGGCACCCGCACGCTGATGGTATCCCAGGAGCGTTCTTTTACGGTCTTTCCTGCTATCGACCTGCGCGGCGGGCGATGCGTGCGTCTCAAACAGGGGGATTTCGGACGGGCCAAGGAGTATGATGCCGACCCCGTCGAGCGGGCGAGAGACTGGGAGAGGCAGGGGGCTAAGGCTATCCACGTGGTCGACCTCGACGGTGCCGAGGAGGGCAGGCCCGTCCAGCTCGGGCTCATCCGCAGTATCGCGAGGGCGGTTGGCGTCCCACTGCAGGTGGGAGGGGGCGTACGCTCCATCGAAGACCTGCGCGCCGTGCGGAGTGCCGGCGCCCGGCGCGTCGTGATGGGGACGGCGGCGGTCGAGGACAGGGATCTGCGGCTGAGGGCGGTCCAGGAGGCTGGCGATTCTCTGCTCGTGGCCGTCGACGCCCGCGAGGGAGTCATAGCGACGCACGGTTGGCTGAGGTCGAGCGGGGTCTCGGTCCTGGAGCTCTCGAAAGAGCTGGTCGCCGAAGGCGTCGCCTCGGTCCTCTACACCGATGTCGCGCGCGACGGCATGGACGCGGGGGCAGCCCTCGACGGAACCGCCGCCGTTGCAGAGATAATCCCCACCGTCGCCAGCGGGGGCGTGCGAGGCCCCGAGGACGTGGCCACGCTCTCCAGTACGCCCGGTGTAACCGGCGTGGTGGTCGGCACCGCGCTCTACGAGGGCAAGACCACGCTCCGAGACCTGATGGCAAGCGTACAGGGCTCCTCATGACAATCATCCTGAAACCCGATGCCCGTAGGGGCGGGTTTCAAACCCGCCCCTACTTTCAGTACTCGAGGCTGGACGAGCGGGGTTCGCCCCGTTCGTACTTGGCGGATTGGATCGTACGCCAGGAGAATTTGGAGAGGGCTTCGTCCGTGGGCCCTCTCTGGTCGGGGTCTGCCTCGGCTATGACTTCCCTGGCCACCTCCACCGCGGCGTCGAGGGCGGCGTTTATCTCGTAGGCCCTGGCGGCCTGGTACTTGATGAGCAACACGCGCGGGGTTGCCCGCCCCAGCGCGTAGGCGACTTCGTACTCCTCCGTGCGGCTCTCGTGGTCGCCGACGCGCCTGACCGTGCAACGCAACTGTGGCATGCAGGCATCCTACCATCTCTATAGCCGCACCTGGCCCCGCGTCGATCTCCCCAGACATGATTGGGGTAGACTACGGCCGGAGGGTCGTGAACGAGTTCTTCGAGACAAGCAACAAGAAGTCGAAGAGGCGCCCGCCCGGACGCTTCGTCAGGGGATTACGCGCACTCTTCAACCTCGTTCTGGTTCTCGGCGTCTCCGCTGCGGTAGGTATTGCGTGCCTCTACCTGTTCGTCCTGAGGGAGTACGAGAGTGACCTCGACCGGACCTACCCCGAGCTCGCCGAGAACTCCTACGTCTACGACGTGGACGGGGACAAGATAGGCGAGATCCCCGTCACCGAGAGGCGCGAGACCGTCGGTTTCGAAGGTCTCGGCGCGCACCTGCCAGGGGCCGTCATCGCCGTCGAGGACCGGCGCTTCTACGATCATTTCGGTGTCGACTTCGAAGGGCTGGCCCGGGCGGCCTGGACGGATCTGAGATCCTGGGAGGTGCAGGAGGGCGGCTCCACGATCACCGAGCAGCTCATGAAGAACCTCTATGTTCCAGAAGGCCAACGCCTCGAATCCTCTTTTCGCAGACGCTTTGTGCAGTCTGCGCTCGCCTTCGCCTACGAGCGCAAGCACACCAAGGACGAGGTCCTGACCGCCTACCTGAACACCGTGTACTTCGGGGACGGCGCTTACGGCGCCGAGGAGGCGGCGCAGCGCTTCTTCGGCAAGAGCGCGCGGGACCTCGACCTCTCGGAGTCGGCGATGCTCGCCGGTCTGCTACACGCCCCTTCGACCTACGTTACATGGGAGGGTGAGGTTATCGAGGGGCAGGTCCGAGAGCGCCGCGACAGCGTCCTGGGGCTTATGCAGGAACAAGGTATGATCTCCTCCCGGCAGCGCGACGAGGCAGAGGACCAACCGCTGGAGTTCGCCACTGACCCGCCGCCGGAAGATCCGGCGTACACACCTTTCCTGGAGAAGGTCGCACGCGAGGTGGAGGAGGAGCTGGGCCCGCGGGCGCTGCAGCTCGGGGGACTGAGGATTTACACGACTATGGACCCCGACCTCCAACACGCGGCAGTGGAGACCTCGGATGATGTGCTCTCGGAACCAGATGACCCTTCGGCGGCCGTCGTGACAATAGAGCCTCAGAGCGGCGCCATACGGTCTCTGGCCGGACAGGATGGGGACTTCAACCTCCCGCTCGACGCCAGGCGCCAACCCGGCAGCTCGTTCAAGCCCGTAGTGCTCGCAGCGGCCATCAAGGAAGACATCTCCCCGGAGAGCACCTACATATCCCAGGATCTTGCCTTCGACTTCCAGGACGAGTACTACGAGGTACACAACTACGACTACGTCGAGCGCGGAGAGATCTCCATCTCCGACGCTATGGAGGAATCGGATAACACGGTGTTCGTGCAGCTTGCTGCCGACGTGGGATTGGAAGACGTCGTGAAGACCGCCGAAGACCTGGGCATTACCACGCCGGTCGAGCCCTACCCGTCGACGGCCATAGGCGGCCTGGGGTCGGGCGTCAGCCCGCTCGACATGGCCTCTGCCTACTCGACCTTCGCCGGTGGCGGCATCCACCGCGAGCCCTACTCCATCGAGAGGATCGACAGAAATAGCTACGGTCAGAGCGAGACGGTCTACGACCACCAGATCAGCGGCCGGCGCGTGCTCACGGGCAACGAAGCGGCGGTCGCAACCCAGGTCCTCAGGGGCGTTGTGGAGGACGGGACGGCGACGATGTTCCACGACCTGGACGAGGAGATAGGACGTCCATCGGCGGGCAAGACGGGGACCACGGACGACTTCGTCGACGCCTGGTACGTCGGCTACACTCC
>Ga0081538_10005522_pt1 | contig 11356 bp, 10 predicted proteins | sample TabmetS5T2R1_FD_71022 | JGI IMG/M metagenome (GOLD analysis project Ga0081538, IMG submission 71022) | Tabebuia heterophylla rhizosphere microbial communities from the University of Puerto Rico - S5T2R1 | ecosystem: Host-associated > Plants > Roots > Rhizosphere ... | reverse complement strand
CGACACCCGCTACGGGTTCCGCAACGAGCCCGCCCCGAGCGCCGAGCTGAAGGTCGGCGACACCGCGTTCGTGACCGGTGAGAAGTCGGGCAGCGGCGCTACCGCAAAGCGGGTCGTCTCCGGGGAGCTGCCGCAGCGCGGTCCCGGCAAGGGCGCGACGCCGTAGTCCAGGGCGTCGTCGCGCTGGGGCGGTGGGTCGGGGCCGGGTCGTCGGGCCCCATGTCGTCGCCTGGCGCGGTGGGTCGGCGAGGGCTACGGGCTATGCGCATGGGCCCGGGCACCGTTCCAGAAAGCTATCCACACATTTGCGTTGGTGCTTGCTCTGGGGTGGTGGGTTGATAGGTTGCCCCCATGGAATCGAACACATATTCGGATGCCGGTCCGAGTTCGGATCCGGGCGCGGGCGGGCGATCGGAGCGGTTGGCATCCCTCACCGCCGACGTGAGCGAGCTGGCCGCCGAGGACCTGAATACGCTCACGGATGTGACCCTGGTCGAGGAGGCGCTGGAGCTGCGGCGGCTGGCCGACCAGATCGACGGCGAGTGGCTCCGGCGCCTGGCCGCCGTGGATGGCCGCGGCGCGGCTGGGGCCGACCAAGGCACCCAGGCGGCCTCAACGGCCAGCTGGCTCCGCAACCGGCTGCGGATGAGCGCCAGCGCCGCCAGCAACGCCGTGGCCACCGCTCGGGCGCTGTTCCGCGGCCCCCTGTCCAACACCGCCCAGGCCCTCTGCGCCGGGGACATCTCGGCCGCCCACGCCTCGGTGTTGGCCCACGGCACCCGCGACCAGCCCGCCCACACCACCGCCGAGGCCGAGCCAACCCTGCTCGAGGCGGCCCGGCGGCTGGACCCACCCCAGCTGCGACGGGTCATCGGCCACCTCCAGCGGACCCTCGACCCCGACGCCGCCGACACCCAGGCCCAGCGGCAACACGAGCGGCGGGGCCTGTGGACGGCCCCGACCATCGAGGGCATGGTCGCCCTCCAAGGGCTGCTGGAGCCCGAGGCCGGCCAGACCCTGCTGGCCGCCCTGGAGCCCCTGGCCCGCCCCAACGACGCCCAGGATGTGCGCAGCGGGGACCAGCGCCGGGCCGACGCCCTGACCGAGCTGGCCCGGCGGGCCTTGGAGGGCGGGCAGCTGCCCCAGACCGGCGGGGTCCGGCCCCATCTGCTGGTCACGGTGGACCTGGACAGCCTGGTGGGCCGCCCCGGCGCGGTGGGCGGTGAGCTCGGCGGGATGGGACCCCTGGAGCCGGAGGCGTGTCGGCGGCTGGCCTGCGACGGCGCGGTGACCCGGGTCCTGGTCAGCCGCCAGCCCAGCCACCACGGCCACCAGGGTGACCCTGGCGACCCCGGCGGCCGCCACGGTGACCCTGGCAACCACGACGACCCGGGCGGCCACCCTCACGGCGACGACTCCGGCGGCCCCCACGGCCACGAGCCCGACGGGGATCATGGCTACCTCCATGGTGAGGGGCGGCTGGGGGACTGGCTGCAGGCGGCGATGGCCCTGCTGCCCCCCATCCTGGGCGGCGCGCCGTCCCAGCCGTTGGATGTCGGGCGGGCCAGCCGGGTCATCACCCCCGCCCAGCGCAGCGCCCTGGCCGTGCGCGACCGCGGCTGTGTCTTCCCCGACTGCACCCGGCCGCTGGCCTGGTGCGAGGGCCACCACCTGGTCCACTGGGCCGATGGCGGCCCCACCGACCTGGTGAATCTCGCGTTGCTGTGCCGGGCTCATCATCGGGTGGTGCATGAGGGGGGCTGGCAGCTGACCCGCGGCCCCGACGGCCGCTACACCGCCAGCCGGTCCCACCGACCCCGCCGACATCCCCCGCCACATCGACGACACCCCACCGCCGCCTGAACCGGCCGCGTCCGCCCTGCCTGAGCCCGCCGCCTGGGTCGGCTCAGCGGCGGGCATCCCATCCCCACCGTGCCAGGCGAGCGCATGGGGCCCGAACGACCCAGCGCCCCAGCGCCAGGCGTGTGCCTGGGGACCGAACGACCCAGGGCCCCGTGCCAGGCGAGGACATGGGGCCCGAACAACCCCACGGCCACCGTGCCAGGCAGGTGCTTGGGGCTCAGGACCCAGGGGGTCCCGTGCCAGGTGCGCATGGGGCCCACTACCCACAAGGACCCTGTGCCAGGTGAGTGCATCAGGCCCGATCCGACCCCGAGGATCCGGCTGCGGATCGCCCAGGCCGCGAACGCCCAACGACCATCAAGGCCCGGGCCGTTGCGCGTGTACGATCCCGCCATGGCGGAGGGGAGGCGGGTCGGGGACGACACCGTCAGCTGGCAGGTCACCAAGCTGGCCAAGGCGCACCGGGCGCTGGTCGGCGACGCCTTGGCCGAGCTCGGCCTGCACCTCGGTCAGGACCTGCTGCTGGAGCAGTTGTGGCGCCAGGACGGGCTGAGCCAGTCGAGCCTGGTGGCCCGGCTCGGGGTCGAGCCGCCGACGGTGACCAAGATGCTCCAGCGCCTGGAGCGCGCCGGGTTGCTGCGCCGGGAGCGGGACCCGGAGAACCCCCGCCTGTGGCGCGTCTACCTGACCGAGCGCGGCCGCGAGCTCCAGCTGCCGGTGCGGGACCTGCGCCGCCAGGTCGAGCGCCGGCTGCTGACCGGCCTGTCGGACGAGGACCGGGAGCGCCTGGTCGCCCTGTTGGCCCGGGTGACGGCCAACTTGCGTGAGCCCCGCTATACTTAGCCGGCAAATTAGTCGGCTAACTAAGGAGCGCGCATGCGGATCGGCCTGTCCGTGTCCAGCTTCACCTGGCCCGGGGGACCAGCGCGGATCGGGCCCACGCTCGGGCGGATCGCCACCGACGCCGAGCAGGCGGGCCTGCACAGCCTCTGGGTCATGGACCACTTCTTCCAGATCCCCATCTTCGGGCCGGTTGATCACGACATGCTCGAGGCCTACTCGACGCTGGCCTATGTGGCCGGCCGGACCGAGCGCATCGAGCTGGGGGCGCTGGTCACCGGGGTCACCCCTCGGCACCCCGGGGTGCTGGTCAAGACCGTGACCACCCTGGACGTCCTCTCGGGCGGGCGGGCGTGGCTGGGAATCGGGGCCGCCTGGAACGAGCACGAGAGCCGCGGTCTCGGCATCCCGTTCCCGCCCCTGGCCGAGCGGTTCGAGCGGCTGGAGGAGACCCTGCGGATCGCCCGTCAGATGTGGGCCGGCGACGCCCGCCCCTTCGAGGGCCGCCACTACCGCCTCGAGCAGCCGCTGAACGTGCCCAACGCCCTGCGCCGGCCGCGCCCGCCGATCCTGGTCGGCGGCTCCGGTGAGCGCAAGACCCTGCGCCTGGTGGCCCGCTACGGCGACGCCTGCAACCTGTTCGAGATCGGCGGCCTGGAGGCGCTCCGGCACAAGCTGGAGGTGCTGCGCGGGCACTGCGAGGCCGAGGGCCGACGGTACGGGGAGCTGCAGAAGACCACCTTCGGCACGGTCGGCGAGGACGAGTCGGCCGGCCAGCTGGTCGAGCGGTTCGGCCGCCTGGCCGACGAGGGCATCGACCTGGCCATCGTCGAGCTGCCCGACCAGGGCCGCGGCGGCTCCCTGGAGCGCCTGGCCGAGGCCGTGGAGGCGGCCTCCCGCCTGGTCCCGGCGGGCCGCTGAGCCCCCGGCGGCGGAAACTCGCTTGCCGGCGCGGCGGCGCCGGGGTCCGATGGCGCCATGATGGGCGCGAACATGGCGGTCTTCCGTGTCCGGGCGCGCGCGGCGCGCCGAGCTCGGGCAGCACTTCCTGGCCGGAGGGTGGCTGGCGGCTGAGCTGGTCGAGCAGGCCGGGGTCGGGGCCGGCGACCTGGTGGTCGAGATCGGAGCCGGGACCGGCGTGCTGACCGAGGCCCTGGCCCAGCGGGCCGGGCGGGTGGTGGCCGTCGAGTGCGACCCGCGGCTGGCCGAACGGGCCCGGGCGCGGCTGGCCCGGCACGGCGACGTGCGGGTGGTGACGGCCGACGCGCTGGCCATGCCGTGGCCGCGGCGGCCGTTCCGGGTGGTGGCCAACCTGCCGTTCGGGTCGACCGCGGCCATGCTGCGGCGGCTGCTGGGCGACCCGCGGAGCCGGCTGGAGCGGGCCGACCTGATCGTCCAGGAGCAGGCGGCCAGGCGGTACGCGGCCCGGCGGCCCGGCACCCAGGAGACGATCGCCTGGGGGGCCTGGTACGACCTGGCGGTCGGCCGGCGGCTCGGTCCGGGCTGCTTCCGGCCGCCGCCGCGGGTCGGGGCGGCGGTGCTGGTCGCCAGCCGGCGGCGGCCGCCTCTGGTGCCGGTGGGCGGACACCGGCGGTTCACCCGACTGGTCGCGGGCGCCTTCCGGCATCCCGGGCTGCCGCTGCGGCGTGGGCTGGTCCCGCCGCTCACCTACCGCCAGCTGCGCCGGCTGGCCCGCGACCTCGGCTTCCCGCTGGACGCCCGGCCGGGCGACCTGGACGCCGCCCAGTGGGCGGGGCTGCACGCGTTCCTCAGCAACGGCGACGACCTGGGAAGCGCGGGTCGGAGCCCGTAGGATAGGGGAGCACCGGACCTCTTGATGCTGGCGAGGGGAATCGATGGGGTCGCTGACGCTCTCCACCCGCATCACCCTGCTGCGCATCGCGCTGATCCCGGTGCTGCTGTGGCTGCTGGTCGCCGAGGGGCGGGTCGAGCACGCCGCCGTCCTGGCCGCGATCGTGTTCCTGGTGGCATCGTTCACCGACTTCGTCGACGGCTACCTGGCCCGGCGCTGGCAGCAGACCACCGTGCTCGGCAACTTCCTCGACACCACCGCCGACAAGCTGCTGGTCGTGGGGGCCCTGCTGGGCCTGATGGCGATCGACCGGGTGAACGTGTGGGTGGCCTTCGTGGTGATCGCCCGGGAGATCGCCGTGCTCGGCCTGCGGGCCATCGCCGCCGCCTCCAACGTGGTCATCTCGGCCAGCATCTGGGGCAAGCTCAAGTTCAACGTCCAGGTGGTCGGGATCACCCTGGCCATCCTGGCGCCTTCGGTCCAGCTGGGTTCGCTCCGGCTGGACGAATGGGCCATGCTGGCAGTGGCCGTGGTCTCAGCCGCCTCGGCCGTCGACTACTTCGCGCGCTTCGGCGACCTGATACGGGCGGAATGATGAGTGACGGAGGGTTTGGGGAACCCCAAGGGGGTGCCCCAATGAGTGAGAGAACGCTGATCACCGGCGCCACCGGGTTCGTGGGCGGGCTGCTGCTGACCCGGCTGGTGGCCGACGGCCGGCAGGTGCGGGCCCTGGTCCGCCACCTCGGCGACCGCGAGCGGCTGCCCGACCCCCGGGTGGAGCTGGCCATGGGGCATCTGGGCGACGAGGAGTCCCTGGTCCGGGCGGCCGACGGCTGCGAGGTGGTCTACCACGTGGCCGGGATGAACCAGCTCTGCCTGGCCGACCCGTCGCCGCTGTACCGGGTCAACGTCGACGGCACCCGGCGGATGCTGGACGCGGCCCGCCGGGCCGGGGTGCGTCGGGTCGTCCACACCAGCTCGGCCGCCACCCTGGGCGGGGACGGCACCACCTTCGTGGACGAGACGGCCGGCCCGCCGCCCGAGTTCACCTCCCACTACGCCCGCTCCAAGTTCGAGGGCGAGCAGATCGCCCTCGGCTTCGGCGCGGTCGAGGTGGTCGTGGTCAATCCCAGCTCGGTGCAGGGACCGGGGCGCACCACCGGCACGGCCTCGGTGTTCATCGGCTACCTGAACGGCCGGCTGCCGTTCGACCTGCCGGCCCGGTTCGGGCTCTGCTACACCGACGACTGCGTCAACGGCCACCTGCTGGCCGGGCGCAATGGCCGGCCCGGCCAGCGGTACGTGCTCAACACCGACACCCTGACCAACTCCGAGGCCATCGACCTGATCGCCGTCATCTCCGGGCTGGCCGACCGGCCACGCACCCTGCCCCTGCCGGTCGCCATGGGGGTGGCCAGCGTGGCCGAGACCGTGGCCAGGGTCCGCGGCCGCCAGCCCAAGCTGTGCCGCGAGTCGGTCCGCACCCTCGGCCACCCGCACCTGTACGACGGCTCCAAGGCCACCCGCGAGCTCGGCCTGCGCTACACCCCGATCCGCCAGGCCCTTGAGGCAACCGTTCGCTGGTACGTGGACAAGGGCCTGGTGGCCCGCCCCCTGCCCAGGTTCTCCGACGACGCCGGCCGGGCCGCGGCCGAGCCCGCCGGCTCGCTGTTCGAGCCCCCGTCCGGCCGCGAGCGGGAGCCGAGCTCATGACCCACCCGCTGGAGACCGACGTGGTGGTGGTCGGCGGCGGGGTGACCGGCGTCGCCGTCCTGCGCGACCTGGCCCTGCGGGGCGTGCACGCCGTCCTGGTCGAGCGCTTCGACCTCGGCACCGGTACCTCGGGTCGCTGGCACGGGCTGCTCCACTCCGGGGCCCGCTACGCCGTCCGCGACCAGGAGTCGGCCCGGGAGTGCATCGAGGAGAACACCACCCTGCGCCGCATCGCCCCCCACACCATCGAGGACATCGGCGGCCTGTTCGTGCTGCTGCCCGGGGACGACGAGGCCTACGCGGACAAGTTCGTGGAGGGCTGCCGGGCCTCGGGCATCCCCACCGAGGAGCTGTCCCAGGCGGCCGCCCACCGGCGCGAGCCGCTGCTGTCCCCGGACGTGAGGCTGGCCTTCGCCGTGCCCGACGGCGGCATCGACTCCTGGTCGCTGCTGCGCTCGATGGCCGCCGACGCCGAGGCCCGCGGCTGCAAGGTGCTGGTCCGCCACCCGCTGGTCGGGGTGGAGCGCGACGGCGACCGGATCACCGCCGTGCGGGTGCATGACGCCGTCGCCGGCCAGGACCGCACCATCGGCTGCCAGTGGGTGGTCAACGCCGCCGGGGCCTGGGCGGGCGAGGTCGGGCGCATGGCCGGGGTGCCCCTGACCATGATCGCCGGCAAGGGCGTGATGGTGGTGATGGCCAGCCGCTACGTGCGGGGGGTGGTCAACGCCTGCCGCAAGCCGGCCGACGGCGACATCATCGTCCCCCAGCACGAGGTGGCCATCCTCGGCACCACCTCCGAGCAGGTGCCCAGCGCCGACGACATCTCGGTGCCGCCGGCCGACGTCGACCGCATGATCGACATGTGCGCCCAGATGGTCCCGGCGATCGCCTCGGGCCGGGTGCTGCGCGCCTTCGCCGGGTCGCGGCCGCTCTACAAGCCGGAGGCCCCGGCCGCCGGCGACGGCGGCGGGGGCGGCGACACCCGGGAGGTCAGCCGGACCTTCACCGTGCTCGACCACGCCAGCCGGGACGGGCTGGACAACATGTTCAGCATCGTCGGGGGCAAGCTCACCACCTGCCGGCAGATGGCCGAGGCGGTGGTCGACCGGCTGGCCGAGCGGATGGGGGTGACCGAGCCCTGCCGCACCGCCACCGAGGTCCTGCCGGGCGCCGACCACGGCCCCCACCGGCTGGCCGAGCCCCTGGCCAGGGTCGAGCGGGACCACGCCTACGGCGAGCTGCTGTGCGAGTGCGAGCTGGTCACCCGCGGCCAGGTCCGCGAGGCGGTGGCCGGCGGCCTGACCGAGCTGGAGGACCTGCGCCGCAAGCTCCGGGTCGGCTACGGTCCCTGCCAGGCCGCCTTCTGCGCCTGGCGGGCCGCCGGCATGCTGGCCGAGGCCAAGGGGCCGGCCGGCCAGGCCGCGGACGGCGCCGGGGCGGACGGGTCCCGGGGGCCCGACCCGCTCACCGGGCTGGAGCGGTTCCTGGAAGAGCGCTGGCGCGGGCAGCGGTCGACCATCTGGGGCGACCAGGCCCGCCAGGCGCTGCTCAACCACGCCATCTACCGCGGCATCTTCGACCTGCACGGCGACGGCGTCCCCGACGAGGCGGCCGCGGTCAACTCCGCCCCGACCGAGACGGGGGACGGCGACCCGACCCGGCGGGTGGGCGACGAGCTGGTCGGGGACAGCGAGGGCCGGACCTCGTCCGGGACGGGCGCCTGATGCGGGCCGAGGTGGTGGTGGTCGGGGCCGGGCCGGCCGGGCTGGCCAGCGCCACCCGGCTGGCCGAGGCCGGCCGCCAGGTGCTGCTGCTGGCCCGGGGCAACGGCTTCACCCACTGGGGGGCGGGCTCGGTCGACGTGCTCGGCCGGGTCGGGGACGGGCCGGTGGAGCGGCCGCTGGAGGCGATCGACCGCCTCCCCGAGGGCCACCCGTACACCCTGGTCGGTCAGGCCTCGATCCGCGAGGGCCTGGACTGGTTCACCGGCTTCGCCGCCGGGACCGGCCTGGGCCACGTCGGCGACCCCGAGCGCAACCGCGGCCAGGTCACCGCCTTCGGCACCCTGCGCCCGACCTGCCTGCTCCCCGAGCCGGCCGGCGGGGAGGTCCGGGGTCGGGTGGCGGTGGTGAACTTCGGCGGCTTCCGCGACTTCTCCCCGGCGCTGTGCGCGGCCGGCCTGCGCCGGGCCGGGATCGACGCCACCCCGGCGACCGCGCCCCTGCCCACCTGGGACCACAACCGCTACTTCACCGGGGTCGAGCTGGCCCGGGCGATCGACGACGCCGGCTTCCGGCGCCGCCTCGCCCCCGGCCTGGCCCGGGCCGCGGCCGGTGCCGAGGTGGTGGTGGTCCCGGCCGTGCTCGGCCTCAACCGCGGCCACGAGCCCTGGGCCGATCTCCAGTCCCTGGTCGGGGCGCCGCTGGTCGAGGCGGCGACCCCGCCGCCGTCCGTCCCCGGCCTGCGCCTGTTCGCCGCCTACCGGGCCCAGCTGGAGGCCCTGGGCGTCCGCTGGCAGTTCGGCTTCCCGGCGGTCGGGGTGGAGCGCGACGGCGACCGGGTCACCGCCGTCCGCAGCGAGGGCGCCTCCCGGCTGCTGACCACCCGCTGCGAGGAGCTGGTGCTGGCCACCGGCGGGGTCGCCGGCAACGGCATCGAGGCCAACCGCGACGGCTCCCTCACCGAGCAGGTGGCCGACCTGCCGGTGCGGGGCTTCGACGGCCGCCTGGCCTTCATCGGCGACCGCTTCCTCGGCGACCACCCTCTCGGCCGGGCCGGGGTCCGGGTCGACGCCGAGCTGCGGCCGCTGGCCGCCTCCGGCGAGCCGCTGCTGGCCAACGTCCGCTGCGTCGGCGGCCTGCTCGCCGGCCACGACCCGACCGCCGAGGGCTCCCGCGAGGGGGTCGCCCTGGCCACCGCCGCCCGGGTCGCCGCCCTGCTCGCCCCCACGCCCGCCCGCTGACCCGGAGGCTGCCGTGCTGCACGTCGAACAGACCGCCGACCGCTGCATCAAGTGCAACATCTGCAACACGGTCTGCCCGGTCTCGGCGGTGACCGACCTGTTCCCCGGCCCCAAGTACGAGGGGCCGCAGGGCCAGCGGTTCCGGGCCAACCTCGACGGCGACGAGTCCCCCGACCACTCCCTCGACTACTGCTCGGCCTGCGGCCTCTGCACCCAGGCGTGTCCCGAGGGCGTGCTGGTGGCCGAGATCAACCAGGTCGCCCGCAGCCGCCTGGTCGCCGACCGCGGCGGCCTCAACCTGCGCGACCAGATCGTCAGCCGGCCGTCGCTGATGGGCATGATGGCCCGGCCGGTGGCGCCGATCGCCAACGTCGTCATGGCGGCCACGCCGGTCCGGGTGGTGGTCGAGAAGCTGCTCAAGGTCCACCGGGGCGCGGCCATGCCCCGGTTCTCGTCCATGACCCTGCGGTCCTGGGCCCGGTCGCACAAGCCCCCGGCCGACGCCACCCGCGCCGTCGCCTACTTCCACGGCTGCGCCGCCCAGGAGTTCGAGCCCGAGGTCGGCGCGGCCGTGGTCCGAGTCCTGGAGCGCAACGGGGCCCGGGTGACCCTGCCCAAGCAGGGCTGCTGCGGGCTGCCGCTGGTCTCCAACGGCGACTTCGACGCCGGCCGCGGCTACGCCACCCGGCTGGTCAGGCGGCTGCGCGGGGCGGCCGACGACCCCGGGGTGATCATCGCCAGCTCCACCTCCTGCGGCATGACCCTCAAGGCCAAGTACCGGGAGCTGCTGGGGCTGGACGACGCCGACACCCGGGCCGTCTCCCAGGCCGTCTACGACATCTGCGAATACCTGGTCGGGCTGGACGACGAGGGGGCGCTGAACCGGGACCTGGCGCCGATCCGGGCCCGGGCGCTGTACCACCCGCCCTGCCAGCTGATGGCCCACGGCGTCGGCACCCCCGCCCTCGACCTGCTCGCCCTGGTCCCGGGGCTGGAGATGGAGCGGTCGCGGGCCGGCTGCTGCGGCACCGCCGGCACCTACGGCACCAAGGTGGAGAAGTACCAGATCGCCATGGACGTCGGCCGCACCCTGTTCGACCAGGTCAGGGAGTCCAAGCCGGACTTCATCGTCTGCGACTCCGAGACCTGCCGCTGGCACATCGCCAAGTCGACCGGCCTGCCCGTCTACCACCCGGTGCAGGTGCTCGACCGCGCCTACGCGACCCACGAGGTGTCGGCCCGCACGCCCTAGCACGCCGGTCAAGTATCCGGGCTTGAGGTTGGCGGGTGGTCGCCGGGGGCGGCGCGCAAGCCGCAGCGCAGCACGGGTGGCTCGGCGCTGCACGCGGCGCCGGTTACATGACCGCCGTTCTAGGGAACGACACCGGCATGGAACTCTCGCTGGCCCTGGCCCTGCCACGGGACGAGCAGACGGTCCCCGTGGCCCGACATATCGTCCGCAACGCCATGGAGCAGGTCGGCGTGGAGTCGACCTGCGTCTATGACGTCGAGCTGGCCCTGAGCGAGGCCTGCACCAACGTGCTCCTCCACTCCGGGCCCGGAGACCAGTACAAGGTCCGGCTCGACCTGGAGGACCACCTCAGCGTCATCCGGGTGATCGACGTCGGGCACGGCTTCGACTCGGCCAGGCTGGAGGCCGAGGGCTCCCTGCCCGACGCCGAGCGGGGCCGGGGGCTGGGGCTGATGCAGGCCCTGGTCGACCGGGTCGACCTCACCTCCCGGCCCGAGGCGGGCACGATCGTGACGCTCGAGAAGGTCCTGACCTACGACGACGAGGCGCTCCTGGCGGGGCGCGGAAAGCAGGTTTGAACCCGGGTTCAGTCGCTCATTCCAAGGGCTGACAGGGCGGCCGGAGGCCGCCGGAGCGACGAAAGGACGCGGAATGGGCATCATCGGTTGGATCGTGCTCGGGCTGATCGCGGGAGCTCTTGCCAAGGCGATCCTGCCCGGCGACGACCCGGGCGGCATCATCGTCACGATCATCATCGGGATCGTCGGCGCCATCCTCGGCGGGTTCCTGGCCCAGGTGCTGTTCGGCCGGGACACCGTGGATGAGTTCTTCGACATCAGCACCTGGCTGACCGCGATCATCGGGGCCATCATCCTGCTGCTGATCTACCGGCTGGTGGGCGGGCGGGGGC
>Ga0081538_10005521_pt1 | contig 11357 bp, 11 predicted proteins | sample TabmetS5T2R1_FD_71022 | JGI IMG/M metagenome (GOLD analysis project Ga0081538, IMG submission 71022) | Tabebuia heterophylla rhizosphere microbial communities from the University of Puerto Rico - S5T2R1 | ecosystem: Host-associated > Plants > Roots > Rhizosphere ... | reverse complement strand
CGCCGGGGTGAAGATCCCCGAGGGCTACCTCAAGGTCCAGATCGCCACCGAGGAGGGCGGGGTCGTCGAATCCGAGATCCTCTACCCGCCCAACCCCGGGTCGATCTACCACATGACCAAGACCCAGGACCAGCTGCTGTTCGCCTACTACAACAAGAACGACCGGATCCGCATCACCGACCTGCACCAGGGGATCGTCTGGGGCACCCAGACGGCCGAGACCGTCCGGGACGAGCGGCTGATCAACCGCTTCGACTACGACGGCGACTACGGGACGGTGCTGAACCGGTTCCTGATGCAGGCGGCCGTCGGCCACCCCCTGACCGTGCACGGGACGGGCGGCCAGACCCGGGCGTTCATCCACCTCCAGGACGCGGTGCGCTGCATCCAGCTGGCCATCGAGAACCCACCCTCCCCCGCCGCCCGGGTCCGGGTGTTCAACCAGATGACCGAGTCCCACCGGATCCTGGACCTGGCCAAGCTGGTGTCGCGGATCACCGGCGCCGAGGTCGACTACGTCGACAACCCGCGCAACGAGGCCCCCGAGAACGAGCTGGCGGTCGAGAACCGGCAGCTGCTGGACCTGGGGCTGGAGCCGACGACGCTGGAGGAGGGGCTGCTGCGGGAGGTCTCCGAGATCGCCCAGCGCTACCGGGACCGTTGCGACCTCGACAAGATCCCGGCGCGCTCGCGGTGGACCAAGGGCCAGTGACTCCCGGCAGCCACCCGCAGCGGCCCGGGTCCGGCCGCCCCGCCCGCCGGCTGTCGGACGACGCGACGCTGGCCGCCGAGTGCGCCCAGGCCGCCGAGGACCTGGAAGGGGCCGACGCCGACACCATCGTCAAGTGGGCCGTCGACCGCTACCACCCCGGCCTGGTCATCGCCTCCTCGATGGGCGACTGCGTCCTGGTCGACATCGCCGCCCGGGTCCAGCCCGGGCTGCCGGTGCTGTTCGTCGACACCGGCTACCACTTCCCGGAGACCATCGGCACCCGCGACGCCGTCGCCGCCCGCTACCCGGTCCAGATGCTGTCGATCCAGCCGGCCAGGACCGTGGCCGAGCAGGACGCCGCCGAAGGCCCCCGGCTGTACGAGCGCGACCCGGACCGGTGCTGCGCGCTGCGGAAGGTGACCCCGTTCGAGGTGGCCCTCGGCCGGTTCTCGGCCTGGGCGTCGGGGGTGCGCCGCGACGAGACCGCCGCCCGGGCCGGCACCCAGGTGGTCGAGTGGGACCGCCGCCGGCGGATGGTCAAGGTCAACCCGCTCGCCGCCTGGACCCAGGACGACGTCGACCGCTACATCGAAGAGCACAACGTGCTGGTCAACCCGCTGCTGTACGACGGCTACCCCTCGATCGGCTGCGCGCCCTGCACCCGCCGGGTCGAGCCCGGCGAGGACCCCCGCGCCGGCCGCTGGTCGGGCACTGGCAAGGCGGAGTGCGGCCTGAACCTGTGAGCGGCGCTCAGCAGGCCTGCAGGGGCGGCCGCGCGGGCGGCGCCGGGGTCAGGGTCCCGTCCGGGGTGACCGCCCCCAGGTAGAGGCTGCGCTGCTCGGCCCCAGCGGCGTCCGGGGCCCGCTCCAGCACCGCGTTCAGGTGGGACACCCGGACGCAGCTGACCGGCTGGAGGCCGCCGCCGCCGGCGACCTCGCCCGGCAGCTCCCCTGGGTCCATGGTGGCCAGGTAGAGCCGGCGCTGGTGCGCCGCCGCGGCGGCCGCGATCCGGTCGAGGCTGGCGACGCCGACCCGCTCGGCGGCCAGGCCGGCGACGGGCACGCCGTCGCAGTTGGAGCGGACGGTCTGCTGGTAGGTGGTGGCCAGCCCGCCCGTCACCACCAGGGCGGCGTCGGCGGGCAGGTTGGCGCAGAGGTTGCGGACCTCGGCCAGCTGCGGGACCCCCTGGCGGACGGTGAACACCCGGGCGCTGACCGCGGCCGGGAACAGGACCATGGCGCAGGCCAGCGCGGCCGCCACCGCCAGCGCGGCCCGGGAGCGACGGGCCAGCAGGCCCAGCGCGGCCGCGGCCCCCAGCAGCAGCCCGGGGACGACCACCGGCAGGAACCGGCGCATCGCGTTGACCTGGTCGGGGGTGGCCGGGACGCTGAGGTACAGCACCGCCGCCGGCAGGAACATCCCCAGGGGGGCGACCAGCCGGAGGTCGCCGCGGCGCAGCAGCCGGTACACGCCGGCGGCGACCCCGAGCACCCCCAGCGCCACCGTGACCGGCCCCCAGTACCAGGAGAGCCAGGCGATCGTCTGCTCGGCGTAGGTGCGGCTGCCGTCGACAGCCTGCCGCCCCGCCCGCTGGAGGAACTCGATGTAGCCGGGCTGGGACGGCTCGGGGTTGGCGGTGCGGCCCACGTACCAGAGCGGCCGGCTGGCGCCGACGGCGGCGACCACGACCACGGCCGCGGCGCCGGCCCCGGGCAGCCAGCGGCCGGTGGCGGCCGCCACCCGGTGGAGCAGCCTGGTCCGCCAGGCCAGGGCGACCACGATCACGCCGAGGGCGGCCACGGCGGCCATGGCGGCCAGGGTCAGCCGCAGCTCCCCGCCGAGGGCGGTGAAGTACGTCGGGCTCAGGTTGGCCAGGTTCGCGACCGCCACAACGGCCGGGGCGGCCACCCCGGCCAGGCCCGCGGCGACCTGGCCGGCGACCCGCCGGCGCCGCCCCGGGGGCGCCGCCGCCAGCGCGACCACGGCGAACATCGGCACCGCGAGCAGGAAGAAGAACCCGTCGATCCGGGCCAGGGTCGACGAGCCGAGCACCAGCCCGGCCAGCCCGTACACCCGCGCCCGGTCGCGGCGCACCGCCTCGGCCAGCAGCGCCAGCCCGCCGGCCAGGAACAGCAGCGTCACCGGCTCGCTGTAGGGGTTGCGGCTGAAGTACAGCAGCGGCAGCGACACGGCCAGGGCGGCCACCGCCGCCAGCGCCCAGGACCGGCCGGTGACCTGGCGGGCCAGGCCGTAGACGGCCAGCAGCGCCCCCGCCCCGAGCAGGATGTTGACCCGCAGCAGGAGCCGGTCGCCGCCCAGCCAGCCGCCCACCGCCAGCAGCCCGGGCACCAGGTTGCTGAACTGGGAGTGGACGAACCCGGGGGTGGAGAGCGGGTCGAAGCCCAGGGTGTAGAACGACACCCCGCTGCCGGCGCCGAACACCTCCGGCCGCACCGGGATCGGCAGCGAGTCGTGACGCTCCAGCCACTGCCCGGTGAGGGTGTAGGTGGCCGGGTCGCGGAACACCTTGAGGTTCTCGGCCGAGAAGCGGGCGTTGACCGCGGCGAAGGCGGCCGCCACGGCGAGGGCGGCGCCGTCCAGCCAGCGCGGCCCGCCGAGTGGCTCGGGGCGCTCCAGCCCGACGACGCCGGCCGCGGCCAGGGCGGCGGCCAGCCCGAGGGGCAGCACCAGCAGCGGCCGGAACAGCCCCGCCTGGAGCAGGGCCATGGCGACCAGCGAGAAGCCGGCCAGGGCGGCCGGCAGCAGCAGCGGCGACGCCTCCACCAGGGCGGCCACCAGCTGGGCGGCGGTCCGTCGGGGGGAGCCGGCCGGGGCGGTCCCCGGCCGGACCTCGGGCGGTGGGGCCAGCCGTGACCGCGGAGCATGCGACATGGCTGGGATACTACGGCATGCTAGGCTTCTCCCCCGTGGATGGGCGACGACGCCGCACCTGGGTCCGGCCTCGACCACGAGGTTCCCCAACTGGAGGAGATGGAAGCTTGAGCAACGACGTGCCCAGCAGCCCCCTTGCCCCCCTGCTGCGCCGAGCCCGCCTGCGCGCGGCCGGCCCGTTCCTGCGCGGACGGGTGCTGGACTACGGCTGCCACACCGGCGCCCTGACGGCCATGTGCCGCCCCGACGCCTACCTGGGCGTCGACATCGACGAGCGGGCGCTGGAGGCGGCCAGGGCCGCCCACCCGGGCTACGAGTTCGACGTCAAGGTCTCCGAGCACGAGCGCTTCGACACCGTCGCCGGGCTGGCCGTCCTCGAGCACGTGCACGACCCGCTCGACCAGCTGATCCAGTGGTCCCGGCTGCTCCGGCCGGGCGGCGCGATCGTCCTCACCACCCCCCATCCCAGGTACGAGTGGATCCTGACCCTCGGGGCCCGGCTTGGCGTGTTCAACCGCCACTCGCTCGACGAGCACGAGGACCTGCTCGACCGCCGGCGCATGGGCGAGCTGGCCGACGCGGCCGGCCTGCGGGTCGAGACCTACCGCCGCTTCCTGCTGGGCGCCAACCAGCTGTTCGTGCTCCGCCCCGCCCAGGGTTGAGCCCGGCGCCGTCAGGGCCGGCGCGGAACCCGCGACGGCGGGTTGTCCACCACCGCCCGGAACCGGGCCACGTCCAGACGTCACCGCTGCAGCCGTTCCCGGCGGTGGCGGGCCAGGGTGCGGAGGGTGGCGAGGCCGTAGACGACCGAGCGGCGGAAGTTGACCGAGCTGGCCTCGGCGAAGTAGCGGGTGGGGACGGGGACCTCGGCGATGCCGAAGCCGGCCCGGACGACCTGGCCGACCAGCTCCTGGTCGAACACGAAGTCGTTGGAGTTGGCCCGGTAGTCGATCGTCTCCAGCAGCTTGCGGGAGTAGGCCCGGAAGCCGGTGTGGTACTCGGACAGGCGCAGGTCGTAGGCCCGGTTCTGGAGGGTGGTCAGGAACCGGTTGGCCACGAACTTCCAGCGGGGCATGCCGCCGGCCAGCGGGTCGCCGAGGAAGCGGCTGCCCAGCACCATGTCGGCGTCGCCGGCCAGGATGGGGGCGACCAGCTCGGGGATGCGGGTGGCGTCGTACTGGTAGTCGGGGTGGAGCATGACGACCACGTCGGCGCCCTCGGCCAGGGCGGTGTCGTAGCAGGTCTTCTGGTTGCCGCCGTAGCCGAGGTTCTGGCGGTGGACGACGACCTGGAGGTTCAGCAGCTCGGCCACGGCCACGGTGTCGTCGCGGGACAGGTCGTCGACCAGGATGACGTGGTCGACCACGCCCGGGGGGATGTCGCGGTAGGTGCGGACCAGCGTCCGGGCGGCGTTGTAGGCCGGCATCACCACGACGACCTTGGGCTGGGACGGGTCTGCGGGCATCGGGACCTACCTACATCCGGCGGGACGGACCTGCCAGCGGATGGTAGTCAATCGGCGCGGCCAGCGGCGAGACGCCGAAGCCCGAGGTGGCCGGCAGGCCGTACAGGACGAGCTCGCCGGGACCCCAGGGGACCCGGGCCAGGGTCGCGCCGGCCCCCCGGACGGCCAGGGTCGGCACCTGGCCGGTCGGGTCGGCGGGCTCGGCGCCGACGAGCACGTGGGTGACGCCGAGGCTGCCGACCGGGTCGCGGACGTTGGCCTCGGCGGTCGGCCAGGGGGTGCGGGTGACCAGCTGGGTGTCGAACAGCATGGTCGGGGCGTAGGCGCCGTACACGACGGCGCTGGTGGGCAGCGACGCCGACAGGGCCCGCTGGCCCTGCTCGCGCGAGCGCCCGCTGCCCAGGGCCCCGTCCAGGTAGGTCACCACCCCGGGCAGGGCCACGGCCAGCCCGAGGGCGATCCCGGCCACCGCGGCCAGCCGCCCGGTCCCGCCGGACCGGTCCCCCGCCCGGCCCCGGCCGACCAGGGCGGCCAGGTCGGCCAGCCCGAACCCGGCCAGCACGGCCAGCCCGGGCAGGGCCGGGACGACGTAGCGGTTGGGGGCGCCGTAGTGGCCGGGCAGGTAGTCGGCCACCGCCACCGCCAGCCACAGCCCGGTCCCCCACAGGAGGGCCATGACCAGCGCGTCCCTGGCCTCGGGGGCGAGGCGGGGCCAGCGGCGGGCCAGCGCGGCCACCCCGAGGGCGGCGGCCAGCAGCAGCGGCAGGCTCCGCCCCAGGGCCTGGTCGGAGTCGGCCAGGTAGCGGCCGAGGCGGCCGGCGATCGCGGCCGGCCCGTCCAGGTACTCGACCGTCGGCCAGATCCGCAGCGACGTCCGGAACCGGTCCCAGTTGGGCAGGGCCACCACGGCCAGCCAGGCCCCGCCGGCCACGACCAGGGCGGCCAGCCCGGCCAGGCCCATGCCCAGGGCCGCCCGGTCCCGGCGGACGGCGGCCGCGACCAGGATCACGGCCAGCATCACCAGCCCGGGCAGGAGCGCGTTCGCCTTGACCGACACGGCCGCCGCGATCAGCAGCCCGAGCCCGGCCCCGGCGGCCCGCGACGGCCGCCAGGCGGCCCGGGTGGCGAGCACGAACGCCCCGGCCAGCAGGGCGACCACGGTCGCCTCGACCAGGGCGAGCCGGCCGTGCTCGAGCATGAGGTTGGCCCCGCCGAGGGCGGCGGCGGCGAGCAGGGCGGCCGGGCGGCCCAGCGGCCGGGCCAGCCCGAGGGCCAGCACCATGACGGCCGCGGCGACGGCGACCATGGACAGGACCCGCCCGGCGGCCAGGCTGGGCCCGGTCACGGCGAACATCGCCGCGGCCAGGGCGCTGTAGGCGCCGTTGGTCAGGCTGCGGTCGATGTCGCCGGTGGCGAACTGGCCGCTCAGGACCCGCTCGCGGGCGTTGGCCAGGTTGAAGCCCTCGTCGGTCCAGGGGGCGTTGCTGGCCGTCAGCCCCTTCGGCGGGTCGACCCCGGCGAACGGGGCCAGCAGCCACAGCACGATGATGGCCAGCAGCAGCCCGGCCAGCACCTGCGCCGGCGTCACCGCCCCGTCGTCGCCGGGCCGGGTCGCCGCGCTCACGTGTCGAGCTGGTCGCGCCGGCGCCGGATGGCCTCGGCCCGGGCCAGGCGGTGCTCGCGGCGGATCTTGGCCTCGGCCTGGCGGTGGCGCTCGACGTCGTTCTCGGGGACCAGCCCGGGCACCGGCCGCGGCTGCCCGCGTTCGTCAAGGGCCACGAACACCAGGTAGGCCGAGGAGGTGTGGGTGCGCCGGCCGCTGAGGATGTCCTCGGCCTCGACCCGCACCCCGACCTCGATCGAGGTCCGCCCGACGTCGTTCACCGACGCCAGCACCTGGACCACGTCGCCGACCTTGACCGGGTGCAGGAAGCTCATCTGGTCGAGGGAGGCCGTCACCACCGGCCCGCCGGCGTGGCGGCTGGCCGCGATCCCGGCGGCGGTGTCGATCAGCTTCATGATCTCGCCGCCGTGGACGTTGCCCATGATGTTGGCCCGCGACAGGTCCATGTGCTGGGCCAGGGTGACCTCCGAGGCCCGCGGCGGCTTGGGCGCCAGCTCGTGCGCGGCCGCCGCCCTGGCCGCCTCGCGCACCTGCTCGCGCAGGCCGTCCAGGGGTTGCCCCGCGCCCGTCCCGGTCCCGATCTCGCTCACGCCCCGCCGGCTCTCCTTGTCGCTGTTTGTCGCTGTCCCGGCCACCGGAGAGGATAGTCTCCCCTGACCGCGACCTGGCAAAGGACCATCCGGCCATGACCATGAAGCTCGAGCTGGTGCCGATCCCGGTGACCGACGTCGACCGGGCCAAGGCCTTCTACACCGACCAGGTCGGCTTCCACGCCGACCTCGACGAGCGCTTCGGCGACGAGTTCCGGGTCGTGCAGCTGACCCCGCCCGGCTCCGCCTGCTCCATCTGCATCGGGGTCGGCCTCGTCCAGACACCCCCCGGCTCGGTCCAGGCCCTCCACCTGGTCGTCCCCGACATCCACGCCAGCCGGGCCGAGCTGCTGGAGCGGGGGGTCGAGATCAGCGAGGTCGAGGACATGACCGCCCCGGGCAAGCCGACCGTCTCCTACGCCTACTTCAAGGACCCCGACGGCAACGGCTGGGCCCTCCAGCAGCTCCCCTATTAGGGAGTGGGCGGCGGCATGAGCGAGGAGCGGTGGCAGGTCACCGGCAGCGCCGCCGAGGTCTACCAGCGCCAGCTCGTCCCGGCCATCTTCGCCTCCTGGGCCCCCCGGGTCCTCGACCTGGCCGCCCCGGCGGCCGGCGAGCGCCTCCTGGACACGGCCTGCGGCACCGGGGTCGTGGCCCGGCTGGCGGCCGACCGGGTCGGCCCGTCCGGGCAGGTGGTCGGCCAGGACCTCAACCCGGGCATGCTGGCCGTCGCCGCCACCCTCCCCGCCGGGGCGGTCCCGGTCGCCTGGGTCCAGGCCAGCACCGGCCGGCTGCCGTTCGCCGACGGCAGCTTCGAGGTCGTCGCCTGCCAGCTCGGCCTCCAGTACTTCCCCGACCGCCCGGCCGCCGTGGCCGAGCTGGCCAGGGTCCTGGCCCCGGGCGGCCGCCTGGCGGCCATGGTGTGGCGCTCGATCGACCACAGCCCCGGGTTCGCCGCCCTGGCCGACGCCCTCGACCGCTCCATCGGCCCGGACACCGGCGCGACCATGCGGGCGCCGTTCGCGCTGCACGACGAGGAGGCGCTGGCTGCCCTGCTCGCCGGAGGCGGGTTCGACGACGTCGAGGTGCGCCCCGAGGCGGGCACGGTCCGGTTCGGCTCGATCCAGGAGTTCGTGCTCGCCCAGGGCACCGGGTCGCCCCTGGCCGGCCCCATCGGCGCCGCCGGCCCCGCCGCCCGGGCGGCCCTGCTCGCCGCCGCCGAGGCCGCCCTGGCCCCATGGCAGGGCCCCGGCGAGCTCGCCTTCCCGATCGGGGCCCTGCTGCTCAGCGGGCGTGCTCGCTGACCACGGCCAGGGTCAGCCGCGCCAGGCGCCGCGGGCCGCCGCCTCGGCGGCGTAGCGTTCGAAGTCCTTGGGCTCGCGGCCGGTGACCTGCCGGACGACCTCGGTGGGCTGTGCATCACCGGCCTCCTGCAGGCTGGCGAACGCCTCGATCTCCTGCCGGGCCTGCTCCGCGGGCGCGCCGAAGGCGGTCTGCGCGGCCAGGTAGCCCTCGGCCGTCCCCCGGAAGCGGACCGGTCGGCCCGCCGCCCGGCCGATGATCTCGAGGGCCTCGGCGAACGACAGCGCCCGCGGCCCGGTCACCTCGTAGCGCTGCCCGGCGTGCCCGTCCCCGGTGAGCGCGGCCGCGGCCACGGCGGCGATGTCGTCGGCGTCCACGAACGCCTCTCGAAGGTCTCCCACCGGCAGCGCGAGCTCGCCGGCCAGCACCGCCGGCTGGAAGAACCCCTCGTCGAAGTTCTGGTTGAACCAGTCGGGCCGCACGATGGTCCAGTCGGCGCCGGACTCGCGCACGGTGCGCTCGGCCGCCAGCAGCCGCTCGTCGCCCATGGCCTCGATGCCCCGGCTGGACAGCAGCACGATGTGCCGCACGCCCTGCTCGACCGCCAACCGGACGAACGACGGGTCCACCGGCAGCTCGTGCGGCGCCATCAGGTACATCCGCGCCGTGCCCGCCACCGCCGGCTCCCAGCTGCCCGGATCGGACCAGTCGAACCGCACCTCCCCCTGCCGGGAGGCGGCCCGGACCGCGACCCCGGCGTCCCGCAGCCGGGCCACGACCCGGCGCCCGGTGGTCCCGGTGGCCCCAAGGACGAGAACTGGTTGCTCGTTCATGTCAGCAGTCAGGGCTCCGTTCGCGGTTCCAGGATCACCACCGCCGTCGGTGACGACCGTTTCGCCGCATAGCCGTCCAGTTGCCGGTCGATCTCGGCCCAGCGGGCCCACAGCCGCGACCGCTCCGCTCCCTGGGCGGCGCGTCCCCGCACCGCCCGGGCTCCACCGGTGAGCTCGACGGTCGCGTCGGGCTGGGCCTGGAGGTTGAGCCACCAGGCCGGCTCCGGGTCGGCCCAGCCGTTCATCGCCAGGGTGACCAGGTTGGGGCCGTCCTCGAAGTAGCCGACGATGACGCTGCGGGGCCGGCCGGTGCGGCGGCCCGTCGTCGTCAGGCGCAGGGTGCCCCAGCGGCCAGGCTTGGGCCGCCACAGCCCCAGGCGGCCACCGGTGAGCCGGTAGATCGCGCGGTGGGTCACCCAGGCGAGACGGACGAACCACCGCGGCGGAAGCCGCGGATCGCGCTGGCGGGTCTCGGACACGCGTGCACCTCCCTTGCCACCCCGGCAGTCTACGGCGACGGCAGGATCGACCGTGTACGCTTCGGCTGGCGCGGGAGGAGACCACGTGAAGGCGGCCGTCTACCACCGGTTCGGGTCCCCGGACGTGCTCGAGCTCCAGGACATCGACCGGCCCGCCCTCACCGACGACGGCGTGCTCGTGCGTGTCCGCGCGTCGTCGGTCAACCCGGCCGAGTGGTACGCGGTGACGGGCCGGCCCTACATCGCCCGGACGGCCGCGGGCCTGCGCCGACCCAGGCACCCGGTGCCCGGGGCCGACTTCGCCGGGACCGTCGAGGCGGTCGGCGACGCCGTCACCGACCTCCGGCCCGGTGACGCGGTGTTCGGCGGGACCGGCAGCGGCGCCTTCGCCGAGTACGTGTCCGTCAGCCAGACCGTGGTCGCCAAGCCCGCCAACCTGACCTTCGAGCAGGCGGCGGCCGTCCCCACCGCGGCCGTCACCGCCCTCCAGGGCCTCCGCGACCACGGACGGCTCCAGCCAGGGAACACGGTCCTGATCAACGGCGCCTCGGGCGGCGTGGGGACCTTCGCCGTCCAGCTCGCCAAGGCGTTCGGCGCCGAGGTGACCGGCGTGTGCAGCACCCACAACGTGGACCTGGTGAGGTCCCTCGGCGCCGACCACGTCGTCGACTACACCCGGGAGGACTTCACCCGGAGCGGCCGACGCTACGACCTGCTGCTGGACGTGGCCGGCAGCCGGTCATGGTCGGACTGCAAGCGCGTCCTGAGCCGCGACGCGACCCTCGTCCTCATCGGCGGTCCCAAGACCAGCGCCTGGTTCGGGCCGCTGACCCATGTGGTCGGCGTCCGCCTGGCGTCGCTGCGCGCCAGCCAGAAGGTGACCTTCTTCGTCGCCAACTTCAACCGGGAGGATTTCCTGGTCCTCCGGGAGCTCCTCGAGGACGGCAAGGTGACACCGGTCATCGACCGGCAGTACGAGCTGGCGGAGCTCCCCGCGGCCCTCCGCTACCTGGGCGAAGGGCACGCGCGGGCCAAGGTGGTCGTCACCGTCTGAGTCGCCGGGTCTGGGTCCCGAAGCTCAGGGCTGGATCCTGGTGCTGGTCGACGGGTAGCCGCCGCCTCCCGGGTACACCCAGTCGCCCGAGTGGCTGGTGCCGTCGGGGCTGAAGGTGCCGCGGTAGTAGGCGGGGGAGCCTTTCTCGCCGCCCCAGATCGTGAGGGTGTCGCCCTCGAGCTCGTAGACGTAGTCGAGGGTGTTGCCGGTGCTGTCGAAGAAGCGGGAGTGGATGTCCGGGCTCGGCGGCTCCCCGAAGGGCCGCAGGTGCCCGATGATCTCCATGCCCTTGACCTTCTGCCCGTACTGCTCGAGCTCGACGTGCTGGACCAGGAAGAACCCTCCTTCCATCCACTCGTAGCGGACGACGCCCTCGGCGCCCCCGCTCACCTGCCAGACGCCGAGG
>Ga0081538_10005520_pt1 | contig 11359 bp, 14 predicted proteins | sample TabmetS5T2R1_FD_71022 | JGI IMG/M metagenome (GOLD analysis project Ga0081538, IMG submission 71022) | Tabebuia heterophylla rhizosphere microbial communities from the University of Puerto Rico - S5T2R1 | ecosystem: Host-associated > Plants > Roots > Rhizosphere ... | reverse complement strand
CCGACAAAGGGGCCTGGGGAGGCTCCTCGTCGAACGGCTGGTGGGGGGGGGCCAGGTGGCGCCAGACGGCCCGCCTGTCCTTGTCGGGGATGTCGACGCCGCCGCGGCCGCCGGCCAGGACGTTCATGGCGTGGGTGACGCCGCGCCACACGACCTGGAGGCGGCCGTCGATCAGCTCGTGGTGGGGGAGCTTGTAGGCGCCCTTCTTCTCGGGCGGGTCGCCCTCGGAATCGTCGTACCAGGCGTGCGCCTCGGCGACCAGCTTCCAGCCGCCCTTGTCCAGCATGGCGTCGACCTCCCTGGCGCCCTGCCCGGACCAGTTCCAGTCGCGGTCCTTGTCGGCGGTGGGCCCGTCGTGCGGCTCGGGAACGGCCATGGTGTCCTCCTCCTCCCGGGGTCGTTGATCCAGCATATCGGCCGTGTTACGTTGCCCGGGCCCTGCCGGCCGAGAGAGGGTGACACCGTGAGCATCGCCGTGTTCGCGCTCGTGGTCGTGATCTGGGTCGTGCTGCTGGTCCCCCTCGCCCGCCGCGGCCGGGCCGAGCTGGCCGCCGAGGCCAGCGAGGGCGGGTCGCGGCTGCGCAGCGGCGGCGCCCGGCCCTGGACCACCGGCGACCTCCCGGACGGACCCACCGACGAGGACCTGGCGGCGGCCGCGGCGGCGGCCTGGCTGGCCCGCCGGCGCGCCGCCAGCCGGCGGGCCGCGACCCGGCGCCGCCGGGTCCTGCTGCTGCTGGTCGTGGCCGCGGCCGCCGGGTCGCGGGCCTGGGCGGTGCTCGGCGGGCGCTGGTGGCTGGCCGCCGCCACCGCCGGCCTGCTGCTGGCCGGCTACCTGCTCACCCTGGTCGGCCTCGGCTGGGGCCGCGCCCGGCGGCGCCGCGCCCTGGCGGCCGCGGCCCGGCCCGCCTGGGCCGCCTGGTGGGCCCCGCCGGCGTCCTGGGGCGGCCAGGTGCCCCTGTCCACCGAATGACCCTGGGCGCGGCCGCCGCCGGGCTGCGGGCCCGCCTGGACGCCAAGCACCGGGCTCGCGAGGTCGGCATCCGAAACGCCCGCCAGGCGGTGCGCTGCTCGGCCAACGCCATCCGGGCCGCCCACCGGGGCGAGCTGGACCGGGCCGCCGAGCTGCTGGCCGAGGCCAGGGAGCTGCTGGAGGTCGCCTCCTCGGTGCTCGCCGCCCACCCCGACGTGCTGTATGCCGGCTTCCTCCAGGACGCCCAGAAGGAGTACGCCGAGGCGCTGGCCACCCGGGCCATGGTCGCCGGCGACCCGGTGCCGCCGCCCGACGACGTCGGGGTCGGCGACGCCCCCTACCTCAACGGGCTGGCCGAGACGGTCGGCGAGCTCCGCCGGCACCTGCTGGACGTGCTCAGGGCCGGGGACGTGGCCAGGGCCACGGCCCTGTTCGCGGCCATGGAGGAGATCCACGCCCTGCTGGCCGACCTGGACTTCCCGGACGCCATCACCGGCAACCTGCGCCGTTCCACCGACGTGGCCCGGGCGATCATCGAGCGGACCAGAAGCGACCTCACCCTGACCGTGATCCAGCGCGACCTGGCCGACGCCCTGCGCCGCGCCCCGCCGCCCGGGAGCCGGCCGTGACCTCCCCCGGACCCGACGACCGGCCCGAGCTCCACGGGGGGTTCACCAGGCTGGTCGGGCTGCGGTTCGCGGAGGTCTCCGGCGACCGGGTGGTGCTGACCTGCCCGGTCACCGCCGGCCTGCACCAGCCCTACGGCCTGGTCCACGGCGGGGTCCACGCCACCCTGGCCGAGACCTCGGCCAGCGTCGGCGCCGCCCTCTGGCTCGGCGACCGGGGCAAGGTGGTGGGCGTCTCCAACCACACCGACTTCCTGCGGGCGGTGCGCGGGGGCGAGCTGCGGGCCGAGGCCACCCCGCTGGCCCGGGGGCGGACCACCCAGCTGTGGCAGGTGGAGATCCGCGACGACCGGCAGCGGCTGGTCGCCCACGCCAAGGTCAGGCTCCAGAACGTCGCCGAGGCCCCCGGCGCCTGAGCCGACGGCCCAGCCGGCAGGGTCGCTGTCGGTATAACCTGAGCGCGCGCAAGGGGGCCAGGGCAGAGGGTGGTGGGATGGAAGCGGCTCCTTGGCTGGACCATTACGACCAGGGCGTCCCGCCCTCGGTGGGGCCCTATCCGGACCGGACCCTGCTCGACGACCTGGCCGACGCGGTGGCCGAGCGGCCCGACGCCCCGGCCCTGCTGTTCAAGGGACGCTCGGTCAGCCACGGCGAGCTGGACCGGCGCAGCGACGCCTTCGCGGCCGCCCTGGCCTCGCTCGGGGTGGCCAAGGGCGACCGGGTGGCCCTGCTGCTGCCCAACTGCCCCCAGTTCCTGATCTGCGAGCTGGGCGCCTGGAAGGCGGGGGCGGTCGTCCACCCGCTCAACCCGATCTACACCGAGCAGGAGCTGGAGGGGGCGCTGCGGCGCACCGGGGCCGAGACGATCGTGGTCCTGACCCCCTTCTACGGCCGGGTCAAGGCCGTCCAGCCCCGCACCGCCCTCCACCGGGTGGTGGCCACCAACGTCAAGGAGTACCTGCCGCCGCTGCTGCGGGTGCTGTTCACCCTGGCCAAGGAGCGCAAGGACGGCCACCGGGTGCGGCTCGCCGACGGCGACCTGTGGCTGGGCGACCTGCTGGACCGCCACCGGGACGCGCCCCGGCCGCCGGGGCTGGCGCTCCGCAAGCCGCTGCCTCCGGTCGGGCCCGACGACCCGGCGGTGATCCTGATGAGCGGCGGCACCACCGGCACGCCCAAGGGCGTCGTCGGCCTCCACCGCCACTACACCATCACCGGCCGGCAGCTCGGCACCTGGCTCCAGGCCGGCACCGCGCCCTGGGACGACGTCATCATGGCCGCCCTGCCGCTGTTCCACTCCTTCGCCAACATCGGCATCCAGAGCGTCGCCCTGCGCAACCACAACGCCGTGGCGCTGGTCCCCAACCCGCGCGACCTGGACGACCTGCTGGACACCATCGCCAAGACCCGCCCGACCGCCTTCAGCGGCGTGCCGACCCTGTTCAACGCCCTGCTGCATCACCCGCGGGTGCAGGCCGGCAAGGTCGACTTCAGCTCGGTCAAGGTCTGCTTCTCGGGGGCGGCGCCGCTGCTGGCCGAGACCAAGCGGCGCTTCGAGGAGCTGACCGGGGGCCGCATCGTCGAGGGCTACTCGCTCACCGAGGCCATGCTGGCCTGCGCCGTCAACCCGGTGGAGGGGCCGAACAAGATCGGCTCGGTCGGCATGCCCCTGCCCGACGTCGAGGTCCGCATCGTCGACCCGGAGGGCGGCGCCCGGCTGCCGGCCGGCGAGGTCGGCGAGGTCCTCATCAGGGCGCCGCAGCTGATGGCCGGCTACTGGGACGACCCGGAGGAGACGGCCGCCACCGTCAGGACCCATGACGGCGGGCGCTGGCTGCACACCGGCGACCTCGGCTACCTGGACACCGACGGCTACCTGTTCATCGTCGACCGCATGAAGGACCTCATCAAGACCCACGGCTACCAGGTGTGGCCGCGGGAGATCGAGGAGGTGCTGGCCGCCCACCCGGCGGTGGCCGAGGTCGGGGTGGCCGGCGTGCCCGACCAGGCCAAGGGTGAGGTGGCCAAGGCGTGGGTGGTGCTGCGGCCCGGCCAGCGGGCCGGCGCCGAGGAGTTGCGGGCGTTCTGCCGCGAGCGCCTGGCCCCCTACAAGGTGCCGGCCACCGTCGAGTTCCGGGCCGAGCTGCCCAAGTCGATGGTGGGCAAGGTCCTGCGGCGGGCCCTCACGGCCGAGCCCGGGCCAGGGCCTTGACCCGGGTCATGAGCTCGCGGGGGTCGAACGGCTTGACCACGAAGTCGTCGGCCCCGGCCCGGCGGGCGACCTCCCGGTCGCGGCTGATGAAGTTGGCGGTGAGCAGGATCACCGGGATGGCGGCCCCGCGGTCGTCGGCCCGCAGCCGGGCGCAGACCGTGTAGCCGTCGATCCGCGGCATCAGCACGTCCAGGAGGACCACGTCCGGCTGGAGGTCGAGGGCCTTGGTAAGGGCCTCCTGGCCGTCGCGGGCCGTGACCACCTGGAAGCCCTCGAGGCGGAGGTTGACCTCGACGAAGCGGACGATGTCGGCGTCGTCGTCGGCCACCAGCACGGTCCCGGTCAGCATGGCTCCTTCTCTCGCGATGGCCGGTACGGTCGCTCGTCGCGTGGCAGATATTCTCACTTGGAGCGGACGAGCGGTACCGAGCGGGCACATCCGGGCCGGTTGACAGTTCCCGCCGGAGACGGGCAGCGTGATCGCCCTATGATCGGCCGCTCGTTCGAGGCCGTGCTGGCCGCCGCCGCCGGTGGCGACGAGCTGGCCTTCGGCATCCTCTGGCGTGACCTGCAGCCGGGCCTGGTGCGCTATCTCGACGCCCTGGCCCCGGGGGCCGGCGAGGACCTGGCCTCCGAGACCTGGCTGCGGGTGGTGGACGGGCTGGGGCGCTTCTCCGGCGACGAGCGGGCGTTCCGGGCCTGGGTGTTCACCGTGGCCCGCCACCGGGCCATCGACCGCTGGCGGCGCGGCACCCGCCGGCGCGACGAGCTCGTGCCCATGGACGCCCTGGTCGACCTGCCCGCGCCCGACGACCCGGCCTCCTCGGCCGTGGACGCCATCTCCAGCCGGGCCGCGGTGGCCCTGATCGCCACCCTCCCGCACGACCAGGCCGAGGTGGTGCTGCTGCGCGTGGTCGCCGGCCTCGAGGTCGCCGAGGTGGCCGCGATCACCGGCAAGCGCCCGGGCCACGTCCGGGTCCTGGCCCACCGGGCCCTGCGCCGCCTGGCCACCCGGCTCGGCGAGCCGGCCCGGGTCCGGAGGGCGGTGTAACGCGATGGACGGCGACGACGTGTTCCCGGCTGAGATGCCGGACGACCACCCCGAGCCGACGGTCCCGCAGCCGATGGTCCCGCTGGACGCCGACACGGCCGAGCGGCTGCTGGCCGGCCGCCTCCACCCCGAGGACGCCCCGCCCGGGTACGCCGAGGTGGCCAGGGTCCTCCGGGCGGCCGCCGGCCCGCCGTCCCCGGAGGAGCTGGCCGGCCGGGAGGCCGCCCTGGCCGGGTTCCGGGCGGCCAGGGACGCCTCGGGCCTGGGTCGGCCCGATGGCCACGTCACCCGGGCCGGTCTCCGACGCCGCCCCGCCGGAGCTGAGGCCGGCCACCCGGAGGCCCGGCGCCGGCTGGGGGCCCGGCGCCGTCGCGCCCCGATGCGGGCCCGGCTGGCCGCGTTGGCACTGGCAGCAGTGCTGATCGCCGGTGGGGCGTGGACGCGGGGCGGGGTGTGGATAGCCGATGGAGCCCTCAGCGCCCTTGGGCTACGCTCCCCCTCCGGGGGGCCCGGCACCGGTGGGCCGGGCCCCGGCGCGCCCGGGTCCGGGTCGGGCGCGGCCGGCGGGTCGGGGTCGTTGCGGCCGGCCACGAATCCGGTCACCGGGGGTCGGGCGCCGAGCCTGCCCTCGGCCGGCGAGCGGGCGGCCGCCGGCCACGGCCGCGGGGTCATCTCCCGCGGCGGCGGGTCCGCCGACGGGGCCAGGCCCGGCGCACACGCCAAGCCGCCCAGGCCTGGCAAGGACAAGCCGCCCAAGGCGGGCAAGGACAAGGCCGGCGAGCCCAAGCCGTCCACGGCGCAGAAGGCCAGGCCGCCCAGGCCTGAGAGGGGCCCGGCTGGGGCGGCCAGCTCCAAGCCGGCCAGCTCCATGCCGCTCACGGGCAGCCGCGGGCGAAACTAGCGGATCGGCCTGACACTAAAGGTTGGGCGCAACCTCCCGATGCGCTTGTCAGTGGAACCCCGACGCGCACGCGGGGGCATGGATGCGGTTCAGGCTTGATCGACGGTGGGCGATGCTGGTGGTCGCGGTGGTGCTGGGGGCCACCGGAGGAGGCGTGCTGGGGGTCGTGACCGCGCCGGGTCCGTCCGGTGACGCGGCCCGGCAGCTGGCCCCCTCCAGGGAGGCGGCCGCCCCGACGACCCGGCGGCCGCGAGGCCGTGTCGCCGGGATCTCCTCGACCACCCGGCCCCGGCGGCGGACCGTTCCCACTCCGAGCCCGACCGTCCGCCCGACGACCACGACGGCCGCGCCCTCGACCTCGACCACGCGCGAGCCGACCACGACCAGCACGACGACCGCGACCACCGTGGGTCAGGACACGACCACCAGCACCCTGCCGGCGTCGACGGCGACCTCGACGACCTAGGCGACCGCGCCGCCGGCCACCACCGGCAGGGGCAACTCCCACTGCTTGGGCGCCCTTCCGGCCGGGCAGTCTATAGGCTTGCCTCGAGGCGCCCGAGCCGGCCGGCCGGGCACGACCAGGGAGACCCGAGCGAGTGGAGCAGCCGCCGGAGCAGCCGCCCCAGCCCCAGCCCCAGCCGTGGGGTGGGCAGCCGTGGAGACGCCCCCAGCCGCCGCGGGAGGAGCCGCCCCAGCGGCCCTGGGGCGCGCCCCCGACGCCGCGCCAGCCCTGGGGCTACCGGCCGCCCGAGCAGCCCAAGGGGCCGCGGCCGCCGGGGGCGCCGCCGCCCTGGTACCGGCACCCGGTGGGGATGGTGCTGATCGGCGCGGCCGTGGTGATCGTGCTGGCCCTGGTCCTGCCGACCTTCCTCACCAGGGGGCCGGAACCGGCGCCGTCGCTGACCACCGGCGCGTTCGGCGGCCCCTCGACCACGGTCCCGTCCGCGTCCACGACCACCACCGGCGGCCAGCCACCCACGGCCGCCGACCAGCTCGCCCAGGCCGCCCAGACCGAGCTGGGCGCGGCCGGCGAGATCACCTCGGTCACGGCCCCGCCCGGCGGCCCGATCACCGTGACCTGGGAGATCACCCAGGCCGGGAGCCGGGGCCTGACCGAGAACAACGCCCGCTTCGGGGTCATGCGCATCATGCGCGCCATCCAGCAGACCCAGGTTCCCGCCGGCGGCGCCGCCCCGGTCGTCCGGCTGGTCGGGCGGTACCGGCTCCCCGGGGCGGCCGCCCCGGTCACGGTGGTGCGGCTCCGCTTCGATCCCACGACCGTCGAGCGGGGCGACTTCGACGACCGCCGCTACCTCCAGGCGTTCGAGCTCGCCGACGCCGCCGTCATCCATCCCTCCTTCCGTAGGTAGGGGCCGGTTGGGCGCCGAGCGGACCGGTTCGCTGCGGCGGCGGCTGCGCCGGACGGCGCGCCGGCTGGGCAGGCGCATCGACCTGCGCCGGCTGGCCAGCCGGCGCGAGGACGGCGCGCCGCTGGCCCTGCGCGCGGCCAAGACCACCCTGGCCGCGGTGATCTCCTGGGAGCTGGCCCTGCGCCTGCCCGGGCCGCAGCCGCCGGTCCTGGCTCCCCTGACCGCCATGCTGGTCACCCAGGTCACCCTGGTCCAGACGATCACCGGCAGCTTCCAGCGGGTCGCCAGCATGACCGCCGGGGTGCTGCTGGCCCTGGGCGTTGCCGACCTGCTCGGGCTCCACTGGTGGAGCATCGGCCTGGTCATCTTCGTCTCCCTGCTCCTCGGCCAGGTCCTGAAGCTGGGCTCGCACCGGATGGAGGTCCCGATCAGCGCCCTGCTCGTGCTGACGCTCGGCGGCACGCCCGGCGTCGCCCGCACCCGGGTGCTGGAGACCCTGATCGGCGCCGGGGTCGGGGTGGTGGTGAACGCGGTCCTGGTCCCGCCGGTGTACCTCCGGCCGGCCGGCGAGGCCGCCTACGAGCTGGCCGACGACATGGCCCGGGTGCTGGAGGGCGCCGCCGCCGACCTGGCCGAGGGCTGGTCGGGGGAGGACGCCTACGAGCGGCTCCAGGAGGCCCGCGAGCTCGACCGGGAGGTCGGCGAGACCAGGGAGGCGGTCCGCCAGGCCGAGGACAGCCTGCGCCTCAACCCCAGGCGCCGGCTCGTCGGCGACCCCTCGGAGGAGCTGCGCGAGGCGATGAGCACCCTGGAGCACTCGGTCATCCTCATCAGGGGCCTGTGCCGGTCGCTGGTCGGCCTGGACACGGTCACCGGCGGCCGCGGCCCCGACCCGGAGCTGCGGGCCGCCATCGGCCGGCTCCTCGGCGAGATCGCCGGGGCCGTGCGCACCTTCGGCGGGCAGGTGGCGGCGGCCAGCCTCCCCGGGCCGCCGGCCAACCCGGCGCCCCTGCTGCGCGCCCTGGCCAGGGCCCGGGCGGGCCGCGACGAGGTGGCCAAGGCGATGGCCGGCGGCCCCCGCGAGGTGCCGGGAGCCTGGCCGGTCCACGGCCACCTGCTGGCCAACGTCGACCGCCTGCTCTCCGAGCTCGACCCCGAAGGCCAGACCTGGCCCGGCACCAGCCTCAGGGAGGGGTAGCCCCCCTCCGCTACGCTGGTGGTGAGGGTCGCCCCGCTGGGTCGGCCAGAAGACGAGGGAGTCGCGATGTTCTCCAGGCACAAGTCCCAGATGCCGGCCGAGGCCGAGGCCCTGCCCGGGCGGGAGACGGCCATGCCCGTGCCCGAGCGGCACGCCGTCAAGGACGCCCCGCTGGCCCCGCCCTTCCCCGAGGGGCTGGAGCAGGCCATGTTCGCGATGGGGTGCTTCTGGGGGGCGGAGAAGACGTTCTGGGAGACCGAGGGCGTCTACACCACCGCGGTCGGCTACGCCGGGGGCTTCACCCCGAACCCGACCTACGAGGAGGTCTGCTCGGGCCTGACCGGGCACGCCGAGGTCGTGCTGGTGGTGTTCGACCCGGCCAAGATCGGCTACGAGCAGCTGCTCAAGATCTTCTGGGAGCACCACGACCCGACCCAGGGGATGCGCCAGGGCAACGACGTCGGCACCCAGTACCGCTCGGCCATCTACACCTTCTCCGAGGCCCAGCAGAAGCAGGCCGAGGCCTCCCGGGACGCCTACCAGCAGGAGCTGGACGCGGCCGGCTACGGCGCCATCACCACCGAGATCCGCGAGGCCCCGCCGTTCTACTACGCCGAGGACTACCACCAGCAGTACCTGCACAAGGTGCCCAACGGCTACTGCCCCGACCACGGCACCGGGGTGAGCTGCCCGGTCGGCCTCACCTCCTCCGGCTGACCCGGCCACCCGGATAGTCAAGCGAGAACTTGACTATCCGGCGGCACGACCGTATAGTTAAGTGTATGCTTAACCAACGGGCGCCACTCGACCGGGTCTTCCACGCCCTCGCCGACCCGAGCCGGCGGGGGATGGTGGAGCGCCTCTCCAGGGGGCCGGCCTCGGTCAGCGAGCTGGCCCGGCCGCTGGACATGTCCCTGGCCGCGGTGGTCCAGCACCTCAAGGTGCTGGAGGGCAGCGGCCTGGTCCGGTCCGAGAAGGTGGGGCGGGTGCGCAGCTGCCGCATCGAGCCGGCGGCCCTGCGCACGGCCGAGCGGTGGATCGCCGAGCGGCGGACCGGCTGGGAGCGGCGCCTGGACCGGCTCGGCGACTACCTGGCCGAGCCGCCCGACGAGCCCGGCAAGGGGAGGAACCGGTGACCGAACGATCCGTGACCCACGCCACCTTCGCGGTGGAGCGCCGCTACGACGCCTCCCCGGCCCGGGTGTTCGCCGCCTGGGCCGACCCGGCGGCCAAGGCCCGCTGGTTCGGGGGCCCCGAGGAGTGGGGCCGCGACGAGTTCGAGCTGGACTTCCGGGTGGGCGGGCGCGAGGTCAGCCGGGGCGGCCCGCCGGGCGGCCCGGTCCACGCCTACGACGCCGTCTACCAGGACATCGTCCCCGGCGAGCGCATCGTCTACAGCTACTCGCTGTCCCTGGACCAGACCCTGATCTCGGTCTCGCTGGCCACCGTCGAGCTGCGGCACGAGCCCGCCGGCAGCCGCTGAAGGACCATCCGGACACCGACCACAGGAGGTTGCGGTGCGCAAGCTGTACTCGTTCATCGTGATGACCCTGGACGGCTTCTACGAGGGCCCGAACGGGGAGTTCGACTGGCCGAACGTCGACGAGGAGTTCAACGAGTTCGGGATCGAGCAGCTCCACGACTCCGACCTGCTCCTATTCGGCCGGCGGACCTACGAGGGCATGGCCAGCTACTGGCCGACCGAGGCCGCCCAGCAGGACGATCCGGTGGTCGCCGAGCTGATGAACACCCTGCCCAAGGTGGTGGTGTCGACCACCCTGGCCTCGGCCGACTGGGGCGACACCACGGTCGTCGGCGGGAACGTGGCCGAGGAGATCACCAAGCTCAAGCAGCAGCCGGGCAAGGGCATCGCCATCATGGGCAGCCCCACCCTGACCCACGGCCTCATCCAGATGGGCCTGCTCGACGAGCTGCGGGTCCTGGTGAACCCGATCGTCCTCGGCGACGGCCACTCGCTGTTCCGGACGGCCGGGGACCGGCTGCGGCTGGAGCTGCGCCAGACCAGGACCTTCAGCTCCGGCAACGTGCTGCTCACCTACCGGCCCGCCTGACCCGACCGAACCGGCGCCACCCCCGCGGGGGTGGCGCCTCCCGTCAGGCGCCGACCGGCTCGGGCGCGGGCGCCCGGGGGGCCAGGGCCGCGGCCCGGCGGCGCCGGCGGGACTGGGCCAGGCGCCAGGCGGCCAGGGCGCCGACCACGGCCACGATGGCCAGGTAGCTGGCCGCCCGCCAGGCCCCCTCGAGGCCGAAGGTCGAGGCCAGGGTGCGGAAGTTGGTCAGCAGGATGGCCGCCCCCACGATCACCCCCAGCCTGCGGGGGGCCAGCCGCCTGACCAGCCAGGCGGCCAGGGGGGCGGCGACCAGCCCGCCGGCCAGCAGCAGCAGCACCAGCCCGAGCGGGAGCTGGCGCCAGCTGAGCGAGACCAGGAAGCCGACGCTGGCCCCGAGGGCGACCAGGAACTCGCCGGTGTCGACCGAGCCGACGACCTTGCGGGGCTCCAGGCGGCCGGAGGCGAGCAGGGTCGGGGTCCCCACCGGCCCCCAGCCGCCGCCCCCGACCGCGTCCAGGAAGCCGGCCCCCAGCCCCAGGGGGGCCAGCAGGACCGACGGCAGCGGGCGGCCGACCCCGGGCCGGGGGCCGGCGGCCGTGCCCAGGAACCGGAACAGCACGTAGACCCCGAGGACCAGCAGGATGCCCGCCACCCACGGCTTGGCCGTCTCGCCGTCCAGCGACGACAGCACCACGGCGCCGGCGAAGGCGCCGACCGCACCCGGGAAGGTCATCAGGCGCACCGTCCGCCAGTCGACGTTGCCGAAGCGCCAGTGCGAGACCCCCGACACCGCGGTGGTGCCCAGCTCGGCCAGGTGCACGGTGGCCGAGGCCGTCGCCGGGACGGTCCCGACCGCGACCAGCAGGGTGGTCGAGGTCAGGCCGTAGGCCATGCCCAGGGCGCCGTCGATCAGCTGGGCCAGCACCCCGACCATCCCGAACAGCACCAGCTTGCGC
>Ga0081538_10005519_pt1 | contig 11359 bp, 15 predicted proteins | sample TabmetS5T2R1_FD_71022 | JGI IMG/M metagenome (GOLD analysis project Ga0081538, IMG submission 71022) | Tabebuia heterophylla rhizosphere microbial communities from the University of Puerto Rico - S5T2R1 | ecosystem: Host-associated > Plants > Roots > Rhizosphere ... | reverse complement strand
TCGCCGCCGGAGGGAGCAACCGGTGACCGACCAACCACGCGACTAGTCGCGGGTCTTCCTGAAGTTGTTGTCCATCCAGGGCTGCCATTCGCCCTGCTCGTCGCGCGCCCACCAGGCCACCGAGATCGTGCCGTCCGCGTTCGTCTTGATCTTCCCCTGCTCATCGAGCTCGTACTGGTAGCGCGCCGGCCCGACGAAGGTGAGCCGGTCGTCGCCCACCGTGCCCTCGTAGCGGCTGCCCGCCTCCGTGAAGGGTCCATTGTTGCTGAAAAAGAAGAGCCGGAACCTCCCGGCCTGCGCGTCGAAGCCCCGGTACACCACGCCTCGCTGGGTCGGTTCCTCGCCGAAGGTCGTCGCGTACTCCTGGACCAGGAAGTAGCCCCCATCCAGCCAGCGGAACGTCTCGGTGCTGGTGACCGGGACGCCGGGACCGTACACGCCGTCCCGGGTGTGCCCCTTCATCGTCCAGGTGCCCAGCAGCGGCGCCAACCGCTCCAGCTCGGGATCAAGCGGCGGGGCGTCGAACGCTGAATGATCAGACCTGTCTGCCATCGTCGTCCCTCCTGCTTCGGCTGTCCGAGCAGTGATCGCTCTCACCGGGTATAGCCGCGACCCGCCACCGAACTCATCGCCGACCCTCGGTAGTTCCCCTCCCGACCTTCGGGTGCCCTGGGGTAGCCTTCCCGCCTATGGCCGGGATCGGGCGCCGGAGCCGGGACTGCTCGACGCGGTCCGCCAGGGCGACGAGGACGCCTTCCGCCTCCTCGTCGAGCCCTACCGCGCCGCGCTCCACGCCCACTGCTACCGGATGCTCGGCTCGCTGTTCGACGCCGACGACGCCCTCCAGGAGACCCTGCTGCGAGCCTGGCGCGCGCTGCCCGGGTTCCAGGGCCACCAGCGGCTGCGCCCCTGGCTGTACCGGATCGCCACCAACGTCTGCCTCAACGTGCTGGCACGACGGCGCCAGCGAGGCCTCCCGATCCAGCACGGTCCTCCCGCCGGCCCCAACGACGAACCCGGCGACCCGCTCGCCGAGCCGGTCTGGCTGGAACCCTACCCGACCAGACCTTCGGGTTGGACGACGGGTACGCCTCGCCGGAGGCCCGGTACGAGCAGCGTGAGGCCGTCGAGCTGGCGTTCATCGCGGCGCTGCAGCACCTCCCGGCCTCCCAGCGGGCCGTGCTCCTGCTCCGGGACGTGCTCGGCTTCTCGGCCAAACAGACCGCGGCGACGCTGGCGACCACGGTCGCCTCGGTCAACAGCGCGCTGCAGCGGGCGCGGCGCAGGGTCCAGGAGCAGATGCCGGCGCGCAGCCAGCAGGCGACCCTCCGCGCGCTGGGGGACACGCGCGTCCGCGCGATCGTGGAGCGCTACCTGGATGCATGGGAGCGCGGCGACGTCGACGCGCTGGCGGCCATGCTGGCAGAGGACGCCACGTTCCAGATGCCGCCGTATCCGACCTGGTGGCGCGGTCGCGAGGTCATCGCCGCCTTCGCCGCCGAGCCCCTCCATCGCTACCTGCCGACGCAGGCCAACGGCCAGGCGGCCAACGCGGCCTACCGCTGGGATGCGCACAAGGGCAGCTACCTGGCGGAGGCGCTGGAGGTGCTCACGCTGGAGGGCACCGGGGTGAAGGAAATGACCGCGTTCATGATGCCCCAGCTCCTCCAGCGTTTCGGCCTCCCGGACGAGCTTCCGGGAGCGGACCCTGCCGCGCGGGCGCAACGCAACGTCACGCGATAGCCCGAGCTGGGTGCTGTCGTACCGCTGCTAATGGACCGGCGGAAGCTACCAAAACGCCATCGGGCCAGACACGGCCTAGCCCTACCGCTGCGGGACCGGTCTGCGACAGCCTGGCTGCTCGGCTTGGTGGTCATTCTGGGTGACCGCTCACGAGGACCACGCTGGCTAGGCGGCAGCCTGCTGGGGACGAGCGGCGCGCGGGCCACCTGGGCGCTCCTCCTGGTCCTGCGCCCTGAGTAGCGGGAGGCGCTTGAGGGTGAGGGCGTTGACGGCCACGATCAGGCTGGAGCCGGACATTGACAGGGCGGCGATCTCCGGCCGCAGCACCAGCCCGAAGGCGGGCTCGAACACGCCGGCGGCGATCGGCAGGGCGACGGCGTTGTAGCCGATCGCCCAGCCGAGGTTCTGGCGCATCTTGCGCAGGGTGCCCCGGCCGATCCGCAGGGCGGTCGGGACGTCCAGCGGGTCGGACCGCACCAGGACCACGTCCGCGGTCTCGATCGCCACGTCGGTGCCGGCGCCGATGGCGATGCCCAGGTCGGCCTGGGCCAGCGCGGGGGCGTCGTTGACGCCGTCGCCGACCATCGCGACCTTGCGGCCGCCCTGTTGGAGCTCGGCCACCTTGGCCGCCTTGTCGCCGGGCAGGACCTCGGCGAGCACCTGGTCGATGCCGAGCTCGCCGGCGATCCGCTCGGCGGTCGCACGGTTGTCGCCGGTCAGCATCACCACCTGGACGTCGGCCTGGTGGAGGGCCTGGACGGCGGCGACCGAGGTCTCCCGGGAGGCGTCGGCGATGGCGACCAGGCCCAGCGGGCGGCCGCCGGCGGCGGCCATCACCACCGTGCGCCCACCACTGGCCAGCTGCTCGCCCCTGGCGGCCAGCGCGCCCAGGTCGATCCCCTCGCGGTCCATGAGCCGCCGGTTGCCGACCGCGACCCGGCGGCCCTGGACGGTGGCGACCGCCCCATGGCCGGGGAAGCTCTCGAAGCCGTCGGCGGCCACCTGCTCGCCCCCGACCTGGGTCGCGCGGCGGACGATGGCCTGGGCCAGAGGATGCTCGGAGTTGCGCTCGACCGCGGCCACCAGCCGCAGCAGCTCCGCCTGGTCGACCCCGTCGGCACCGACGACCTCGACGACCTCGGGCTCGCCCCTGGTGAGGGTGCCGGTCTTGTCCAGCACCACCGTGGTGATCCGGGCCGCGGTCTCCAAGGCGACGGCGTGCTTGAACAGCACGCCCCGCTGGGCGCCCAGCCCGGTGCCGACCATGACCGCGGTCGGGGTGGCCAGCCCGAGGGCGTCCGGGCAGGTGATGACGACCAGGGTGATGGCGAACAGCAGCGCGTCGGTCAGCGGCCGGTCGCTGGCGAGCGCCCACACCGCGAAGGTGAGGCCCCCGCCGACCAGCGCGACCAGGACCAGCCAGAACGCGGCCCGGTCGGCCAGCCGCTGCCCGGGGGCCTTGGAGTTCTGGGCCTCCTGGACCAGCTCGACGATCTGGGCCAGGGCGGTGTCGGCGCCGACCCTGGTGGCGCGCACCCGCAGGGTGCCGTTGGTGTTGATGGTGGCGCCGATGACCTGATCGCCGGGCTGCTTGTGGACCGGCAGGCTCTCGCCGGTCACCACCGACTCATCCACCTCGCTCTCGCCGTCGGTGACGATGCCGTCGGTGGCGACCTTGGCGCCCGGGCGGACCAGCAGCAGGTCCCCGACCTGGACCTCGGCGGTGGGGACCTCGACCGGCTGGCCGTCGCGCAGCACCAGCGCCCTGGGTGGGGCGAGGTCCAGCAGGCTGCGGATGGCGTCATTCGCCCCGCCGCGGGCGCGCATCTCGAACCAGTGGCCCAGCAGGACGAAGGTGGCCAGCACCGAGGCGGCCTCGTAGAACACCTCGCCGCCACCGGTGAGCGTGACCGCGACCGAGTAGCCCCAGCCGGCCCCGACGGCGACGGCGACCAGCACCATCATGTCCAGGGTGCGAACGCGCAGGGCGCGGACCGCGCCAGTGAAGAAGATCCGGCAGGAGTAGAAGATCACCGGCAGGCTCAGCAGCAGCGACCAGACGTCGTCGCGCAGCCCGAACGGGGCCGGCGTCTCGAAGCCGAGGACCTCGCGGCCGATCGGGGACCACAGCAGGATCGGGATCGAGAACAGCGCCGCCACCAGGAACCGGTTGCGCAGGTCGGCGACCATCGCCTGCATCGACATGGCGCCGTGCCCGCCGTGGCCCATGACCGCGTGCGGGGACCGCACCGCCTCGCCGGCAGGAGCGGCGTGCCCGGCATGCTTGCCCGCAGGAGGGGCGTGCCCCACATGTCCGCTGGCAGGAGCGACGGCCGTGCCCTGGTGGTGCTGCTCCGGCTGGGCCGCTGGCGCCTGCGCCTCGACGGTGGCCGCCTGGTGGTGGCCATGGTCGTTCGGCGGGTCGGGCTCGGCCAGCGGGTCGCAGATGTGCTCGGGCACCGACTGGCCGTCGCAGTGCAGGCCGCACTCCTGGACCCAGCGGCGCAGCTCCGCCACGGAGGTCTTGGCCGGGTCGTAGGCGACGGTGGCGGTCTGGGCGACGGGGTTGGCCTCGACCCGCTCCACGCCCGGCCGGCGGCCGAGCTTGGCCTCGACCACCGCCTTCTCCGAGCCGCGCAGGATCGGATGGACGTCAAGGACCACGGTCACCCGCTTGGTGTCTTCCATTGCTGCCTCCATGATCCGACGACGACGCGTCGGCGACGTCTCGGTCCGCGCCCAGTGCGATTGGTATGACGGTGCCTGCTGCGGGATCGGCTGGTGGGTGTTGCTTCCCGAACGGGTGGCCTGGTACGACGCTGGACGAGTTAGCTCGACGGGTGGCCCATGTCGAGGCGTTCAGGCGCCGGCACCCCCAGCTTGGAGTCGACGCTCTGGACCACGCCGCGGTGCTGGGATTGCAGGAGGAGCCGGTAGCGGCCAAGGCCGGGCAAGGCGGCACTGGAGGTCCTCACGCTTCCTCACGGGATCGGCTTGCTTCACGCTTCCCCGACCGCCCGCCACTATACCCCCTAGGGGTATAGTGTCAAGGTCCGGCGGACACTTGCATACCCGTGTGGGTATAGAACAGTGCACCTCTCGTATACCCCCACCTGGTGTAGGGGTGTCATGGGTGCTGTCCGCCTGGTCCCATCCCGGCCGCTGCGGAAAGCGACACCGCCTTTGGCCATGCTCGCTGGCGCTGCGCCATGAACCAGCCGCCCGCGCCCACGCCACCCGCCAGCTCCACCAACTCCTCGAAACCAACCCGCGCGTTGACCCAACACAGGAGCGTCTGGCGGAGTGACCCCGTCCACACCTGCCCTATTGGTTCCTGGCGGGTGGCGGCTCGAACAGCTCGATGGGGTTGCCGGCGGGGTCCTCCAGCAGGATCTGCTTGCCACCGAACCCGGTCACGATGTCGTTGCGGAACTGCGCGCCCGCCTGGCGTAGGCGCTCGACCTCACCGTCCAGGTCGTCGACCTGGAGCTGGATGCGGTTCCAGCCGCCCGGCTCGGGCCGGCGACCGTCAGGCATGGGCTGCGTGGCCCCGCCGGGTCCGCCCGCAGCGTTCACCAGCAGCCGCAGGTCGCCGCGCGCGAGCATGGCGAAACCGGGCGCGGGATGCAGCTCGACGGTGAAGCCGAGCCGCTCGGTGTAGAACCCGATCGCCGCATCGACGTCGTCGACGATGTAGCGGACGCTTACGGTGCTCATCGTTCAGTCCTCCTGACCGCTGCGACTACAAGCCGGGTGGGACAGCATGGCCCGCCCCGCCCTTCACAGCGTTACCCGGCCCGTCGAGTCGCCACCCAGTCCCTAGCTGAGCCGGCCGCTCAGCAGCCCGGAAAGTGGCGCCGGCGGTGATCAGCCAGGTCGGGTTGGGCCGCCAACGCAGCAGGACCCCGGGGGTGGAGACGGCCAGGGGCTCAGCCGAACCCCGTCATGAGAGCCCGTCCCGTCAGCCCGAAGACAAGCAGCGCGGCCCAGGTGAAGAACAGGTGGTAGGGGGGCCGTATCAGCCCGCGGGTGAGGACATGGCAGACCACCAGGACCCCGCCCGGGAGCACCGCACCGTACACCCAGTGCAGGGTCTCCGGCTGACCGCCGAGGGCGAGCTGGATGAGGCCGGCGATCAGTTGCAGGCCGAGGACGAGCTGCAGCACCACGAGCAAGCCCCAGTAGAGGCGGCCGGCGTCCCGCTTGGTGATGAACAGGCCCAGTCCGAACAGGAACAGCAGGCCCCAGCCGGCCACGATCGCGATGCCTTGGATGCGATGAAGGTCGATGACGCGCACATCCGGCTCCCGTCCTTGCGTCCTCCGACTCCAAGTTCTACACCATGTAGTACTACAATGCATGAACTAGAGAGTGGTCGCCAACGAGGGGCGAACCGATGCCCAATGCGTCGCTGGCTCAGCTGGCCGACACCCTGGTCTGGCTCACGGTACTGAGCTACCTGGCCGCCGCGGTGCTGCTCGGTCTGGAGCTCGGCTACCGGGTCCGCGGGCTCGGCCTGGCCGGGGTGGCCGTTGCCGTCGCCGGGGTGGGCCTCAACGCCGGGGCGTCCGGCGCCCGCGGGCTGGCCGCCGGACGCCTCCCATGGGGGAACCTCTATGAGGTCTCGGTCCTGCTCGGGCTCCTGCTGGTGGCCGGGTACCTGGTCTGGGTCCGGCGCCGGCGCGAGACCCGGTCCCTCGGAGCCTTCGTGCTGCTGCCGGCGGTGCTGGCCATCGCGGCCGGCGGTCTCCTCGCCTACGTCCCGGTGGGGCCGCTGGTGCCGGCGCTCAACTCAGGCTGGCTGCGCATCCACGTGGCCGCGGCCATCACCGGCTGCTCCACCCTGGCCCTCTCGGGCCTGTGCAGCGCCCTGTTCCTCGGCAAGGAGCGGATGGAACGCCGCGCCGAGCAGCGGCCGCCGCTGGTCGCCGGCGGCGCCGAGACCGTCGACCGGGCCCAGGCCCGTCGGCAGCTCGCCCGCCACGGCGACCCGCGCGCCGAGGCCGAGGCCGGCGCGGACGCCGCCGTCGCCGGTAGGCCGGGGTGGTCGCTGTGGGAGCGGCTGCCGGCCGCCGAGACCCTGGACGAGCTCGCCTACCGCACCACAGCGTTCGCGTTCCCGATCTGGACGTTCGGGGTGCTCGCGGGCGCCATCTGGGGGCAGGCGGCCTGGGGCCGGTACTGGGGCTGGGACCCCAAGGAGACCTGGTCGTTCATCGTCTGGGTGACCTACGCCGTCTACCTCCACGCCCGGGCGACGGCCGGGTGGCGGGGCCGCCGCGCCGCCTGGGTCAGCGCCGTCGGGGTGGCCGCCATCGCCTTCAACGTCTACGCGGTCAACCTCTGGCTGGCCGGCTTGCACTCCTACGCCACCTGACCAGCGTCATGGACCATCACCCGCAGGCCTGGCTCACGACGATCGGGGCGGTCCGAAGCCGGGCCGAGCGGATCCGCCAGCAAGAGCTGACCCGCCATAGCGGCCAGCTGCAGGGCCTGGACGTCGGCCAGCAGGCGGCGGTCCAGCAGCTGACCCAGCGGCTCGTCGACCAGTTGCTCTGGGAGCCGATCAAGCGCGGCACGCGCCTCGCCGCCGGCCCGGACGGCCATCGGCACGTCGACCTCTTGCGATTCCTGTATTCGCTCGAGCAGGAGCTGGCGTCGCCCCATGACCCCGATCCCGACCGACACCAGAGCTGAGATAGGACCTCCCGGATGCTGTCCGTTCCGCTGGTCGCGGTGGTCTTCGCCGGGCACTTGGCCCGCCAGTTCGCCCGCCGGCGGGGGGCGTGAGCATGGCCTGGGAGCTCCACCGGGTGGTCGGGTTCTCGCTCGCCGGCGGCTGGGCGCTCCTGCTGGTGGCCGGCCTCACCCTCGCGGTGCGCAAGCGTGGCCCAGGCCACCTGTACTGGGGGCTGCTGGGCCTGCTCGAGGTCGCCCTCGGTGTGCAGGTCCTGGCCGGGCTGGCGGTGCTGGCCGGCGGCGGCCGGCCGCCGCTGCTGCACTACGTCTACGGCGCGGTGGTGCCCGCGCTGCTGCTGGTGGAGGCGCACCTGCTCACCCCGCGGCTCAAGGAGCTGCCCAACCACCTGCTGTTCACCGTCGCAGCCGCCGTCAACCTGATGCTCACCGCCCGCGCCCTGCAGACCGGGTTCGGCGGCTAGCTCACCTGGGCCAGCTCGACCCGCTGGGTGAGGGTGAGCCGCCACGGCGAGCGCCACGGCTGGCGCTCACCACCCGGAGCGGCGCGCTGCCCAGGTGCTCGACCGGGTCGGGCAGGTGGCCGTGGGCTGGCCCGAACGGGTGGAGCCGCCCGCCGGGCCGCAGGTCCCAGATGAGCGCGCGGCCGCCGGGGCGCAGCACGCGGCCGACCTCGGCCAGGCCGGCGGCCGGGTCGGCCCAGTGGTGCAGCGACAGGGGGCTGACCACCAGGTCGAAGGAGCCGTCGGGGAACGCCAGCGCTGCCGCGTCGTCGACCAGGAACCTCGGCCGGGGTTGGCCGGCGTCGCCCCGGCGGCCGCTGCCGGCGCGGGCCCGCGCGATCATCGCCGGGTCGAGGTCGACCCCCGACATCGTCCTGATGGATGTCCGTATGCCCGACCTGGACGGGATCGGCGCCACCCGCGAGCTGGCCCGGGCGGCCCCGGGAACCAGGGTCCTGATCCTGACCACCTTCCAGCAGGACGACTACGTCTTCGGCGCCCTCCGCGCCGGCGCCTCGGGCTTCCTGCTCAAGCGGGCCCGGTCCGAGGAGCTGATCGCGCCGTGCACACGGTCGCCCCCGGCGAGGCCCTGCTGTCGCCGTCGGTCACCCGACGGGTGATCGACCGCATGGCCCAGCAGCCCACCCCCGACCTCGCCGACCAGGCCAAGCTCGACGGGCTCACTCCCCGCGAGCGGGAGGTGCTCGAGCGCGTCGCTCGGGGCCTGTCCAACCGCGAGTCGCCGCCGCGCTCGCCGTCGAGGAGTCGACCATCCGGACCCACGTGAAGCGGACCTGATGAAGCTGCAGCTGCGCGACCGCGTCCAGGCCGTGATCTTCGCCTACGAGACCGGCGTCAACCGTCCGGCGTCCGGCGCCCGGCCCCCTCGCTGACCGCGCCCGGAAGGACCGCCTCAGGAGGGGAGTGCGAAGAGGCTCACCGGGGTGGCTACCAGCACCGCGGCGGCGGCGACCACCAGGGCTCTGACCGGCACGGGCAGCCGCCGACGGGGGCCGGTCAGCCGGAGCACGCGGCTGGTCACCTCCTCGGCCGCGCCAAGGGCACCGCGTGGCGGGGCCAGCGACCCCTCGGATCCGAACCGCAGCAGCGCGGCGGCCAGTGGCCGGGCCGTGTGCTGGCGCAGCGCCCAGTCATCGGCGCACATCTCGACCAGCAGCGACACTGCGGCCACGGCGTCGCCGACCAGCCCGATGCCCGGCAGCGCCCTCCGCAGGGCCACAAACGGCAGCACCACGAGGTCGTGGTGCTCGCGCGCATGCGCCTGCTCGTGGCTGAGCAGCGCGGCGAGCTGGCTGCGGTCCAGCAGGCGCAGCGCGCCGGCGCTGACCACGATCTGCGCCCGGATCCCCGGCACGCACCAGGCCGCCGCTGCCGGGTGGTCGAGCACCAGCGCGCCGGGCGCGTCCGGGTCGTCGTGCGCGACCAGCGCAAGCAGTCTGCGGTGTCGCTTGCGGGCCCCCACCACGTCCACGACGCTGGCCGCCAACACGCCGAGCAGCCGGGCAGCCAACCCCAGCCCGGCCGCGACCGCAGCCAGCCGCAACAGGTCGATCTGGGCCGGCAGCCTCCCGGCGGTCAGGTCGGCGCCCAGCCGCGCCAGCCCGGGCAGGACGCCCACGTGGTAGGGGGCCAGCCCGATGGCCAGCGCCGTGCCGATGACCGACAGCCCCCAGCTGAGTCCGAGCGCCTGCCACAGCAGGATCCCCGTGCCGGGTGCCCGCCATGGCCAGCGCGCCCGGGCGAGTGGCCAGACCACGAGCATGGAGATCGCCGCGACCGCCACGAAGTGCCACGCGAAGACCATCCCCGCGCCGTTCATGCCCGTCCGCTGCCGCCCTTGGCGCTCCGGCGACTGGCTTCCAGCTGCGCCAACGCATCCCGCAGCACCTCGGCCTCGGGGTTGGAGACCGAGCGGGCAAAGCGCACCAGGGCGGCGTCACGGTCGCCGGTGAGCTCCAGCGCGTCCAGCATCAGCCGGGCGATGTAGGCCTCGCGGCTGGCCGCCGGGACGTAGCTCCAGGCCCGACCCATCCGCTCCCGCTGCACGAAGCCCTTCTTGGTCAGCCGGTCCAGCACCGTCATCACGGTGGTGTAGGCCAGGTCACGGGCACGTAGGGCGCGGGAGACGTCACGGGCGGTAGCCGGTGCCCCGCGCTCCCAGAGCACCTCCATCACCGCCCGTTCGAGCTCGCCCAGACGATTCATCGTCCTCCTCGCCATGTCCCCTGTCGCCGATGCTTCCCGCGACGGCTGGTAGTACTACTCTATGTCGCGTCCATGGTTCGCCGAGTGGACCGGATGAAGCTTGCCTTCACCGGCGGCGGCCAGTTGCGCTGCGGCTTGGATGACGCTACGCCGACACGGGTGTCCACCGCTGAACAGGTGACTGGTATGATGACCACATGACTATTCAAATGACCGCTACTGAGGTGAAGGCAAAGATCCTCTCCCTGCTTGATGCCGTCGCCGCGGGAGAGGAGATCGAGATCACCAAGCATGGCCGCACCGTGGCCCGCCTGGTGCCTGCCAAGGGCCCTCAGGCCCTTAAGGGCAAGCTGACGGGGATAGCGATGAGTGCCGCCGACGACGAGGAGCTGTTCAGTACCGGGGCAACCTGGGACCTGTCGTGACCACAGTCCTGCTCGACACCCACGTCGTTCAATGGTGGTCGGCCGAGCCGGAGCGGCTCAGCGACGCCGCCACCAAGGCACTGGCTGAAGCCGATCAGCTCGCGGTCGCGGGGATCTCCTGGTTCGAGCTCGCATGGTTGGCTGCGCACGAGCGAATCATCGTGACGATTCCGGTCCGCTCCTGGCTGGAACAGCTGGCCGACGGCCTGCAGACCCTTGGGATGACGCCCGCCATCGCCGCGACCGCGGTGGCTCTACCATCGTCGTTTCCCGGCGACCCCGCCGACCGATTGGTATATGCAACCGCCGTGGAGCACGGCTGCCTACTGGTCACCAAGGACCGCCGACTGCTCAACCACCGCCATCCAAGACCGGTGACCGTCTGGTAGACCGGACCCACGAGGAACGGGAAGCCCAAAGGCCGCCGAGGTTCCGGACATGACCAAGCCCGTCGCGGTCGATGTTCGCAGCCTCGTGTTCGCTGGCGGCGTGCACCGCGGCTTGGCAGGTGAGCGGGTTCACGACATCGCCTGCTCGGCGAGCCCGGGGCTGGCGCCCTCGGCCAGCTTGAGTCGGGTCCAGACATTCATGTTGATGGCGATCCCGATGATCTCGAGGATCTCCTCCTGCGAGAAGTGCTCGGCGAGCGCGTCGTGCCGTGCACCGAAACCATCGGCGACGGTCGCGTCGGCGACGCGAGTGATCGCCTCGGTGTAGGCGAGGGCGGCGCGGGCGGCGTCGTCGTGGAAGTCGGTCTCCCACCAC
>Ga0081538_10005518_pt1 | contig 11360 bp, 12 predicted proteins | sample TabmetS5T2R1_FD_71022 | JGI IMG/M metagenome (GOLD analysis project Ga0081538, IMG submission 71022) | Tabebuia heterophylla rhizosphere microbial communities from the University of Puerto Rico - S5T2R1 | ecosystem: Host-associated > Plants > Roots > Rhizosphere ... | reverse complement strand
GACGTCGCGATCGCGGAAAGCGCGGCGATGCCGAGTGCCCCGCCGACCTGCTGCGAGGTGTTGAAGAGACCTGACGCGAGGCCGGCTTCGTCCGCTGGGACGCCGGCCAGTGCGGCGATCGAGATCGGCACGAACGAGAAGCCGAGCCCGGCGGCAATCAGCAGGAACCCGGGCAGCAGATCGCCCAGATAGGAGCCGCCGACCGACACCTGCGTGAAGTACAGGAGCCCGGCCGTAAGCAGGGTCATGCCCGCGGCGATCACCGGCTTGACGCCGACGCGGTTCACGAGCTGAGCCGCGACGGTCGACCACACGATCGCGGTCGCAGCCACGGCGAGGTACGCCACGCCCGTCTTCATCGGCGAGTAGCTGAGCACCTGTTGCATGTACAGCGTCAGCATCAGGAACATCGAGAACGTCACCGTGCCCAGGATCAGCCCCGCGATGTTCGCGGCGCTGACCGTCCTGATCCGGAAGATCGAGAACGGCATCAGCGGCTCCTTCGCGCGGGCCTCCCAACCGATGAATGCGGCGAGGAGGACGCCGGCTGCCACGAAGAGCCCGATCGTCTCGACGGAGCCCCAGCCGTAGTCGTTGGCCTGGGTGATCCCGAAGACGAGCGTCACGAGGCCGCTCGTCACGAGCACGGCGCCAAGCGCGTCGAAGCTCTTGACGTGAGTGTCGCGGCTCTCCCTCAGGAGCAGCGGCGTCAGGGCGAGCGCCGCCAGTCCGACGGGCACGTTGATATAGAAGATCCACTCCCAGCTCAGCCAGTCGGTCAGGACGCCGCCGAGCAGCACCCCTGCGACTGCGCCGAACGCTCCGACGGCACCCCAGACGCCGAGAGCGACGTTGCGCTCGTTCCCTTCGGCGAACGTGGTCATGAGGATCGCGAGCGCGGCCGGCGTGATGATTGCCGCGCCGAGCCCCTGGAAGCCCCGGGCGATGATCAATGCTTCGTCACTCCACGCAAGCCCGGAAGCGAGCGAAGCGACGCTGAAGAGGACCAGACCGGCGACGAAGAGCCGTCGACGGCCGAGAAGATCGGCGGCGCGGCCGCCGAGGAGCAGGAAGCCTCCGAAGAGCAGAGCGTAGGCGCTGATCACCCACTGGAGGTTCTCCTGCGAGAAACCGAGATCGACCTGGATCGAGGGCAGCGCGACGTTCACGATTGCGATGTCCAGGACGACCATGAACTGCACCGTGGCAAGCAGCGCGAGTGCCAGCCACTTGCGTTGGGCCGTTTCCACCATTAGTGCGTCCTTTCCGTTGCGGCCATTTGTCTGGAAGACGAACGAAGTTCTTGAGAATCGACAGTCACGGCTTGCGAACCTACAGGATCGACTTGTGTTTTGCAAGTGATTCCTTCTCAAACGCAAGAACACGCGCTATGCTTCCCGTCGAATGGCAAAGCGCTATGCCCAGTACTGCCCTGTTGCCCACGCCTTGGGGCTCGTTGGGGAGCGCTGGGCGCTCCTCGTCGTCAGAGAGCTGCTGGACGGGCCCAAGCGCTACACCGATCTGGCCGACGGCCTCCCTGGGATCGGCACGAACATCCTCGCGAGCCGCCTCCGAGACCTGGAGGAAGCGGGCATCGTCCAGAAACGCCGGCTGCCGCCGCCCGCTGCTGCCAACGTCTACGAGCTGACCCCCTACGGCGAAGAGCTACGCGAGCCGCTCTACGCACTCGGCCGCTGGGGCGCGAGATCGCTCGGACCCCCGCGCCCGGATGATTCGCTGGCGCCGGGCTGGCTCGTCAACGCCGTCCGTGCCACGTGCACGCACGGCTTTCTCCCCGACAAGGTCTTCGAGCTGCGGGTGGACAACGATGTCATCACCGCTCGATTCGAGGGCGACGAGCTCATCGTCGACTCCGGCTCGTCGGGCGAGGCGGACACCGTCATCGAGACGGATCCGGCAACGCTCTTCAGCATCGCCGCCGGTCAGGTTTCGACGGGCGACGCGATCAAGGCCAAGATGCTGGCGGTCACCGGCGACCCCAAGGCTGCGGAACTTTTCCTCTCCTTCTTCAGCTTCGACGAGCCCCGGCCGCGGCTAGGCCAGCTCGAGCACGTCTGAGAGCCGCGCGACGTAGCTTCCCTGCCAGCGCTCGCCTTCGGGTGTCAGCGGCTCGCCGGGTGCGCGCAGCTGCAGGGCGGTCATCCCGGCGCGCTCGGCGCCCGGAAGCTCGTCGTTCGCGCCGTCACCGACAAAGAGGCAGTCCCGCGGGGCCACGCCGAGCTCACCGGCCGCCAGCTCGTAGATCCGCGGATCGGGCTTGCTAAACCCGACGGAGCACGAGAACACAGCCGAGTCGAAGAGCTGCCCGAACGGCGTCTCCGCCCAGACGTCTGGGACGTCCTGCGAGCAGGCACTGATCATCCCGAGGCGGTGCCCGCGGCGACGGAGCTCCTCGAGCGTCGAGACCGCGTCTTCGCGCGGGACGATCGACCTCGCGGTCCAGTCCCGGCGCATCGCCAATACAGCCTCGATGTCGCCCGTGAGCCCGAGCTCCTCCGCAATCGAGCGTAGATGCGGCTCCATCGGCCCGATCTCGCGCTCGCGTCTCCTACGAGCCCAGATCTCGAGCAAGGCCTCCGGCTCGGCGCCCCAGGTCTCTGCAAGCTCGGCGTACATCCTCTCGGCTGATTCCGTCGGCCAGGGTACGAGCGTCTGCCAGAGGTCGAAGATGACCGCCGGGTAGCGCATCAGGCTTCGCGGCGGAGGACGTCCCACGCCAGCCGCACGTCCTCCTCCGTCGTGCGAGCGTTCCCGATCGCCAGCCGAAGGACATAGCGGCCGTCGAGGCGCGTGTGCGAGAGGAAGACCTCTCCCGAGCCGTTCGCGCGCTCGAGCAGAGCCTCGTTCTCGTCGTCGCCGCCCTCCCGGCGAAAACAGACGAGCGAGAAGTGCCGCGGCGCGCAAAGCTCCCAACCGGGCTCAGCGTCGATCCAGTCCTCGAACCTCTCCGCGAGCCGAACGTGCTCGCGAATCATTCGCTGGAGCCCCTCGCGGCCGAAGCAGCGGAGGACGGCCCAGAGCTTGAGTGCGCGGAAACGGCGCCCGAGCGGTAGCGAGACCTCGTTCAGGCTGACGACGTCCTCGGAGACTCTCAGGTACTCCGGAACGAGGCTGAACGCGTCTCGGAACGCCTCCAGCCGGCGTGTCCAGAGCGCCGAGCAGTCCATCGGCGTCGCGAGCCACTTGTGTGGGTTGACAACGATCGAGTCTGCGCGATCCCAGCCGACGAAGAGCGGCCGCAGCTCGGGGCAGACTGCAGCGGAGCCGGCATAGGCAGCGTCCACGTGGAGCCAGGTCCCCGCCCGTCCGCACGCGTCCGCGATCGCCGGGACCGGATCGATCGACGCTGCCGACGTCGTCCCGATCGTCGCGACCACGCCGCATGCATCGTCGAGGTCGAGCAGCTCTGGGCGAAGGCGGTACTCGTCGTCAACGGGCACCATGCGCAGCTCGAGCTCGAGGATCCGCGCCGCCTTGTGGACCGACGAATGTGCATGCTCGGAAGCGAAGACGACGCGGCGCCCGGGCGCAGCCGCGCGCGCGGCAGCCAGCGCGGCCAGCGTGCCGACTGACGCCGTGTCTTCGATGTGGCCGTGAAAGGCGTCCGGCAGCCCGAGCAGCTGCCGGAGCCAGTCGAGCGTCAGCTCTTCGAGCTCCTGGAGCGCCGGCGACGCTCGCCAGAGGATCCCGACCTGGTTCAGCCCCGCGATCAGCAGCTCGGCGAGGATGCCGGGCTCGGAGCCGGTGGTCGCGAAGTACGCGAAGTACCGCGGGCTCTGCCAGTGCGTCACCCCAGGCATGAGCACCTCGTCGAGGTCGCGGAGCACCGCGGAGAACTCTTCGCCGTTTTCGGGAGGCCCGGCCGGCAACTGAGAGCGGACCTCCCCGGGCTCGACCTGCGCGAGCACGGGGTACTCACGCAGCCGATCGAGGTAGCCGGCAACCCAATCGAGTGCCGCGGCGCCGTCGTCGCGGAAGCTCACTTGCGCCGCAGCTTCTCGATCTGCTTCCAGGTGCGGGTGTTGACGATCTGCGCCTTCGTGAGCCAGGCGCGGCGCGCCTGAGCGACGCCGAGCTCGACGAAATCGAGAGCGCCGACTTCGTGCGCGTCGGTGGAGATCACGAGCGGTAGCCCGGCCTCGCCCGCCTGGCGTGCGTGGGTGTCTCGAAGGTCGAGTCGATCGGGCTGCGAGTTGATCTCGAGAAACTTCCCGGTCCCGAGCGCCTTCTCGATCACCTTGTCGAGGGCGATGTCGGTGCCGCCGCGCCTGTTGAGCTTCCGCGCTGTCAGGTGGCCGATGCAGTCGACGTGCGGATGCTCCAGCGCCGTGAGGACGCGCTCGGTCGGATTCCGGTCGAACGCCGAGTGGAGCGAGGCCATCACCCAGTCGCACGTCGCGAGCTGCTCGTCCGGGAAGTCGAGCGTGCCGTCGGTCCGAATGCTGACCTCGATTCCGCGCAGAATCCGGAACGGCGCGAGCTGATCGTTCAGAGCCGCGACCTCCTCCGTCTGAGCGTCGAAGCGCCCCTCGCGGAGATAGTGCGCATGGTCGGTGATCGCGACGTAGTCGTAGCCGCGGGCCTGAGCGGTCGTTGCCATGTCGAGGATCGTGTCCTTGGCGTCGCTCGACCAGGTCGAGTGCATATGGAGGTCGCCGCGGAGGTCCGAGACCTCGACCAGGTCGGGCAGCTCACGTTTCCTGGCCGCCTCGAGCTCGCCACGCCCCTCGCGCAGCTCGGGCGGGATCCACTCGTAGCCCAGGTGCTCGTAGAGCTCCTCCTCGCTGCGCGCGGTGAACACATCGCCCGAGTCGACGTCCTTGACGCCGTACTCGGAAACGGAGAGGCCGCGGCGAACGGCGTCCTCGCGGAGGGCGACGTTGTGGGCCTTCGAGCCCGTGAAGTGCTGGAGCAGGTTGCCGTAGGACTCGGGAGGAACGACGCGCAGGTCGAACCGGAGTCCGTCGTGGGAGACGACGGTCGCCTTCGTCTTGCCCTTCGCCTCGACCTCGGCGACCCAGTGCAGGCTCGCGAAGTAGTCCGTGAGGGCGCCGGGGTCGCCGGCGGTGGCGATGATGTCGAGGTCGCGAACAGTCTCCGTGCGGCGGCGGACCGAACCCGCCTCGGAGACCTCGTTGCTCGCCGGATGATCGCGCAGGACTTCGACCACGGCGCGCACCGCCGGAAGCGCGGTCGCGAGGAGCGTCCGCTTCTCCTGCGGCTTCTCGTCGAGCGCCTTGAGGATGCGCTCCTCGGTCTTTGCGCCGAGGCCTGGAAGGTCGCGAAGCCGCTGTGCCTCCGCCGCCTTGCGGAGGTCGTCCTTGGTCGTGATCCCGAGCTCCTGCCAGATCCGGCGCGCGGTCTTCGGCCCCAGGGCGGGTAGACGGAGGAATTCGGCGACGCCTGCCGGGATCTGCTCCTTCCGCTTCGTCAGCGCCTCGATCTCGCCGGCATCGACGATCTGGACGATCTTGCTCTCGATCGTCTTGCCGATCCCCGGCAAGTCCTTGGCGCGGCCGTCGAGCGCGAGCTGGGCGATCGGGCTGCCGGCCGACCGGATCTGGTCGGCGGCGCGACGGTATGCAAGCACGCGGAACTGCTGCTCGCCGCTGAGCTCGAGCAGGTCGGCGAGCAGATCGAACTGCTCGGCCACCTGAGCGTTCCGCGGAAGAGTGACCGCCATCCGCACGATGATAGGCGCGTGGTCTGTGTCTGCCTGCCGACGTACAACGAGAGGGAAAACCTCGAGGCGATGGTCGCCGCGCTCGGCGAGGTGCTCGGCGACGAGGGCTTCGTGCTCGTCATCGACGACAACTCGCCGGACGGAACCGGCGAGATCGCCGACCGGCTCGCGGCGCAGCACGAGTGGGTGCAAGTGCTCCACCGCCCGCACAAGGAGGGCCTCGGGCCGGCCTACCTGGACGGGTTCCGGCGCGCGCTCGAGTTGGGTGCGGAGCTCATCCTGGAGATGGACTGCGATTTCTCACACGACCCGACGGACGTTCGCCGCCTGACCGCGGCCGCGGGGAACGCCGACCTCGTCATCGGGTCGCGATACGTACGCAGCGGCGGGACACGCAACTGGGGGCTGCTACGCCGCCTGATCTCGCGAGGCGGTTCCCTCTACGCGCAGATCCTGCTCGGCGTGCCGGTGCGCGACCTGACCGGCGGCTTCAAGTGCTACCGGCGTGTCGTGCTGGAGACGATCGACCTCGACGAAATCGACTCGAAGGGCTACGCGTTCCAGATCGAGACGACCTATCGCGCAATTCGTGCCGGTTTCCGCGTCAAGGAGGTTCCGATCGTCTTCGTCGACCGGCAAGTGGGCGGGTCGAAGATGAGCAAGGCGATCGTGCTCGAAGCTGTGTGGAAGGTGCCCCTGCTGCGCCTGAGTACCCTTCGAGCACGTGCGTGAAGTCACCGACGCGAGCTTCGAGCAAGAGGTCCTGGAGGCCGAGGGGCCGGTCCTCGTCGATTTCTGGGCGCCGTGGTGCGGCCCCTGCCACGCGATCACGCCGATCCTCGAGCGCCTGGAGGACCAGGCCGGCGATCGCATTGCGTTCACCAAGCTCAACATCGACCAGAGCCCTGTCGCCGCGTCCCGGTACGACGTCCTGGCGATCCCGACCGTGATCGTGTTCGAAGGCGGGGAGCCGCAGGAGACAATCCTCGGCGCCCGGCCGGCGCAGCACTTCGAGCGCGCGCTAGCGCGCTGGCTCTAGTTCGGGCAGCGGCTGCGGGCGCGACTCCTTGACCGAGCCCGCCTGCTCGGCCTGTGCCACGCGGGCCCGCGGGTCGATCAGCCCGTACACGAGCTCGATCAGGAAGTTCACGACGATCACGACGAGCGTCGTGTAGATCGTGATCCCGAGCAGCACCGGGAAGTCGCGGCGGGCCAGGCTCGTGACCGCTACTTGGCCGAGGCCGGGTAACCCGTAAGCCGTCTCGACGAACAGCGTCGCGCTCAGCGACACGGCGATGTCCATGCCCAGCATCGTGATGACAGGCAGCATCGCGTTCCGCAGGACGTGCGAGCGGACGACCAGCCACTCCGGCGCGCCCTTGGCGCGAGCCGTGCGCACGTAGTCCTCCTCCAGCGTCTCCAGCGTGCTCGCCCGAATCATGCGCATGTAGAGCGCCGCGTACATGAGTGCGAACGTGAACCAGGGCAGGATCATGTGGTACGCCCACTGGAGCGGGCCTCCGCACCCGGTTGTCGGACTGAGGACCTCGCAGTACCCGCCCGGCGGGAACCAGCCCAGCCGATGCCCGAGTAGGTACGAGAGCACTAGCCCGATCCACAGCGGATGCGCGGAAATCCCGATCAGCACGAAGACGGTCGTCAAGCGGCTGAGCGCACTACGCGGTCGAAGCGCGGACAGAAGTCCCGTGGGGATGGCCAGCAGGAGCCAGAGCACGGCGCCGCCGATCACGAGCGACGCAGTCACCGGCGCCGCGCGAACGAGGATGTCGTTCACCTCCTGGCCGCGCAGCACCCACGAGTCGCCGAGTGAGCCGTGCGTGAGGATCTTCCGGACGAACTCCGCGTACTCCTCGTACAGCGGCCCCTCGATTTGGACCGTCGTCCGGACCTCGACGTCGGCGCCGCCCGCGCCTTGGCTCGCCTGGTCGTCCTCGGACGGGATGACGAAGAAGATGATGAACGTGACGATCGTGACCGCGAAGAACATCACGACCATCCAGGCCAGACGTCTGAGGATGAACGAGGTCACGGGAGTCCCGCGCCCAGCCTATTACGCGAAGTGCTCCCATCCGCCCAGCGCCACGGCGACGCCGTCGCGCAGCAGCTCAGCGCCCTCACCGGGCTCGCAGCGGCCGATGACGTGGAACGCCTCCGTCGGAACTGCAGCGAGCAGCTCGTAGTCCTCGCCGAAGCCGAGATCGTCGATCGTCGCCCCGTCTGCAAGGGGCACGCGCTCGAGCTCGACGAGGCATCTGACGCGCGAGCGCTCCGCGATCCGCGCGAGATCACGCTCGAGTCCGTCCGAGATGTCGAGCATGGCGTGGGCAGTCGAGGCGAGGCTTCGTCCCTCCTCGAGCCTTACCGGCGGGCGGACGAAGCGGTTTTCGCGGAAGGCCGCGCCGGCCGCGCCGAGCGGGCCCGTGACGATTAGAAGGTCGCCTGGCTTCGCGCCGTCCCGTCCGGGAACGCGGTCGGACCGGCCGAGAGCGGTCACGCTCAGGTAGATGCGCTCGGCCGAGGTCGTGTCGCCGCCGACCACGGGTACACCCGTCTCGGCCATGCCCTCGTAGAGCTCGAGCACATCGTCGAGCTCGGTTTGGCCGGGGACCCCCAGGCTCACGATCAGACCATCCGCCTCGGCGCCCGAGGCGGCCAGGTCGCTGAGATTGACGGCCGCGGCGCGAAAGCCCAGATCCCGCCACGAGATCCAGTCCCGGCGGAAGTGCACGTCCTCGACGAGCGCGTCCTGTGTGACGATCCGCCCGTCGCCCAAATCGGCCGCGTCGTTCTCGATGTTCCGGGCAAGCCCTCGGCGTTCCAGCTCCGCCAGCAGGCCGAGCTCGCCGACCTCAGAGAGCCGCACGGAGCTCGGCGGCGTCCGCCGCGGCGCGCATGACGGCAACTCCGGTCGCGCCGGCGTCGATGCAGGCCCTTGCGTTCGAGGGGTCGACCCCGCCGATCGCGACGACCGGGATCGAAACGGCTTCGGCGATTGCACGGAGGCCGTCGAGGCCGATCGCCGGCGCGGCGTCGGACTTGCTCGGTGTGTCCCAGACCGGGCCGGCTCCGACGTAGGTCGCTCCTTCCTCCTGGGCGTCTCTCGCCTCGGCCGGGGTGGTCACAGAGCGGCCGAGCATGAGACCGGCGGCCCGTGCGAGGTCTGCGCCGGGATCGTGCTGACCGAGGTGGACGCCGTCCGCCCCGAGCGCAATCGCAGCGCGCACATCGTCGTTGACGATGAACGTAACGCCGAGCCTGAGGAACGGTCCTCCGCGCTCGACAACCTCGTCGCTCGATGCGCCCTTCATCCGGAGCTGGACGACGGTCGCTCCACCCGCAACCGCCTTTTCGGCGGTCTCGAGGTCGCTGACGATCGCGTGAAGCTTCATTCCGTCACACGGGCCCGCTCGTCGAGCACCGCGGGGTCGAGGTTGTAGAGCGCGTCGTAGAGCCCGGCGTGGAAGGTGCCGGGGCCTTTCGCGTCTCGGGCAGCGTCCTCGCCGGCGACACCGAATGCTACGAGGGCCTCGGCCGCAGCCTCGATCGGCGCATCCGGCTTGGCAGCGAGAAAGGCGCCCGTGATCGCCGTCGCCATGCACCCGGTGCCGCTGACCGTGCCCATGAGCTCGTGGCCGTTGGCGACTGCAATGACGCGCTCACCGTCCGAGACATAGTCCGTCGCCCCGGTCACGGCGACGACCGTCGCCAGCGTCTTGGCGGCTTCGCGGACGACTTCACTCGTGGAACCGACGGTGCTGATCGATTCCACGCCGCGGATCTGCGCCTCCCGGCCCGCGAGCGTGGCGATCTCGGCCGCGTTTCCGCGGACGACGGCAATGTCCAGCTCGTCCAGCAAGCGGCGAGCCGTCTCGGTCCGGTAGCGCGTGGCGCCTGCGCCGACAGGGTCGAGGACGATCGGCCCTTTCGCGGCTCGCCCGGCAAGGAGCATCGCTTCGACCCAGTCCTCGGACAGCGTGCCGATGTTGAGCACGAGCGCGCCCGCGTTGGCGGCCATCTCCTCGACTTCCTGCGGCGCGTGGGCCATCACCGGAAGCGCGCCCAGCGCCAGCGTCGCGTTCGCCGTCTCGTTCATGACGACGTAGTTCGTGATCTGGTGGACGAGCGGCTTACGCTCGCGCAGTTCGCGCAGAGTCTGCCCGGCGGAGACCGGCATCGCGTTCCCTCACCTCCAGAACGTCGACCGGGCCTTCGCCGTGCCCGATCTCCGTGAGCCCGTTTCGCACGGAGGAGGCGGCCGCGGCGGCCGCGCCGCGGCTCGCCTCCACGAGCGAATACCCGCGCGCCAGGAGGGCGGCGAGCGTGGCTGAATGGGTGCAGCCGGCGCCGTGCGTGGCCGGAATCTCGTAGCGGTCGACCGGGATCTCGACATGGCGGTCGCCGTCGAAGAGGTGGTCGATTGGATCGTCGCCGTGTCCGCCGGTGACGATGACGGCGGGCGCACCGAGCTCCACAAGCGCCACTGCCAATTCCTGACGTGTCCGGGGGCCTGGCCCCTGGACTCGGCTCGCGAGGACCTGTGCCTCCCGAAGATTCGGCGTGATGACCGTCGCTAGAGGAAAGAGTCGGTGGACAAGTGCATCGATAGCGTCGTCCCGAAGCAGCTTGGCTCCGCTGGACGCGACCATCACCGGATCGACGACGAGCGGAACCGAGTGGTCGCCGAGGTAATCGGCGACGGTGTCGATCAGCTCGCGCGAGAAGAGCATCCCCGTCTTGGCGGCGTCGACGCCGATGTCGTCCCAGACCGCATCGAGCTGCTCGCGGACGAAACCCGGCGACGCCTCTTGCACAGCGGACACTCCGACCGTGTTCTGGGCCGTCAGCGCGACGATCGCGCTCATCCCGTGGCAACCCGCGGCCGCGAAGGCCTTCAGGTCGGCCTGGATCCCGGCGCCACCGCCGGAATCAGAGCCCGCGATCGTGAGACAACGTGGAACAGACATCTAACTCCCTCCGCCGGTACAAACCGGATCAGGTTCGACGGGTGTGATCTCAGCCGCGTTCAGCGGCACCCCGGTTGCGTCCACTCTAACCGCCGAGTGGGAACCCGACGCGGGGACGCCAGCGCAGGTCGTTGCCTCGCTCGACGATCGTCGCCACCTCGGCACGACAGGGAACAGGGAGCTGCGGCTCGAGGTCGGTAGTGATCCGCGACAGCAACTCTCCGTCGGGGCTCTCCGCGACCGTCACATGGGGGACGACGTCGTCGTGGATGCCCTCATACGGCGGAAAGTCCGGGAACTCGCTCGCGAGGGCGTTGGTGAGCTCGACGAAGGGCCCGGACGGCTCAGGTGCCAGGTAAAGGATCTGGCTCTCGAAACGATCCACGCGCACAAGGGCGTAGTCGAACGGCTCTGTCTGCCCGAAAACGCGACGCAGCCGGGCATCGACGTCGCGATCGAGCTCCGGAACGGAAACGAAGGGCACGAGAAGCGTCACATGGGGTGTCATGCCCTCGGAACCTGCGTTCGAATGGAGCCGGTACAGCCCGCCGATCAACGGCTCGACTTCAGGAGTGAGGACGACGATCGCGGTCGCACCAGGCTCGTCGAACGGCACGTGTGAAGCCTGCCCTACGATCGATCTCGATGGCGACGACCGCGACCTGGAACGA
>Ga0081538_10005517_pt1 | contig 11363 bp, 9 predicted proteins | sample TabmetS5T2R1_FD_71022 | JGI IMG/M metagenome (GOLD analysis project Ga0081538, IMG submission 71022) | Tabebuia heterophylla rhizosphere microbial communities from the University of Puerto Rico - S5T2R1 | ecosystem: Host-associated > Plants > Roots > Rhizosphere ... | reverse complement strand
CAACTCACCGCGCCAGACGGTCGTCTCGGGGCTGCGCGACGCCCTCGGGGACGCCGTCTCCAAGATCAGGGGGCGCAAGATCCCGCTGAACGTCTCCTTCGCCGCCCACTCTCCGTACGTGGCGGCGGCCGGCGAGAAAATGCGCGGAGTCCTGGATTCCGTCGAGTTCCAGGTGCCGCAGGTCCCGATAGTGAGCGCCATGGATGGTGCGGTGCTAACCAAGGCCGACGCCGTCAAGGAGGCGCTCAAGGAGCAGATGGTCGCCCCCGTGCGCTGGGTCAGGGTCGTCGAAACGCTGGCAAAGATGAGGGTGGAGGAGTGGATCGAGCTGGGCGGCGGCGGCGTCCTGACGCGGATGCTCAAAGACTTCGAGCTGCCTTCTCTGAACGGCATCACCTTCGAGGACCTTCGCGCCCGCCTCTACGGACAGGCCCAGAACCTCCTGCCGCGCAAAGAAGGAGAATAGGCTACAGGCATCAGGATATTGGGACGCATCTCCATAACGGAACACGTATCGGCAATACGCTCTCTTGGCGGAATCGTGCGCGCGGGTGTCATTTACGAAGTTCCTACTGAAGTTTGCAGCCTGATGCCTGTAGATTCCAGGGTAAGATCCGCATGGCCGAACTGACGATTTCCTACTGGGAGGTCGTTCTTCGTCTCGTCCTGGCCTCCTTGCTGTGCGGCGCGATCGGTTTCGAGCGGGAGACCCGCGACCAGCCGGCCGGGTTCAGGACGCACATCCTGCTCGGCCTCGGCGCGGCGCTCTTTACCCTGGTCTCGGCCTACGGCTTCGAACCGTTCACGCGGGCGGCGCTCGGAAGTGGAGGCCTCCAGTTCGACCCGACCAGGATCGCCGCCCAGATCATAGCCGGCGTCGGCTTTCTCGGGGCGGGCGCCATAATCAGGCAGGGCGGGGACGTGAGGGGCCTGACCACCGCCGCGAGCTTGTGGGCGACGAGCGCTATCGGTATGGCCGTCGGTGCGGGCTATCTCTTCGGCGCAGCGTCGGCAACGGTCCTCGCTATGGCCACGCTCTACGCCCTGGGCCGCTTCAGTTCCTCCATCTTCACTCCCCTGCGCCTCGACTCCGCAGGCCTGGAACTAGGCCTCAAGGACCGTGAAAGCAATCCCGCGAACGCACTCCAACTCCTCAGGCGCCACAACATCAGCATCCGCAGCATGGATGCCGAGATAGACGAAGAACGCGCCCGTTACAAGCTTCAGGTCCGCCTATACCCGTCCGCCAACGTTCACGACGTCCTCGCCGAGCTATCGGACCTCCCCGAAGTAGAGCGCATCTCACTTAAAGGCTTCAAGGATTTCGAGTAAGAAGGGGCCAGGGCGTAAACCCCGGCCCTCCTGAAGCCTGTTACCTACCTTGCCGCCTCGGCCTCCGTCTCTGCCTCAGCGTCCACTGTCGGCACCGCACCGCCGGAGATCTGGACTATGTCCTCCTCGATGGAGGAGACAGGACCGTCCATACCGGACCAGACACCGATAGAGAAGCCCTCATCGACGGGCTCGCCGATCTTCTGCTCGAAGGTAACCTCGTCCCCCTCGGAGACGAGCGCGGTAGCGGGCTTGAGGAACCTGCCGCCGAGCGGGATGCTAACCCCGCTGACCTTGCCCACCAGCGAGGTGACGCCCTCCGGACGCCTGGTCTTGATGTCCGCGTACTCCTTGGAGGCGACGCCCTTGGGGATGACGAGGAAGCCGTTTGTGGTACGCCTGACGTAGGCGTCGCTCTCGCCGAGCGACTCTATCCCCATCTCGTTCAGGTAGGGCCCGCCGTCGATGACGGTGAGATTGCCGGCTTCGGCCTCGACGTCCACGCCAGATAGCTTCAAGAGCTCCGTGGCGGAAGACCCGAGCGGCGCCTCGAAGAGCTCGAGCTCTAGGTCGGGGCCGAAGACCTGGAGGTATTTGGTCGTCACCGGCTTGCCGAGGAAGAACGCGTTGTAGATGTTCAGGAGCGTCTCGGTGTTGTTGACGATGTGCCCGGCGTCGAGCGGAAGGCCGGGGCGCTTGTTGCCGTCGGGCAGCTCCACGCGGCGCGGCACCCACTTCCCCTTGTCCTCGTAGAAGATGTTCTTGATGAGCGTCTTCTCCTCACCCATCGAGTACTTGTCGGGCACGTGGACGACCTCGTAGAGACCGTCCGTGTTCTCGTCGTAGCGGGAGAACCACTCCTCGTCCTTGAAGTGCACGCCCATGATCACGCGCTCGATCCCGAAGATCGTCTTCATCACGTCGAAGAGCTCGAGAAACTCGTCGAAGTACTCCTTGTGTAGCACCTTGTCGGCCCAATAACCCGGCTCCGACTCGGTGCAGTTTACGATCAGGTTCGGTTGCGGGTTCTTCCACTTGAAGTAAGTAGGGAAACCTCCGCCTCCGGCCCCGACGATGCCGGCCTGGCGCATGATCTCCACAGCCTCATCCCTGCTGAGCGCCTTTACCTCATCGAGATTGCGTCGCACTAACTCAGCCAAGATCCTTCCCTCCGAATACTCTATATACCAGAAACTTACTGTTACAATCTCCGTCCAACTATTACAGCCAGTATACCCTTTGCGCCTTTATGTTGCTAGTTCGGGAGAGGCGGGTCTGGTACACTCCCTGACGCCCATGAAGCTCAGCAGGCGCACCGCCAACATCCTACTTGCGATAGGCGTCTACATGCTCCTCACCTGGGGTACGAGGGTCTTTACCTTCCTCTCTGAGTTCCGCGCGGGGACGCTGGTCGCCCCTGCCGTACACTTCTCGCTCGTCGTGATCGGGCTCGCCATCGGCATCTATCTGGCGTATCTCGGCATCAAGGGCCGAAGGGCAAGTTAGCACTTCAGCATTTCAGCACGCTCCGGCTTTTAGCCTCCGCTCGTCAGCACTTCAGCTCTTTCCTCTGATGGCCTCGCTTACGGTCGAAAAGCAAAGTCCTACGAGTGGAATGTCCTCTTCCGGAGCGAGACTCTGCGCTCTGTACGCTCTTGCTGACATGCTGACGAGTGAGGGCCGAAGGCCCGAAACGTGCTGAAATGCTGAAAGCTCCCGAAGGGAGCGTGCTACCCACTACAGTGGGTAATCTATCTTGCTTTCCGCGATTTCGGGCAGGTCCGCGGCCGAGTAGTTGGGTACGGCGCGGCGCAGGAGTTGGAGGGCCCTTCCTCCCTCCTGGCCGCGGGCGTGAAAGACCATGGCATCGATTAGTTCGGAGAGGTTCGAGTCACCGGGCGGGCTCATGTTCTCCGAGGAGAGCCTGAAGACCATCTGATGGGCCGTCGTGTCCCTTTGTTCCCCTTCCTCCGAGAGCTCCTCTTTCAGCTTCTCGCCGGGGCGCAGGCCGACGAACTTTATCGTGACGTTCGGCGCGCCCATAATCTCGATCATCTTGCGTGCCAGGTCGGTGATGGCGACGGGACGGCCCATCTCGAGGACGTAGGTGCCGTAACTTTCGGCCATCGCCCCGGCCTGCAGGATCAGGGAGACCGCCTCGGGGATGGTCATGAAGTACCGGATCATGTCGGGGTGCGTGACCGTTACGGGGCCTCCGGCCTCTATCTGCTGGCGGAAGGTCGGAACGACGGAGCCGCGGCTGCCCAGCACGTTCCCGAAGCGGACGGAGGCGTAGATCGTCTCGGGGTACTCCAGGGAGAGTTCCCTGACGACCATCTCGGCCAGGCGTTTGGTCGCGCCCATCACGTTGACGGGACTTACGGCCTTGTCGGTCGAGACGTTGATGAACTTGCTCGTCCCGTAGGCCCCGGCCGCACGGGCGACGTTCAGGGTGCCCAGGACGTTGTTGACGATGGCCTCGGTCGCCTGTTGCTCCATCATGGGGACGTGTTTGTAGGCGGCCGCGTGGAAGACGAGTTGTGGCCTGAAAGTCTCGAAGGCGAAGCTGACGCGCTCCGAGTGCGTGACGTCGCCGACGAAGACTTCCGTGTCGTAGAAGTCTTCACGCCTCAGCTCCGTGTTCAGGTAGTACAGGCCGCTCTCGTCCCGGTCGAGCAGGATCATTTTCGCCGGTCCGAGGCGTGAGATCTGGCGGGAGAGCTCCTTACCGATGGAGCCTCCCGCGCCGGTCACGAGCACCCGTTTGCCGTTGATGTAGTCGGAGAGGGCGTCGAGGTCTATGTCCACCGGCTCGCGTCCGAGGAGGTCTTCGATCTGGAGCTCGCGCAGCTTGATGGCGCCCTCGGCCAGGAATTCTCCGAGGTCGGGCATGACCTTCACCTCCGCGGAGGCGCGGATGGAGGTCCGCCAGATCCAATCCATCTCCTCTCGTCCTGCCTGGGGCATGGCTATGATGACCTGGTCTATACCGTGCTGGGCGATGAGGCCTTCGAGGTCCTCCACCACCCCGAGGACCGGCGCGCCCTCTATGTGCCTGCCGACCTCCGCGGGAGACGCGCTGACGAATCCCACGACCTGCGTCTGGGACGCGGCTGTGCGCCAGATATGCCCGGCGAGCGCTACGCCGGGTTCGCCGGTCCCGACGATGGCCGTCCGCGTCCGGCGCCCGACCTCCCTCAAGGACATCTCGTAGAAGACCCGAGGATAGAGACGTACGGCGACGAGCTGCACATAGGCGAGTACGGACCCCATCAACGGTACGGAGAGAGGGACGGGGTTGAACTTCATGATCCCGAATCCTTCGGGACCCACACAGAACACCGCCAGGAATAGGCCGCCGGCCGCCATCGCAGTTGCGCTCAGAACCCGTACCCCCTGGTAGATGCCGGTGTAGCGCAGCATGCTCTGGTAGACCCCGTTCCCGTTCAGGAGCAGCACGAACGAGAGCGCCGAGAATACGGCAAAAGGCCAGAACATGCGCCAGAAGTACGGATCTACGTTGCCGGCAAAACGGAAGAGCAGCGTGACGGCGAAAGACTCGATGACTATGAGGGCGTCGACGAGCATCGCCGCCCCGCGCCTGAACGCGGGCGGCGAGCGGTGGAAGGCCCTCTGCAACCGGTCCACGCGGCCCAGGAGCCTCTCCCCGATCCTCTGTAGAAGCCACATGGTCCTACATTTTAGCTTCTATGGCTGGATCCGGCCATCAGCCTATCAGCTTCGGTAGTGCCGCAAGCAGGGCGCAGCACGCCAGGGCGAGTGCGATGCCCACGAACGAGAGGGCATCTCCCCTGGAGATCAGCAGCGCGGCGAAACCGGCGATGACGCTCGCCCCGTAGTAGAGATTGCTCGTACGCCTGTGCATGCCCGTGGTCGGGGTGATCCGCTGGTAGATGTGCTCCCTGTGCGCCAGGAAGATGTTCTTCCCGGCCCCGCTTCGCAGTCGGCGAAACAGCGTATATGCGGTGTCGAAGAGGTAGGGTGTGAAGACGGCCGCACAGGCCAGGAAGCCTAGAGGCGTCCACTCCTGCCCCGAGAGCGCGGGGACGTAGAGGGCTACCGCTGCCAGGCTGAAGCCGAGGAAGTAGGCTCCCGAATCCCCGAGAAAGATGGATGCGGGGTTTATGTTCCAGATCAAGAACCCCGCGGTAGCCCCGATGAGCGCGGGCAAGAAACCACCCGCCGGTCCTGCGAGCAGCGCGAGGAAGAGCGCGTTGACGATCGCGACGCCCCCCGCAAAACCGTCTATACCGTCCATGAAGTTGAAGGCGTTGCTCAGGGCCACGATCCAGAACACCCCGACGACGAAGACCAGGGCGCCGAGCACACCGGGAGCGTGCGAGACGATCGTTGGCGGATAGAACAGCAGCAATCCCGCGGCGGCCAGAGCCTGTAGGAAGGCCTTCACGCTGAAATGGAGGTTGGACAGGTCGTCGGCCAGCCCTACGGCCCAGACCAGGGTCGCCGCCGCGAGCAGCGGCCACAGACCCTCCGGGCGAAGGAGCGCCACTCCTGCGAGCGTCCCAAGGAAGATGGCGACGCCCCCGAGCCTGGGCGTCGGGACCTCGTGCGAGCTGCGGAGGTTGGGCACGTCGAGCAGGTTCCGCCCGACGGCGAAACGTACGAGCAGCGGTACGAACGCCCCGGCGACCAGGAATGCCACGCTACCGGCGACGACCCCGGTCATCGTGGCTCCCGCCTCCCAAGCAAACGGGCTCGTGATCGCCGGGCTCTGGCCACGCCGACTCCTCTCTCGCCACACGATTTCAGCATAGCACCCTGCGCTCTACGACCGCACCATCCCGAGGCTCCGCAGGCGCGCGACCTCGAGGGCCACACCCGCCCCGAAGGGACGGGGCGCGTAGTCGAGATCGCGCCTGGCCCTCTCGTAAGGGTAGGCTTTGTCTTCGCGTAGCCGCATCACCTGGCCCGAGTCGAAGGGCAGAGGTAGCCGCAGCCTCTCCGCGGCGGCGAGAGCCAGGCGGACCGGTTCGATAGGCAGCCTGACGATGCGTGGGCTCCTACCGAGGGCCGCTGCCGCGGTCTTCACGAGGTCGAGGTACGCCAGGGGTTCGGCGCCCGGCAGGTCGTAGCTGCGGCGTACGGACGCGGGACGTTCGAGGGCCTCGAGTACACCGCGGGCGCAGTCTTCGTGGTAGACGGGCTGCCAGAGGTTCGTGCCAGGACCGAAGACGGGGAAGACGGGCGAGCGGTCGAGGAAGCGAAGCAGACGGTGCACGTTTTTGTCCCGCTCGGAGCCGTAGATCATCGAAGGTCGAAGTATCGTCCACGCTAGCCCGCTCCCGCGCACGAGTTCCTCCATCCTGAGTTTCGGACCGGAACGGAAGGCGTAGGCCGAGTGCGCGCTCGTGCTGCCGACGATGAGAACCCTATCGACGCCGGCCCGGCCGGCCGCCCGTACGACGGGGGGAGCGTACTCGATCCCTGCGACGTGCAGGAGGGCGTCCGCGTCCCCGAGCGCCCGGTAGAGATCCTCCTCCCTGGCCGCGTCCCCGTGGAGGATCTCCACCCTCTGCCCGTCGAGCCTGGAAGCATTGGGACTGTCGGCGCGAACGAGGCAGCGCGTCTCATGGCCCCGAGCGAGCAGTAGTTCCAGTAACGCGCCCCCCAGCAAGCCCGTGGCGCCCGTGAGGAGTATCCTCATCCGGCCCGGGGACGTGCTGGCTCTCGGGTGCGTCCCTCTTTATGGCCCTCAGCCCGTCTTCTCACCGCCCTGGTCGTCCTGGGAGCCTCCGCTGGTCTCGAAAAGTCTCACGCTGCGGGCCCGGTTACGTTCGTTCCTCTCCACGTACTCGACCTGCGCCTGCTGGCCCTTCTTCATGTCCTCCATCTTCGCCTCATTGCCGTCGAGCGTGATGCTGGTCTCGTTAGCGAGCCTGAAAACCACCGGCTTGTTGCCCTGTTCCTCGATGGTCGGACGCACGCTGAACCCTTCGGTCTTGGGGTTCACGAACGTGACGGTGCCGAATACTACCTTCTTCTTGGGCGCGTTCTCGCCCTGCTTCTTGGACGCGTTCTCGTCCTGCTTCTTCGGCGCGTTTTGGCCCTGCTCCGCCTGGGACCCGCCGTCCTGCGACCCACTCCCCGACTGATCGCCACCGCCGCAGCCCGTAATGAGTATGAAGACGATCGTGACCAGGAAGAGCGCCGTAGTTATTCCTCTCTGGTGCATCGAGTCTCCTTGTCCTGCCGCGTGCTTTGCGGGGCTAAACTACCAGAAAGGGTGAAAGGCCGTCAATCGGAGGGTGCTGCCCCGGCACGGTCCCAGCCAGGGTAGAACTCGTTCATTACGGGGGTGGTAATCTCCTCCACCATCCTCGCCTGCTCCGGCGTCAGGTCCTCCCGCCATCCGCCTGGCCTGGCCTTGCGGCGGGGCTTGTTCGGCCCCTTCTGCCTCTCGGGGATGTTCTCCCAGGCGTGTTTTTCGACCACCCTTCGCAGCCGCTCCTCCTCGATGGGGATAGCGAGCGAAGAGTAGATCTTCTGCAGCTCGCCGAGAGCGTCGTACCTGAGGTCCTCGTACCTGGTCGCGACCTTGCGCCCATTGTGCGCCTCGTAAGCCTCCCAGGCCTTCCCGAAGCTCGCGTCGTACATCCTGGCCCGCTGCCGCACGAACTCGTCCGGGTCGGTGTCGGCCAGTGCGTCCTCGCCTGCTCCCCAGCTCCCTCCTCTTTGGGCGGCCAGAAGCGAGGCGACGACGTCCCTCGGGTCGCGGACCAGCAGGATCACTCGGCTCTCGGGAAGGGCCTCTACGAGGAGCGGCGCGCCCACGGAGCCGTTCGGTTCCTTTACGACCAGGTAGCCGTTCTCGCCCAACTCGGGGAAGCGCGCGTCGGCCCCTTCGAGGACGAACGTCCTGAGGGACCTGATCCAGGCCTCCCTGTAGGGGTCGCCGAGGATGTAGTCCTCCCTCATCCGCTGCTGCTCCCCGGCACGCATGTAATAGGCGTAGCCGAACACGTCTCCCACGTAAGGCTCGTACCACGTGGCGTGGTCGTCCAGGTCTCCCATCATGGCGCCGAGCCAACTACTGCCGGTCCTCGCGACGCCGAAGACCCAGATGAAATGCTCGGGAGGGATGCCACCGGCGGTGGCATCGCTGCCTCCTTGGGCGAGGCGCGCCCTCAGCCGGGAGATCTCCCGGTCTCTGGAGGCGAGCTGCTCGCGCAGGAGGTCCCTTGGTCTGCCGGGAACCTCGCCACGGACTATCCCAACCTCGAATCTCAAGTACGCCCTCACGTCTTTGGCCACATTCAACACCGCGCTCTGCTGTAAGTTAGGCATTCGCTATCTCCCCCGCGTCCGTGCGCGGCTTTTCGGTCTTCGTCCGCATCCCGTATACTACCCAGTCCGGTTCGAGCCGGCCGGGTCGCTCGGGATCCGCGATGGAGGGACTATATTGCCCTTTGCCTCCGCAGCAGGCAAGACGGCACAGAGCGGGATGTTCAGGGGAGGACCCGTAATATACCGGCCAGCGGGGTCGGGTATCCGCGGCTCACGCTTGAAAGAGCTTTCCTCCGCAAAGTAGACTAAGCGGGTAAGTAACGTCCAGAGGGAGGATTGGGCAGGAGTGTTCGTCTCCGATAGCCGCAAGGTGGTCTTCGTCCACATTCAGAAGACGGGTGGACTCACTGTGGACAGGTTATTGAACGAGCGTATCCCTGATCTACGGTGCATCGGGGCAAGGCACGGGTTTGCGAGCCTGGGGATGGATGAGCTAAACGATTGGGATGAATACTTCAAGTTCGCCTTCGTGAGAAATCCGTGGGATCGATTGGTCTCCTGGTACAGCATGGTAACGACGATGCCAAGAGAAGGCAACGAACTCTGGCGCTACGTGCACGATAACAGCTCGACCTTCGAAGAGTTCATCTACAACTGCACGGACGAGGTAGAGATAAAGGATGGGGTTCATTACTCGTTCGCGTACAACCAACTGGATTACGTGACGGACGAGCATGGCAACTTGCTCGTTGATTTCATAGGCCGACTGGAGAACCTCGATAGAGATCTCCAGGAAGTATTCCGTAGGATAGGCTTCGAGTTAGAGACGGTCCCGCACATTAGAGCTGGCTCAGACCACCAGCATTACAGTACGTTCTACACCCCGGACACCGAGTTGATCGTAAGAGAGAGATTCAAGAGAGATATCGAGTACTTCGGCTATGAGTTCGAAAGCCCGAGAAAACCTGGAGCTCTCTTCGTCTGTGGCAGCGACAGGAGCGGGACCAAGGCCCTCGCAGACTACCTGAACCGGCATCCCAAGATCCTCGTCTGCCAGGAAAGCTCAGAGACAACCGAGCAGGGGGAGACCGCCCTCGATCCCGCCACGTTCGAGCGGATGCTCGAGCCACTGCCGAGGGATCCGGGGGACGCAACGCCACACAACGACGGGGACCGTCTCATCGAGCCACGCCCGGAACTTTTGGCGAGCAGGGATCCGTCCGGGCTGCGGTGGATCGGCGCCAGCAACTCCGACTACCTGATGCGTATGGAATCGGTAGCAGCGAACAACCCCGGGGCGCGCTTTATAGTCGTGTACCGCCCCATCGAAGAGGTCGCGGAGTCGTGGGAGCCGGAAGATGCCGAAGGCCGCCAGAATGGCGACGATGGTTTCGGACGCGCGGTGCGTACCTGGAACAGAGGCTTGCAGGGCACGCGGAGATTCATAAGAGAGAGCCTGATCCCGAGAGTACTGATAATCGACTACCACGATTTCCTCTACCGGAGAGAGGCCGTCGCGCCCCTGATCTCACGTTTCCTCGAGCTGGAGTTCGACGAGACCCTAACGGCGGAGCCCTCGGATGAAGTTCCGCCACCCGAGAGGTCCGGGGAGAGACGATCCCTGATACAGAAGCAAGCCAACCGGGCCGCCGAGGCGTGGATTCTCGATCGCATCGAAAAACAATGGGTGAAGCCGGGACTCTACATCCAGAGAACCTCGAAGTCCGCGCTCGCAACCTCCCTGGACGTGGCGGAAGCCAGGACCTGGCGACTCCGGGAGAAGGTCAGAGAGTTGGAGCGCGACATGGAACGCGGACGCCGGAGATTCAAACAGCTTCGGAGCTCGAAGACCTGGAAGCTACTAGAGAGGATCAGCAGCATCCGGACCAGGATAGCGGGCAGGTAATACCGGCGCCGCGAGGAGCGTTAAGCTGGCTGCCTCGAAGGCATCACGATTCGTACGGCGCCCCGAACGACCCTACCACCCGAAATCGACGTCGAGGCATTCGTAGAGCCGTTGGTTATGGGGTTCGAAGTAGGCCTCCAGCCGTTGCCTGGTGGACGGGTCCATCTTCTGTTTGTAGGTGCCTGAGTGCCGCCTCTGTTGAAGTTCCGAAGCTTCGGGCTGCCACTCTGGCAGGTCGAGGAAGGTCAGGACGACCTTCAATGTCTCGACGGGGCGCTCGAAGAAGTCCTCGCTCTTGAGTATCAGCATCTGCTCTTTGCCGAAAAACTCGAACCAGCGCAGAAGCTGATCCACGTAGATGCCCCTGGACATATACGAGGAGTGCTGCTGCTCTATGGCTTCTTCGAAGGTTCTAGGCTCTGTTCCCCGCTTTACCTGCATCTGGTAGTGGGAGTAGGCCCTGTCGATCGGGTTCCTGAGCAACGCTATCAGCCGCGCTTTCGGGACAATATGCGCCATCCTCTTTGCGACGGGCGGGTCGAACAGGTAGTAGGGAGTCGCCTCTCCGGTCATGGACCTCTGCCCGTCCTTCGAGCCCAGTCGCGGGAAGCACCGCCGATACCACTCCGCGCCGTGGTCGAAAAGCTCCGGGTTGTCGAAGAAGTGCAACTCCTTACGAGCGGCGGGCTCGACTAGCGGGTGAAGCGTGAGCAGGTGGTAGAGGAAGGACGTCCCACCCTTCTGCGCTCCGATGATAACGAAGTCGGGTAGCGCGCCTACATCCGGCCCACCCGATACCTCTTCGGCCGAGGGAACGTACCCGGCGTTCTCTACCAATGCCTTCATCGCATCGAGCTCG